>Ga0115007_10000001_pt1 | contig 127604 bp, 116 predicted proteins | sample ArcOceMetagenome_2_FD_87166 | JGI IMG/M metagenome (GOLD analysis project Ga0115007, IMG submission 87166) | Marine eukaryotic phytoplankton communities from Arctic Ocean - Arctic Ocean ARC135M Metagenome | ecosystem: Environmental > Aquatic > Marine > Oceanic | place: Arctic Ocean...
CGCTTACTTTGGTGCTATTTAGTCCCGAAGATCTTGTCACCGGCGTCACCAAGGCCTGGGATAATATAGCCGTGTTCATTTAGGCACTCATCAATTGCCGCAACATATAAATTCACCTCTGGATGCAGTTCTGACACCTTCGATAAACCCTCTGGTGATGCCACTAAGAATAACCCCATAATGTTTTTACAGCCCTTTTGCTTGAGTAAATCAATGGTAGCTAACAGTGTACCCCCTGTAGCTAACATGGGATCAATGATTAGTGCTGTGCGCTGATCTACATCAGCAATTATTTTGTCAAAGTAAGCCACGGGCTCAAGAGTTTCTTCATCACGGTATAATCCAACAACACTTACTTTTGCATTGGGCACAAGTTGCATTACGCCCTCAAGCATACCTAAACCCGCTCGCAAAATCGGCACAATAGTAAGTTTTTTGCCGGCTAGCATTTGTACAGGGATACGCTCTCCTTGCCAACCATCAATGTTAACTTTTTCCAAGGGTAACCCCCTACTTGCCTCATACGTCAGTAGGCTGGCAACTTCATTGGATAGTTCTCTAAACTGTTTGGTGCTCACATGTGCCTTGCGCAAAAGAGCAAGTTTATGTGAAATAAGGGGGTGGTGAATTTCATGTACTGGCATTATGTGTATTTCCTAGTGGGCTAAGCTGGCCCAATATAGTATCGATGAGGGCCACTGGTCAACTCAGCGTGATCCCCGTGGGTTGTTTCAACCACTTCGCAGGCCAGTGCAAGCTGGTAAAAAACGGCCCGATTAATGCGACCCCACAGACCATCACGCACACACACTCGTGGCTGTGGTTGTTCTGAGTTATAGGTCACAACCAATTGGTCTAACTGTGAGAGATAAATTTGGTCACCAGTGTTGGTCGTAAATTGCCACAGGTCAACACCCTCTTGATGCACATAGTCTGCTGCAACAATCACAAAAGGCAGGTCTTCTACGGTAATACGGAAGGCCTCTGTAGGTGTGATGATCCAATAATCACCATTGACTTGACGCTGCAGCAAGCGCGCAAACAATTGCATGATTTTAGTTTTAACAATAGCACTACCTTCATGGAACCAGGTACCATCTGCAGTAATGATTAAGTCTATATCTCCATTAAATTGAGGTTGCCAAGAGTCTAAATCATAATGAGGCAATTTCTGGGCCTGAGCGACTAGCTGTTCTAACATTTTAACTTAGTCTTGATCAGCAGTATTGGGGTCATGGGGCACCTTTTTTGATAAGTCTGTATGACGACTCTGCCCACGGTTACCCATACGCATACCTATTTGCATCAGAAACTCAAAAAAAGCTTCACGGTCTTGAATGAATTCTTTAAAGAACCCCGAGTCATGCAACGCTAAGGCACCATGAACTAGAGCCCAAGACGCAGATAAATGGAAATAGGCTGGTACCTGCTCCAGCTTCCCAGAGTCAATACGTTTTTCAACTAAAGTGGTGAGCACCTGCATATTTTCATTTCTAATTTGGTGAACGTCAGCAATTTCCTTGTCATATTCCTCACCCTTGATCAGACGATCTTCTAACCGGTCAAAGAGTAACGCTTGCTCAGGATCATTCATCCGATATTCAAAGTAACTGCGCCACAAAGACTCCGGGTCGGAGAAATCTTTTGTTGCCAATAAACTGGCTAATTGAAGTTCATAATTAATCAATAAATAAATATAGATATCTGATTTAGACTTAAAGTGTTTGTATATGGTGCCTTTACCAATACCCACGTTGTCGGCAATCATTTCTACAGTCACTTTGTCTTCACCATGCACACGGAAGAGCTCTAAAGCTGTTTCTAGTATTTCCTCTTCCCTGCGCTTAAATTCACGTACCTTGCGGTTCTCTTTTTCACGCGGAAAATAGGCAGGAATGTTTGGTTTTGCAGCGATGCCCCAATTCATGGCGATACCTTTAGATAAATAAACCAGTCTAGCTATGACTATGATAGATATAATAGTCATAAAACTTTCAAAACGCCATCACTTATAATTTATACTAATTAAGGGTCTTTAAGAACAACTGGCTAAAGTTCTTGCTTGTTTGTTCTGCGAGCTCAGCCAAAGAAACCCCTTTGAGATCCGCTACATATTGAGCTACCAAACGCACATGCTTAGGTTCATTCTGCTGACCCCGATATGGCACTGGTGTTAGGTACGGTGAATCGGTTTCTACTAGTAAGCGATCCATTGGAATTTTCTTAACAACTTCTCGCAACGCAGAAGCGTTGTTAAAGGTCACAATGCCAGAAATAGAAATGTGGAAACCTAAGTTTAAGCACGCTTCAGCCATAGCCCAATCTTCCGTAAAGCAGTGAATCACCCCGCCTACAGATTGATCTGCTTCACTACGAAGTAGCGCTAATGTATCTTCATTAGCATCCCGAGTATGAATAATAACAGGCTTTTTTAGGTGCTTAGACAGCTGTAAATGCGCTACAAATGCTTGTTGCTGTATGTCCGTGTTATCTTTTTGGTAGAAATAGTCCAACCCAGTTTCACCAATGGCAACTACCTTAGGGTGCTGAGCTTGTTGTTCTAACACGCTAAAATTGTCCAAACTTTTAACCCCCAGTGGATGCAATCCAGCTGAAGCATGGATAAAATTATAAGGTTCAATTTGACGCATCATTGGCTCAAAGTTCTCGGTATCAACACTAATGCATAACATTTGAGAAATACCGTCTGCTTGAGCTGCAGCAATTAGGCCTGGAAAACCATCTTCATAATGACTCGTGTCAAGTTTATCCAAATGGCAGTGAGAATCAATAATCATAGTGAAGTGTCAGACCTTACTAGCAAGTACCATTGGTGCAACAGTTCTTCACACACCAACTGGTTATTTAAATTACGCCGTTGATTAATAAAGCTAAGCTGCTCAGTTAGTCGATGTAATAAACGATACATCGCCTTAATACTGCTGCGCTGAGCTACGGCTTGGAGTAGTTTAATAATATCTGGGTTGGCTAAATGTGCCGTATTACCCGTCATTTTTAGTTTAATCAGATCATTAATCCACTCTATCCACCAGTTAAGCATTTGCTCTAGAGGTTGCTTGTGCCAGCTTTGGGCTACTTCTAAGATGCTTGCGTTACCTCTGAGAATAGCGGTCAGTTGAACTAACATTTGATGACGTAACTCATGGGCTTTAGAGGCATGCAGTTGCAGTGCTTTTAGTGGGCCTCCATTTGCCAGCGCTATTAGCTTTTCAGCTGTAGCCCTAGGGTTTTTCTCATCCTCAGGCAACTGCTCCTCTAGCCAGCTTAACGCCTGCTCTGGCCTAGGAATAATGATATCTAACAACTGACAACGGCTGCGAACAGTCGGTAAAAGCATTTTTGGCCATTGATGTAGCAGCAAAAAAAAGCTGTTATCACCGGGTTCTTCTAACTGTTTTAATAAAGCGTTAGCAGCATTAAGGTTGAGGTCTGCAGCTCCATTAATAATAACCACGCGAGCACCACCTTGCTGCGCAGTAGTTGCCATGGCGTGTTGGATATTTCGGACTTGATCCACAAGAATTGCTTTACCCAACTCTTCTGGCTGCATTAATTTAAAATCAGGGTGACTGTTGGCTGCTAATAACTGGCAGGATTTACACTGGCCACAAGCATCGCTAATTTCTCCTTGCTGACATAGCAAGGCAGCCGCGAGGCGTTTAGCAAAAGTTAATTTTCCAAGCCCCGGAACTCCACCGATAATCAGTGCGTGGGGCAAACGTTTCTGCCTCATCATCTGGCTCACCTGATGCCATTGATCTTGGTGCCACGGGTAGGTGTGTAATAATATATTGGGTTCTTTAGTCATATCGCTAGTCTCCAGAAGCAACTAACAATGGCGCAAGAAAATGGTCTAACTGATGTTCAACGTCAGCAATGGGTTGGGAGGCGTCAACAATACGATATCGTTCTGGCTCTTCTTCGGCTTGAGTTAAATAACCTTGTCTAACACGCTCAAAAAAGCTCATTGTTTCAGTTTCAATACGATCAAAATTAGCACGTTTACCTGCTCGTGCCATGCCTATAGTGATATCTAAATCGAACAGAACTGTCATGTTTGGATTTAAATCACCATGCACGTAGTGTTTAAGACTAGAAATAAACCCCTTGTCTAAGCCTCGGCCAAATCCTTGGTAGGCGAATGACGCATCTGTGAAGCGATCACAAATCACCCATTTCCCTGCTGCCAGAGCTGGCCTAATTACATTTTGTACATGTTGTCGACGCGAGGCAAACATTAGCAAAAGCTCAGTATATGGGTCGACAACTTCATCCCGGTGTTGCAACAACAGTTGGCGAATATCTTCTGCCATAGGTGTGCCACCTGGCTCACGCGTGACTAGGCATTCAATACTACAGGTTTCGAGTTTTTGTCTGATGTACTCGATACTTGTAGACTTGCCAACGCCCTCTCCACCTTCGATTGAAATAAATGATGCAGCCATGAAAAGTCTCTTAGTGTTTTAACTGGTATTTACGCACATTAAGCAGATGCTCTGGGTACGTATTGGCAAATTCGTGACTACCATCACCCCTTGCGACAAAAAATAAGCTCAGACCATCTGCTGGATGCAGCGCTGCATATATAGCAGCCCGGCCTGGCAAGGCTATGGGTGTAGGAGGCAAACCACGGTGAACATAGGTATTGTAAGGAGTATCTTCAGTTAGATCAGAACGACGAATGTTACCGTTAAACTTGGCTCCCATGCCATAGATTACAGTGGGGTCAGTTTGTAGCTTCATACCTTTTTGTAAGCGCCTTACAAACACTCCCGCAATAATTGGCCTTTCACTAGCCAAACCTGTTTCTTTCTCAATAATAGACGCCATTATAAGCACTTCATAAGGCGTCTTGTAGGGTAAATTTTCTGCTCTTTGGGCCCATTCCGATTGTAAAACCTGTAATTGCTTTAAGTAGGCCTGTTCAATAATGTCTATGGGCAAATTGTGACTAGCAAACCGATAAGTTGAAGGAAACAGCAAGCCCTCTGGATGCAGCCAGCGGCTGTGCATTTTACTTAGCCAATCTTGGGCATCAGGAACCGGTTTGCCTATCATTGCTGGATGTTGGCTTAAACGTGTCACAAAATCTCTATAGCGAAGCCCTTCTGGAACCGTAAACTGGTACTCCAAAACTTTACCAGAGACTAGTTGCGCAAGCACTTCCACACTATTTATAGAGCCATTGAACTGATATTCACCCGCCTTTATAAAACGATCTAACTGACGCCATTTGGCATAATACTTAAAACTATCAGCATGGGCAATAACACCTGCTTTGTACAAATTAGTGCTTATTTTTCCTAGCCCAGAACCAGCAGTAACCGTGACTAGTGTGGGTTCTGCTAACGGCATAGGTTCATACAACCACACCTGTATCTGTCGTATCATGCCATATGTAAACAATGACATCACTACAATGAGCATCATAAGAACCCAGAACCATACCCGCTTTATCATAAGTCAGCTACAGTCATTTGGGTTGACAAATGTTGTGAAATAATTTTTTGAAGTTTATTGATAAGTGGAGATATAGGCCAAAATGTAGCCACTGCATTAGGCTCAGTCTGTGCCGTATCAGGGGTAAATTCTATGACAGGCCAAATACCATTGAGGCTATTGGTGATAAAGACTGCATCGGCATTAAGGAGAGCGTCAAAGGTCACATCACGTTGGACTAGCTTGATGCCAGATTGCTTAGCAATAGCGCCCACTAATTCAGCCATAGTGCCATTAATACCACATTGGTCTAGCTTTGGTGTAATGAGCATACCATCTGCCTCTATGAATAGATTGCTCATTACACCAGAAATTACCAGGCCGTCTTGGTCGAGCATGATCCCTTCGTGGATATTTACATCATTCCACTCACTGCGAGCCATTACTTGATCTAAACGATTGAGGTGCTTAATGCCTGCTAAAGCAACATTGCTAGACCAGCGATGTTGGCATAGTCGAACGCGAACGCCTTCGCTAGATAACTCACTTCGACCCGATGGCTCGGGCATCATATAAACTATGCGTGTGGGCTGGGGCAACATTGGCACTGCATAGCCCCGCCCACCAGAGCCCCTGGTAACAATGATTTTAATCACTCCGTCAGAACGACCAAATAACGAGTAAGCCACTTTAATGTCATTAATAATAGCATTAACTAAGGTTAGGGCAGCAGTTTCATCAGCAACAATACTTAAGGCTAATAACCCAGTGGCCAGACGTTGGCGATGGGATGGCCACAACTGTACCTGACCTTGTTTTAAAGCAATGGTTTCAAACACTCCGTCACCATAGGCTAAACCACGGTCACGAACATCTAACGCAGGTGATGACTGGCCATTAACTAAGGTTGTTATATCCATAGCGCCAGCCTCATTTGTCGGTTAAATTTTAGAGAAAATCAAAGTGCCGTTAGTGCCACCAAAACCAAATGAGTTAGACATTACTGAGACTATCTGCGCTTCTTGTGGCTGGTGTGCAACGTAGTTAAGGTCACACCCTGGTGAAGGGTTGTCCAAATTGATGGTGGGCGGTGCAACTTGATCTCGGATCGCCAAAACCGAGAAAATAGCTTCCACAGCGCCAGCGGCGCCTAGCAAATGGCCAATCATTGATTTAGTTGAGCTCATGCGCACATTTTCTGAAGCAGAACCTAAAACTAATTTAGCCGCATTAGACTCAGCAATATCTCCAGCTGGCGTAGACGTACCGTGGGCATTGATGTATTGAATGTCGTCACCATTCAAACCAGCATCTTTCATAGCATTACGCATTGATGCTGCGGCACCGCGGCCATCTTCTGGTGGGGAGGTCATGTGGTATGCATCACCACTCATGCCAAAGCCAGTAAGTTCAGCATAAATTCTAGCCCCACGAGCTTTAGCCAGTTCATATTCTTCCAGCACCATCACCCCAGCGCCATCACCCAAAACAAAACCATCACGGTCTGCATCCCAAGGACGACTTGCGGCTAAAGGGTTATCGTTGCGTGTTGACAGTGCACGAGCTGCACCAAAACCGCCTAAACCTAATGGCGTAGTAGCCATTTCGGCTCCACCACACACCATCACATCGGCGTCTCCATAAGCAATCATACGTGCTGAAGCACCTATATTGTGAGTGCCCGTAGTACACGCCGTAGTAATAGCTATATTGGGGCCACGTAGGCCATACATAATCGACAAATTGCCAGAGATCATATTGATGATGCTGCCGGGCACAAAGAACGGCGAAATGCGGCGAGGACCACTTTTATTAAGCGCATCATGACACTTTTCAATTAAAGGTAAACCACCAATTCCAGATCCAATCGCAACACCAATTCTGTCTGCATTTTCTTCTGTCACTTCTAAGTTTGCATCCTTAATAGCCTGAATGCCTGCAGCCATGCCATATTGGATAAACAAGTCCATTTTCTTGCCTTCTTTTGGTGGCAAGTAGTTGCTAAGGTCAAAGTCTTTTACACCCGCAGAGAAGTGCGTACCAAAACCTTCAGTATCAAAATGAGTAATATTTGCTACACCACTTTTTGAAGCGATTATATTGCTCCACGTTTCGTCCATGGTGTTTCCAACAGGAGTCAACATACCCATGCCAGTCACTACAACGCGTTTACGACTCATTTGAATCTCCTTTCAATGATAGCCTAGGTTAATTTCGCAACTAATGCTTCTATTATGGCATTTTTGAGCGATCAAACATCTGTTTTAAAAGCTATAGATGCAGAAAAGCCGCACCAAGTGGCGCGGCTTTTCTGACTTCAATTCGAAGTGCAAAAACTAAGCTAGCTTATTGGTTAGCATTAACGTAGTCGATTGCAGCTTGAACAGTGGTGATCTTCTCAGCTTCTTCATCTGGAATCTCTGTTTCGAATTCTTCTTCCAAAGCCATTACTAGCTCTACAGTGTCCAAAGAATCAGCGCCAAGGTCGTCAACGAAAGAAGCTGTGTTAGTGACTTCATCTGCTTTAACACCTAGTTGTTCAGCAACAATTTTTTTAACGCGATCTACAATACTCATAGTTTTTCCTAATGGGTTCTTATACGCCATCAACATTTAACAAATGTCAACGAATGTCCTAGAAAACAGTGGCCGGAGAATTCCGCTACATCTTTCTATTTTCTACTCAGTATAGAGTGGTGCTATTATCTACAAATCAGCCAAAAAAGCAACCTTAAAACAATAATATGTGCGACACAAGATGACTAAATAACGCTAAAAGCAAAACCGGGTGGTTTAGCTCATATACATACCACCATTGACGTGAATAGTTTCCCCAGTAATATACGCACCTGCATCACTGGCCAAAAAACCAACCAGCTGGGCAATGTCTTCTGGTGTACCTAGACGCTGTAATGGAATCTGCGTACGTAAGGCGTCTTTTTGCTCATCTCCTAACGCATCTGTCATATCCGTAGCGATAAAACCCGGGGCAATGGAGTTTACCGTTACATTACGTGATGCAACTTCGCGTGCCATAGCTCGGCTAAACCCTTCAACACCGGCTTTAGCAGCGGCATAATTTGCCTGCCCCATGTTACCCATGGACCCTACGACCGAACTAATGTTAATCACCCTGCCCCAGCGCGCTTTGGTCATACCACGCAAACACCCTTTGGACATCCGGAAAATCGAACTCATGTTAGTATTAACCACATCATCCCATTCGTCATTTTTCATGCGCATTAATAAATTATCGCGAGTAATGCCTGCATTATTGACCAATATAGTGGGTGCACCGTAAGCTTCAACAATAGCTTTTAGCGCACTGGTTACTGATTCTGAATCCGATACGTTAAGCACCATGCCCATACCTGTATTACCTACTGCATTGAGTGCTGTAGAAATAGCATGAGCTCCTGCTTCAGACGTCGCTGTACCTATCACGACTGCACCTTGGGAGGCCAGTTGTAGCGCAATAGCTTTACCAATGCCACGTGTTGCGCCTGTAACCAATGCTATCTTGCCATCAATTGCCAACATAATTTAATCCGTCTTAGAGTTTTAGTGTGGCTGCAAGTGACGCAGCATCATTAATGGACGCAGATTGTAACGTCTTGTTAATACGTTTTGTTAAACCATTTAAAACTTTCCCTGGGCCGCATTCTACCACAAGGTCGACACCGCTCGCTGCAATAGACTCGACACACTGGGTCCACAGCACTGGTTGATGTAACTGAGCGACAAGATTGCTAATAATTGCCTCACTGGAGGAAGCTAATTTGGCATCTACGTTATGTACCACAGGTATCATGGGCAGGCTCATCTTTACCCCTGCAAGTATGGTGCGCAACTTTTCGGCTGCAGGCAACATTAGCGCACAGTGCGAGGGGACGCTTACCGGCAACGCTAAAGCGCGCTTAGCTCCTCCCGCTTTACAAGCAACCATGGCACGCTCTACTGCTAATTTAGAACCCGCAATTACTACTTGGCCTGGCGAATTATAATTTACAGGCGCCACAGTCTGCCCTTGCGCGCTAACTTCACAGGCTAAAGCAATAGCATCATTATCCAAGCCAATAATGGCAGCCATCGCACCCTCTCCTGAAGGAACTGCTGCTTGCATAAATTGGCCACGAGCTTCAACCAACCGAATAGCATCAGAGAAACCTAACGCTCCGGCACAAACTAACGCAGAATACTCTCCTAAACTATGACCAGCTAGCATAGTGGGTGTTCTGCCACCCTTCTCCAACCACAAACGCCACAAGGCAACGCTAGCGGAAAGTAACGCAGGCTGAGTAATATAGGTTTGGTTAAGCTGACCACTTTGATCATGTTGTACCAACTGCCATAGGTCATAACCTAACGCCTCGCTAGCTTGGGAAAAAGTCTCAACAACAACGTGATGATTAGCGCCTAACTCAGCTAACATGCCCACACTTTGGGACCCTTGCCCTGGGAAAACAAATGCAATATTAGCGCTCATTACGGTACCTTTTCTAAATTCAATATTATTTAAGTGTAAGCCTAACAGTCGTCCAGAAGGCGCTCTGTAACCTGCATTTCAACATAATCTTGGGTGGCCTCGATAGCATATTGCAACGCAGTGGCATTAGCATAACTGTGGGACTTAACAACTAGACCTTGTAAACCTAGTAAAAACGCACCATTTAAACGATCAGGGTCAAACTGCAGCTGCCAAGCTTGCATGATTTTGCCAATTTGAGTAGGCGTCAGATCACTGCTCGTTAAATTTTTTCTAAAGCTGTGAGCCAGCATATTGCTAACCCCTTCGCCTGATTTAATCAAAATATTGCCAGCATAGCCATCACAAACAACAACACTCGCCAAACCATCAAAGACTTCTTGTGGTTCTATGTAGCCTAGGTAGTTAAGTTTAGCATCTGATTCGAGCAGGTTATGAGCTGCTTGCACTTGGGCCTGTCCAGTGCCTGACTCAGTAGCAATGTTGAGTAGTTTTAAACTGACTTTAGGGTTTTGTTGCAAACTAGCTTCTAATGCCTGACCTAACTGACCAAATTGATACAATTGCTGGCCAGTGGAAGTAAGGTTAGCACCCATATCAAGCACTAAACACATGCCCTTGCGGGTCGGGATATGACTAGCAAATGCGGGTCTTTCATAACCCGGCAACATTCTTATTAAATGACGGCTGAGGGCCATAAGGGCTGCAGAACTTCCACAACTAACGCAACCATTAGCTTTACCTTGAGCTACTAGGGATAAAGAAATGTACATAGAAGAGTTTTGTTTTTGACGTAAAATTACCATCAAGTCGTCTGTTTTTTCCACAACTTGGGGAGCATCAATGAAGTATAGTCGCTGCAAGAGCAGCGCTTGTTTGTCAGTGACTGCAGCTATTAATGGTGCAAGTATGTCCTGAGGTCCGACCCAGAAAAGGCTCAAGCGAGGGTGGCGCTCGAGGCTAGCTAACGCCGCCTCGAGGCTGGTGCTGGGACCTGAGTCCCCACCCATAGCATCGACTGCTAGGGTGTAATACGACGACAAATTACTCGGCGTCTTGATTAACTACCTGACGGCCTTTGTAAAAACCATCAGCAGTTATATGATGACGACGATGCGTCTCACCCGTGGTGGCATCTACAGACAGAGTAGCTGTTTCTAATGCATCGTGTGAACGACGCTGCCCGCGCCTAGAACGGGTTACTTTGCTCTTTTGTACAGCCATGACTAAAAACTCCTAATTGGTAAACTAATCTTTTTGCAGTAAAGCCTGCAATCCCATAAAAGGATTTGGCTTTTCCTGCACGGTTTCTTTGTGACCATATTCAATTGCAACTTCGCAATCTGAATGATAGGCCACAATGGGTATATTCAAAATCATTTCGTGGTCAATAAGCTCACGCATATCAAGCTTCTTATCTTCCAATAACCAAGGGTCATATTCAGTCGGAAGTTTCTCAGCCTGCTCTTCGTTAAGCACTATAGCCACACTCATGTCGCCCATTATATCAATGCTAACGGCATCTAGACAACGCTGACAGCTAATTTGTACGTTTTTTATTTCGGCACTGCCCTTAATGATTGGGCGGTGAGCATTATCACGTGAAAAGTGCAGCTGCACACTCACTTGCCCTTGGTCCGATTGTAGGTAGCTACAAAAACCAGTTAACGTTGATAATTCAACGGCACCAGTAATGGTTTGCTGACCATCGCATAGCTTGCGCGGATCTAAAAAACGAGGTAATTCTGTTTCAAACATGGCGCGATATGATATTCATGTACCTTCCATATGTCAAAGAAAAAAGCCATTAAAAGTAAAATATATACACTTTTTAGGTGCGTTTTTTGTAATTAATGCTAAAAGTGTGGAAATATTACGTTTATCAAAGGTTTACTGGATTACCAAGGTTGGATTTAAGCCCCAGGTGATCGCAGTTTTAGTTTGTGCACCTAATTCGTCCATCACTGCTTCAAGAGGGGTTTTTTCGGGCGAATACCATATCATATTAGCGCCACCAGCTCGATCTCTTGCCACAGTATGCAAACTACCTAACCCATCAATTAAACCTAACTCTAGTGCACGGGCGCCATTCCAAACGGCACCAGAGTACAAGTCTTCATGACGGATTAAGCGATCGCCTCTTCCCAGCTCTACTTGGGAGATAAACTGCTGATGAATTTGATCAAGCAAGCCCTGGAACATTTCTTTTTGTTGCGCTTTTTCTGGCAAAAACGGATCCAAAAAATCTTTATTGCCGCCAGCAGCATACGTTCGACGCTCTACACCCAATTTAGCAATCAACTGATCAAAACCAAAACCACTGCCAATAACACCAATTGAACCAACAGTACTGGCTTTGTCGGCATAAATATAATCTGCCGCAGCCGCAATGTAATATGCCCCTGAGGCACCCACATCTCCGATCACAGCGTAAAGGGTTTTTTCTGGGTGAGCCTGCTTTAAAAGCTGTAATTCATCGAACAATATACCCGCTTGCACGGGGCTGCCTCCAGGGCTATTAATATTAAGCACTACTGCCTTAGCATTTGGGGCAGCAAAGGCTTCCACTAAGGCCGGCAATAAACGCTCTGAACTGGCCTCACCACCCGCCATAATTGGGCCAAATACGTTCACCACTGCTACATGGTCTTGCGATAATGACAAGGTTTTAACGTCATCATCTGATAATACGATTGCGAGTATGCTAAACAGAAAAATAAAGCCTAAACTTTTAAAAAAGATACCCCAACGCCTTGACCTACGCTGCTCATCCTGAATACTAGTCACTAATTTACCAATCACTTGCCATTCTGGTTTGTTCGATTCTTCGTTCATTGACCCAGCCTGTGTAATATATCTTTCAATAACTATTTAATGGGCCCAAATGTTTGTTTTAAAAGCCCTCATGTTTGTATTTTTCTCTGTTATGCTAATGACCAAAGCCCACAGACAAATACATAAACCAAGACTCACTCAACGCCAGTGAAGTAAAGGAACTATATGCACACCATTGATGCCCTAATTTCGCCCCAGGGGAGCTTAGACATACTCACCCTAGAAGAGATCAACCAGCTACACAAATCAGCCTCTACTGGCTTACATGAGCTATTTAGGCAGTGCTGCCTTGCCATCCTAAACTGTGGCACAGAAGAAGATGACATAGAAGCATTACTGCAACGCAATAAGCAGTTCGACGTAGAGGTAGTGCCACAGACCCGTGGCGTGTTACTGCAGCTTAATAATGCTCCTATTAGCGCTTTTGTAGACGGCGAAATTATTTTAGGTATTAAGGAAAACCTTTATTCAGTGCTGCGTGACATTATTTATCTCAACAATAGTCTGCTCCATAACGATGAAAGTCACACTGGTACTCAGCTTACGGCGCTTGTATTTCAAATACTTCGCCACGCACAGGCCTTGGCGCCAAGGCGCAAACCTAACATTGTGGTTTGCTGGGGTGGGCACTCCATCAAAACTGTAGAGTACGACTATACTAAAAAAGTGGGTTACGATTTAGGGCTAAGAGGTTATGACATTTGCACAGGCTGTGGCCCAGGAGCAATGAAAGGCCCAATGAAAGGTGCCCATATAGCCCACGCTAAGCAACGCTGTCACGATTACCGCTATATCGGCATTACTGAACCTGGAATTATTGCAGCTGAGTCTCCTAACCCAATGGTGAATGAACTCATCATCATGCCTGATATTGAAAAACGGCTTGAAGCCTTTGTAAGACTTGGCCACGCCTTCATCGTGTTTCCTGGCGGCGTAGGCACAGCGGAAGAGATTTTGTATTTATTAGGCATTTTATTACACCCAAAAAACGATCAACTTACTGTACCCCTAATTTTTACAGGCCCAACCAGTGCAAAAGCATACTTTGAGCAAATTGACGCCTTTATTGGGGCCACACTTGGGGCAAAAGCACAGTCGAAATACCAGATCATTATTGAAGATCCAAGCGCTGTAGCTATCGCTATCAAGGCCCAAATGGAAGACGTAGTGGAACATAGGCAAAAAGTTGGTGACGCCTACCACTACAATTGGCAATTACACATCGAAGAGGATTTCCAACGTCCGTTTATTCCCACTCACACAAACATGGCAGATCTTAAGCTTGAATCCAGCTTGCCCACAGCAACACTTGCTAGCAATTTACGCAAAGCCATGAGTGGCATTGTAGCAGGCAATGTGAAAACATTTGGATTGGAACAAATACGCTTACATGGCCCGTACCAGCTTAAAGCAGAAGCTGAAATGCTTAATAAACTCGATGTATTATTGCAAAGTTTTGTCGCACAGGATCGCATGAAACTGCCTGGCAGCAAGGTTTACCAACCCTGCTACACAGTAAGTTAGGGGCTAGACTAGGCTAAGCAATGGCCTGAGCACTTAACAAGGCTTTAAACTCAGGTTCTTTCATGGCCAGCCAGTCCTGTAAAACCTCATGAGTATGCTCTCCCAACATCGGTGGAGCTTGGTTATACTGTAATGGCGTTGCCGAAAGCTTAATAGGGTTAGCGACGCTTTCAACCCAACCCAGTTGGGTATGTTCAAGGGATATTTTCATTTCCCTCGCTTGAACTTGTGGGTTATCAAACACTTGGTCAATAGTGCAAATAGGCCCACAAGGAACACCCACTTTATTCAGTTCGGTTAACCACCATTGAGTATTTCGCTGCTTTAGCAAGCCAGACACTTCTGGCACCAGTGTATTTCGGTTAGCGACTCTAAGTGCATTACTTGCATATAGGGTACTAGTTGCCAACTCTTTTTTGCCAGCCACTTGGCAAAATCTTTGAAACTGGGCATTATTACCTACTGCCAAAATTAGATGTCCGTCACTGGTAGCAAAGGCCTGATAAGGAACAATATTAGGGTGTGCATTGCCAAGGCGCTGAGGGTTTTCATTGGTGGCTATGTAATTCATGGCTTGGTTTGCCAAGGCAGCCACCTGTACATCCAGCAAAGCTAAATCAATATGTTGGCCTTGCCCTGTGCGCAACTGGTGAATGAGGGCACCCTGGATGGCGTTAGAGGCATACAAACCGGTCATAACATCAGCCACTGCCACACCTACCTTCATTGGCTCACCATGTTCACTGCCAGTGACACTCATTAAACCGCCCATAGCTTGAATCATAAAGTCATACCCTGCACGATCTTTGTAAGGTCCAGACTGACCAAAACCAGTAATAGAGCAATACACCAAACGTGGGTTAATGGCGTTTAACGTAATAAAGTCTAAGCCATATTTAGCTAACCCTCCTACTTTGAAGTTTTCAATCAACACATCAGCCTTAGCTGCCAATTGTTTTATTAGCAACTGACCCGCTGGCACAGAAATATCCACGCATAGCGAGCGCTTACCGCGATTTGCTGTTTGAAAATAAGCCGCTTCACGGGCTTCATTGGCTTCAAAACCCACAGCACACGGCATGTAAGGAGGCCCCCATGAGCGGGTATCATCCCCTGCCCCTGGACGCTCCACTTTAATCACATCAGCCCCCAGATCTGCCAACATTTGTCCAGCCCAAGGGCCAGCCAAAATACGACTAAGATCTAACACTTTAATGCCCTGCAAAGGCGTGGTGATGCTCATAGTTAAGGGCCTAGTAAAACGCTTGAATGCCAGTTTGAGCCCGGCCTAAAATCAACGCATGCACATCATGGGTGCCTTCATAAGTGTTGACCGCTTCTAGATTCATCACATGGCGAATAACACCAAACTCATCACTCACACCATTACCACCATGCATATCACGCGACTGTCGAGCAACGTCTAAAGACTTACCACAGTTGTTTCGCTTCATTAACGAAATAAGCTCAACAGGACAGTTATCATCGTCCATTAAACGACCCATCTGCAAGCAACCCTGCAAACCAATAGAAATTTCTGTTTGCATGTCAGCAAGCTTCTTTTGGATCAACTGGGTGGCTGCCAATGGTCGGCCAAACTGGGAGCGGTCTAAAGTATACTGACGGGCTGCATGCCAGCAGAATTCAGCAGCACCAAGTGAGCCCCAAGCAATGCCATATCGGGCTTTATTTAAGCAACCAAATGGTCCTGCAAGGCCTTTAATGGTGGGGAATAGGTTCTCTTGGGGCACAAATACATTATCCATGACTATTTCACCCGTCACAGAGGCTCGCAAAGAAAACTTGCCTTCAATCTTAGGCGTGGTTAAACCTTTCATACCACGCTCTAATATAAAGCCTCGAATGACACCCTCAAGCTTGGCCCAAACTACCATAACGTCTGCAATAGGCGAGTTGGTAATCCACATCTTGGCACCTGTAAGCAAATAACCACCATCTACAGCCACCGCACGTGTTGTCATACTGGCAGGGTCAGAGCCCGAATCGGGTTCAGTTAAACCAAAGCAACCCACCCACTCACCTGTAGAAAGCTTGGGTAAATATTTCATACGCTGCTCTTCAGTGCCGTAAGCATGAATAGGATGCATGACTAACGAAGACTGCACACTCATGGCCGAGCGATAACCGCTGTCTACGCGCTCTACCTCGCGGGCCACCAAGCCGTAGCTGACATAATTTACGCCAGCACAGCCATATTTCTCTGGAATAGTAGCACCTAGTAGGCCTAGCTCACCAAATTCAGTCATTATTTCGCGATCAAAAATCTCCTCTCGGTTGGCCTTTAGCACTCTACTTACAAGCCCATCTTGACAATACTCTCGCGCAGCATCACGAATCATGCGCTCTTCTGAGGTCAGTTGCTGTTCTAAAAAAAACGGATCTTGCCAAGAAAATTCGGTGCGAGTTGCCATGATTAAGTCTCAAGTTTATTTATGTCAGTTAGTTTGTTCGCCATCCATAGCATGAATATATCGCCATTTAATAAAAATGTCGACATTTTTATTAAATGGCGAATAAACGCGAATTAATCGTATAGGCTATTTATCCACTAGAATTAGAACCTTAAACCACCGTCAAACTCTATCAACCTGCCGTTCATATAGTCATTTTCAATAATAAACATAACGGCGTCGGCTAGCTCTGTTCGGTCACCTAAGCGGCCTACGGGTATAACCTTTTCGATGCGTTCTAGGGCTTCTGGCTTCATAGAGTCGGTCATGTCTGTAGAGATGACCCCTGGAGCAATACCTACAGCCCGAATGCCGAACCTGTTAAGCTCTCCTGCCCACGTAGTGACAAGGGCAGCCACGCCTGCTTTGGTGGCGGCATAGTTGCTTTGGCCAATGTTACCTGCCTTTGCAATGCTGGAAATATTAACAATAACACCACCATTGCCCGCTTTTGCCATGGCGATAGCGCCTTCACGGCCACACAAAAAGGTGCCTGTAAGGTTGACGTCGATGACTGATTGCCACTGGCTAAGGCTCATCTTGCCCTGCACTTGGCCATCTTTAAACTTGATTAACATGCCGTCACGCAGCAGACCTGCGTTATTAACTAGCCCATCTAAGCGACCAAAATCGGCTAATACCTGCTCAAATAACATTTCTACTTCAGGCTCTTGAGTGATATTGCAGACATAACCCTTGCTTTGGGTGCCACAAGAAGCAGCGGCTAAGTCGACTGCGGCTTGGTCTAAGTCGACCAAAGCACAAATGCCGCCTTTGTGAGTAATCGCTTGAGCAATGGCCAAACCTAAGCCGCGTGCGCCACCAGTAATAACAAATACCTGACCTTCAACCTTCATGAATCAAACCTTTTTACTGGAATAGTGTTGATAAATACTCGAAAAATCTAACCTGCCGTGGCCTTCTGCACCATGGTCTTTAAAAAGCTCGGCTGCTTTTTGACCCATAGGCACTGCAGAGTCTGACGCTTGGGCTGCTGCTAGCGCTAGGCCTAAGTCTTTGTTCATTAGATCGACCATAAAACCGCCTTGATAGTCATTACTTGCTGGCGTGCCATCCATTACGCCAGGCACTGGGTTATAAATTTCTAAGGCCCAGTTGCGGCCTGAGCTTTTTACCATAATATCTGACAACACTTTGGCATCTAACCCATTTTCTACACCCATACGCAGCGCTTCTGAGGTGCCTGCCATCAACACACTTAATAACATGTTGTTACACATTTTGGCCACTTGTCCGGCACCTACTGGGCCAGCATGGAAAATATTTTTGCCCATGGCATTGAGGATAGGCTCAGCCAGTGCAAAAGCCTCCACTTCACCACCTACAATAAAGCTTAAGGTGCCAGCTTTGGCACCTGCTGTGCCACCAGAAACGGGGGCATCTACAAATTTTATGCCTAAGTCATTGGCGCAAAGGCCTACACTACGGGAGGTTTGCGCATCTATGGTACTAGAGTCTATTACTAAGCATCCCTTAGCAAGCAGCGTTAAAAGGCCATTTTTTTCTTGTTCATTACCTAAATAAAGGCCTGCTACGTGCTTTCCTGCAGGCAACATACTGATCACTACCTGGGCATTTTCAACCGCGTTGGCTGCAGACCTTGCTGCCACACCACCAATGTTTACAAACTCGTCTAAAGCAGTTTTCACTAAATCAAAGGCAACAACATTATGCCCCGCTTTTAGCAAGTTTGCGGCCATTGGGCCACCCATGTTACCTAAGCCTATAAATGCTATGTTTGTCATAATTATTACCCTAATTCGCTAAAAATGGGCCTTAGCCACATTCTCTGTTACAAAAAATTTTGCTATCCAAGCTTCTGGCGTGTTTTCAACAGTGTCGTAACGCCAAGCAGGATTACGGTCTTTATCAATGAGTAACGCCCTTACCCCTTCTTTAAACTCACCTAAGCGTGTTGCGTTGACACCTACTATGTATTCATGCAGCAGTGCGTCTGCCACATTGGTAAAGTTTTCATTGAATGCACGATAAAACAAATGCAAGCTGGTGGGTGAACCGTTGGCCATCGTTTGCAGGGCTTTATCTAGCCATTTATCTTGGCCCTTAAGCCCCGCCAAGCTAGTGACAATGGCAGCAAGGTCGTTTTGGCTTAGGGCAGATATAATATTTTGCCTGTGGGCTGCTAGATTAGACGCTGGTGCATTTGCACTTGCATCAGCCTCAAGGGCTGCGATTATTAGTGTGAGATGGCTTAGCGTGTCTGCGTTAGACTGCTTAGGTATTTGGGTTAGTGACTGTATTACCTGTGAGTAATGGTTATCATCTAACAAACCATCTAATAGTCCTAGCTCACGAGCGTCTGTGCTATTTAACATCGCGCCTGTTAGACCCAAAAATAGCCCTATATTATCTGGCACCTGTCGTAGAAAGTAACTGGCTCCCACGTCTGGAAATAAACCAATTGTAATTTCTGGCATCGCTAAACGGCTAGAATGGGTGCCAATGCGCAAAGCAGCGCCTTGCAAAAGGCCCATACCACCGCCGATCACATAGCCGCTTCCCCACACCAACAAAGGTGTAGATAGCTTGTGCAACATTAAATCCATTTCATATTCGTGGTTGAAGAAAATTTCCCCAACGTTTTGGCTGCCTTTGGCCATTTTATGATACAGCTGGCGTATATCGCCACCTGCACAAAATGCTTTGGTGCCAGCACCTCGCATAATGATGGCGATCACATTTTCATCAGCTTCCCATACAGGCACATGCACCAATAGTAGGTCTACCATGTCGCCGTTTAGGGCGTTAAGGGCTTCTGGCGTGTTAAGGGTCACTTCTACCACATGTTGCCCAGCATCTGTGGTGTGGGCTTTTATCAGCAATGGTCCCTGGTTTAATTCGGTGACCATTATGAGTTAGTCCATTGTGGTTTGCGTTTTTCTAAAAAGGCTTGAACCCCTTCTTTTTGATCGTTGGTGTCAAACAAGTTAATAAACTCATCCCGCTCATACCCCATGCCTGCAAACATAGGCTGTTTACGCGCGTTTTGAATTAAGCGTTTGCATGCTGCAATGCTGGTAGGGCTTTGCCTTTGCGACTTTTCCGCCCACTCCATCGCCTTAACTAAGCCTTGGCCTCGTTCGGCTACCGCTTCTACTAAGCCAATGTCTAGCGCTTGTTGTGCGGTGACTCGCTCGCCACAAAGAATCATGCGCTTGGCCCAGCCTTCACCTACTAGCCATGCTAGGTTTTGCGTGCCTCCGGCACACGGCAGCAGGCCTACAGCAGCTTCTGGTAAGGCCATTTGGGCTTGGCTTTCAGCGATGCGCAAGTCACAGGCTAGCGCCACTTCTAGGCCACCGCCCATGGCAAAGCCATTGATAGCTGCAATACTTAAGCCTCTAAATTGGCTTAGCACTTCAAAAGCGCGACCAAAGGCCGTAGACATGTCTGCTGCGGTTTGTTTGTCGCCATCGGCAAACAACTTAAGGTCTGCTCCTGCGCTGAAAAACTTGTCCCCTTCACCGGTGATGACTAGGCTGTAGATGTTTTTATCCACATTAAACGCTTGTATCAGTTCCGCCAAGGCGTCTAGGCTTACACGGGTCCATGTATTGGCTGGTGGGTTTGACATAGTAATGACAGCGACGTGCCCTTCAATAGTATGTGGTATTGATGTGTTCATGGTTGATTCCTAAATTGGGTCCACAGCTTACTTTTAGCAGGTTTATGAGCCAAGCAAGCAGTTATAAAATGGCCTGTGAATCTTTAAGCAATATGCGTCTGGCAATGATCACGCGCATTATCTCATTAGTACCTTCCAAAATGCGATGTACTCGACTGTCTCGCAAATAACGCTCCATAGGGTATTCTTTAATGTAACCACTGCCGCCAAAACACTGCAATGCTTCATCACACACCTGGTAGCCAATATCTGTGGCAAAGCGTTTGGCCATAGCACAATAGGTGGTGGCGTCTGGGTGTTTATTATCTAGCTTAAAGGCGGCCAAACGCACCATTTGGCGCGCAGCTACTAACTCGGTATTCATGTCGGCAAGCTTAAACTGAATGCCCTGAAAAGCTGCAATAGGCTTACCAAACTGTTTTCTGTCATTCACGAAGGCCAGGGCCTCACTTAGGGCTTGTTGTGCCGTCCCAAGACCCACTGTAGCGATATTTATACGGCCGCCATCTAAACCTTTCATCGCGATTGTAAAGCCATCACCTTCTTTGCCTAGTAGGTTGGCTGCAGGCACACGCACTTGGTCAAAATTCACCATGCGCGTAGGCTGTGCGTTCCAGCCCATTTTATCTTCTGCGCGCCCAAAGCTAATGCCAGCACTGTCTGCATCTACAACAAACGCTGAAATACCCTTAGCACCAGATTCACCAGTGCGGGCCATCACTACTAATACTTCAGTTTCGCCAGCGCCAGAAATAAAGATTTTATTACCCGTAATGACATACTCATTGCCAGTTTTTACCGCTTTAGTCCTTAAGGAAGCTGCATCGGACCCTGCATTAGCTTCTGTAAGGCAATAAGATGCCAACCAACGGCCACTAGTAAGCATTTCACCATAGTGTGCCTTTGCAGTTTCGGTGGCGTTGGCTGATACCATCCACGTGGCCATGTTGTGGATAGTCAACATAGCTGTGGTAGTAGTGCAGCCCATGGCTAGTTGTTCGAAAATAAGTGATGAGTCTAATCGAGACAAGCCCAGCCCACCCACTTCTGGGTCGCTGTATAAGCCACAAAAACCCAGTTCTCCTGCTTGCTTGAGCGTGGCTTTAGGGAAAATAGCCTCTGCGTCCCACAAGGCTGCATGGGGTGATAGCTCATTGGCAGAAAACTGTGCCGCTAGCTCTACGTAAGCAATCTGGTCATCGTTTAAGTCAAAATTCATGTCTATTCCTAGTTAACTATTTGCGCTTTAAAACAGCTCTACCGCCACAGCAGTGGCTTCACCACCACCGATACACAGTGCAGCAACACCTCGTTTGAGGCCTTTATTCTTAAGCGCAGTGATAAGGGTAAGAATAATGCGAGAGCCAGTAGAGCCAATAGGATGCCCTTGGGCGCACGCACCGCCATATACATTTACTTTACTCGCATCGATACCCAGCTCTTGGGTGGCAAGCATAGTAACCATGGCAAAAGCTTCATTAATCTCAAACAAGTCTATATCGCCTACTTGCCAATCTAGCGTGTTTAAAAGCCCTTTAATGGCTCCAATAGGCGCAATGGTAAACTCACCAGGCTCGCGGGCAAAGCTTTGCACACCAAGTATACGGGCCATAGGTGTTAGGTTGTTTTGATCCACTGCATTTGCACTAGCAAGTACAAGTGCAGACGCGCCATCAGAAATGGAGCTGGCGTTAGCAGCTGTGATTGTGCCATCTTTTTTAAAGGCTGCTCGCAGTTGTGGTATTTTGTCGATACGAGCCTGACCTGGCTGTTCATCGATGGTCACCCTAGTGGTGCCCTTTCGGCTGGTCATTACTACAGCTTCAATTTCGTCTTCTAGCACACCATCTGCTATTGCTGCGTTGGCCTTAGATAATGAGTTAATAGCAAAGTCATCCATTGCCTGGCGCGTTAAACCATATTCATCAGCAGTGGCTTGAGCAAAGCTGCCCATTAAGCCACCTTCATAGGCATCTTCAAGGCCATCTAAAAACATATGATCTAACATTTGTCCGTGGCCCATACGCAAACCTTGGCGCACCTTAGGTAATAAATAAGGCGCATTAGTCATGCTTTCCATGCCACCACATACCATAATGTCTACAGAGCCTGCTTTAATTGCATTAAAACCCATAATGGTGGTCTGCATGCCAGAGCCACACATTTTATTTACTGTAGTGGCGGGTGTGCTTTTGGGTAGCCCAGCACCTAGAGCCGCTTGGCGAGCTGGTGCTTGCCCTTGCCCTGCTGCCAATACACAGCCCATATATACTTCGCTCACTTGTTCTGGGGTTATGTTTGATCGTGTTAAAGCGGCCTTTATTGCTACTGCACCTAGCTGTGCCGCAGTTTGACTTGCAAGGCTGCCATCAAGGCCTCCCATTGGTGTGCGGCTGCCACCGAGGATATACACGTCTTGACTCATTTGAAGGCTCCAATAAAAGCAAATTAAACAGAATGAACATTTTGCTTGACCTTTACGTCAACGTCAACCAAAATATGCACTATAAATCATAACTAGGGCGCATTATCCATGTCAGCCACCACATACACAATTAGCGAATTGTCGAAAGAGTTTGTCATTACTACTCGCAGCATCCGCTTCTATGAAGACCAAGGTTTGCTGTCGCCTGCGCGTGAAGGCCAAAAACGCATTTACTCTGCCCACGACAGAACTTGGCTAAAGCTAATACTGCGTGGCAAGCGCCTAGGCCTCACCTTGGCTGAAATTAGCCAAATATTAGATCTTTACGACTCGTCTTCCACAAATAATGACCAACAACTACTTGTTTTTATTGAAAAAATAAATATTAGAAAACTGGCATTACAACAACAAATGGAAGACATCAAAGCCCTACAAGATGAGCTAAATGCCGCACACCTGCGCTGCACTAACGCCCTTTCTAGCACTCAATCTCTGGAGACTCAAGCATGATAAGCACCTACACCAGCCTCAATTTTGACCTAGGCGAAACTAATGACATTTTGCGTGATCACGTCAATCAGTTTGCTGCTGATCAAATCGCACCTTTAGCTCAGGCTACAGATCAAAATAACGAGTTTCCTAACAAGCTGTGGAAAAAAATGGGCGACATGGGTTTGCTAGGTATCACCTGTGATGAGCATTATGGTGGCGCTGGCATGGGCTATTTGGCCCACACCATAGCCATGGAAGAAATTAGCCGAGCTTCAGCAAGTGTTGGTCTAAGCTACGGCGCACACTCTAACCTGTGTGTGAACCAAATTCACCGCCATGGTACAGACCAACAAAAATCTACATACTTGCCTAAGTTGATTAGTGGTGATCACATTGGCGCCCTTGCTATGAGCGAGCCAGGTGCTGGTTCAGACGTAGTGAGCATGCAACTTAGAGCAGATATAAAGGGCGATAAGTATGTGCTTAACGGCAACAAAATGTGGATTACCAATGGCCCCGACGCTAATACTTATGTGATCTATGCGAAAACAGATATGTCAGCTGGAGCTAAAGGTATTACTGCATTCATTGTAGAGCGAGACTATCCGGGCTTTAGCCGCTCACCAAAGTTAGACAAGCTCGGCATGCGCGGTTCTAACACCTGCGAATTAGTATTCATAGATTGTGAAGTGCCAGTCGCAAACATTTTGGGCCAGTTAAATGGTGGTGTGCGCGTGTTGATGAGTGGCCTAGATTATGAACGTGTTGTGCTTTCTGGAGGGCCATTAGGCATTATGCAGGCATGTATGGATTTGGTAGTGCCCTACGTGCATGACCGCAAGCAGTTTGGTCAGGCCATTGGTGAGTTTCAGCTAGTACAAGGCAAGCTAGCCGACATGTACACCCAAATGAACGCTGCTAAATCATACGTTTATAACGTGGCAAAATCGTGTGACCGTGGCGAAACCACGCGCAAAGACTCAGCTGGTGCCATTTTGTATGCTGCTGAGCTTGCCACAAAAATGTCTTTAGATGCTATCCAGCTTTTAGGTGGCACAGGCTACACTAACGAATGCCCTACTGGCAGGCTTCTGCGTGACGCCAAGCTTTATGAAATTGGTGCGGGTACGTCAGAGATTAGGCGTATGTTAATTGGCCGTGAATTGTTTAATGAGTCGCACTAATATGGCCACTTTATCCAGCAGTATTAATACCCAAAGTGAAGCGTTTAAGCTTAAGTCTGACGCTATGCAGGTGTTGGTAGATGATCTACAGCAGCAGGTGGCAAAGCTGCAACTAGGCGGCGGCGAAAGCTATCAGGCCAAGCATTTGAGCCGTGGCAAGATGCTACCGCGCCATCGTATAGATGCCCTACTAGACCAAGGCTCACCCTTTTTAGAAGTGGGCCAACTGGCTGCCCATCAAGTGTATGACATGGCGGTGCCTAGTGCAGGCATTATTTGTGGTGTGGGCTTAGTGAATGGCCGTCATTGTATGGTGATCGCTAATGATGCCACGGTAAAAGGTGGCACCTACTTTCCACTTACAGTGAAAAAGCACTTACGTGCACAAGACATCGCTTTGCAAAATAACCTGCCTTGTATTTATCTAGTAGACTCAGGCGGTGCAAACTTACCGCAACAAGATGAGGTATTTCCAGACAAACTCCATTTTGGACGCATCTTTTACAACCAAGCCACTATGTCTTCCCAAGGTATTCCACAGATCGCTGTAGTGATGGGGTCTTGCACTGCTGGTGGTGCTTATGTGCCTGCTATGGCAGATGAATCCATTATTGTGAAACAACAAGGCACCATATTTTTAGCGGGCCCACCTTTGGTAAAGGCCGCCACAGGTGAAGAAGTAAGTGCTGAAGAGCTAGGTGGTGCAGACACCCACTGCCGTGTATCAGGAGTGGCGGATCATTATGCGCAATCAGATGAACATGCATTATTGATCGCCCGCCAGTGTATTTCCAACTGCCCAAAGACTGCAGGCAATCCCTTGTTACGCAGGCCCAGTTCGCTACCTCGTTACTCAAGTGAGCAAATATATGGCGTGGTGGGCACAGACCTGCGCAAGCCTTTTGATGTGCGCGACGTAATCGCACGGGTGGTAGATGACTCTGCGTTTGATGAATTTAAAGCTTTATATGGCACTACTTTAGTGTGTGGATTTTCTCATATTGATGGCTATCCTGTAGGCATTGTCGCCAATAATGGGGTTTTATTCTCTGAGTCAGCTCAAAAAGGCGCTCACTTCATAGAGCTGTGCTGCCAGCGCCAAATTCCTTTAGTGTTTTTGCAAAACATTACAGGGTTTATGGTAGGTAAAAAATACGAAGCACAAGGGATCGCTAAACACGGTGCAAAAATGGTAATGGCTGTTGCTTGTGCAAAAGTACCCAAGTTCACAATAATTATTGGTGGTAGCTATGGTGCGGGTAACTATGGCATGTGTGGCCGTGCCTTTGAGCCCAACTTTTTGTGGATGTGGCCCAACAGTCGTATTTCTGTAATGGGGGGCGAGCAAGCTGCTGGCGTGCTAACTCAGGTTAAACGCGATCAGCTGGCTGCTCGTGGTGAAGCGTTTAGCGACGCTGATGAAAAATCTATGCGCGAGCCTGTGCTGCAACAATACGAGCACCAAGGGCATCCTTATTACGCCAGCGCACGTTTATGGGACGACGGCATCATCGATCCTAAAGACACACGCAGCGTACTTAGCGTCGCTTTGGCAACTGCCCTCAACAAACCTGCACAAGACACACGCTTTGGCGTGTTTCGTATGTAATTTGTACATCACTTAAGGCGCCTAACATGACATCTTCTTCAACATCTACACACCCTTTTGCGCATTGGTTAAGCTGCACGCTAAACCCTTCTGGCATTGCGACGCTTACCCTTAACCGGCCAGAAAAACACAACGCCTTTGATGACCAGCTGATACAGCTTTTTATTACCCAGCTGCAACGCTTGGCTTTAGACACTAACGTGCGTGGCCTTATTATAACCGGTGCTGGAAAAAGCTTTTCAGCGGGTGCAGACTTGGCTTGGATGCAACGCATAGCAGGTTATGACGAGGCAGCTAATATTGCAGATGCCCAACAATTAGCATTATTAATGCAGCTGCTGAATGAGTTTCCAAAACCTACTCTGGCTGTTGTTAACGGGGCGGCATTTGGTGGCGCGGTAGGCCTTATCGCTTGTTGTGATAGCGTGATCAGCGCAGACCATGTTTCTTTTTGTTTAAGCGAAGTGCGCATTGGTCTTATCCCCGCAGTTATCAGCCCATATGTGATGAATAAGGTCGGCATATCTTGGGGCCGTCACCTCATGACTAGTGCTAAGGTATTCACGGCAGAACAAGCCTTGGCTATGGGTTTAGTGCATGAGGTGGTGGCAGCCTGTGAATTAGAAAAGACTAAAGATCAATGGATTGTTGGCACAATAGGCAATAGCCCAGAGGCAGTAGCACAGATTAAACAGTTGCTTAATCGCATAAATAGCCACTCCCCCATAACTAAACAATCCTTAGTATATACCACAGCGCTCACCACGAGTGCTATTTCTAAAATCCGTGTCAGTGCCAGTGGTCAAGCAGGTTTGAAGGCCTTCCTTACTAAAACTCTCGCCCCTTGGAAATAATAAATACTATGCTAAAAACTGTACTAATTGCCAACCGTGGGGAAATAGCCTGTCGTGTAATGCGCACAGCTAAGGCTATAGGTATGCGTACCATTGCCATTTATTCGGATGCAGACGCCAACGCTTTACATGTAAAAGAGGCAGACGAAGCGTGGCATATTGGCCCAGCCACCGCCGCCCAGAGCTACCTTAGAGCAGATAAAATATTAGCTGTTGCGCTTGCAAGTAAAGCTGACTGCATTCACCCAGGCTATGGTTTTTTATCTGAAAACGCAGACTTTGTAGCCGCATGCCAAGCTAAAAACATCATATTCATTGGCCCCGATGTGCCTGCCATAGAGCAAATGGGTAGTAAGAGCGCTGCCAAAATAATTATGACCGAAGCAGGCATTCCTCTGGTGCCTGGTTACCATGGCACAAGCCAAGATGATGCATTGTTGCAGCATGAAGCTGACCAAATAGGCTACCCTTTACTCATCAAGGCAGTTGCAGGCGGCGGCGGTAAAGGCATGCGTGTAGTGGATAGGCCTGAAGACTTTCTTACTCACCTAGCCGGAGCAAGGCGCGAGGGCTTAGCCAGCTTTGGCAACAGTGATGTGTTAATAGAAAAATACCTCATTGCCCCACGTCATGTTGAAGTGCAGGTTTTTTGTGATCGCCATGGCCATGGCGTTTACCTTGGCGACCGCGATTGCTCTGCCCAAAGGCGCCACCAAAAAGTGATCGAAGAAGCTCCTGCTCCTAGCTTATCGGACGATTTGCGTCAAAAAATGGGTACTACTGCGGTAGAAGCAGCCCAAGCAATAGACTATGTGGGCGCAGGCACTGTAGAGTTTTTGCTAGACAGTAATGGTGGCTATTATTTTATGGAAATGAATACTCGCTTGCAGGTAGAGCACCCTGTTACTGAAATGGTAACCGGTGTAGACCTAGTAGCTTGGCAGTTTAAAGTAGCAGCCGGGCAGCCTTTGCCGCTAACTCAAGAGCAAGTATGTTTGCAGGGTCATTCTTTTGAAGCGCGTATCTATGCAGAAGACCCGACCCAAGATTTTCAGCCATCTACTGGCCATATTGGGCATCTGCGCACACCTAAGCAAGATGCCACTATTCGTATTGACACAGGGGTGGGCCAAGATGATGAAATAAGCCCTTTTTATGACCCCATGATCGCCAAGCTCATTGTGTGGGCACCAAACCGTGAAGAGGCACTAGCCAAGCTAGACATCGCTTTGCAAGACTATCACCTAGAAGGCATTCACACTAACATCGACTTTTTGCGCCGTTTAGCCAAATTACAAGACTTTCAAGATGCAAAGTTGCACACTAACATTATAGATCAACACCAAGACTACCTCCTGTCACCTTCGTTACAAAATGAACAGGTAATCTTAGCCATGGCAGGCTTAGTATTGGGCACACAGGCCTATAAAACCTATGGAGACTGCGCAGGGCTTAGGCTGAACATGCCACGAATAAGCCTTGCATTACGGGCACAGTATTTAGGTAAAAACTGCGTAATTACCACTCACACTTTGGGTAAAGTAGGCCCACATTCATTAGTGTTAGATTATGCTGGCAGCTTACATAAAGCAGGGTTTTGCTTAATGGGTGACCAGTTAAGCTTGTTTACACCACAAGGTAAAGCTGTGGTGTCCCTTAAAATCCCTAAAATTGGTGATTTTTTAGATAACAATGACCATAATACAGGCCAGATTACAGCGCCTATGAATGGTTGCCTGATAGCCTGCTTAGTCACCCCTGGTATATCTGTAGTGGCTGGAGATGCCCTTATGGTAGTAGAGGCTATGAAGATGGAACATACCATTGTGGCGCCCTCAGATGGCGTTATTGGCGAAATCTATTTTAAAGTAGGCGATTTGGTCGATGCAGATGCCCAACTATTAGATTTACAAGAGTCATAAGACACACAATAAACAAAAAAGAAGAATAAATAACATGCCTTTAAATACGTATAGCCCATCAACCACGACAAGGTCTCTAGCAAAGCACGTGAAGGTAGTGGAAGTAGGCCCAAGAGACGGCCTGCAAAATGAATCTGGCCCAATGCTCCATGCTGCTGTAAAAGCGAATCTGATTGATCAGCTAGCTGCAGCTGGGCTTACACACATTGAAGCTGCTGCTTTTGTGCACCCTAAATGGGTGCCACAGATGGCTAATAGCGCTCAGGTGCTGCAACTCATCACACGTCATAAGCATGTTTCCTACAGTGCCCTTACACCCAACATGAAGGGCTTAGAGCGCGCGATAGAGGCTGGTGTAGATGAAGTGTCTGTGTTTGGCGCAGCCAGTGAAAGCTTCAGCCAACGCAACACCAATTGCTCTATCTCCCAAGCACTTGAGCGTTTTAAGCCTGTGGCTAAGGCGGCATTAGATGCTGGCTTAAAAGTGCGTGGCTATGTATCTGTGGTAGTAGACTGCCCCTATGAAGGCCCCGTTTCTTCCTCTATCGTAGCCGATGTGGCTGAGCAACTGATAGATATGGGCTGTTATGAAGTGTCTTTAGGCGATACGATCGGTACGGCCACACCAGGGCGGATGTTGGAGATGGTTAATGTGGTGAGCCAACATGTGCCTGTGAGGCAACTTGCAGGCCATTGCCACAATACCTATGGCCAAGCACTTGCCAATGTGCTGATGCTGCTAGAAGCAGGGGTCACGACATTTGATAGCTCAGTGGCAGGCCTGGGTGGCTGTCCGTATGCTAAAGGCGCTAGTGGCAACTTAGCCACAGAAGACTTAGCCTATATGCTGCACGGTTTAGGTATAAAAACGGGTATTCACCTTGATCGATTAGTGCGAGTTGGCCAAAACATTAGTGATCTATTGGGCCGCACCAACGGCTCAAACGCTGGTCAAGCATTGAACGCGCAAGCGTGTTAATTTTAATCTTGGTGCTGATGACTTAATTTGTATAAGTTGTCAGGCTTTAGTACGCTTAAATGCGCAATTTTCCAACTAATTAAGGAGCAGTATGACTCAGCCTATGTGGCAGCCAAGTCAAAGCCGTATTGAACAGACTAACCTGTGGCGTTTTATACAATCCATCAATGCAACACACCAACTGGACATTACTGACTTTCATCAACTACACCAGTGGAGCATTGACTTTAGTGATCTATTTTGGGAGCAGATTTGGCATCAATGCAACCTTGTCACAAGTCATAAAGGCAACATTATTCTGCACGACAGTAGCAAAATGCCTGGGGCCTTATGGTATCCCGAAGCCAAACTGAACTTTGCAGAGAACCTTCTTAAGTTTCGTAATTCCTCAACTGCGCTGATTTACTGTGGTGAAGATGGAGAGCGTCAAGAAATTAGTTATGCAACGCTCTATCAAAGAGTAGCTGCGCTGGTTAGCGGTTTAGAAAAGTATAACCTTCAGCCTGGCGACCGTGTTGCAGGCTTTATGCCTAATGTTATTGATACTGTAGTGGCGATGCTGGCCACTACCAGTTTAGGCGCAGTATGGAGTTCCTGCTCGCCAGACTTTGGAATTAACGGCGTACTTGACCGTTTTGGCCAAATAGAGCCACGTATTCTTTTCACCACGGATGGCTACTTTTATAACGGTAAAACACTAAACTCACTGGAACGGGTAGCTGGCATTGCTGCTCACCTGCCGTCAATAGAAGCAATCGTAGTTTGTGACCATATCACTAAGACAGCAGACTTAAACCTATTGCATGAGGCCGTGCCTGGCAAAGCTGTTCATCTTAAAGATTTTATAGACCTGACGGCTACTGAAATTGCTTTTGTTGACTGTCACTTTGATGACCCTCTATACATTATGTATTCATCAGGCACGACAGGCGTGCCTAAGTGCATCGTTCACGGTATCGGTGGTACGTTGCTGCAACATAACAAAGAACACTTTTTACATACTGATGTAACCCCTAATGACGTCTTATTTTACTACACAACGTGTGGCTGGATGATGTGGAATTGGCTGGTTAGCGGCCTAGCGTTAGGGTGTACCGTATTACTCTACGACGGGTCACCGTTTAAGACCCCCAGTATTCTTATAGATATGGCAGAGCGTGAAAAAGTAACTATTTTTGGCACCAGTGCCAAATACATTGCTGCTATTGAAAAAGCAGGTGTTAAACCTTCTCAAAGCCATAATTTACAATACTTAAAGACAATTCTTTCTACGGGTTCGCCCCTGTCCCATGAGAGTTTCGACTTCGTTTACCGTGATGTTAAGCAGGACCTACTCCTTGCCTCTATTTCTGGTGGCACCGACATCGTCTCATGTTTTGCTCTGGGCTGCCCTATTCTTCCAGTATACCGTGGGGAGCTTCAATGCCGAGGTTTAGCGATGGCTGTCGATATATTTGACGACGATGGTCAGCCATTGCGCCAAGCCAAGGGCGAGCTGGTGTGCACTGCACCCTTCCCCGCCATGCCTATCTATTTTTGGCAAGACAAGGATGGTAAAAAATACCATGATGCTTACTTTGGTCAATATAAAAATGTCTGGGCACATGGTGATTATGGCGAGATAACTGAGCATGGGGGTGTCATTATTCATGGTCGCTCTGATGCAGTGCTCAACCCAGGCGGTGTACGTATTGGCACTGCAGAAATATATCGTCAGGTAGAGGTTGTTGAAGAGGTATTAGAGAGTATCGTCGTTGGCCAAACATGGCAGCAGGATGTGAGAGTTATATTGTTTGTTGTTTTACGGCCAGAACTAGTGTTAAGTGAGGACTTAATCCGAACCATTAAACAACAAGTACGTAGCAACACAACACCCCGCCACGTGCCCGCAAAAGTGATACAAGTGAGTGCTATTCCTCGCACCATCAGTGGTAAGATTGTAGAGCTTGCTGTCCGCAAGGTTATCCATGGCGAAGCAGTGACCAACAAAGATGCCCTAGCTAATCCTGAGGCGTTAGACTTGTTTGTTAACCTTCCTGAGCTGTTGAGTTAATTAAGGCTAATGCTCAGTACGTTATCGTTATTACTTGAAAAAAGACCGCACAAACAGTGGCAAATCGAAGATTTTTCAGGCATTGATCAATTACATCTTGGGGGAATCCCTGCAACCCTTGCACTACTTGACTGGTTACCAAATGGAGCTAAGAGTGGCTTGGATATAGGTTGTGGCTTGGGTGGCACGAGTAGACTGTTATCAAATGAGCGTGACTGCAATATGGTGGGGTTAGACCTTAATCATCAATATATCCGCGCCGCCATGCTGCTGAATCAAAGCATTCAACCTGAACCACAGTGTCAATTTGTGATAGGAAACAGCCTGCGCCTGCCATTCTCAGAGCACAGTTTCAATTTTGTCATCAGCCAACACTCCACCATGAACATTAAGCAAAAAGAAGTCTTACTAAAAGGTTTGTACAGTGTTCTTAAACCTCAGGGTCACTTGTTGATCCATGAAATTATGTTACAACCACACGCTAGTGAAAATGATATCCTTTACCCAACGCCGTGGGCTCACGAAAAAGGTGAGAGTCACTTGTGTCATTGGCAGCTATTTAACGATTTAGCGCTGGCTATAGGCTTCAAAGTAGACCATTTTAAGGATGATACAGACGCTGCACTAACTTGGATACGGCAAACCCGTCAGCAAAAGGCACCACCCCCATTTAGGCCAACTTTAGCACTTGGAGCTAATGCAGCAATGATGAGCGCTAACGTTTTAGGCAACATAGAGGCCGGCTATTTACACGTTATCAGTGCGAGATTGTGCAAGCTATAGCCAGCTACTCCATGACCAGCACTGGGGTTAAACAGTCTTTTGAGGGCGCCAGTGGTTCACTAAGTTAGCCAGCAACATTAGCCCACCACCCAAGATCACTGAAACTTCAAAAGGTTCTCCATATAGCAGCATACCGATAATGGCAATAATAGGTAAGCGCAAGAAATCTAGACTAATAACTACACTTACTTCCGCAATCTGCATCGCTTTAACCATACAATAGTGAGCAGACAAGCCAGTTAACGCAATAGCCATCACCCACGGCCACATCCACGGTTCCGGCATAGCCCAATCAGGACCAGCCATCAATGCGCCTAGAGGTAACTGAATTAAGGTCATGTAAAACACTACAGTAAGCGGATGTTCAGTGGTGAGTAGTGACTTGCTCAAAATAAAAGTCACAGCAAAACACAAAGATGCAATGATCATCACCAGACCACCAACATCTATAATTTGTACACCAGGCTTGACTATAACTGCTACACCTATTAAACCTAAAGCGACAGAGACGAGCTTGCGCCTTGTGATGGCTTCACTAAGAAATATAGACGCTATAATCAACACCCACAATGGCACCGTAAACTCGATGGCAAACACTTGTGCCAAGGGCAACAATCCGATGCCTACAAGCCAACTGAACTGACCAATAAAGTGAAAAAAGTTACGCCAAAAATGGGTCTTTATGCGGCGACTGAACATCAAAGTAGGACGTTTGATAACGTTCATAATAATTACCAACAGCACAAAACCCACCAGGCTGCGAATCGCTAATAATTCAAACTTATCAATCTTGCCATCTAACTCACGCGCAGCGATAGCCATAAGGCAAAATGAGGCGATGGCGCCCAACATCCAAAACACAGCGCGCATGGTCGTTTCCTATCAGTGGTAGTGGGCAGATTTAGGTAGTTCTGGATTCACTAGGCTTGCACCCGTGCGTATGGCAACTAAGATATACCATCCAGTCACTGTTGCACCCCACAAGAGGCCAACAACAACACCCGCATCCATTATCGGCCGCCAAGGTTGAGGAAGATTTACAGCAATGGTTATAAATACCAAAACCATAATCAGAATGCTGTAAGAAATAATAATACGCTTCTTCGAGGCATAGATGAAACCCATAGCATATAAAGGCGCAAGCACCACGAGCCAAGCCTTCGGGTTCTGTTTAAGCCATATCAAACGGGCAGCGACTCGGGGAGAAAATGCTTGCTGGAAGCCCTTATAGCCCTCGGTATAAGCCATAAATGCAACCCAAATTATTAGCGCAAACCAATGCCAAATATTTACTGGGTAAAGGAAAAACTCTAGCGCTATGTTAGACAAGCGAACGGCAGACGCCATCAGCAAACCAACCACCCCAAGGCTGCCCCACATAAATCCAATGCGACCTAACATTAACAATCTACCTAAACTCAAAAAAGACAAAGTATTCTAACACACAGGCCTTTCCTGTGCGCTTAAGTCAGGCCATAATAGCAGCTTGAATATTAGCTAGATTCTTCACTATGCGCCGTCGACCACGCCCTATACGCAACATTGATAACACTATTCCCTCACCGTGTATAAAAGTGTGTCAGTTTAAAAAAGGCGAACTGGTCTGTAAGGGCTGCTATCGCAGTCAAGATGAGGTTCGCAATTGGATGATTATGTCCAAAGAAGATAAACAAGCTAGCCTAGCCCAAGTAAAAATTAGGCAAGCAACGGCACAAGGGTTAAGTTAAGTCGTTAAAAAACGCTTTTTACGACGATACGGGAATACATCTTTTACTTGGCCATCTTCAATATCTGCCTGTAAAGACTTCCAATAGTTAGCATCAAAAATATTGCTGTGTATTTGCCGGAATATTTTTGCAATCCGAGGCCTACCCGCTAAAAACACATGAAATTCTTCTGGAAAAACATCAAATGGCCCTACGGAATACCAAGGCTCACTAGCAAGTTCTTGTTCAGGGTACATTGCTTCTGGAATTTTACGGAAGTTACATTCTGTTAGGTAGCAAATTTCATCGTAATCGTAAAACACGACACGTCCATGGCGAGTAACACCAAAATTTTTAAATAACATATCACCGGGGAATATGTTGGCAGCTGCAAGCTGTTTTATAGCATTACCATATTCATCAATAACGTCGTACAACTGTTCATCACTGGCGGTATCAATATAAATGTTAAGCGGTATCATGCGTCGCTCAACATAGAGTTGCTCAATCACCACATATTCATCAACCATTCTAATCATGCTAGGTGCTACGGCTAGAAGCTCATCAATTAACTCTTGAGAAAACCTGTGTTTAGCAAATGCAAAGTGCTTAAATTCTTGAGTATCAGCCATACGGCCTACGCGGTCATGAATTTTCACCAAACGATACTTCTCTTTTACTACAGCCTTAGTCATATTTTTTGGTGGCGCAAACTTGTCTTTAATAATCTTAAATACAATGTCCAATGAGGGCAGAGTAAATACACTCATCACCATACCTTTGATACCAGGTGCAATAATAAACTGATCTTCAGAATCTTCCATATGCTGAAGATAATCCCGCATGAACACAGATTTACCATGCTTAAAAAAACCAATATTCGTATAAATTTCTGCTAAAGGTTTTGCTGGCAAAATTTGCTGTAAAAACCCAACAAACTCCGCAGGAACAGGGGCTTCCACCATAAAATAGGATCGCGTAAAACTAAAAATAATACTCACGTCATCAGAATCTGTAATCAAGGTATCTGTATATATACCCTGGTTTTCATCGTTCATCAAAGGGATTATGAAAGGCTGATGATGAAGTGGATTAACTAACTGCCCTACCAAATAAGCACCTTTATTGCGATAAAAAACAGACTTCAAAATTTGCACCCGAGTGCCTGCACTAATAGCCATTCGAAAATCAGTATTTTCTTTAATATTACGAACTAAGTTAACGACATCCAAGCGTTTGTTTGCATAAGGTATGCTAAAGCTGTAATCCTCTAGTATTTGATTCACCATGCGGACCACCCCTTTATCAGCATAGTATTCACGATACATGTCTTGCGCCAACACTTTAGGCGCAGAATCTGTAGAGCTAAACAAAAACATTCGTTGTTCACGCAATGCACGGTGCCTAAAGGTGCGACAAAATATAGAGTTATAAAAGGTTTCCGCTAGCTCTGGGTCTGTGCGCTGGGGCATAAGCTGTTCAAATTTAGCTTTAATACCCTCCCACTCTTGGGCTTTTTCTTGGTCAATATTTTCAGCACGACGAAATTGGTCCACTCTTTGAGTAACTTCGTTAACCATTTCGCCATATAGGTCAATTCTTTGCATTCCACTTGCTTGGACGTCTTGCCATAACGCTTGCTCGAAACGCTGTTTTGCTCCCGATGAAATATCTTCAAACTGTCTTCGGTACTCACTAAAACCAGTGTCAATAATTTGAGCAATTTGGCTGCTTTGGTTGTTATTCAAAGACATAATTATTCCCTATAATTCGGCTCGAAGTCGTTGTTGCTTAGCAACAATCTTATCTAAAACTCGAGCCACTGCAATAAAAGCGAAACTGCCTGTAACAAAACTCACAGCGCCAAAACCTCGGCTACAGTCCATTTTTGCTCCCGCAACGTTAGCACTTTTAGCCCAGTCCACACTACCATCAGGTTGCGGATAATATAACTGCTCAGTTGAGCACACACATTCAATACGGAACCGGCTTTTAAGGTTTTTACTAAATCCGTATTGGCTACGTAACACAGACCTTAACTTCGCAGCCAAAGGGTCTACCCGGGTCATGGCTAGATCCACAATTTTAATTTTGCTCGGGTCTTTCTGCCCACCCGCTCCACCAATAGTAATAATGGGCACACGCCTATGTTTACACCAAGACACCATCATAGCCTTGGCTTTAATTGAATCACAGGCATCAATAACGTAGTCATAACCTCGATTCAAACATGCCTCAAGGTTATTTTCGCCAACAAAATCTTCAATTAAATTAACTTTACAATGAGGATTAATATCTTTAATTCGATCAGCCATGACATCAATCTTAGATTGATCGATAGTTGACAAGAGTGCCACTAATTGCCGATTAATGTTAGATTCGGCGACATCGTCCATATCAATTAAGGTAATCTGTCCTACTCCAGAACGAGCTAGAGCCTCAGCTACCCACGTGCCAACACCACCAATACCCACTACGCAAATATGGGCTTTGCGAATCGCAGTGTAGTCTTCAACACCATATAATCTTTCGACGCCGTCGAAACCTTGTTGCTCTTGAGTCATTAATTAAATTGCATGTCTATGAAACTAAGCTGTATTGTACCTTCTTGTTAAGGCATACCACCAGAATACAAGCGCATTTTGAAAGTATTTAAACAATAAACTTAAGGCCTATTTTGAGCTATCAGATTCCACAATTGCACGGCAAAGACCTAGAATTGACACTCGTCATCAAGAATAGTCACTTTATTGCTAACTTACGCCATACCGTTGGTCGAGGAGAGTGCGATATTCACTTAAATGACATGCGTAAAAAATACCCAGATGCCAGCCACCATTGTTGGGCGGTAGTCGCAGCTTCACCCGAAAACAGTACTTTTTGGGGTTTAAGTGATGCTGGGGAACCATCGGGTACTGCAGGAAAACCTATGCTACAAGTACTTAGCCATTGCGGTATTGGTGAAGTGAGTGTGGTGGTATGCCGCTACTTTGGTGGCACTAAGCTTGGCACTGGAGGCTTAGTGAAAGCCTACTCTGATGCGGTAAAATTAGTTGTGGACGCTTGCCCTAGAGAAGTTAAGCGCCAACTTAGCCATATTAAGTTAATTTGCCCTTATGACCTTAGCGGTCGCATTGAGCATTTGTGCCACAAACATGAGGCTATTATTGACGAGTGGATATACGCCGATGAACTCACTCTAGCCTTGGTCATACCCACAAGCAACATTCCTGCCTTGCAAACAGACCTTGGCCCTATGCCACTGGCCAATATTTTACCTGCACAGAGCATATAGCTGGCTATCAAAGTTAACGCTTAGGGGCAACAGCTAGTGTTTTTTAACAAACTGCGACTTGAGCTTCATAGCGCCAATACCAGGAATTTTGCAATCAATGTCATGATCACCCTCGACAAGGCGAATACCTTTCACCTTTGTACCGACTTTAACAACTAAAGAAGAACCTTTAACCTTGAGGTCTTTAATGACGGTAACCGTGTCACCATCCTTTAAAAGGTTACCATTGCTGTCGTGGATTTGTTTGCTATCTGTTTCATCGTCAGGCCCATCCATAGACCATTCATGGGCACATTCTGGGCAGACGTATTGTCTACCATCTTCATAGGTGTATTCGGAACTACATTTTGGACACTTAGGTAAATCAGCCATAGTAATATCTCAGTAAATGTATATAAAATAGCCAAGTGACTTGATCATAAAAGTAATAGTGCAACTCTACGAACGGCCCTTAAGTAGCTTGTAATGCCTAAACTGCAATGCTGCTATGGCAGCAGTGTACATAGCAATTACAAATGTCACTCTTATACCTAGTGGATCAATAATAACTGCATCTGCACTAATAAGTGCAACTGTAAGCACGGTCCAACCATAACCACCCATGACAAAGAATAATACCTCATGGGGCTTAATCTGTTGACGTAACGATGCGACCAACAAGAGAACTCCATTAACCACTAAAATGATGCCAATGGAGTGCATCAACATGGTCTTTTCAGTACCAATAAGCAGGTTGACCGAATCTGTTTTGAGCAACATTACTAGGCCAAGGATTAAACAGGACGAACTGTTAATGCGTAACAACAGATTTAAACTCATACTAACCTCGTAACCGTCTTACTTTAAAATTGCGCCCTTTAAGCTTGCCTTCACTTAGCTTATTAAAGGCTGTGTTGCCATAAGCTTGAGTAACAGCCACATAGGCCCACTGATCGCCCACTTGTATGCGGCCAATTTCTGCACCTGGAATACCATCAGCACCTGTTAATGCACCGACAATGTCCCCTGCTCTAACTTTTTGCTTTTTGCCACCACCAATTTGAATGGTCACCATTGCAGGGGAAAATGCTGGCTGGCGTAAAAGCTTAATTGGTGGCAAGTCGTCACGCTCAAGCTTTTGCTTTAAGTAATCTTCTAACAAACCAATTTTGTGATTTTCTTTTTGCGTATGCAAAGTGCAGGCTAAACCTTGAGCACCCGCGCGGCCGGTTCGACCAATACGGTGAGTATGCACCTCTAGTTCACGAGCCACCTGATAGTTAATCACTAAATCTAGCGCTTCAATGTCTAAACCTCGCGCTGCCACATCAGTAGCCACCAGCACAGAAGCACTTCGATTAGAGAATCGCACTAAGGTTTGATCACGCTGCTTCTGCTCTAAGTCGCCATGTAACGCTAAAGCTTCATAACCCACTGCACGTAATTCGTTGGCAACCTGATCAGTTTCAACTTTGGTATTACAAAAAATTAATGTTGTCTCAGGCTGATGTGCTTGCAATAACAACCGCACTGCCTCTATGCGAGCGTCATCACTTTCGACCTGGTAGAGGGTTTGTACGATACTTTGTTTGCTGTGGCTATCTTGTACTTCCACAATAACTGGTAATTGCATGATGCGTTTGGCAATGTTTTCAATCTTAGAAGGATAAGTGGCGCTAAACAGCATAGTTTGACGCTTCGTAGGCATGTAACTAATAATATTGTCTAGGGCTTCCTGAAAACCCATATCTAACATTCTGTCTGCTTCATCCAATACTAGCGTGGTGAGGTTATCAAGGTTAAGGTTAGACTTACGCAGGTGTTCTTCAACCCGTCCTGGTGTCCCTACAATAATATGAGCACCGTGTTCTAATGAACCCACTTGAGGCCCAAAGGACATACCGCCGCAAAGTGTTAGTACTTTAATGTTATGGATGCCGCGGGCCAATTTACGTATTTCTACAGACACTTGGTCTGCTAGTTCGCGAGTTGGGCATAGCACCAGAGTTTGCACACGAAAGCGTTTTACATCAAGCTTGTTGAGTAGACCTAGAGCAAAAGTAGCCGTTTTTCCAGAACCTGTTTTGGCCTTGGCAATAACATCTTTGTTAGCCAAAATAGGTGGCAAACCTTGCGCCTGAATTGGCGTCATTTCTGAGTAGCCTAAGCTTGCAAGGTTATCTAATAGGGCAGAGTCTAAACCCAAACTGGCAAAATCATATTGTGACAAGTGAATTCTCGTGTATTATTGAGGGGGATATTAAGGCCCTTATTCTAACAGAATAACGTCTCATTAGTTGCTTATCATCTCGTCCAACAACTGCGTTCGCTGATCTACTTGATCACCCTGTAAAACAAAACCACACACTTTACCTTCCAGGTTATTAAATCGAGCGATCATGCCCTTTTCACTATGCCGCACCTGCCATTGGCCAAGAAGACCTTGAGGAGGTGGCAGTAAAGTAATCGGGCAAACTGGCGTCTTAACGACTACGGTCATTTGTGGATAACTTACCTCGGTAAATACACCAGTAAGGGTTTGTGATAAAGCTTGGATACCCCAGTAAATCGGCGCAATATACGGTTGCAACTGGCCGTCAAACTCAATGCAGTCTCCTAAGGCATAAACGTGAGGCATGTTGGTCATTAAACGAGCATCAGTTTTGATACCCACACCGCAGGTAATTCCATTATTGATTGCAAGTTTGGTACGCGCTTTTAGGCCAACCGCCGAAACAATGACGTCTATCTCTAAAACATCACCTGTTTTTAGTGTCACCGAGTAACCAGCCCGTGGGTGTGTTGGGTCAATATAATTGACAGCCTTAACCTCATTATCCAACCACCAACTCACCCCTATCTCAGATAATGAATCCTGTAGTTTCTTACCCACAGCTTCTGGCAACAAACGATCCATAGGCCAAGAGGTAAGCCCTACAAGGTTCACTTTTTTACCGACGGCAGCCAGATCATTAGCAAATTCACAACCAATTAATCCATTTCCGATCAACAATACGCGCTGTTTATCTTCTAGCAAGTTCCTATAGTGGTGATAGTCTTGTAGGCTGTTAACACTAACAACATCTGCGCTAGCATCACCTTCAAAGGGTATTTTAATTGCTTGCGCTCCCTGAGCTAAGACCAACTGGCCATAGGGTTGCTGGCCGATATCAGTAAATAATTGTTTAGATTGGGGGTCTATGCGCTCAACAGTACACTGGGTAACAATACGAATATTCAAACGATTCGCTCGATCTAGCGGCAGTTCTATCACCAAACTTTCGGCTGTTTGCTGCATTGTTAAGCCGGTTGATAAAGCGGGTTTGGAATAGTGTTTACCTGCATCTTGGGTTAATACAACTACCTCTACCTGCGCATCAAGCTTGCGAATAGCTTCGGCAAGATTATAGCCAGCATAGCCTGACCCTACAATAACAATAGGGCCTTGAGGCTTATCTAAAGCTGACAATACTGATGCTGCTGCAGTTGTATTTGCGCCTGATTGGATCGGTTCTGGAGGCAATTCAATCATTTCAAAATCTTCTTTGCCTACCAGGCAGTCAGGGCATAACCAATCATCAGGCACATCGTCCCAACGAGTTCCAGCCTCTATACCATCATGAGGCCAGCCTATGGCTTCGTCATAGATAAAACCACAAATAATACAAAGCCATTTTTTATAAGGCACAGATTGCTCAGCAGAAGACATACAAAATTCTCTAGGGTGTTAAACGAATTGCTATGTTTTTAGTACGGACATAATTATACAAAGCTTCTTGACCTTTTTCACGCCCAAACCCAGATTTTCCCACACCGCCAAAAGGAGTGCTAATACCGCCAGCAAACCATTCATTAACAAAAACCTGGCCAGCAACTAACGCACGACTAGCCCGCAACGCTAAACTCAAATTCTGAGTAAATACCCCAGCTACCAAACCAAAATCGGTGCCGTTGGCTATATCATAAGCTTCTTGAGGCGTATTGAATTTCATTAACACCAGTACTGGCCCAAACACTTCTTGTTGCGCTATTTCTGTGTTGGCATCGGCTTCTATAAGAGTTGGGGGCATAAAATAACCCGCTTGGTCCAACGGCGTGCCTCCCACTAAACAATGTGCACCCTGTTCTTTTGCCCGCGCACACATGCCTGCAATTTTATCAAGCTGAATGTTGGTAAGTATGGGAGTGACATCAGCTTCATCCATACCAGCTCCTATAGACTTAGTTGAGAAACAGGCAACTAAACGCTGTTTTACCTCTTCATAAACGCTCTCATGCACAATAAGACGTGACATGGCAGAACATACCTGCCCTGAGTTAAATAAATTACCCACATCAGCGCTGGAAATAACTTGGTCTAAATTGGCATCTGCAAAAACAACACCAGCAGACTTGCCACCTAATTCCATAACACATGGCACAACATGCTCTACCGCAGCCTTCATAATAGACTGCCCCGTTGCAACAGACCCTGTAAAGACGATTTGGTCAATATCACTATGGGCTGCTAATGCCACACCAGTGTCATGGCCATAACCACACAAAATATTCACACCCCCTGGCGGCACCTTTGCATTAACCATAGCCTCTCCTAACAAGGCTACCGCCAAGGGCGTTAACTCAGGTGACTTTATTACCACACTATTACCTGCTGCTAAAGCAGGTGCTAAGGACCTAGCCACTAAGGACACTGGAAAATTCCATGGAATGATTTGAGCTGAAACACCAAATGGCTCGTACTCGGTAAAGTCTACTAGCCCTTCACCCAAGGGAATAGATTGACCTTCAATTTTGTCTGCCATACCAGCGTAGTATTCAAAGTAACGTGCTGCTTCCTCAAATTCCCACTCTGCTGCACTTAATGGTTTACCATTCTCCAAACACAAAAGCTTGCCACCGCGTTTAGCTAAGGTTCTAATTTGCTCAGCAATAGCATGGAGTAATTGCATGCGTTGATAGGGAGCCATACCTGCTATGAGGCGATCATTATGACATTGCCGGGCTGCGCTTACTGCCTGATCTACATGGGTCGGCATAGCACGCGCAATAGTGCCTACCAACATACCGTTGGCTGGGTTTTCTACCTTTATACGCTCATCGCTATCTACCCATTCACCATTAATAAAATTGGTACTATGGGTAATGCCCTGTTGACGCTGATTCATGGCTTTAAACTCCGGTTGTTTGTATGCTTTCAATTAAGTGTTTCGCTGCCCACTTGTGAAAGTAATGGGTAGGGTTGTCTAACACTGGGGAGAATTGACCTCCGTTAAAGCCAGGCGACGATCTACCAAGCTGCATGCCTTCCACCACCATGACGTCTTCTTGAAAAACCTCCTTCCACGCTGATAAAGTAGCATCTCTGCAGCCTTTATATTCAGGTGTAATAGCCTCATCACCCACGTACATTAACCTTAAGTGCTCAACAGTTTGATTATTAGCTACTGGCTCTAACACAATTGCAAAGGTGTGGTCGGCTTGGATACCCAGCAATACATTGGGGAATACGGTAATGTATTCGGCTTCTTTCATACGGTTTTGTTGCCATTCGGGGAACACTGGCAAACGTGTCCCTGCAGAATCAGCTAGGTTATAAACCATAGTACCCTGGCCAGCAAACTCATTGGCAAACATTATATGGTAATGATCTTGAATGCGTGAATAAACATTTAGGTTTGGATGTATCCATGGTAAATGGTAGCTTTCACAATAATTTTCTACAGCTAGCTTCCAATTACATGCCACTTTTAAGGTGAACTCACCTTGGGTTTGTCCTTCGCTGGGTATTTCTCTACGCATCCGGCTATAGCCAGTATCTCCCATGAATGGTTGCCAACGCTCCACAATGGGTGCAATAAACTCTTCAAAAGAGTTCGCACTGCCATCTAGATTTACAAACACAATATCAAACCAAACCGCGCTAGCCACTTCCTTTAAACCATGCCTGTCGTATACCAAGCTATCTACTTTGTGTACCCCTAACCCACCAATGTGGGGGGTGCCTTTTAGCTGACCAGTTAGATCATAGGTCCATGAGTGATAAGGGCAGCGGATACTCCCCTTAATAGGCCCTTCTTTATTGATTAATAACATACCACGATGGCTACAGACGTTATGGAACACACGGATAATATTGTCATTATCACGGATAATTACCAGTGGTAACCCCATAAAAGAAACTGGCTTGACATAGCCTAGCTGTGGCATATCTCCAGCAAAACCAACGCCCGCCCATGTTTTACCTAGTAAGAGATCACGTTCGTGAGCAAACATGTCTGGGTCGTTGTATAAGGGGCTGGGCAGGCCACTGGCTTGTGCAATCGGAAGCATGGCTTTTTCTAGACTTGTGATAGGGATAAGGTCATAGGCGTTCATTGGTGGTCCTTAAGTTGACGTAAGGCAAATTATATAACCACAATGCCTGAAACCAGAGACAGCAACAAACGATTATTTATCATTCATTTCATGAAATAAACTCATAGATTAACTTATAAATTATTGATTAACCACAAGCGAAAATTATCTAAAGCTTGCTTCTTGCTACCCATCACAGACGTCATAAGATAGAAGCTAGCTTCGGTATCCAAAGTTTGGTCAAAAGCCTTAACTAAGCTACCTGTTGCCAAATAATCAGACAATAAATGATCCCATGCCAGTGCGACACCTTGGCCTTGTTGAGCTGCTTGAATCAACATATTGTAATGACTAAAAATCACTTTATGTTGCGGCACTACTGGCAACATATCCATGCCCTTAAACCAGTCTGGCCAGTTAAACCAACCAATGGTCGGGTTATCCAACACTAGCTGCCTTGTGGCTAGTAAATCCCTTGGAGAGAGCGACTTATGTTGGGCTAAAAATTCTGGGCTGGATACCACAAACACACGTTGTGAAAAAAGGTGATCAACCCGATACGCAATAGGCTCAACTGCACTAAAACCGATGCTGCAATCAAAGTCAGTTGCGTCCACCTCTAGCACATTATCGGCTACTAACAAGCGTATATCAGTATCTGGATACGCTCGCAGGTACTCAGTGATGCGTGGCATAAGCCACAAGGAGGCAACAGCATGACTAGCAGCAATAGTAATTTGTTTGGTTTGCACTGGGTTTTTAATCGCAAACGTTGCCATTGATATCTCACTTAAGGCATTAGCGATGTGCTGATGGTACTCACGGCCAGCCGCAGTCAAGCGCACTTGACGTTTTTTGCGATCAAATAAATCAATACCCAGACTTTTCTCTAAACTACATATTTGGCGACTTATTGCACCTTGTGTTACAAACAGTTTAGCTGCAGCTTGAGTGAAGCTTGCACTCGTTGCAGCCGCATCAAAGGCAACTAGAGCATTTAGAGGAGGTAAAGATTTTATGTTCAATGGCATGACTAAAACTCATTTGTTATCCGCTATTAGAGTATGACGTCACTTTGGTATTTATTAAACCTCAATGGATTAATTATTTTAATAACTTTTTATTCAACATTAATTTGTTTTATAATTTAATGATGAAAAATATCCCTACAGAACTTTTACGCACCTTTGTCACCATTGTAGATCTTGGTGGCTTTACCGTAGCTGGCGCATTTTTAGGGCGCTCTCAACCCGCCATAAGTTTGCAAGTAAAGCGTCTAGAAGAACTGCTAGACATCACAGTATTTCAAAGAAATAACGGTCTTGAAGTAACAGAAGAGGGTGAAGTGCTACTTGGTTTCGCCAGACGACTGTTAGACATCAACGATAGCGCAGTAACTCGCTTAGCCAAAAGTAGAATTTCTGGACAAGTACGTTTAGGCATACCCAATGATTTTGAAGTGTCATTTTTGCCGCGACTACTGAGCCAGTTTGGCCAAGCCCACCCTGAAGTTACTCTGGAAGTGAACTGTGACTTAAGTGTGACGTTGTTAAAAGATTTTCAACAAGGGCACTATGACCTAGTTTTGGCCACAGATAGCCTAGTAGAAACACTACCCATTAGTTTGGGTGATGAATTTTATGAAACCATCGTTTGGGTTACCAACGGTCACTTTGACTGGCCCGAAGACCAACCCGTACCTTTGGTTGTTTACCCCAGTGGTTGCCGCTACCGCCAACAAATCATTAGTAAGCTCAATGCCGCTGGCATCGCCTGGCGTATTGCTTATAGCTCATCTAGTTTATTGGGCATTCAAGCTGCTATAGAAGCTGGCCTAGGCATTAGTGCCCTAGCCCGCAGCACTGTGCCTGATGGGTTACAAAGCCATCTGCAAATACACAATAACCCTCTATTGGGCCATGTGAAACTGGTATTCAAGCATGACAAAGGTAACCAAACAGATGCTACTAAGCGCCTTTATGAATACCTTTATGCTGGCCTAGAGCAATCAGCGAGTTAAGATAAGCAGCCCTGCAGTTGCCATAAGACCTGCTATAACTTGGTTTAAACGCTTTACTGCGCTATTTTGACTGAACAGTTTTCGAGCCTTACTTGCACTGTAGGCAATCAGTAATAACCCCAACATTAAGGCAATAAAGTTTAGCCCAACAACGAGTACAACACCTTGAGTGGTTAGCAGGGTTAAATCTACAAAAGTAGGTAAAAATGCAATATAAAATAGCATTACCTTGGGGTTGGTAGCTGAAATCAACATCCCTTCGGCAAAACTTAGCATAAACCCGGCAGCCTTATTACGAATTGGGGTAAGGTCTACTATGCTAAGGTCGATAGGAGCGTGCCAAACCTGCCAAGACAAATAAAATAGGTAGGCGGCACCGCACCAGCGAATTAGCGTAAAGATAATTTGATATTCACTAGCAATGTAAGCAAGCCCCCAAACGACCAATAATAAATACACAATATCGCTCACCGTCATGCCTAGTGCCAATCCCCAACAGCCATGTCCCCCATTTTTTAAGGCTTTAGCAATCAGTGCAAAAACACCTGGCCCAGGGGTGATAGAGAATATAAATACAGCCACAAAGTAGGCTAAAGAAAATTCCAATGTCATGTGCCCACCCGCTAACTAAATAATAAATCTAGACGCGACATATTACCTCATTTTTAACAGACTATGACACTATTTAAGATTGACGCATTTAATCAATAACGTTAATATTTTGGCCAATAAGTGACCAATTTTTATGAGTTATTGGTTAAAAATTTACCCAGATACGCACACATAAAACACGTATGTGTCAGCTTTTCAGAAATCATTTTAAGGGATACCTACCTATGTCAGAATTCATTACAGGAACGGTAAAGTTTTTCAATAATACCAAAGGATTTGGCTTTTTAGAGCAGCCTGATGGTGCAGATGTATTTGTTCACTTTAGCGCAATAATAAAAGAAGGCTACAAAAGCCTAGAACAAGGCCAACAGGTACGATTCACTATTACTGATGGTGAAAAAGGATTGCAAGCTGCTAACGTTTCACCTGTTTAAAGGCTTTAGAAAATAGGCCGCTAGAATGACCCAACGCCCATTAGCTTTACCTGCACTGACGCAGGTAAATATTTATCTCATATAGGCTGGGCCCTTGCCATCTGCGCTAGGTTGAAAGTGTACTGAAACTTCACCTAATTTAGCTAGCGCTTGCAATGCGTCTTGGTCTTCTCGCAACTCAAAGGCGTTGAAACCTACTCGGGTCATAAACTCAATGCGATCCATGGCCACATCCCCTACTGCACGAATTTCGCCTTGGTAGCCGTCTCGACGCAGCATTCTGGCCATGCTAAAACCACGACCGTCGGCGAAGGTTTCAAATTCAATTGCAATAACAGATAACTTATTGGCATTGGCTAGCAAGCACGCTAAATCATCCGCACCGTTGGTTAGTACAGCATCACTTATCACTAGGTCATCATCAAGCCAATCGGCGAACCTAATGTGCGGTGTTGCAGCATGGCTAAGGCTAAGCTGCTGATCTTTGATGAGTGCCATAAACACGCTCCTTAAATGGTGCAAAACCAATGCGGCGCACAGTTTGTAAAAATGTTTCATCCGTTTTTCGCTGCTGTACGTAAACGTCTAATATTTGCCCAATCACCACGACTACTTGATCTTGATCTATAGAGCGCCCAAGGGTTTTACCCAAACTTGCATCGTTAGAAGCAGAACCCCCAAGAGTAAACTGGTAAACTTGCTTGCCACCTTTCTCGACACCTAAAATACCAATGTGGCCAACATGGTGGTGGCCACAGGCATTGATACAACCAGAAATTTTTAGCTGAATTTCACCAAGCTCATACTGATAATCCATGTCGTCAAAGGTTTCATTAATTTGGCGAGACAGAATTAGAGTTTCTGCATTGGCTAAGCTACAAAAATCTAGCCCAGGACAGTTAATCATATCTGTGAGTGTGCCTATATTAGCGCGGGCCATACCCAAGTCAGTTAACTTTAACCAAAGACTTAATAGATCACGTTGGGCTACGTCGGCTAGTACTAAATTTTGATCGTGTGTTGAGCGCAACTCTGCAAAGCTAAACTGGTCTGCCAATGTGGCTATGCCGTCCATTTGTTGGTGGCTTACATCGCCAGGGGCTTGTAATTGATTTTTAAGAGCCACTACCACAATGCGGTAGCCTGGTTGCTTGTGATCACGGGTATTTTGTTTATACCACTTAGCAAACTGGGGGTGTGCTGCCATTTCAGCTTTTAGGCTACTTTGAGCATTTTCAACTGATAAATAATTAGGGGGTTTAAAAAAGCCTTTTACACGCTCTATTTCTGCCGTTGGCAAACGCAAGTCCTTACCCTTTGTAAACTGCCATTCCGCTTCAACCATTTCTGCAAACGCATCAATACCTACAGCATTTACTAAAATTTTGATGCGGGCTTTGTATTTATTGTCACGACGACCATTAAGGTTGTAGACCCTCAGCACAGCGTCTAGGTATGACAGCAGTTCTTGTGGCTCAAGAAATTTTCGTACCGTTTTACCAATAACTGGTGTGCGGCCCAGACCACCTCCCACTAATACTTCAAAACCCATTTCACCCTGTTCATTATGATACAAATGTAGACCAATATCATGAACCTGAGAAGCTGCGCGGTCACTGGATGAACCCGATACTGCAATTTTAAATTTACGGGGTAAGTAGGCGAACTCTGGGTGCAGGGTACTCCACTGGCGGATCATTTCACACCAGGGGCGGGTGTCTTCTATCTCGTCAGCACTCACGCCAGCAAACGGGTCAGTTGTGGTATTTCGAATGCAGGCACCACTAGTCTGAATAGCATGCATCTGCACCTTAGCCAAATCAGCTAAAATGTCTGGCACAGACTCTAGTGTGGGCCAATTAAACTGCATATTTTGACGTGTAGTAAAGTGGCCATAACCCTTATCATAAGTCCGTGAAATTTGTGCTAATGTACGTAACTGGTCGCTTTTCATCAGACCGTAAGGAATTGCCACGCGAAGCATAGGGGCAAGACGTTGGATATAAAGTCCGTTCATGAGCCTTAGCACGCGAAATTCGTCTTCTGGAATTTCTCCAGCTAAATACCGACGGGTTTGATCACGGTACTGATCCACCCGTTGGTCAACGAGTGTTTGGTCAAATTGGTTATAGGCGTACATTATAAGTCCTAGGCAGGCTTTACGGCATTATCGGATTATAATAACTTAATATACTTATAACACTAAATACTAAAAACTGATTTACTTATACTTTAATGGAATATACAATCCTGCAAAATGAATGCTCTGAAGTAGCGTTTTAGGCAGCTTTTTGCGTTACAATTGGCTTAGACGAATTTGGTTAGATTTTACCCTTGCCAATCTGTTGTGGGCACTAAGGATTTAAAGACAAAATGGTAGACTATTTACTCATCCTAGTTAGCACCGTGTTAGTGAATAACTTTGTATTAGTTCAGTTTCTTGGGCTTTGTCCTTTTATGGGCGTTTCTTCACGCTTAGAAACTGCGATGGGTATGTCTTTAGCGACGACTTTTGTACTCACTCTTGCTTCTTTGTGCAGTTACCTTACCTATACATATCTACTAGAACCTTTTGGGTTAGAGTTTTTACAAACCATAAGCTTCATTTTAGTGATTGCTTTTGTAGTGCAGTTTACGGAAATGGTAGTTCACAAAACCAGCCCTCTATTGCACAAAGTGCTGGGTATTTTTCTACCTTTAATTACTACAAACTGCGCAGTGCTGGGTGTTGCCTTACTTAATATTAAAAAAGCCAATGGGTTTATAGAGTCTATTTTATATGGTTTTGGTGCAGCTGTAGGTTTCTCCTTAGTACTTATTTTATTTGCTGCTATGAGAGAACGAATTACTGTTGCTGATGTACCAGCTCCGTTTAAGGGTGCGGCTATAGCAATGATTAGTGCTGGCATTATGTCCCTGGCCTTTATGGGCTTTACTGGTCTGGTAGCTATATAAATGCAGACACTTTACCTTGCTATCGTCATTCTGGCTTTGCTCGCCATTGTTTGTGGTGCAATTTTAGGCTTTGCTGCGATCCGCTTTAAGGTTGATGGAGACCCCATCGTTGATCAAATAGACAGTTTGCTGCCACAAACTCAGTGTGGCCAATGCGGTCACCCAGGTTGTAAGCCCTATGCCCAAGCCATTGCAAACGGAGAGGCTATAAACCGCTGCCCGCCTGGTGGTGAAACCACTATTAAGGCCCTTGCAGACCTGTTAGATTTAGAAGCTATCCCACTGGACGCAGAACACGGCAGTGAGGCAATACGTACCATTGCATACATTCGAGAAGACGAGTGCATCGGCTGTACCAAATGTATTCAAGCTTGTCCTGTAGATGCCATTCTTGGCGCCGCTAAACAGATGCATACGGTTATTGTTGACGAATGTACCGGCTGTGATTTGTGTTTAGAGCCCTGTCCAGTAGATTGCATCGACATGCTTCCTGTCGAAGTCACTTCTGCAAGTTGGCACTGGCAACAGCCAGAGCAACTCATCGCCACCAGTAACTTGCCCCATAGCCGTGGAGAATCTGATCATGCATAAAATCTGGAACTTTCACGGTGGAGTTCATCCGGTAGAAAATAAAACGCAGTCTAATCAACTGCCGATTATCGTGATGCCAATACCCGCACAATTGACAATGCACCTAAGCCAACATATTGGCAAAGTGGCAAAAGCCATAGTTGAAACTGGTGACTATGTTCTTAAAGGACAGCTTATTGCGTGTGCCCAGGGTTTCGTCAGTGCTAATGTTCATGCACCAAGCTCTGGTCATGTGAGCGCCATAGCAGACCGAACTTTGCCTCACCAGTCTGCTTTATCAGGCCCGTGTATCGTCATCGATACTGATGGTAAAGATCAGTGGGCCACACTAAGCCCCACAGCTAACCCCGAATCACTTTCTAAGCCCGACCTGCTAAACCTAATACAAGCAGCAGGCATTACTGGCATGGGCGGTGCCGGCTTTCCGAGTGCAGTTAAGTTACAACCGAAGATCAACATTCATACTCTTGTTATCAATGGTGCGGAGTGTGAACCATATATTACTGCTGATGACCGCTTGATGCGTGAATACGCCGCTCAAATTATTGCTGGCATCCAATTAGTACAGCAACTCATTGATCAGCCTCATTGCCTCATTGGTATCGAAGACAACAAACCAGAAGCGGTCGCTGCACTCACCTATGCTGCTGACCAACACACCAACATTGAAGTCTGTGTTATTCCAACTAAGTACCCCTCTGGCGGTGAAAAGCAGCTCATTGAAATACTTACAGGGAAACAAGTTCCCCATGGAGGTATCCCTGCCGATATTGGCATGGTGTGCCAAAACGTAGGCACTGTTAAAGCTATTTTTGATGCCATTATTTTAGGACAGCCACTAATTAATCGCATTACTACGGTCACTGGAAAAGCTGCAGCTAATGCAGGTAATTATGAGGTGCTTTTAGGCACCCAAGTTGCAGACATATTAGCCTTTGCCAAGGTTGATCTTGCTAAAACGTCTCGTTTAGTCATGGGCGGTCCAATGATGGGATTCACGATACAAGATACTCACACACCGATCATAAAAAGTAGTAACTGTATCCTAGCTGCGGCTGACTTAGAGCTAGCGCCAGTAGCTGACCATCATGCATGTATACGCTGTGGTCAATGTGAAGTCGCATGTCCAGCTCAGCTGTTGCCGCAACAGTTATTTTGGTTTGCTAAGGCTGAAGAGTTTGAAAAGGCCCAGGATCATAACTTATCTGATTGTATAGAATGTGGTGCTTGTGCATGGGTTTGTCCTAGTCAAATCCCCTTAGTTCAGTATTATCGTTACGCTAAGGGCCGATTAAAGACCATTAACAGTGAGGCCCAATTGGCTGAAGTTTCACGCCTTCGTTTTGAAAACCGTGAGCAACGTTTAGTTGATGAAAAATTAGCTAAAGAAGAAAAGCGTAAAGCTAGAGCCCTAACTGCTGCTGCAGCCCAAGCGGCAAAACGTGCAGCCAACCCTTCCGCGGAAGACCCAGTTGCTGCTGCGTTGGCGCGAGTGAACTTAAAAAAGCAAGCCAAGACTAATGCTGCAACGCAAAAAAGCACTGAAGATGAGTATAAAGAGCTTAAAACTGCTGCAGCTATCACTCGAACTAAACTTAATAAGACCCGCAAAGCTCTAACTAATGCTCAAGCCCAAGACCATGAGCAAGCGCAGGCGTTACAACAAACTGTTATAGCGCTTACCACCAAAGCAGCTGCAGCTGCAGCTGAGTTACACGCTTATGAAGTCAAACTGGGCCTTGATCCAGAGAAGGAAAAGACCTTACAGCTTGCAGTTGCAAAAGCTAATGGAGTAGTCCGTAAATTGGAAAAATCCTTAGCTACTGCAGAAAATTTGCAGCAGTTAGAAGCAGAAATATTTAATGCTAAAGCGATTCACGAAGCGGCTGGACTTGCCTTAGAAGAGCACCAGGCTAACGCCAAAGAAAAACCCACATCGACTCAGGAATCATAACCATGGCCTTAGTTAATATATCCTCGCCCCATCACCATGGTTTAAGTAAAACTTCTCGCCTAATGGGCTGGGTATTGCTGGCTACTCTTCCGGGTTTAGCCGTGCAAAGTTACTTTTATGGTTACGGCACTTTAATCAACTTATTGTGGGCCAGTGTTCTTTCCCTTGGTTTTGAAGCGATAGTATTAGGCTTGCGAAGCCGGCCTATTATGCCCTACCTAACCGATGGCAGCGCTTTAGTAACTGCCTTTCTTTTAGCCTTGGCACTACCTCCGTTCAGCCCTTGGTGGCTAACTTTAGTAGCTGTTTTGTTCTCTATCGTTTTTGCTAAGCATCTTTATGGCGGTTTAGGAAGCAACCCATTTAATCCTGCCATGGTAGGTTATGCGTTGTGTTTAATCGCATTTCCTGTATCAATGACTCAGTGGGCTGGTACAGAAGCCACGCTAAGCTTTAGTCAACAGTGGCAGTGGTTTTGGTTAGAGTATATAGATGGGGGCATTGATGCTTGGACCAGAGCAACGCCTCTAGATTTAATGCGCCATACGAAAGGCCTCACATTAAATGAAGTTGCTAGCACTAACCCACAGCTAGGTTTAGGCCTGATAGCAAACATGTGGGTTAATGTGGCTTATCTTTTAGGTGGTCTATTTTTGCTAGCTATAAGAGCATTTACCTGGCACGCACCTGTGGCTATGTTGGCTGGTTTAGGGCTTTGTGCTGGGTTGTTCCACATGGGTGAGCCAGACCTTTATCCAAGTGCCTCTAAACACCTATTAACTGGTGCAACCATGCTATCAGCTTTCTTTATTGTCACCGACCCTGTCAGTGGCGCTACTAGTCGTAAAGGAAAGCTAGTGTTCGGTGCGGGAGTTGGCATTTTAGTATTTATAATTCGTAGCTATGGAAGTTATCCTGACGCCTTTGCTTTTGCCATACTATTGATGAACTTGGCTGCACCATTAATAGACACTTATACCAAGCCAAAAGCTTATGGACACCAACCTAAAAAACCTCATTCTCAAGGTGATAAGTAATGAGTTTAAAAGCTCCAACTAGTTTAATGGCGTCTATTCGCGCTGGTGCCATTAGCTTAGGTTTATTTGCAATTATAACTGCGGCCGCCATCAGTCTCACCTATATTGCGGGTAGCGAAAGTATTGCTGCCAATAAAGCTGAAGCTAAAGCTCGTGCACTGTCAGCTGTCATGCCACCTCACCTTTATGATCAAAGCTTATTATCTGCTCCTTTAAAACTAGTAGATTACGCACCACTCAACCTTGAGCCAGAGGCCGTTGGTTATGCTGCAATTAGATCTGGAATCACTCAGGCAATAGTACTGCCTGTCGTTGCTAAGGATGGCTACAGTGGTGATATTTCCCTATTAGTGGGCATAGATCAATACGGTTCAATACAAGGAGTGCGCACCATAGAACACAAGGAAACACCTGGGTTAGGCGATAAGGTAGACCGTAAAAAATCATTATGGATTGATAGTTTTAATGGTAAGTCGCTCGCCAATACTCCAGCAGCTGATTGGGCTGTGACTAAAGATGGGGGGGTGTTTGACGGTTTTACGGGGGCGACAATTACCCCTCGCGCAGTAGTCAACGCTGTACATCAAGGCCTGCTGTATCATCAACGTCAGCAAAGCGTGCTTTATTCCGTTGCAAAGGAGAATTAACATGGCTACAGAGCAAACAAAACTAGTGATGGATGGTCTGTGGAACAACAACCCAGCGCTGGTGCAGTTATTAGGCCTGTGCCCACTGTTAGCAGTCACGGGCAGTGTAGTTAACGCTTTAGGCTTAGGGTTTGCCACACTACTTGTGTTAGTTGGGTCAAACTTACTGGTCTCGTTAATTCGTAACCGTGTGGCCGACGATATTCGCTTACCCGTGTTTGTCATGATCATTGCTGCCCTAGTGACCATTGCAGAGCTCACCATGCAAGCTTTAACGTATGAGCTGTATCAGATACTTGGTATTTTTATTCCATTGATCGTGACTAACTGTGCCATTTTAGGCAGAGCGGATGCCTATGCTCGAAAGAACCCTCCACATTTGGCTGTGCTAGACGGTTTAAGTATGGGCCTTGGGTTTGGCGCGGTACTTATTCTACTGGGTGCAATGCGTGAATTTCTGGGTCAAGGAACCTTGTTTGCAGATATGCACTTATTACTCGGGCCAATGGCGCAAAACTGGACTTTAGTTATTATTGATGACTATAGAGGTTTCTTATTTGCTGTGCTGCCACCGGGTGCATTTGTTGGTATGGGATTAATCATTGCTGCAAAAAATACCTTTGATCAATACCAAAAAATTCAGCAACTTAAAGCTCATCCCCTTAATGAAGCAGGCAGCAAGCGGGTGCGGGTAACAGGAACCATCGCTTAACGCATAAACCTCAGGTGCAGTAATGAACAAAGCTAAACGTGAAGAAATTTTTGCCAGGCTAAAAGCAGATAACCCTCATCCAGAGACTGAGCTAAACTTTAGTAGTCATTATGAACTTTTGGTAGCCGTTGCGCTCTCTGCCCAAGCAACAGATGTGAGCGTTAATAAGGCGACTAATCATTTGTTTAAAGTCGCTAATACACCTCAAGGTATGCTCGACCTTGGTTTAGAAGGTTTAAAGCATCACATTAAAACCATTGGTCTTTACAACAGCAAAGCTAACCATGTCATTCAGGCTGCCAATTTACTAGTGTCACAACATAATGGTGTGGTACCAGACTCTAGAGAGGCCCTAGAGGCCTTACCTGGAGTTGGCAGAAAAACAGCCAACGTGGTTCTTAACACTGCTTTTAGGCAAATTGCCATGGCGGTTGATACACATATTTTCCGTTGGTCTAACCGCACCCGTGTGGCGCCTGGCAAAGATGTAGTTGAGGTGGAAAAAAAGCTAATGAAGTTTGTGCCTAAGGAGTACTTGTTGGATGCTCATCATTGGATGATACTTCATGGGCGGTATGTTTGTATTGCCAGAAAACCACGTTGCGGTGCTTGTACCATAGAAGACCTTTGCGAATTTAAACAAAAAACGTCAGATTAATTTTTTATAATCACAACTTGGCATTTGCCCAAAACTGAACCATACTTATCGTCTATTTATCATAAACCCATTCTAAGACTGCGACCTATGCTCAGGCTTTTGTTCCGTTATGCACTGCTACCTATTATTGCAATTGTACTGCTTTGCTATGCAGCTATTCCTCTATGGGTGCCTATTCTTGCAACGGCACTACTCAAACCCTACCAGTGGCAAGACATTGAATTAACTGTTGCATACCCAACTCATGACAACTGGCACATAAAGCAGGTAAGTTGGCGCCAAGAGGGGGGTGCTGGTACCTATGTTACCTCCCTTACTGACGTATCCTTAAACTATACATGGCAATCAATAAAAGCTAGGCAATGGCCTCAGTTAGATATTGGTGTGGCGAAAAGCGTGATTCAAACAGACCCAAAGCATCTGTCTCTAATACCCAGCATCGCATTGTTACCGAGCCAATGGTTATCTGCTTGGCCAAAATTTACTGTTGCCAAATTTAACTTAAATTTCGCTGCTCAAGGGCAACAGTTTGCATTATCTGGGCAATTAAGAAATCAAACTGAGGGCTTAAGTATTTTAAGCAAAATTTCGACGCCGCTCCAACAGCAACTATACCTAGATGCCACCTTAGGCATAGATGATCAAGTAGAAGCGAAGTTATTTGCAACGCAAAATAGTGCCCCTGTAGCAAAGCTCACCTCAGGCATGAAGCGCCAAAGCACAGGTTACGTTTGGCAGGGCCAAGGCGCAGTTAACCTAGCCTATACCCAGAAATTGTTAATAGACTTATTACCCCTTGATCTAGTACAAACTACTATTAACCAAGGCAAGCTTAACAGCCACTGGAAAATCACCTTACCCACTGGCGCTGGAAAGGATAATTATGTCAATTTTGAGAGTTGGTTAAGCCAAGCCCAAGGCCAGCTGCAAAGCCAAATACAAATGGCTGCTAGTAATCCTAATGTGAAAGAACTTTACGTTGACGCAAGCCTAACCCAAACACTAGAGCCTAATAATGCACCACAATGGCGTATTAACGAAGGCAGCATGGTGCGAGTGTCCCCTGCTTGGAATCATACAAAAATAGATCCCAATTTGTACCAATCACTGCGCCTGGAGCAAGCACAACTAACGTTTAGTGCAGCTAGCCCAGTGGTCATTGAAAGCTTGAAAAAAACAGATTTAATGGGGTCAAAGACAGGCCTGCGCTTGCATGGCGATATTAATGCCACATTAGAAAATACCCACTCAGTGTACCAAGTCTTTGGCCAGTTATCACAACTTCAGGTACACGCCCTCAACCATTGGCAAGGCGTTGCCAATTTAAGTGGTTACTACCTTGCACAAACTGATGCTAACCCCTGGATGGCGCAGCTCCCCATTGATTTGCGCCAACTCCAGTTTTTGAGTAATGTAGCGTTTGATTTTGATCCCAAACAATGGCAGTTTAAGGTTCAGCCCAATAGTAAAATCTCAGCAACACAAGTGGTAAGCCGCCGTGAAGCTGGCACAGTTCAACTGTTTGCTAGCGACAAACTTAACCTCACTAATGACCAAGGCATTAACCTTGCGTACCTACCAGATCAAGACTATTGGACCTGGTCAAAGGCTTCTGTTTACTTAAGGCCAGAGTCCATTCCTAGCCAAGGTCTTGAAATACACCTTGGTGAGGGGTCAACCTTACTAACTAACAGACCCATTGAGGGTTCGTTTGAACTTCGTCCTACGTCTGTAAACCTGCCTAATTGGCCAGCTTTTCAAGCACTCTCTAAGGGTCAATTAAGCTGGCTTGACGGACAACTTAATGTCAACTTTACATCTCAACTTCCACCTTATATCAGCTCTTTGAATGGCCAATATACCTGGCATGCTGATAACGCAGATCACCAATTATTGGTAAAAGTAGAGAAAGTAAATTTACCGCCATTAATGCCTCAACTTAAACAACTTGAAAATGCTTCCGGGCTGCCAGCTCCGCTATTGGTTAACGTCACCTCTGGATTAGCAAATTATGAAGCAGATTGGCGCTGGAACTCGAAACAGTTAGTAGCCATTCAAAAAATCAATTACTCCAAGGTAGATGCCCGCAGCACCCACCTAAACATTAAAGGTTTAACAGGCCAAAGTGAATTTAACTATAGTCGTAACCGCAGCAAAGATAAGCAAAGCGGCATCATTAATGGCACAACTTCAGGCCAACACCAGGTTAAAGCGAATTACGTCAGCTGGGCTCCTGACAAAGGCAAAAGTCTGCTCAACTCAGAAGTAACGTTTAGTACTGAAGGCTGGTCGGGCATGCGGTATCAAATAGAACGCATTAATGCAGGTTGGTTAGGAGGTCGCGCTGTGGGAACAGCGGTTTCAATACTCACAGAACGCTTGAACACCTTACCCATTACCTTACAGGACATCCCATTGGGCCGCCTGGTAGAATTAGCGAAGATTCCATCACTAACTGCAACGGGAGAAGTTTCGGGTGGGGTAAATATAACGATAGATTTAACCCCTGGATCTCATCAGACATGGGGGGTGGCCAACGCAAACCTATCCACCAGCAAAGTAGGCACTATTCAATATAAGGGTAATGACGATCCAGACACTTCAGATAAAGCCGCCTATCTACAAGAAATTCTTAGCGAGTTTGAATTCCAAAACCTTTCAGCAAAACTCACTCATAATGATGATAATGAACTGCAATTATTAACCCGTTTTGTTGGCTCAAATAAGCAGTTTGAAGAAGGTAATAAAGTTGACTTTAGCCTAACACTTAATCCTCAACTTGATTAAATAATTGATTAAGGTAGTTGAGCGGATGCTGTGGGCTAGCACCCGTTTTTTGATGTATTTGACTGCGACATGAATAACCTGTTGCCAATACGGTACCCGTGTTGATTAGTGCTTCTTCTGCTGGCTTATGCCAACTCATTTGGTAGAGTTTAGCAGATATCACTTGATGCTTTGCCTCATGACCAAATGTGCCTGCCATTCCACAACAGCCTACGGCAGGTGTAGCGAGATCTACCGAAAATTTCGCAAAAATATTACGCCAAGAATCTAAGCTATTCGTGACTAAGGCATTTTCTGAGCAGTGCCCCAGCAAAGTGGCCACTTGCTTCGTGTTATTCGATCTATTTGGCACCTTTAACTCCTGTAAATGATTGGTTAACCACTCTTGGAGTAACAGCACCTGGGGAACTTCTTTGACACCAAACCTTTGCCGATACTCATCACGATAGGTTAGACCCACACTTGGATCAACGGCAATTAATTCAAAGCCCTGATCCATGACAGTGGTTAACTGTTTAAGCACCCTACTGGCTTGTCGATCAAACGCTTTTAAGAATCCTTTAACATAAAGGGGCTTACCCGAAGGCATCATTGGCATAACAAGGGGGGAGAATCCCATATTGACCAGACAAGACAAAATCCCTTCCATTTGTGGTAAATCATAACAACTACTGAATACGTCTTGCACTATAACAGGGTGACGTAGCTTATCTAATTTAGACAAGCCTGAAAACTTATCTATATGCCACATATCAACACCATCAATACGAGCTAATTGGTTGATACTATACCCATGAACTTGAGGCATATTTACCAGACCAAAAACCTTCTTGATTAACCACTGACTCGGCTGCAGTTGAGTTAGTGCATTACTAAGCCAAGCGGCTTTACTCGTATAGAGTCCAAAATATTCTACCAGACCAACGGCATAATCACCCAAAGGCCTTCTATGGCGATTGTAATAGTGTTGCAAAAAACGACTTCGATAAGTAGGGATATCGACTTTAATAGGACACGCTGTAGTGCATGCTTTGCAAGCCAAACAGCTTTGCATAGATTGATAAACCTCATGTTCTAACTCGGGGTCAGCACCTCCCTGAGACTCTTGTCGTAACCATTCCCGTAGCAAGCTTGCCCTGCCCTTAGGCGATTGAACACGATCTTTAGTCGCTTTGTAGGAGGGGCACATAGCCGATTCAGGTTGATAGTTAAAACAAGCACCATTGCCATTACAAGCAACAACAGGTTGCCACTGTTCAACGATATGTTCACCCATCTGGCGATCTTGGGACCCCCTGGTTCTGGGATCATCAACCTTAACAGTTGATTTTTCTGATCCCAATGGTCTGCATATTTTTCCAGGGTTAAGTTGGTCGTAGGGGTCAAACCATGTTTTTATGCGACGCATGTCTTGGTAAAGCTCTGCGCCTATGGTTTCTTCAGTGTATTCACTTCTAAACCCTTTGCCATGCTCACCCCACATTACACCTTGGTATTTTTGAACTAAGCCTTGTACTGCATCCGAAATAACCCTTAGTTTAAGTGCGTCCTCTGGATCACGCATGTTCAGCGCTGGCCTTACATGCAGGCAGCCAGCGTCTACGTGACCATACATACCATAGGTCACTCCCATTTCATCAAGCAAATGTCTAAACTCAAGGATATAGTCAGCTAAGTTTTCTGGCGGTACTGCAGTATCTTCTACAAAAGAAATAGGTCGTCTTAAACCTGCAAGGTTACCCAACAACCCAACACCTTTTTTACGCAACTCCCAAAGGCTTGCAATGCCTTGGGGGTTGGAAATACGTTCAAAGCTAGCTCCTGTTTCCACTAACTCTTCACAAATAGTATCCAGTTTAGTTGCAAGTTCAACAGCATCCATACCACCAAATTCAACCAAGTTGATTGCTGCTAAATGATCGGTACTGCCCTTATCCAAGTAATTAGATACTTGGGGCCAAATGATATCTTGTTTGGCTAAATTTAAAATAGTGTCGTCAATGGTTTCTATAGCGTCTGGGTTATGTTGCACCAGCACATTGGCATCGCGCAGCGCTGCGTCAAAGGATTGGTAACTCAGCACTAATAATTCTTTCGCACGGGGAATTGGCGTTAACTTAAGAGTTAGCTCAGAGACAAGGGCCAAGGTCCCCTCTGAGCCGCAAATCAGCTTACTTAAATCGAAAGCATCGTCACTTTGTATGTGGGCCAAATTATAGCCTGTCATAAAACGATTCAATTTAGGAAAGCGAGCATTAATCTCTGCCTGCTTTTGTATTACTAGATCACTCACTTGTCGATAAAGCTGGGCTTCCTGTCCACCTGATTCAATTTTTAAGCGCAAGGCTTCAATGGAGAGGGCCTGGGTAGTCACCTGTTGGCCATTTGCCAGAATAAGATTTAATGCTAGAACATGGTTACTGGTGCGGCCATAAATCCGAGAACCTTGACCACACGCATCGGTATTAGCCATTCCCCCAAGTGTTGCCCTATTACTGGTTGACAGTGTAGGCGCAAAAAATACACCCATAGGACGCAAGTAATCGTTTAACTGGTCGCGAACAACACCGCCTTGCACCTTGACCCAACCTGCAGCTAAATCAATATCGAGTATATGGGTCAAGTGTCGAGAACAGTCTATCACTAGGCCATCAGTTAAAGATTGCCCATTAGTGCCGGTACCACCGCCACGAGGAGAAAAATAAATATCATTAAATTCTTTTTGGGCAGCGAGAGTCAAAATAGCTTTTAAATCGGCTTCATGTTTTGGGTAAAGCACACCCTGTGGCAATAACTGATAAACACTATTGTCTGTAGATGCAATCAGTCTATCTGCCTGATTAGGTGAGATGTCACCTGCAAAGTTACTTTGATGGAGGCTATTAAGAAAGTTTACAAATTGCTTTTTTGGCTCAATCAAAAACTGTTGTCTAGGCATCTTTAAGGGTGTCTCAATAGATTAAATTTATAGGTATAAGTGTAACGTAATTGGCTTAACTTGCCCATTAGCCAATTGTAAAAGACAGGCTAAAAATGCTCTTTAAATGGCGTTTTTACCCTATTACCTGTATGCTCCAGCGCCTTAATACCGCCTATTACAGAGATACCCCATGTCATTTGCCAAACTTGGTCTTGAACCACGCCTATTAACTGCCATAGAGAGCAAAGGTTATACCGTTCCAAGCCCAATCCAAGAGAAGGCTATCCCTGCCATTTTAGCAGGTAAAGACGTGATGGCAGCCGCTCAAACGGGTACAGGCAAAACTGCAGCCTTTACTTTGCCCTTATTACAAAACCTTGCACCTGGCAAGCGCGCCAGAGCAAACCAAGTACGTGCATTGGTACTCACGCCCACTCGTGAATTAGCCGCTCAGGTAGCCGAAAGTGTGTCTACCTATGGCACAGATCTGCCATTAACATCTGCTGTCGTTTTTGGTGGCGTTAAAATTAACCCCCAGATGATGCGCTTGCGCCGTGGCGCAGACGTACTTGTGGCCACGCCTGGCCGCTTACTAGATCTATACAACCAAAAAGCAGTTAGATTTGATGACTTAGAAGTACTTATTCTTGACGAAGCTGACCGTATGTTGGACATGGGTTTTATTAATGATCTAAAAAAGATTATGTCTTTTTTACCTAAAAAACGCCAAAATTTAATGTTTTCCGCCACCTTTGCTGATGAAATTCGCAGCCTCGCCAAGGGCTTGATGAACAACCCAGAAGAAATTAGTGTGAGCCCAGCCAACACCACGGCCGCTAGCGTAAAACAATGGATGTGCCCAGTCGATAAAAAGCAAAAGCCCGCGCTTCTTCAAGAGCTTATTGTGACTAACAACTGGACCCAAGTGTTAGTATTTTGCCGCACCAAACACGGTTGCAACAAGCTAGCTAAATGGCTTGTAGGTGGTGGTATCAGTGCCGATGCCATCCATGGCAATAAGAGCCAAGGTGCTCGCACACGTGCTCTAGCGCAGTTTAAAGCAGGTGAGGTAAAGGTGTTGGTTGCCACCGATATTGCAGCACGCGGATTAGACATTGAGCAACTGCCTCAGGTTGTTAACTATGACTTACCCAACGTTGCTGAAGATTATGTCCACCGCATTGGCAGAACTGGCCGTGCCAGCCAAACGGGTGAAGCTATTTCTCTTGTGTGTGCTGATGAAATTGAATATTTAGAAGCAATTGAGTACTTAATCCAGAACCATATTGAGCGTGAATACATTGAGGGCTATGAACCAAGCCATGCTGTACCTGAGTCCCGTGATATTCGCCCACCAAGCAATAAGAAGCCAAAAAAACCTAAGTTACGGAATCAAGACGTCACTCAAAATGCACCTAATCAGCGGAAACCTAAGGTTAAGTCACCGCTAGCTAACAGCAACCAAAGAAGAGCGCCAAAGCCAACAGTAAACAGCGATAACAACTCGTCCAACAAGCCATCTTCTAATAGCCCTTGGGATAAAAATAAAGCTGGCCGCAGCAAAGGCCCGACCAAACGCCCTGCTCGCTAGATAGTGCAGTCGTTGCTTATATTATCAAGTAAGCCTTAAAAAAAGCTCAAAAAAATGCCCTATACAAGCTACCGAAGGGGAAGCGATAACCTGTATAGGGCACGGGTTTTTACTAGATGTATAACTGAGACCAACGCTTTAGTTAAAAGTTCACCTTTATATGGCTTTAACCTTTTGATGAGCATTTTCTTTCAGTGAGAAGCCCGTTGTCGCCAAATTCTCTGCTTGATCTGGGGACACAACTAGATATTCCATAGTGTAGTGTAAATATTCTTCGCGGAAAGGTACCAACCCACTGGCCAGTAGCTCAGGGTGCTGCTCTAAAACTTCCTCGGAAAACGGAATGAAACACTGCATTGGTAGCTCCTTGTTATCATCCCCACCTATTAAGGACTGGGAAGATGGATAAAGATTGCACCAATAGTGGAGAAATAATGGATCTTTCTGATTATTAACGTTTAAACAACAAAAAGCCAAACACTATCTTGGCTTTTTGTTGTTTAACTCTTATTAACCATCACTTAAGTAAATCACGGCCTTTGCTAGCTTCAATTCGCATCCGCAATGCATTTAACTTGATAAAGCCAGCAGCATCTTGCTGGTTATAAGCGCCGGCATCATCCTCCATTGTCGCCATTGCGGCATCAAAAAGACTATCCTCAGACTTACGACCTACAACATCCACGTTACCCTTGTAGAGCTTCAGTTTAACCGTACCGTTGACATATTCTTGAGAACGATTGATAAGCGCTTGCAGCATTTGACGTTCTTCCGACCACCAATAGCCGTTATAAACTAACTTAGCATACCTTGGCATAATTTCGTCCTTAAGATGCGCCGCTTCTCGATCCATAGTGATCGATTCGATGGCACGGTGAGCCTTTAGCATTACGGTGCCACCTGGCGTTTCATAGCAGCCCCGAGCCTTCATGCCAACATAACGGTTTTCAACGATATCTAAGCGCCCAATACCATTTGCGCCTGCAACACGGTTGAGCTCCGTTAAAATAGTTGCAGGGCTCATAGGTTCACCGTTAATGGCAACAATATCACCTTTTTGGTAATCCAATTCGATGTAGGTGGCTTCGTCAGGCGCTGCTTCTGGAGACACGGTCCAACGCCACATGTCTTCATCAGATGGATGCCAAGGGTCTTCTAACATGCCACTTTCATAGGAAATGTGTAATAAATTCGCGTCCATTGAATAAGGTGAACTTTTCTTATTTTTGAAGTCTACTGGAATATCATTTTTTTCACAGTAATCCATTAAACTCTCACGAGAACTCAAATCCCACTCGCGCCAAGGAGCAATAACCTCTACACCTGGCTTAAGAGCATAAGCCCCCAATTCGAAACGTACTTGATCGTTACCTTTGCCAGTAGCACCGTGAGAGATTGCATCAGCTCCCGTTAGGTTGGCAATTTCAATCAGCCGTTTAGCGATTAATGGACGGGCGATAGAAGTACCTAAGAGGTATTCACCTTCATATACTGCATTAGCTCGAAACATAGGAAAAACAAAGTCTCGCACAAACTCTTCTCGCAAGTCCTCAATATATATTTCTTTAACACCCAAGGCTTTAGCTTTAGCTCGAGCAGGCTCAACTTCTTCGCCCTGACCTAAGTCAGCGGTAAATGTGACTACTTCGCAGTGATAGGTTTCTTGCAACCATTTCACAATAACCGACGTGTCTAAGCCACCAGAATAGGCTAGTACTACTTTCTTGATGTCTGCCATAGCAGTGGGATTCCTGTAACATATATAGGGAGCGATCATGCAACTAAATTATACATGGAAGCTTGTAATAGCACAGCAATTGTCAGTAAATATTACTCGATTTTGAGTATTTTATTAACCCTAGTCCTGATAAAATGACCTCACATGTTTGATCAAACTAACTGTAAAATGAGCTCAAAAACTTCTATGCAATCGCTAACGATGATCCGCCCTGATGATTGGCACCTGCACCTGCGTGACGGTGCATTACTTTCACGAACTGTAGCTGACACTGCCTTACAATTTAACCGCGCTATGATTATGCCAAACCTCAGCCCACCTATAGTTGATACGGCTATGGCAATCGCTTACAAAGCACGTTTGGATGCTCAAAACACGTCATTAACACCGTTAATGACATTATATTTAACTGACCATACTAGCGCGCAAGAGATTCAACAGGCTTTTAATTCTGGCATAGTTAAAGCAGTCAAGCTCTATCCTGCAGGTGCCACAACTAATTCTGCAGCAGGGGTTACCAACATTGAAAATATCTATCCTGTTATAGAAAAACTTTCAGAACTTGGTATGCCATTGCTGATTCATGGGGAGGTGACTCATTCCCATGTAGACATTTTTGATCGTGAAAAAAGCTTTATTGATCAACATTTGGAACCATTATTACAACGTTTCCCTAACTTAAAGTGTGTGTTTGAGCACATTACCACTGGTGACGCAGCTCAGTTTGTGGCTGAGTCAAGCGACTTGGTGGCGGCAACAATTACTCCCCAGCATTTGCTATACAACCGCAACGATTTATTAGCAGGAGGCATAAAGCCTCACTTATATTGTCTACCAGTGCTTAAACGCAACACCCACCAAAAGGCTTTGCAAGCAGCAGTATCTAATGGCAGCACGAAGTTTTTTTTAGGCACAGACTCCGCCCCCCACGCCCAAGGCGATAAAGAAAGCGCATGTGGTTGTGCAGGTTGTTACTCTTCCCCAGCAGCTATTGAACTCTACGCTCAAGCCTTTGAGTCTTTTGATGCCTTGGATAAACTAGAATCTTTTGCTAGTTTAAATGGCCCAGACTTTTATGGCTTGGCGCGCAATAGTGAAACTATAACCTTAACTCGACGTAGCTGGCAGGTACCCTCTAGCCTAAGCTTTGGGGATAAGTTAATCATTCCCTTAGGTGCCGGTGAAATACTCAACTGGAAACTGGAGGCATAAGAGCGTGATTAAAGATCGTTTCCGGGGCTATTTGCCCATTATTGTTGATGTAGAAACAGCCGGTTTCAATAGCCAAACGGACGCCCTTCTTGAAGCTGCCGCGGTAATCATTGGTATGGATGAAGATGGCATACTCTATGCAAAAGAAACTATAGACTGCCACATTGAGCCTTTTGAAGGTGCAAACCTAGAGGCTGCAGCTCTAGAATTTACTGGCATAGACCCATCTGACCCAGCTCGTGAAGCAATAAGTGAGCGTGAGGCATTAGATCAGTTGTTTAAACCAATACGCAAAGCATTGAAGGCCAACGGATGTAAACGCGCTATTCTAGTGGGACATAACGCAGCCTTTGATTTGAATTTTATTAATGCAGCCGTTCATCGCTGCCAACAAAAGCGCAATCCTTTTCATCCATTTTCTTGTTTTGATACAGCGACTTTAGCAGGCTTAGCCTACGGCCAAACAGTATTGGCTAAAGCATGCGCTGCAGCTGACATTCGCTTTAGCAATCAAGACGCCCATAGCGCGTGTTATGATGCCGAAAAAACAGCTGAATTATTCTGCACTATTGTTAATCGGTGGAAGCAATTAGGTGGCTGGCAGGCTGAAGACGACGAGTTCCCTTTTGCAGGGTTAGATTAACCTTTTTTATTGATCGCCTTTCTTATCGCTCTTAGCAGTCCATTGCGCATGTTCACAGCTGCCAGGAACGGGCTCATAGCCGCCTTTACTGAGAGGATTACAACGCACGATGCGCCAAGCTCCTAAGGCAAAACCCTTGCCTGCCCCGTGCAGTTTAATAGCCTCAATAGTGTAGCTAGAGCACGTTGGATAGTAACGACAATTACTGCCCAACAAAGGGCTTAATACGTATTGATAAGCTTTAACTAAACCAATCAACCCCTTAGAGAACATAGAAACTCGTGTGTTTTTAGCCATTGATTTATACCAGCAATACAGGTAGTTGAACCCTAAACATCACCCCTTCAGGTTGGCTCAAATTGTGAGCCGACACCGTTCCACCATGAAACTGGCTAATTAATCGTACAACAAATAAGCCAAGGCCAAAGTGGGCGTGGCCAGCGCCAGCAGTGCGAGCTGAAACCATTGAGTTAAACATGCCAGAAATAAGTTCTTGTGGAATATTTGCGCCATTATTCTCTACTTCTAGATAGCAGTCATATTCTTGTTGATACAAGCGCACTGTAATCAAACTACCTCCAGTGCGAAAATCTCTTGCGTTATCAAGTAATTTATCCAACAGTTGCTCAATACGATAATCAACACCGGCAACATAAATCAATTTTCGATCTGCTTCGAACACCACATCTGCTGCACCGCCTAAAGTACCTGGGTTTTGATGGTGCACATAAGTTTGAACCAAATGTAACAAATTCAATTGTTCAAGTTCGTCTTCATGCAAGGCTGCTTCTAGGTTAGCTGCATCGGCCAGCTTTTCAACAATTGCACTAATTTTAACTAACCCTCTTTGGGCACTGTCTATATAACGCTGCTGACCTTCATCCACCCCATGCATTTGCAGGTTTTCTAACGACGTCATCGTTGCGTTGAGAGGGTTATTAACCTCGTGGCGCAGCGTACGCGGCATGGTGCTCATAAATTCTTGATGCTCGTGTAGCCGAGTCACTACTTCAGAAAAACTCCGTGCCAAATCCCCAATTTCATCACCTGCACGTATTTCATTGTAAAGCTGATTTGTCTTCAACCTGCCATCTGGATCAACCATCTGCTGTGCTTCTTTACCTAAACGCCTAATACGCATAGCTTGGCGCCATGAGAATAGCAACAAAACCAACAAAATAACTAGCATGGTCGATAAGCTAAGTAAGGCAATGTTTTCCATTGCCTGCCTCTGCAAGCTTAATATTTGTGCCGTGGACTGCTTGATAAGCACTACACCCAGAAGCTCCCCTTCTTGGTCAACAATAGGCGCAGCAACAGCAAACACCTGTTCTGTTGGCCCCTTATGCCACCGCCCACTAGCAAATTTTTTACTTAAAGCTCGGTTCAGTAAATCACGCTCCTGACTCGCCGCTTGAACTGGGTTTAGATAGGCAGGAATAGCGATAAACCAATCTAATCCTCGATTAAGCCAACTTTGAACCCGCTCAAAAACGTCTCGGGGGTTCATCTTTTCAGACTTAGGGGGGCTCACTTGCCCCACACTAGCCCGCACTTGTAAATGGTTATCGTAGATCACAATTTGAGAATCAGAACGGCTTAAACTTGACAATATTTTGTTAGCTTCAGGGGCTCGCATGGCCAATAAATTAAAGTGGCTCTCTATGGTCGTATCAGACCCTACTAAGGTTTTCAAATGACGCATTGTGCCATCTTCACTATCTACATCAGCGACTGCTAGGCCAAATTCTTGACGCTGGTTCAAAAAATATTTTGGTAACGCAAATTCAACCAAATACCCGTCAATCAATGGGCGCATAACTGCTTGAATGATGAACGATGATGAGGGACTATAATACTGCGGTGTGGCCCAGTCTTCTTTAACGTACCAGACTTCCATTACACCAGCCTTTGTGGCTACCATAACTAGCCGTCTTTCGTTACCATTCCGGTCAGGTAAAGTTAGCCTTAGATGATCACTCAAGTCTAATTTAGGGGTGCCTTTAATTCTTAAAACAGTTTTATCATCTTGGATACGTACAAGGCCAAAAATGCGATCATCTTTTTCACCCAGCAATAAACTATAACCATCTTCACTGTCTTCACCAGCACCAAAATGATTAGCGAATAATTGGTAATCTAACCATTCGCTGGTGTATCCATCAACCTTAGCCTGACCTATCAAGGGATGACTAAAGACCACCTGCTGACTATCCAAATAGGGCAATTCAGCTAACAGATCATCTCGCCCTTGGAATAAAGTCACAATGCCTCGGGCCAACTGTTCTTGAGCCTGGGTTTGGCCTTCAATCATGAACACGCGAGATTCTGCTACAAAACGGTAGGATAACCATGGAATACTTATCAACACCAAAGCAAAAACTAGTACTTGGGTATTAAACCGAAACCGTGGGCGCCTTATGCTAAAAGCCATTAACGTTCAGACCAGCGATAACCCATACCATACTCTGATTTTATGGCATCAAATTGAGCATCTATGGCTTTTACCTTACGTTTTATATTACGAATGTGGGTACTGATGGTGTTGTTAGACACGTAGTGTTGATGGGTGGCTTGAGCCAATATGTCATAGGTTAGAATATGGCCTGGTCTGCGCGTTAGTGCTTCGATCATACGGAACTCTGTCAACGTTAGGCCTTCTATTTCTTGGTCTCGCCATTTAGCCTGGCGACTTTCTTCAAGGAGCTGGAGATGGCCTATTTCGCGAACACTTTGATCATCCGCTTCTGCCGTCACCACTCTGATATCACTTAAGCGTATAAGTGTTGCTACTTTTTCTGCTAAAAAGTCTAACGATACCGGTTTGGGTTGATAATCCCATGCGCCCATTCTCAAGCCTAAAATTCGGTCAATTTCACCCACTCTTTCGGTGAGAAATAACACCGGAAGGTCTGGATGAATTTTTAGTAAGGCAGCACACAACTGAAACCCAGCATCAATGTTGTCATCCATAATAATGTCAAGTATTACTAAATCTGGACGTTGTTGCTTTAACCCCGCCTCTGCCTGCTCTTTGCCAGCGTATGCCGTTACTTGATAACCACGTTGCTCCAGCGCAAATTGATAGTTGTCTCGCTGGTCTCGGTCATCTTCTACAATTATAATGTGCTTGGCCAAAGGCGACTCCTTAACTTGGCTAACTCGTTAACCGTTGCTCAAGTAATTCACGGGTTTGCTGCAGTGTTTTTTTGGCTTTCTTTTTTGCACCATCAATTTGCGTTTGTAAGCCTGCAAGTAACTCTTCACCTGCTGCCTTAGGGTCATTGCTAATGTTGATGGCATTGATCAAATCATCTACCTTTAAGGCCAACTGCCGGGCCTCTTGATCCGCCCTTTGTTTTGCAATTTCCATGGCTTTAGCTTTACCAGCATTTACCTTGGCTTGCTCTTCTTGAGTAAGTTCTTTTTTCGCTTTAGTCGACGCCTGCTTTGCACCTAGGTCACCGACCAAAGACATAATTCCCACAGCTGAGCGCAAACGCTGCATAAACGGTTCGCTTTGAGCGCGCGCTTTAGCCGCGCCTTTTTGTAGTTCAGATTCGATGTAGGCCGGGTCTGTAATAATTTCGTCATACCGCTTGCGAGCTGGGCTTAGGTAATCGTTAAGATACTCAAACAATTGCCCCTTCATGTCTCCCCAACCTATGCCGTTGGCATAAGCTTTACGTATCATCAGGGTTTCTTCCTGGCTAGCAAAGGCACTATAAATTTCAAACAAAGTGCAGGTATCTGGGTCCTTCACTTCACCGGGTTGCAAGCTATTTGTTGTTATTTGAAAGATCAGTTTCTTTAGTTCATCAGCGGGCGCAAATAAAGGAATAATATTGCCATAGCTTTTACTCATTTTCCGGCCATCAAGGCCTGACAAAACTTTTGCCTCACCTTCATCCACCATAGCTTCAGGCAACACAAAGTGTTCTCCATAAGTATGATTAAAACGCATAGCAATGTCTCGGCACATCTCAATATGTTGAATTTGGTCTTTGCCAACCGGGATATGGTGGGCATTAAACATTAATATATCGGCTGCCATTAATATAGGATAACTATACAAACCCATACTAATACCTTGATCTAAGTCAGCACTAGATTGACGTTGGTTCTCGTCTACAGAAGCTTTATATGCGTGGGCTCTGTTCATCATACCTTTGGCGGTCATACACGTTAAAAACCACGCAAGCTGAGGTATTTCTGGGATGTCAGATTGACGATAAAATGTGGCTTTATCGGTATCTAAACCTAATGCTAGCCAAATAGCAGCAATTTCTCGGCCAGAACGATGAACTGTTTGAGGGTCTTGGCATTTGATCAGCGCATGATAATCAGCGAGAAAATAAAAGCTATCTGTGTCCACTTGTTGACTGGCAGCCACCGCAGGCTTGAGTGCACCTAAGTAATTACCTAAATGGGGTGTTCCGGTCGTAGTGATGCCTGTGAGCACACGTTGTTTGGCTTGCATTGGTTGAGTCTACTATTACAAATTGAACTAGCATTATACACAGCCCCATACCCCTGCGTTAGCCTTAAGCTATGGATAAGGAAAGTTAGATTATTTTACGCTTAACCAAACCCTTTTATTACCAAATTTTGATACAAAAATGGGACTCATGAACATTTTTATGTAACTAACCAGAGTAAAAATATGTCAACCTAAGGTGATGTCTTTTAAATTACCTTGCTTCGATTTCATTGCCCCGTTAAGGTACTAGGCTGATCCTATTTACCGAGGCAATTTCATGGAACAATTAGCTACATTTGGCGCAGGATGCTTTTGGGGTGTAGAAGCCCTATTTGCCGAGCAACAAGGTGTCACATCTACTACTGTGGGTTACATGGGTGGACATACCGCACGAGTCACTTATAATGATATATGCCAAGGTGATACAGGGCACGCTGAAGTGGTACAGATTTCCTTCAATGACAGCGTGATAACATACTCGCAGTTGTTACAACTGTTCTGGCAAAACCATAATCCAACTACGCCAAACCAACAAGGACCAGATTTTGGTACACAATACCGTTCAGTTGTGTTTTACCATGACCAAAGTCAACAGCAGCAGGCCGTTGAAATGCGCCAAACACTCAATAACATGGGCTTATTTAAAGCGCCCGTAATCACTATTATTGAAGCTGCAAACCAATATCACCTAGCAGAAGATTACCATCAGCAATACTTGTTAAAGCGTGGTAAAGCAAGCTGTTCTTTATAACGAGCCAAAGCCATTGCCCCAAGAGGTCTCTTGTTTCGTTAGTGTGAGTCGCTTTTTGACAAGTTAGCTCCAGTACCCATGGGTAAAATTTCCTCGTTATTTTTTGCTCAATGGCAATCGTGCTCATTGGGCTACTTACCCTTTCTTCGGGAGCAAACACACATGAAATCTTCTGCTAAAGTCGTCGTTATCGGCGGTGGTGTTGTCGGCGCAGGCACTTTGTACCACTTAGCCAAAAAAGGCTGGACCGACGTGGTGTTGGTTGAACGTAAAGAACTTACCTCCGGCTCTACATGGCACGCAGCTGGTTTGCTACCTCTTTTCAACATGAGCTATTCTGTGGGTAAGTTGCACCAGTACTCCGTGGACTTTTACCATGAGCTTGAAAAAGAAACTGGCATGAGTGTAGGCTTCTCTGTGGTGTCTAACATCCGTTTAGCTAACTGCGAATACCGCATGGACGAATATAAGTATTACGCTGGAGTTGCTAAAACCGTAGGTGTTCAGACTAAGTTTCTAACACCTGAGCAAGTCAAGGAAGTTTGGCCTCTGTGCAACACAGAAGGTTTACTCGGTGCGATTCAGCATCCAGATGATGGTTATATTCAGCCGGCTGACCTCACTCAAGCACTGTGTAAAGGTGCCAGAGATATGGGTGCCGAAATTTATCGCTTTACCTCAGTAACTGCAATTGAGCAACAAGTAGATCACACTTGGATTGTTAAGACTGATAAGGGTGATATTGCCTGTGACCACGTAGTATCTTGTACTGGCAGCTTTGCCCGCAAAACAGGTGAAATGGTTGGCCTAGACATTCCTGTAATCCCAGTAGAACATCAATTCATTGTTACCGAGCCTCATCCAGAAATTTTGGAGCGAAAGAAGCAAGGATTGCCAGAAATGGGTGTATTACGAGAATCAGATGGCGGCTACTATCTACGAGAAGAAGCAGGCGGTTTGCTCCTAGGCCCCTATGAAAAAGGCGCACCTTGTGTTTACGTTGACGGCCCCGCCGATGACTGTGAATACGAGCTATTTAACGAAGAGTTAGATCGTTTAATGCCCCACATTGAATTCTGTATGAATCGGGTACCTGCCTTTGCCGAAGTGGGTGTTAAGGAAGTTTATAATGGTGCAATAGCCTACACACCAGACGGAAACCCTATCGTAGGCCCAGCTCCTGGCCTTAAAAACTTCTGGCTTAATGAAGGTCACTCCTTCGGCATCACCGCTGCTGGTGGCGCTGGATGGCAGTTGGCTGAGTGGATGATCGATGGTGAGCCTACCGTAGACATGATGGGTGTAGACCCTCGTCGATTTGGCCCTTATGCGACGCGGGGTTATCTGAAGGAAAAAAACCAAGAAGCTTACGCTAATGTATTCACTACACACTACCCAGACGAGGAACGTGAAGCCGCTCGCCCACTCAAGACCACCCCATGTTATGACCGCATGAAAGCTCTAGGAGCGGTATTTGGTAGTGTTTATGGTTGGGAACGTCCTAATTGGTTTATGCCCAACAAAGACTACGCACTAACTGCGGAAGAATTGGCAACAGACAATGTCGATCAGGTATTGTGGAACCAAAACTTCTCTGAGCCTCTTGATGGTGGACCTATTGTAGAAAAAAACTCATTCCGTCGCTCTAACTACCATGAGTTTGTAGGAAACGAATGTAAGCATGTCACTGAAAACGTAGGTTTACTAGACATGTCTGCTTTTGCTAAAGCAATTGTTAAAGGTCCAGGTGCAGAAGCATGGTTGGAGTACATTTTTGCTAACAAAATGCCAAAAACAATTGGCCGTATCTCGCTGGTGCACATGTTGACGCTCAATGGTGGTGTACGCTCTGAATATACGGTGTACAAAACGGGCCCCCAGAGTTACTACCTTGTATCTGCTGGTGCCTTTGAAACTCACGACCACGATTACCTATTTAAGCTTAAACCGAAAGATGGTAGCGTAGATGTTCAACGTGTCACTACCAATACTGGCGTTCTAGTATTGGCTGGCCCACGTTCACGCGAAGTGTTACAAAAAATTACAGACACTGACCTATCTAATGATAGTTTCAAGTGGCTCACTGGCAAGAAGATTAACGTAGGTTATGCTACAGCCGAAGCTTTGCGTGTTAACTTTGTAGGCGAATTAGGTTGGGAATTGCATCACCCTATTGAAATGCAAAACTACATCTTTGACGAGGTTATGAAAGCGGGTGCCGAGTTTGATATCAAGCCATTTGGTATTCGCGCTATGGACAGCATGCGTTTAGAAAAATCTTATCGTTTAATCCCTCGTGAAATGTCGATTGAATACTCTGCAGTGGAATCTGCCCTGGGCCGTTTTATTCGTTTAGACAAAGAAGGCGACTTTATTGGTAAAGATGCACTGATGGCGTGGGAAAAGCGCGGCGCTAAAAACGCCTTTGCCACTATTGAGGTCCACGGTGTAACTGATGCGGACGCTCGTGGTTCTGAAGCAATTTATAAGGACGGTGAACTAGTAGGCCGTGCAACTTCTGGCGGTTATGGCTGGCGCGTCGGCAAATCACTTGCCCTTGGCATGGTGCAACCAGAACTTGCCATTATTGGCACCGAACTTGAAATAGAAATTTTGGGGGAGATGTACCAAGCGACTGTGGTTGAAGAGTCACCCTTCGACCCAACAAATTTCAAATTGCGCACTTAATCAGTTAACGTAATAATAGGTAAAAGGTATGGCCGAAGGTATTTATTTAACTTTGGCCAAGCTTTTATTCAGAGCAACGTTGACTTCTGTGTAGGCAGGTTTAAACTGCCTGCTTTTATTAGCATTAGCAAAGGCTAACGCTACCCTTTTTATTAAAGTGAGATCATGTCCATGAAAGTTTTAGTTGGCGTAAAGCGCGTACTAGACCCTCAGGTCAAGGCCCGGGTCAAGGCAGACAAATCAGGTATAGACCTAACCAATGCCAAAATGACCATGAATCCGTTTTGCGAAAATGCTGTAGAAGAAGCTATTCGTCTGCGTGAAGCAGGCACCGTAGAAGAAGTTGTGGCATTATCCATCGGCGCAGCCAAGTCAGAAGAAACACTGCGTAACGCCCTAGCATTGGGTGCAGATCGTGCGATTTTAGTTCTTACTGATGACGTTTTAGAGCCTTTAGCTATAGCTAAAATAATTAAAGCAATGGTTGAAAAAGAGAATCCTGACTTAGTTTTAGTGGGCAAGCAGGCCATCGATGACGAATGCAATCAAACGGGGCAGATGGTCTCAGCACTTTTAGGTTGGCCGCAAGCCACCTTTGCGTCGAAGTTAGAAATAGTTGACGGTACCGCTCAGGTAACGCGTGAAGTAGACTCAGGCCTAGAAACCATTAACGTTAACATGCCAGCAGTGATCTCCGCAGATCTTCGTTTAAACGAACCACGCTACGCCTCTTTACCTAATGTAATGAAAGCTAAGCGAAAACCACTGGAAAAGATAGACATTAGCGACTTAGGCTTAGATACGGCTAACCGCATGACAACTCTTGAAGTGATGGAGCCGCCTGCACGCGCATCTGGTGTGATGGTTGAAAATGTTGCCGAATTAGTTGAAAAACTACGTAACGAAGCTAAAGTTATTTAAGGAGCCTACAATGAGCATTCTAGTTATTGCAGAACATGATAACGCCAGTATAGTTGGCGCTACTTTACACACGGTGACCGCTGCCCAGCAAATGGGTGGTGACATTGATTTACTTATTGCTGGTAATGGCTGTTCAGTGGCCGCTCAAGCAGCAGCTCAGATTTCTGGCGTCAATCGAGTATTGCTGGCAGATGATATTAGTTTAGAAGGCCTACTGGCAGAAAACGTTGCTAATTTAGTGGTTTCACTAGCTGGTAACTACAGCCATGTGTTAACAGCTGCCACTACCTTTGGCAAAAATTTCATGCCCCGCGCTGCAGCTTTGTTAGACGTGAGTCAAATCTCCGAAATCAGCGAAGTTATTTCTGCAGACACCTTCGTCCGCCCAGTTTACGCTGGTAATGCTATGGCTAAAGTTCAATCTAGCGACAGCATTAAGCTAATTACTGTTCGTATTACCAAATTTGACGCAGTTGCCGAAACGGGTGGTTCTGCCACTATTGAAGCCGTAGATGCGGTTGCGGATTCTGGCCTTTCTCGCTTTGTTGGGGTGTCTTCATCTGAATCTGAACGTGTTGAGCTTACTTCAGCTGCCATAGTCATCTCTGGTGGCCGTGGCATGCAAAACGGTGAAAATTTTCACATGTTAGAAAGCGTTGCAGACAAGCTAGGTGCAGCAGTTGGCGCATCGCGTGCCGCAGTAGACGCTGGATTCGTGCCTAATGACTACCAAGTTGGCCAAACTGGTAAAGTGATTGCACCAGAGCTATACATTGCTGTTGGAATTTCTGGAGCTATTCAGCACTTAGCTGGTATGAAAGACTCGAAAACTATTGTTGCCATCAACAAAGATTCAGAAGCACCCATCTTCCAAGTTGCTGACTATGGTTTGGTCGCAGATTTATTTGTAGCTGTTCCGGAATTAGATAAAGCGCTTTAGTGCCCAATAGTGCTGTAATCAGTGATCACAAACTGTTGAACGTGTCTAAATGACAATAAAAAACCAGACCTGTTCTGGTTTTTTATTGTCTGTAAAATAGCTATATTTTAATTGCAAACCTATTGCTGATTGCAAAAATCTGTCTAGGATTAGCAGGGTTTGCTTTCACTAAAAAATGAATACTGTATGAATGGCTTGCAACACAACGCTCACTGCAGCATTGCATGGGCAAAGAGCAGCGCCACATTACCCAAAACATGCTAAATGAGGCATTGGCATCACCAGAAAAAACTGTGTATGGAAGTGTTTAGGCGGCTAGACATCCACTTGCAGCAAGAGCTGGCATTATTGCCCCTTTAACAAATGCATTATGGTCATCGTGTGCAAGGACTGCAGCTCAACTGTCTAGGCTGGGTAGACTTCAAAGACATCTGGTTTGACGATGGGCGCTAGCAATGCCGTTTATAGTTAGGCCTCTAAACATATCTTGATGCATACACCTAGATTATGATTTGGGTTATGTTGCCTACCTTAACTGGCAGCCCATAAATGACAAATACGCTATAGGCGATAACCCTTTAAAAATCATCAGCATCAATGGCCATCACACTTATAGAACCAGAGGCGATAGAGCGGCGATGAGCCTCAAAACGCGGTAAAATGTGGTCTAAGTAATAGGCTACCGTGGTCATCTTATTGGCCTTAAACTTTTCGTTATCTTCCTTGGCCACAAGCCCAGCACTTTTAATCATTTGCCATGCGCCACAAACATAACCACTTAGCATTAATAAATCAAAACTTATTGCCCCAGCAAACATAACATCACCTTGGGCGTCCTCTAATAATTGCCGATAACTAGATTCAAGCCCTACAATAGCTTCAGACATATAACCCTGATGCCGCTGGCTTACAGCATGACCGTGTAACGCTAAATCATCCCGCATTTGTTGCACAAGATCGGCCATTGCACCTCCTTGATCAAATAGAGTTTTTCTGCCAACCAAGTCTAATGCTTGAATACCAGTGGTTCCCTCATAAATAGTAAGTATACGAGCATCCCTGCTGTATTGGGCAACCCCTGTTTCCTCTATAAAGCCCATGCCACCATGCACTTGGACACCTAATGAAGTCACCTCTTGAGATAACTCGGTACACCAGCCTTTAGCAATAGGAGTTAATAACCCCACCCGCTTTAGTGCCAAGCCTCTAGTAGCTGCATCCGCACTATTGTGACTTAAATCAATCTGAGCAGCGGTGGCATAGGCAATGGCCCTAGACGCTTCAGTGACACTGCGCATGGTCATAAGCATTCGGCGTACATCTGGGTGATGAATAATTGCACCCCTGTGCTTAGACCCAGGAGCAGCACACTGTACCCTTTCGCGGGCATACTCTAGGGCAGCTTGATAAGCACGCTCAGACAGGCTTACCCCTTGCAGACCCACTAATAAGCGAGCATTGTTCATCATAGTAAACATCGCTGCCAAACCCTGGTGAGGCTGACCAACGAGGTATCCAATAGCACCACCATGGTCACCGTAACTCATGACACAGGTTGGACTGGCATGGATGCCAAGTTTATGCTCTACATTAATTGCATGCACATCATTACGCTCACCTAAACTACCATCCACATTAACAAGGAATTTAGGTACGATAAATAAAGATATACCTTTTACACCTTCTGGAGCATCAGGCAGTTTGGCTAACACCAGGTGGATAATGTTATCAGTCATGTCATGATCACCCCAAGTGATATAGATCTTTTGACCTTTAACTAAAAAATGATCGCCATTGGGTTTTGCAGTGGTGGTTATCGCAGCCAAATCTGTGCCTGCATGGGGCTCTGTTAAGTTCATGGTGCCAGTCCACTCACCACTAATCATTTTAGCCAGGTAAGTATCTTTTATTTGTTCACTACCATGAGCTGCGATGGCTTCTATGGCACCCGTAGTGAGCAAGGGACAAAGGGCAAGGGACACATTAGCCGAATTAATCATTTCTGCAACTGGCATGGAAAAGGTAAATGGCAACCCTTGGCCACCATATTGCTCATCAAAGTACAGGCTATTCCAACCCCCTTGAGCGTATTCTTGATAAGCCTGTTTAAACCCATCAGCAGACTTGACCCCAGTATCAGTTAACTTAACGCCTTGCTGATTCCCTGCATAGTTAATAGGAGACCAGACTCCATTGGCTAATTTATTAGCCTCTGAAAGTACCGCTTGCAGCAAATCTTCACTGGCATCTTCGTTACCAATAGACAGTGCAAAATTGGGCAAATCAAGCAACCGATTGATGACAAAGTTCATTTCTTCTAAGGGGGCTTGATAGTCACTCATAGCATTGTCTCTTTTATGTTAATGTTTAAATCAGGTTACAGATGTAAATCTAATGACAATTTTAGCCTGACATTTGTAGCTAAGCGAAATAATGCCTATCATGCTGACCCATGGGTTTCACGAAGAACTCATGAGGCAAATTTTAAAGGAGAAAAATGTGGCTGACCAACACGGTTATTACTTAGAAGATTTAAGCATTGGTATGACATCCAGTTTTGAAAAAACTATTACAGACAAAGATATTCAAGCCTTTGCTGCAATCACCGGCGACACTAACCCGGTCCACCTAGACGACGAGTACGCCGCAACTACGCCCTTTAAAGCGCGCATTGCACACGGCATGATGAGCGCAGGGTTAATATCAACAGTGCTCGGAACACAATTACCAGGGCCTGGCTGCATTTACTTAGACCAGCAAATTAAATTTAGAGCACCTGTTTTTATACAAGACACTGTTGTGGCAACTGTTACCGTAGAAGAAATTAACCAACGGCGTGGCCGTGTTACCTTAAAAACCCAGTGTTTTGTCAATGACAAGCTAGTCGCTGATGGCACAGCATCAATGATGGTTGATAAGAAAGGTTAACAAAACTAAAGCTTAGCAGTTAAGCGCCTTATTTCTTCTTCGCGTGCGATGAGTGTGCGTTGAAGATCACTCATCTTGTTATTAATTTGAAAGTTTTCACCGTCTCTAGACTTTAGAAGCGTGCGCAGATCTGCTTCTCGCCTGGCCGTATCTGATTTGTCGACCATCGTGCGGTTTTTCAATTCCTTTATCTCGAACTCAAGTTGTTGAAGTTCATTTTCTAGGCGTTTTAAACGGTTCGTCGACGCTAATGCCTGACTGGTAGACTTAGACATATTTCGAGATTGGCTGGTAATCTCTCCTCTATACTTGCGTAGCTCCTCATCCTGACTACGAATCTGGCTAAACTGAGTGTCATGGGTTACTGCACTTCTTGCTACCTCACCTTGCAAGTCTTGGACTTGGGAGTTCAATGCAGTTTCCTTCTTACCCCACTCGTCACGTAACTTATCCAATTGATGACTATAATAGCTCATCTTACTCTTCACCTTGCTTATACTTTCTTGATGACGAGCCATTTCTTCTTTCATACGATTATCTAACAGTTTCTTGGCCTCTTCACTGCTTGCTTGGGCACGTTTCATTTCACCGTTAGATTCAGCCACTTTATGACCCATGGAACTGACATTAGTTTCTGCAGACTGCAAGTTACTGCGCAGCATTGCCCGTTCAGCTTCCAGATTTTTAACACTATGCTGACTTTCACTTAACTGAACACGCAGTCGCTGATTGGAATCTTCTAAGGCTTCCAGTTGAGCTTTGGATAGATACAATTCGTCTTCCAAAGCAGCACCAACAGCAGCCACCTGATGATCATTATTTGCGGCCAACTCAAGCTCTAAACGTGCATCTTTTACGGCATTTTTCCATATCAACTGAACTGATTGGTAAACTGTTTCTGGAACATCTGGACGATGACGGGAATTCATACTATGACGAAAAGTAACTCGACTTTCCTGCTCCATCCACCAATGTTCTAGCTTGCTGGTTAATTCATCAGAGGCTTCAATATGCATTGCATCTGCAATCGCTGGCACACTTATTTGTTGACCAGAGAACATCATTTCATTGGCCAAAGCGTATACCTTAGCTGTATCGATAGGATCACCCATGGGGTCTATGTGTCTCCAATAATTACAAATTTCCCAAACTCATTAGTTTGGTATCTAGTAAAAGTCTAACTTATTTTGTCTATGCAGGCACCATTTTGCGTAGCACAAATTTTTGAATTTTACCTGTGGCTGTTTTAGGTAAAGACCCAAAAACGATGTGCTTGGGCACTTTAAAGCGTGCCATATTGTCTTTACAATAGCTAATCAACTCGTCAGCAGCAACAATAGCATCTGGTTTAAGGGTTATAAATGCACATGGGGTCTCTCCCCACTTTTCGTCAGGCCTTGCCACAACTGCAGCCTCAAGCACATCTGGGTGACTATACAATACTCCCTCAATTTCAATTGAAGAAATATTTTCCCCTCCGGATATGATGATATCTTTAGCTCGATCTTTAATTTCCATGTATCCATCTTCATGCCAAACAGCAAGATCTCCAGTACGGAACCAGCCACCATCAAAGGCTTCTGCAGTGGCTGTTGGGTTTTTAAGGTAACCTTTCATTACCATATTGCCTCGTAGGCATATTTCACCAATAGTCTCACCATCTTTGGGCACAGGCATCATAGTCTCTGTATTCATTACCTGATGGTCTTCTTGACCAGGACCACGCACACCCTGCCTAGACTTTAAAGCAGCCTGCTGTGGCTTCGATAAATGACCCCACAAGCCTGGCTGCCATTCACAAATAACACACGCTCCATAAGTTTCTGTCAGGCCATAAACGTGAGTAACTTCAAAGCCCAAGTCTTCCATGGCTTCAATCACTGCAGCCGGGGGTGCCGCACCTGCTGTCATCACTTTAACTTGGTGCTGAATCCCTTGTTTATATTGGTCATCCGCATTATTAATCATATTAAGCACGATTGGTGCACCACCAAAATGGGTCACTTTTTCTTGTCTAATAAGGTTAAGCATAATTTCTGGCTTTAAATGGCGAATAAAAATATTGGTTCCAGCTAATAATGCAGTAGCCCACGGAAAACACCAACCGTTACAATGAAACATGGGAACAACAGTCATAAAGGTTGGGAATTTGGGCATGTCCCAAGTAAAAGCCATGTTCATAGCCATTAAATAAGCCCCCCGGTGGTGGTAAACTACACCTTTAGGATTACCGGTGGTGCCCGATGTATAGTTTAGGCTAATAGCTTGCCATTCATCCTCTGGCATTTCCCACTGGCTGTCTTCATCCCCTTCTTCTAAAAGTGCTTCATAGGTTAGGTCTCCTATAAGTCGACCACCCTCAAACGTTGGATCATCTATATCCACTACCAACGGTTTTGCCTTGCACAAGGTCAGCGCTAGAGCAACTGTTTCAGAAAACTCACGATCTACAAACACGACTTTAGTTTCTGCATGATCAAAAATAAAACCAATAGTGGTTGCGTCTAAACGCGTATTAATGGCATTAAGTACCGCGCCTGCCATAGGAACACTATAGTGAGACTCAAACAACTCGGGCCCATTATGAGACACTACGGATACTGTGTCTCCCAAGCCAATGCCTCTATTTTTAAGTGCACTAGCAATAGCACAAGAACGTTGATAAGTTTGTAACCAAGTGCGACGGACGTCGCCATAGACTTGAGCGTTTATGGATGGATACACCTCAGCGGCTCGTTTAAGCAACGATAAAGGTGAAAGACTTTGAAAATTAGCCTGATTCTTATCAAGATTAGTGTTGTACATAAGTGGCACCTAGCCTGTATTTAAACGGATTGCAGCATAACTAAAGAAATAGAATAGCACCAGCACCAGTACGCATTAGTCGGACATTAGCTCAAACGTTCAACAGCGTGCTGTAAACGCAGATCTAAGGGAGCACGAACATCGATTTTCTTCTCCGTGCTAGGGTCAACCAAACGTAATTGCGCTGCATGCAAAAATAGTCGATTTAATCCTAATTGGCGCTGCACCTGGTTTACTTCGTCTACCCCGTATTTAGGATCACCCACGATAGGATGGCCCATATGTTGACAGTGAACACGTATTTGATGAGTTCTACCTGTAATCGGTCTGGCCTCAATCAACGTAAACTGACCTAAACTTTGTAACACTCTATACCGAGTAATGCTGCGCTTACCCTCCTGAACCACACGCACCATACGTTCTCCAGATTGAACCACATTTTTCAATAGCGGTGCATCTACTTTTTGACAAGCCTTAGGCCAGCCACCAATCACCAAGGCTTGATAAACCTTGTCTATGCCACCATCCCTAAGTTGGGCATGAATAGCCCTTAAAGTTGAACGCTTTTTGGCCACCATAATGCAGCCCGATGTGTCTCTATCTAAACGATGAACTAGCTCCAAAGAACGCTCGTTGGGATAAAGCTGACGTAGGCTTTCTATCAGACCAAGGTTAATGCCACTGCCACCATGAACGGCTAATCCATGGGGTTTGTTAATAATCAATAGGCCCGGACTTTCATATAAAATCGCGTCACGTAACTGTTTTTCTAAGCCCTTGCCCACCGCGGCTGGCGTATTCGGCTCTGGCAGCTTAACCGGTGGAACTCGCACGATATCACCATCTTTTAACTTATAGTCAGGTTTAATTCTACCTTTATTGACTCGCACCTCTCCTTTCCTAACAATGCGGTAAATTAGGCTTTTGGGGGCTCCTTTAAGATGCGTCATTAAAAAATTATCAATACGCTGACCTGCTCTATCATCATCAATAGAGACAAATTTTACAGAAGTAGCGGTTAATGCAGGCGGAGGAGTCGGCTTTTGTGGCATAAATGAAAAACTAATGGCTTTATTAATTGCGGGCTAAGGGCGTGAATGGTAACATAGCAGCCACTGAAACTGACATTAAATCAGTTGTTGGGCAGAAAATTAATAGCCCCGTTCAGTTATCCAATTTTTAGGTGGGGCCTGACAATCCCAACCCGTTGATTTTGCCGTTAATGCCGAATGTATATGTGGCACCGCAAAATCCAAATGAAATAGGCTGTAACTCGGGGTATTCCCAGTTATTTAACGTAAAACCACCCGTTTTACCCAGTTACGGCGAATTAATTTATGCTTGGTGTTTAGGTGTAGATGTACCCTACCCATGGACCGGTCTGAAAAAGAATTACAGTGCTGAAGTGAGCACACGAAGGCAATAGCCAAATCAATAGAATAAACAGGGCCTTATTGAAGTTAAAGCAGGCTGCTGGTGAGTTAGTTTAAAGGCTAACCTATATGACTGATATTGTTAGTTAAAACAGACCATTAACATAATGTGAGCTGCCTAGTGCAGAGCATATTTATCCGAGAAGGTAACGGTTTCCTGCACCGTAAGGGCTTTTATTAGCCTCAGTACGCCCGTAAACATATTAATTGCCGTAGGGTAAATGGGTTTCAAGAAATTGAACACCATGAAAAGAATGCTAATTAATGCAACCCACTCTGAAGAGTTGCGCGTTGCTCTGGTCGACGGCCAGCGTATGTACGACCTAGATATTGAATCTGGAGCTCGTGAACAAAAGAAGGCCAATATTTATCGCGGCCGTATCACCCGGGTAGAACCAAGTTTAGAAGCTGCGTTTGTTGACTATGGCTCAGAACGTCATGGTTTCCTTCCTCTTAAAGAAATTTCTCGCGAATACTTCAAAGACCCTTCTCAAAGTGGTCGCTCAAGCATACGTGAGCTGGTTAAAGAGGGTCAGGAAATTGTAGTTCAAGTGGACAAAGAAGAACGTGGTAATAAAGGCGCTGCCTTAACCACATTTATCAGCCTTGCTGGCCGTTACCTAGTTTTGATGCCTAATAACCCCCGTGCTGGCGGCATTTCCCGTCGCATTGAAGGTGAAGAACGTTCTCAACTTCGCGAAGTAATGAATCAACTGACTGTTCCTGCTGAGTCGGGCGTCATTGTTCGTACCGCCGGTATTGGCCGCAGTGCTGAAGACATACAGTGGGATCTAGATTATCTACAGCAACTGTGGGAATCGATCACTGCCGCCTCTGACAAGCACGCGGCCCCCTTCTTAATTTACCAAGAAAGTAACGTGATTATTCGCGCAATGCGTGATTATTTACGCCAAGATATTGGCGAAGTATTGATCGACGAACCTAAGGTTTATCAAGATGTATTAACTTTTGTACAACAAGTTATGCCTAGTTATGAGAACAAAATAAAGTTCTATGACCAAGAAATTCCTTTATTCAATCGCTTCCAAATTGAATCTCAGATCGAAACTGCTTTCCAGCGTGAAGTAACCCTTCCCTCTGGCGGTGCTATAGTAATCGACCCAACAGAAGCGTTAGTGTCTATCGATATTAACTCAGCACGGGCCACTAAAGGCAGCGATATTGAAGAAACAGCATTAAACACTAACCTAGAAGCGGCAGAAGAAATTGCTCGCCAGTTACGTTTGCGTGACATGGGTGGTTTAGTTGTGATCGACTTTATTGACATGGGCCCAATGCGTAACCAACGCGCTGTGGAAAACAAACTACGTGACAGCTTAAAACTTGATCGTGCCCGCGTACAAGTCGGGCGTATTTCTCGTTTCGGCTTAATGGAAATGTCTCGCCAACGTTTGCGCCCCTCATTGGGTGAAACGTCAGGTATCGTCTGCCCACGCTGCAGTGGCCAAGGCAGTATTCGTGACGTTGCATCATTAGCCTTGTCTATTATTCGCTTAATCAATGAAGAAGCAAGCAAAGACCGCTCCGCTGAGATTCGGGTAGTATTACCAGTTAATATGGCAACCTACTTACTCAACGAGAAGCGAGCAGAGATTTTAGAAGTTGAAAAAACTGTTGGTGTTCGGGTAGTGATTATTCCAAACCCACAAATGGATACACCTCATTTTGAAGTGAGCCGCTTGCGAGACGACCATGAAGCAGCGCAGGCGAGTGAAACAAGTTATGAAATAGACTTGGTTCAACATCACTTTGACGCTAAGGAGTTTGATGCTAAAACCCCTCTAGCGATGGAAAAGCCAGCAGTGGAAAGCATTCAGCCAGCCAAACCAGCTCCAGAAACAGGAGCTACTGCATCTGCGCCAGTTAAAGCCAAAACCACTGCTGCAAAGCCTGCTAAAACCACAGGTTTAGGTGCCCGTATCTTGGGCGCCTTGGGCCGTTTAATTAATGGTGAGCCGAAAGCTAAAGTAGAAGAAAAACCACCGGTTAAAGCCTCAACTTCTCGTAATGAGTCACGTAACAGTTCTCGCAATAGCCAAAATCGGAACCAAAATGATGATCGTCGTCGTGGCCGCAATGGTAACAGACGCAATGAATCACGTGACGACAAGCGTAACGAAGCTAATACGGAGTCTCGTAACACGTCTCGTAGTGAAGCCAGTACCGAATCACGAAATGAAAGCCGGAACGAAGAGCGCAAGAACGACCGAAATACAGATGAGAAGCGCAACAACCGTCGCCAGGAGACTCGAAACAAGAGTCGCGAGCCTAAAGCTGTTGAAGCCATAGAAACTGCTACGCAGGCCCCTTCTGTGCCCGAGGAAGCTTATGAATCAAATGCCAACCGCACTCGTGATCAGAAGCGTCGTCGAGATCGTAACGGTAAGCGTAGCAACCCCAAACCACAAACTGATCAAAGCCTAGATGCAAATACCAGCGCAGTAACTGAAGAGGCCATAACCCCTGAAGTCATCACCCAAACTGAAGTTGCTCCTACCGAAGCAGTGATAGCTGACGTGGTTGAGACCAACTCTGAGACTGAAGCGGCACCTAAAAAAGAAACAGGCGATAAAAAACCTCGCCAACGTAAACCACGTGAACGCAAACCGAAGGAAGCTAAACCTACCGAAGCAGTCGTTGAAACCTCAATCGAAAGCCCGTCAGTACCTGCTGATGCAGCTGTGGAAAAGACTGTGGAAGTTGTTGAGGCAATAACTGAGAAAAAACCTGAGAGCCCTAGTGAGGTTGTCGCTGCACCGTCTGCTAAACTTGTTGCTGACGTTAAGGTGGACGTTGCTAAAGAAGTTAAACCTGAAACCCTTGCAGAAGTTAAGGTTGAAGTTACAGTTGAAACTCCTAAAAAAACGTCACCAGTGAAAAAGACTGAAGCAGTAGTTGAGGCCCTAGTAGAAAAAGCCCCAGAAGTTGCGGTTGACAAGGCGGTTGAAACTGAGGCGGCGGTTACGCTAGAAGAAATTAAGCCAGTGCCAGCTAATGAAGCCACTGCACCGCGCTCTTCTCGCCCGCGTGCTCACAATGACCCACGTGAGAAGCGTCGCCGTGAAAAAGCTGCAGCTGAGCAAGACGCAGCTAAAGAAGGTTAAGTTACTTTATAGGTAAAACTCACCTCGGTTGTCAAACAACCGAGGCTCTACTTCTAATGTGACACCAAATTTTTTGGCCACGTCAACTTTTATTGTCTGAGCCAAATCTAATACGTCTTTGCCCGTAGCGACGCCTGAGCAGACCAAGACTAATGCTTGATGTTCGTGAACACCTACATCACCCTGCTTAAACCCTTTCCAACCTAACTGATCAATCAGCCAACCGGCCGCTAATTTGTGACCCTTGCCATCGATAGCGTAAGCGACGAGCCCCGGCCATTGTTGTGCTAATTTCTGTTTTTGGCTATCGCTCACTATGGGGTTTTTAAAAAAACTGCCAACATTGGGAACTTTTTTTGGATCTGGCAGCTTAGAACGACGGATATGGATCACTGCATCTCGTACCTGTTGCGGTGAGGCATTAGCTGCGAGCTCACCCGATAGCGACATAATGGTGTCTGCGATAATGCCATAACTAACTTGAGGCTGATTCCCATAGGTCAAGGAGAATTGAACTTGGGTAACAATCCAGCTTCGGTTACGTTTAAATACGCTATCTCTATAGCCAAACTCACAGTCTTTAGCTGCTAGTTCAAACGTGTCACCAGTATCAAAATTAAACACCTGCACAAGCTCAAGGCAGTGTTTTAGTTCTACACCATAGGCGCCAATGTTTTGAATGGGTGCAGCGCCTACCTGCCCTGGAATTAATGACAAATTTTCTAAGCCACTGGCTCCACGGGCAACTGATTCAGCAACAAGAAGGTCCCATTCATAACCCGCTTGCGCATTAACACTAAACGTCTTTGATATGCTTTGTTTCTCTTTCTCAACTGGCCAAAACACCTGATCCATCGCCATGAGCATGACTAAACCTTCAAAGTCTTGAGTAAGCACAAGGTTACTACCACCCCCTATTAGCAGCCAAGGGCAACATTTATCATGACAAAATTTTCGTGCTTGGCGTAAATCATCGAGACAGTTGATAGCAACAAAATATGCAGCTTCAACGTTTAAACTTAACGTATTGTAGGGTTTCAGGTTAACCCTGCGCTGCAATTCCATTAACTTTCCAGAGCCATTGAGGCAAGAAATTTTCGCATGTGTATTAAGTCTTCATAAGTGTCGACCCCAGCTGGCATTCCTTCTGGTGCTAAGTCTACATGAACACTTTCACCATGATGCAAGGCTCTGAGTTGTTCAAGGCTTTCAAGTGTTTCATAGCTTGCCTGCGGCCAAGCCACATAACGGTGTAAAAAACCTACACGATAGGCATAAAGTCCAATATGCCGCAGGTAAATATCCTCCGTTACACGTTTAGTGTCGGTGTCATTCCAGCTTCTATCCCATGGTAAAGGCGCCCGAGAGAAATACATGGCCATATTGGCTGCATTGCGCACCAGCTTCACCGCATTAGCATCAAATACTTGGGAAATATCTTCTATAGGTTCAGCTAAGGTGGCGATTGAGACATCAGCGTATTGTTCTAGGTTGTTGGCCACTTGATTGATTAAGTGTGGCGGTATTAGGGGTTCATCCCCTTGAACATTCACTACAATATGATCATCTGGCAACGCCAGATGAGCCACAACCTCCTGTAACCGATCAGTGCCCGTAACATGGTTCTCACGGGTCATAATTACCTTGTCACAAAACTCTTTTGCATGATTCTCAATATTTATATGGTCTGTCGCTATGTAGACCTGCGATGCTTCACTCTTGCATGCCTGCTGGTAAACTCGCTGAAGCATCGTTGTGCCACCAAGGTCTAGCAGAGGCTTGCCTGGCAGACGGCTTGAGTAAAACCGAGCTGGAATTATCACAGAAAAAGCCATTAAGCTTGCTTCTCTTCTTCAGTAAGGGGCCTTGCTTGTGCCTCCAATAAAACAGGAATACCTGCATCAATAGGATAAGCTAAACCACTGGCAGGACAAAAAAGTTCATTTGTCTGTGAATGGAAAAATAGTTGGCCATGGCTCACTGGGCAGGCAAGAACTTCTAATAATTTTTTATCCATGGGAATCCTTATTTATAGGGTGTAGTAGGTTATAAACCTAATTCTAACAACAGCGCATCTATTTGCGCAGGTGCAATAGTTAATGATTGAGTTGCATATAACCAAGGCTTTGGTGGCTCATTATTTTTAGCTTGGGCCCATGATCTACATTTAACAGCGTCTTTAGCTGTCATAATTAATTCGTGCTGTGGCAGATCATGTTCTTTAAATTGATAATGATCTGCATACCCTTTGCCATCAACGTCATATCCACGATGACGTAAGTCGTCAAAAAACCGTTTTGGATGGCCCACAGCAGCTACTGCAAACATTGGTTTTGCAACATCAGGCCAAGGCACAACTAAATCATCAAACACTCGCTTTAACTGGTCAAGTCTGGGGTGTAAGTGACACAATGTGTGCCCTTGCATATAGTGTTTTATGTTTGCGTTGATGGTGCTACTAGGCATGCCTGTAGTGAACACTTGATTCACCTGAGAAAGTTTGGTGGCCGGCTCCCTTAAAGGTCCAGCAGGAATGCATAAACCATTACCAATACCACGAGTTGCATCAAGCAAGCACCATTCTACATCACCTTTGATAGCGTTATGTTGCAAACCATCATCACTAATAACTAGATCAAATTGCTTTTGCTCTGCCAACCAAGCAATACTAGACTTTCTGCGCCAGCCTACCACTACGGGTACGCCGGTTAATTGACTCAATAATAGCGGTTCATCACCAACGGTATGAGCATTGTCTTCTGCAGTAACGCAGTGGGGTCCAGCACCAACCTTGCTGCCGTAGCCACGACTAATAATGGCACAGCGCAAACCTTTACTTTTTAACGCGGCAACAAGAGCTACTACCAGTGGCGTTTTGCCTGTACCTCCAACAGTAATGTTGCCAATAACTACTAGGGGAAGAAGGTTTTTTCCGAGCTTAGGCTGCCTATAAATATGCCAACTTCTAAGCCATAGGTACAGACACGCCAAGGGCTGTAATAAGTATAACCACCAAGCCCCTCGATACCATGCGTTGAGTATTTTTTCAGTCACCTATGTTCCATATTAAGTCTGCGCTTAGCTTCACCTGGCCGTCATTTGGCATGGTTGCATACCGTGGCACCATACAGGCCTTTATCGGATCATTATAACCTACACCCCTGTGCTATCAAGTAATTATATATAGCACTTATGTAGAGCCTAATAAGCTGCCCCTTTAGGGCAAATATGGCATCACTTGGTAGCTGCCATTAGCTTCAAATATCGCCTGTATCTGCCCATGTCGGCCAGTATTGTACCAATGACTGCCATGGCGCCAATACGCGCTAGTTATATTTTTATGCGGATGCCCATATGAGTTATTTTTTCCTGCAGAAATTAATACGTAAGCAGGCATCACATGGTTTAAAAACTCTTTTGAGGACGATGTTTTACTGCCATGATGCGGTGCAATTAACACGTCACTAGCAAGGGACATTGCACCTAACTTCCCTGACAATTCCACTAAAATAGTTTCTGCCTTAGCTTCAATATCTCCAGCAATTAACACCTGGCGTCCAAATAACTTAAGTAATATGACACACGACGCGTTGTTGCCAGTTAAGCCATAATCAGCCAAGGCAATTTGGCGCCACATAAGAGGAGTATTGGCGTCTTCCCACAGGGCTTTCCAGCGGGTGCTAGTGCACCGACTTACATCTGCTGCTGACACAACCATTGCTTGCTCCCGTTTTGGTTTATGTTCAGAGGGCAATATTAAGCGCTTTACTCGCTGCTGTTGTAATAATGCATTTAAGCCGCCGCTGTGATCCATATCCCAGTGACTGATAACTAATACATCAAGCTGATTAACACCTTGACCTAGCATCTCTGGCAAAATAACAGCATCCACTAAGTTAAATCCGCTGTGATAACGATTCCCAAGATCATACAACATATTGTGCTCACCTTGCCGAACCCAAACACTTAAACCTTGGCCTACATCCAACAAGGTGACAACAACCTTAGATTGACTATTGATAGACGTTTTAGGCGAATTATTAATAAGGGAGTTAAATACCACAAAGCCTATTAAAGGCATCAGTAAAATTAACACTGGCCAATGCCAGCGCCTAACAACCAAACAAAGGCACCCTATAATGAAGGCTGACACAAAGCTCTCCATTGGTAACCAACCAACAAACACCTGCGACCAAGTAATACCTGCAACGGCCTCCAGACCTTGCCACAATGAAACTAAAGTAAAGTCTATACCTGCGAACACAAAGTCAGGAAGAGCGAACATAGTGCTGATAAGACTCACCACTAATAAGGCAGGAATGAGAAACACACTAAAAACGGGAACTAAGATAATATTGACTAAAGGGCCAACAACACTGACATAACCAGTGCTCAGGGCAATGATAGGTACCAATAACAAAGATAAGGCACCTTGAGCTGCGACTAATTTTATAACTCTATGCCACCATTGTTGGCTGGCAGACTGGTACCACACCAAACCTAAGGCGAATACAGCAACATATGATAACCAAAAGCCTAAACGTGTGGCACTAATAGGTTGTAAAATAAGGGTGATGAAAAACGCCGTATATAATCGTTGACTAAAGCTGAGTTTCAAACCCCATATAGCGCCCCACATTAATCCCAATAACATGATAACCGCTCGCTGCGCAGGTAATCCAAAACCACTTAATAGCGCAAAAACTAGTGCTGCGCAAAGCCCTACCCAAACACCAACTTGAAGGCCAAAACTACTGCGAATACCCAAAGGTAATATTAATAAACGTATTAGAAACATCATTAACACTGCCACTAAACCTACATGCAAACCAGAAATTACCATCAAATGAGTTGTGCCAGTGGCTGACAATACCTGCCATTGTTTTTTTGTTAGCGCTGAACTCTGTCCAAGCACAAGAGCACCCCACAAACTAACCGACTGAGCGGACATAGACTTAGCTTCTGTAAAACTTTGCAGTGTCTGCCATAACCTTTGACGCACTTGCTCCAGTTGCAGATTTGGCCAGTTTAAGCGACTGCAAGAGCCTCCAGTAAAAAGCCACTGCTTAACATAACCAGACGCCGTTTGGCCCTCTAACTGGGTCCACCGAAAGTAATCGTAAGAATGGTAGTTATGATAATTTTTTGCGTTTTTTAACCGCACAATTAATTCTACTTTTTGACCAATTAAACCCGCCAAGCCTAGTGCGGAATCTAGTCCTTTAAGTTGCGGTTGTGCAGCATTCGCATAGGGATAGACACTCACTTTTACTGATCCCGGCAGGGGTTTAGGCATAGCCTTGTATACAGGTTTAATACGTTTATTTAGTTGCAATAGAGGAACACTAATTTGTGCGTCAGTTAGCACTAGACTAAGGCCAACACGGGTCGATTTTATCTTTGAAACACAGGCGTTGATACGTAGGTCTTTACCAGTCCACGGATGGGGAAACTGGCTATAAGTTAGATGATACTGGCCTGCACTAGCTAGTATAAATGTGGCCAAGCATAAAGCTGCTTTACCACGGGCATAGGGAACCAAAAGTGCAACTGACAACACGGTAACAAGGTAAAGGCTATTTACAACACTAAATTCAGACCAACCTAGACACCAAAACAGCAATAAAAATAAACTATTGATATACATAATGTCTCATCCCTGAGCCCGCGAAGCCTTGGCTTAGCGTGTATATAAGCGCATAATCAACAGGTAAGGCCTGCGCCTAAAAACTCCTTACCTGCCACTCCTATTAAGGTTAGACCATGCCACGGAAGTTTTTTAAACGTATTAGCCCAGATCCAAAAAAACTCAGCCAATACCAGTCACTTGGTTGGTTAAATAGTTTAATGCATGATACTCAACTATGGGGATTTAAACGATCAAGTGTTGCGAAGGGCTGCGCCATCGGCATTTTTTGCTGCATGATACCAATGCCACTACAAATGTTATTAGCGGCCGCTATTGCATTAATTTGGCGAGCTAACATACCGTTGTCTGTGGCATTAGTTTGGATTAGTAATCCACTGACTATGCCACCGATGTTATACGCAAACTATAAGCTTGGCACCTGGATATTACAAACGCCAAGCTATCAGTTAGACTTTGAATGGTCTAAAAGCTGGTTGCTTGATCAACTGCACATGTTATGGAAGCCGCTTTATACAGGCTCTTTTACTAGCGGCTTCGTTTTAGCTGTGATTGCGTTTTTTACTGTGCAACTTCTTTGGAGCTGGAAGGTTAAACGTAACTGGCTTAAGCGTAAGCGTTAACTCAATAGCTTTCCATCTTGCAACCTTAACTGTGAATCCAACTGGCTTGCTAGTTCTAGGTCATGGGTAACCGCAATAAATGCAGTACCAAGGTCTATTTGTAACTGTTTGAGTAAAGCTAATATTTGTTGCGCATTATGTCTATCCAAATTACCAGTAGGTTCATCCATTAGTAAACATGCGGGTTCATTGATTAGCGCACGGGCGATAGCAACACGTTGACGCTCACCACCAGATAAAGCCCCGGGCCGATGGTTAGTACGATCACCTAAACCCACTCTTTTTAACATTGCCTCCGATTTTTTTTCTGCCATGCTTGGTGCATTGCCTGCCATAATATGAGGCAGCATTACATTTTCTAAGGCGCTAAACTCAGCTAATAAATGGTGGAACTGGAAAACGAAACCGAGCCGTTGGTTACGCAGTTTAGCCGCTTGGTTGCCACCTAAGTTAGACAAGCACTCACCAGCAACAAATACTTCTCCAGCATCAGGTTGCTCTAGACCAGCTAACAGCTGCAGCAAGGTACTTTTGCCAGACCCTGAACTACCAATGATAGCCATACTTTGACCATGGGCTAGCTGCAATTGCAAATCGTTTAACACGTCTACCTGCCGCTCACCATCCTTGAACGACTTGGTTAAACCAGAGGCCTCTAGAACCCAATTACTCATAACGCAGCACCTCTGCTGGCTCTACTTTTGATGCTCGCCAAGCCGGATAAAGTGTCGCCAAGACACATAGGATAAAAGAGCCAATACTTATAATTAATACATCTTCTAACTTAACCTGAGAAGGAAAGTAACTAATAAAATAAACATCAGCACTAAGAACTTTAAAGCCAAACAATTGTTCAGCCCAGTCCACAATGCGGGTGACATTGAGCGCCATAACAACGCCTATAAAAGTCCCAAGCAAAGTCCCCAGAAAACCGATAATACTGCCTTGAACAATAAATATACCCATCACATCTCTTTGGCTTGCCCCTAGGGTTCTAAGAATGGCGATGTCAGCTTGTTTCTCAACCACAAGCATTACTAGGGTAGACACAATATTGAACGCTGCTACAGCAACCACAAGCATTAATAACAAACCCAACATGCGTCGTTCCAACTGAATGGCTTGAAATAAACTACCATGGGTTCGTGTCCAGTCACTGGTCCAGTATTGACCTGGTAATTGGGATGCAACTTGTTTTGCTTTCTCTGGTGCAGTAAATAAATCATCTAACTTCAAACGCAAACCTTCTGCCCCACCCCCTAAACGTTTAAGCTTACTGGCATCAGCAATATGCATAATAGCCAAATTAGCATCTAGCTCTGCACCAACTTTAAAAATACCAACCAAGGTAAAACGTTTTAGCCGAGGTATAATGCCTGCGACTGTTAACGATGCTTCAGGCAAAAATAAAGTCACTTTATCGCCTAGCCTTGCTCCAAGTTGACGTGCTAAAAGATCGCCCATAAGAATATTAAACTGCCCAGCCTTTAGGTCAGACACAGACCCATAGGTCATATGGTTTGGCAATATTGACACTCTAGATTCAGCCTCTGGTTCAATACCATGTAACAACACCGGTTGTATTCTGCCACGATTATTGAACATACCTTGGCCATGAACAAAAGGAGCCACACCAACAACACCTTCAACCTGCATTGCTACCTCAGCAGGTTGTTGCCAATCCATTATAGGTTCAGATGTTTGCACAGTTGCATGGGGGACCATGCCCAAAATGCGCTTTCGTAGCTCTTGATCAAAGCCATTCATTACTGACAATACGAGTATGAGTACCGTCACACCTAGAACTAGGCCCAACATAGAGATTAGCGAGATGAAGGAAATGAAGTGATTCTGCCGCTGAGCTCGGATATATCTTAGGCCAACAGTCAAAGCGATGGATTGAAACATAAGTTTCCTAATGGGATAAAAAAACCTGCCAGATCAAATGATGGCAGCTTTAGTAAGTGTTGATTAGTGATTAACCTGCCGCGCTCTATTAAGTCCCAATTGAGCAGCTACACGGTATGCTTCTGCCATAGTGGGAAAATTAAAGGTATTGTTTACAAAATACTCAATTGTATTAGCATCGCCTTTTTGGTTCATAATGGCTTGACCGATATGAATAATTTCTGAGGCTCTGTCACCAAAGCAGTGAATACCTAGAATTTCATAGGTTTCACGGTTAAATAAAATCTTCAGCATACCGACCACTTCACCACTAATTTGTGCACGTGCAAGATCTTTAAAAAAGGCTTGCCCCACTTCATAAGGAACTTTTTCTGCGGTAAGTTGTTCTTCCGTTTTACCTAAGGAACTGATCTCTGGAATTGTATAAATACCTGTTGGAACATCATCTACAAATCGAAAGCCAGGTAGACCCAGCAAGTCTGTGGCTGCTGAACGGCCCTGATCATAGGCAGCTGAAGCCAAACTTGGCCAACCTACTACGTCACCCGCTGCGTAAATGCCTTCTACGTTAGTTTGATAGCGTTGGTCAATTTCTAACTGGCCACGGCTGTTAGTTTGGATCCCAAGGTTTTCTAAGCCAATACCTTTAGTATTACCAGAACGCCCATTACAGAACAATAGCATATCTGCACGAATACGCTTGCCAGACTCAAGCTCTATAGATACTGAGGTTTCGTCAGCCGTAACAGCCTTATAGGTTTCATTGTGGCGTATGCGCACGCCATTATTGCGCAGATGGTAGCTCAAAGAGTCTGAAATCTCGACGTCAAGGAATTCTAGCAGGTTAGCACGGTTATCAACTAATTCAACTCTCACACCCAAACCAGCAAAAATAGACGCATATTCAGAACCCACGACACCGGCACCATAGATAATCAATGTGCGTGGTGTGTGCTCTAAGTTAAGTACGGTGTCGCTGGTATAAATACGCGGGTGGGAAAAGTCTACATCATCTGGTTCATAAGGGCTGGAACCAGTAGCAATAACGGCCTGATCGAAGCGTAAATTTTCGTTAGTCTCATTGCTCAATATTTCAATATTATTGCGATCTAAAAAACGGGCAAAACCAAAGAAAACGTCTACTCGGTTACGGGCATAAAACTGCGTATGGAGCATTACTTGTTTCGCAATTACTTCACTGGCTGTTTTTAGCACCTGAGGGAAAGAGAAGTTGTTAGGTTCTCCAATGGCACGGAACATAGGGTTAGTATTAAACTCAATGATCTGCTTAACAGCGTGGCGTAAAGCCTTAGACGGAATAGTGCCTTTATGAGCACAACCACCACCCACTTGATCACGCATTTCTACAACTGCTACCTTACGACCGAGTTTAGCCGCGTTAATCGCTGCAGCCTCTCCTGCTGGTCCGGTACCAATAACTACTAGATCATAATCATAATCTGCCATGTTGTTTTCTCTGTACTACTAAATTTTTGTTCGTTGACTAAACAGTGATTAGTGTCTAGCGGCCCACGTCATAACTAATATCATCCACTTTATTATGCGCAAGCTTATCCGCTTTGATCGTCTTTTGCTGTTCTGTATCGCACACTTCTGGGTCGCCTTTGCACACGTCACATGCCACGTCCATACCTAAAGCCGTCATGCCGCCACAAGAACCTGCTATAGGCTTACGTCCCATCAACACCCCAACGGCCATACCGGCAACAATAAGGATTAAAACAATAAAAGATAACATCATGGTTTGCATTTAATTCTCCAAATAATCTTTAAAGCCGGCAGTAGATCGCGCTACAAAACCTTGGTCTTGTTTCATTATAAAGTAAGCCGGTACTTGATGCATAGTTGCCCAAGCCACTCCTTGTTCGTCACCCATTACCATCAGAGCCGTCGCCAAAGCATCTGCCCTGGCAGCACTTGCATCAACCACCGTAACAGATGCTAAATTGTGCGTAACAGGCCTTAACGTACTAGGGTCTAACGTATGAGAGTAACGTACGCCATCTTGCTCATAATAATTACGGTAGTTACCAGACGTTGCAACAGCCATATTATTAACTTTAACTACCTGATAAATTTGTCGTGCATCTTCAGAAGGTGTTTCTATGGCAATGCGCCAAAGTGACCCATCGGGTTTTTTACCATGGGCACGCAACTCTCCCCCTACCTCAACAAGGTAGTCATTTAACTCGTGCAGCTCTAACCATCTAGCCACAGCGTCAACACCATAGCCTTTAGCGATTGCAGACAGGTCAATAGCACTGTCTGCGAGCTTTAACATGGCTGGTGGTTGCTGTTGCACCTTTATAAATTGATAGCCCACTACTGACCTTAGCTTGTCGAGGGCATCTTGACTTGGAATATTTTTCGGTAAAGGGTCTGGTCCAAAGCCCCACAAGTTGACTAGTGGGCCAACAGTAATATCAAAAGCGCCATTGGTTTGTTCACTCAAATCGAGGGATTGAGACACTAAGCTGGCCATTTCTGCGGGTACTTTATGCCATTCATTAACAGCTGCACCATTAAAACCACTTAGATCAGAGGCATCCATGTAGGTCGACATACTCGACTCTACCCTGCTTAATTCTGCTGCCACTCCATTGGCAACATGATCATAGTCACTGTTATCTGGACTCACCCACTTTACAGTATAACTTGTACCCATGGACAAGCCAGTAATGGCATTAATTTCTGGTTCTTCAGACGCGGAACAGCCTGGCAATATGGCAAGCATTAACGCACACCACACAGTCAGGCTGATTTTTTTCACAAGGTTTAGGTTATCCGCCAAAATCATCCAACAGAATATTTTCCTCTTCTACTCCTAAATCCTTCAGCATTTGCACCACAGCCGCATTCATCATTGGAGGTCCACACATGTAAAACTCACAATCTTCTGGTGCATCATGGTCTTTCAGGTAATTTTCAAACAATACATTATGAATAAAACCTGTAAGTCCGTCCCAGTTATCCTCTGGCTGTGGGTCAGAAAGAGCTAAATGCCATTCAAAGTTGTCATTTTCTGCCGCTAGGGAATCATAATCTTCCCCGTAGAATGCTTCACGCATACTGCGTGCGCCGTACCAAAAAGATGTCTTGCGAGTCGAGTTTAAGCGTTTAAGTTGATCAAAAATAAGTGACCGCATCGGCGCCATGCCCGCACCACCACCAATAAAGATCATTTCGGCTTCAGTTTCTTTAGCAAAGAACTCACCAAACGGGCCATAGACATTCATCTTATCGCCTGGCTTCAAATTAAATACGTATGAAGACATCTTGCCAGCGGGTATGCCATTACTGCCTGGAGGGGGTGAAGCAATGCGAATATTAAACTTAACTACACCTTGTTCTTCTGGGTAGTTCGCCATAGAGTATGCACGCACAGTGGGTTCATTAACCACAGACTTATGTTGCCAAACATTAAACTTGTCCCAATCCCCCCGATATTCCTCTTCAATATCAAAGGTCTTATAGTCTATAGAGTGCGCTGGGCATTCTAGCTGAACATAGCCACCTGCGCGGAAATCTACACTTTCACCTTCAGGCAAACGCAATGTTAGCTCTTTAATAAAGGTGGCAACGTTGGGGTTAGATTCAACAGTGCATTCCCATTGTTTCACACCAAATACGTCTTCTTCAACTTCAATCACCATGTCTTGTTTAACAGCAACCTGACACGATAGACGCCAGCCATCTTTTGCTTCACGCATAGTAAAGTGGCTTTCTTCAGTGGCCAACATAGAACCGCCACCGTCTTTAATAACACAACGACATTGGGCACACGTACCACCACCACCGCATGCTGAGGCTAAAAAGATGCCGTGGGCAGAAAGAGTTTGCAGTAACTTGTCACCGGCCGGAACCGTGATGGCCTTTTCTGGATCATCGTTAATAGAAATGGTTACAGCACCAGAACTCACAAGCTTGGCACGAGCAACTAAAATGACCGCTACCAAGGAGAGGACCACTGCGGTAAACATTAATACACCGAGGGTAATTTCATTATTCATACATCGATACCTTTTCTAGTGCGTTTTAAAGTTGGATGCCAGAGAAAGACATAAAACCAAGTGACATTAAACCTACAGTCACAAAGGTAATGCCCAGCCCACGCAAACCTGCGGGTACGTCTGAGTACTTTAGTTTTTCACGAATACCTGCAAGAGTCGCTATAGCTAATGCCCAGCCAACACCTGCACCCATGCCGTAAACCACTGATTCTCCGAAGTTATAATCCCGCTCAACCATGAACAGTGCGGCACCCATGATGGCGCAGTTAACTGTGATCAAAGGTAGGAACACACCCAAGGCGTTGTACAATGCTGGCATGTATTTGTCGAGCAACATTTCCATAATTTGTACGATGGCAGCAATAACACCAATGTAAGAAATTAAACCTAAGAAGCTTAGATTCACTTCTGGCAAGCCTGCCCATGCAAGGGCCCCATCAGCTAACAAATAGGTGTAGATAAGGTTGTTGACTGGCACGGTGATGGTGAGAACAGCAATTACTGCAATACCAAGGCCAATAGCTGTTTTAACTTTCTTAGAAATAGCCAAGAAAGTACACATGCCCAAAAAGAATGCCAAGGCCATGTTCTCTACGAACACAGCTTTAACAAATAGGCTTAAATAATCTTCAATCATTGTTTCAGATCCTATTTAGTGTGCGAGGCAATTTTGTATTCTGCTGGTTCAACCTGATCAATCTTCGCATTACGAAGTAACCAAATAAAACCGCCAATCACAAAGAACGCACTTGGCGGCAGCAGCATGAGGCCGTTGGAGTAGTACCAGCCACCATTGGTTACCAATGGTAGAATTTCAAAACCAAATAAACTACCAGAGCCAGTCAGTTCTCGCACTGTAGCCACAAACAACAATACAATTGAGTAACCTAACCCGTTACCTATGCCATCAAAGAAAGATGGAATCGGCGGGTTTTGCATAGCAAATGCTTCTGCGCGCCCCATAACAATACAGTTAGTGATAATTAAACCAACAAATACCGAAAGCTGCTTACTCACTTCATAGGCGTATGCCTTGAGCACCTGGTCTACTACAATAACTAAGGACGCGATTATAATCATCTGTACGATAATACGGATGCTGCTAGGCACTTGGTTACGGATTAAAGCAATAAAGAAGTTAGAGAACGCAGTTACAACAGTCAGTGCAATACACATAACAATAGTAACATTCAAACTACTAGTTACTGCTAGCGCAGAACATACACCCAAAATTTGCAAGGCAATGGGGTTGTTAGTAAAGATTGGTCCTAACAAAATTTCTCTTGTCTTCGACATGATTATGCCTCCCCTGCTTTAAGCTTAGATAAGAAAGGTGCAAAGCCATTTTCGCCCAACCAGAATTTAACTAAGTTAGTTACGCCGTTACTCGTTAGAGTAGCACCCGCTAGGCCGTCTACTTTATACAAATCACTCGCTGCAGCCTTTCCCTTGATTAAACCAATGGCCGGCGTATAAGAATCGTCAGCGTAGACTTTCTTGCCAGGCCACAAGGCTTTCCATTTAGGGTTGTCTATTTCACCGCCTAACCCTGGTGTTTCAGCATGCTCATAAAAGCCTAAGCCAGCAACGGTGTTTAAATCACTTTCTAGGGCAATGAAGCCATAAAGCGTAGACCATAAACCATACCCGTGGATAGGCAAAATGATGCGTTCGATACCCTGCTCACCTTCGACCAAATAAACAGTGCTATATAATGACTGCTTACGAATGCTGGCAATATCTTGCTCACGAGTTAACGCGCGAGCTTTTGAGGGGTCTTTAGCAGCTTTACGCATGTTATATGACATTACATCTTCGTCAGTACTAAATTCGCCTGTGCGCATATCAACTAACTTAGGTGTGATGGTTGCAAAAGCTGTTTCTAGATCACCATTAACTACTTCAATACCTGCAGCAGCCAAAATGTTCATTTTCTTTTCGTTGACCGCATTTTCTTGCTGCTTGCCTCGCAACATAACAGCCGCAGCCGAAACAATCACAGAACAAACCACACAAAGAACCAAAGCCACTATCACAGTGCGTGATACAGAATCTTTTGAATTAGACATTACGTGCTACCCTCCGCTTAATATTTGCTTCGGTGACATAGTAGTCAATCAAAGGCGCAAATAAGTTGGCAAACAAAATGGCCAACATTATACCTTCAGGGAAAGCTGGGTTAAGTACTCGAATTAACACCACCATGACACCGATTAACATACCAAAGTACCACTTACCAGTGTGGGTCATGGACGAAGACACAGGGTCCGTGGCCATGAAGATCATACCAAAAGCAAAACCGCCCACAACTAAGTGCCAGTAAAATGGTAAAGCAAATAGTGGATTAGTATCAGAGCCAATAAAGTTAAGCAGTGAACTCATTGCAACCATACCTACCATAACACCAGCAACAATACGCCAGGCAGCAATACGAGTCCAAAGAAGCACTGCACCACCAGCAAAAATAGCTAATGTTGACACTTCACCTACAGAGCCTTGAATATTGCCAATAAAGGCATCTGCCCAAGTAATGCCAGCATCTGCTAAGGCTGCAACTCCACCCATGTTAGCTAGGCCTAGTGCCGTTGCACCAGAGAAGCCATCAACTGCAGTCCACACAGCATCACCAGACATTTGTGCTGGGTAGGCAAAGTATAAGAACGCACGCCCCGTGAGAGCTGGGTTCAAGAAGTTCATTCCCGTACCACCAAATACTTCCTTACCCACAACAATACCAAAGGTAATACCTAGAGCAGCCTGCCATAAGGGAATGTCAGGTGGCAGGATTAAGGCAAATAGCACAGATGTAACGAAGAAGCCTTCATTTATTTCATGGCCTCGTACAGAGGCAAATAAAACCTCCCAGAAACCACCAACCACAAACACAACCAAATACACCGGAAGCCAATATGAGGCACCCAGCATCATGTTATCCCACACACTTGCTGCATCAAAACCAGCAGTAGCAGCAACAAAGCTGCCTCGCCAGCCCTCAGCTTGAGCAATGCCCATAGATTCCATAGCAGTATTAGCTTGAAAACCTAAGTTGTACATGCCAAAAAACATGGCTGGAAACGTACACAACCAAACGGTGATCATCATACGCTTGAGGTCTATACCATCACGGACGTGTGCACCACTTTTAGTGACATAACCTGGGGTGTAAAAAATAGTGTCTGCCGCTTCATACAAAGCATAAAACTTTTCGTACCTACCACCTTTGTGGAAGTGGGGCTCCATAGAATCTAAAATGCTGCGTAAACTCATGTTTAGCACTCCTTCTCTATACGCGTTAACACGTCACGCAATATAGTGCCGTATTCGTATTTGCCAGCGCAGGTATAGGTCATTAACGCTAGGTCAGCCTCTTCTAACTCCAAGCAACCAAGTTCTTGTGCGTTAACAATGTCACCCACCACCAAACTACGAAGTAGCTGTGTAGGAAGAATATCCAAAGGCATTAGGCGCTCAAATGTGCCAACAGGCACCATGGAACGCTGTGAGCCATTGGTGGAGGTATTAAGGGACACTTTTTTGACGCGGTTTAGTGACGATAAAAATATATTTAGCATAGAATGCTTTTTGCTTCCGGTTGACAACCAACCCATAAATTCACGCTTCTTGCCTTCTTCGAGCACCGTAATTTGATTATTGTATCGACCTAAAAACGCTGTCGTACCATAGGCTGTATTACCACCAAGTACAGAACCAGAAATAATTCGATTCTCAAATTCTCCCTGTTTAGTTTCACCAGCTAAAAGCTGAGTAGTAGAAGCACCTAACCGCGTTCGGACTAAGCGTGGGTTAGTGACCATTGGGCCAGCCAAAGCAACAACTCGCTCTGTAGGCAGTTTGCCTGTAGCAAATAGTTGTGCAAAAGCGATTACATCTTGATAACCCACCACCCAAACTGTTTTAGTAGCACTTACAGGGTCCAGCATGTGGATATGCGTAGAAGCTAAACCTGCAGGGTGTACACCTTCAAAACGTTCAATTTGGGTACCAGACACCTGAGGTACGGTCGTGTTAGCTGCAGCACAAACAAATACTGGGCCGTCAGTTAGCTTTGTTAGTAATTGTAAACCTTGTGCAAAAGCGTCCTGCTGGGCAGCAATAATAAGTGCAGGGTCAGCCGCTAGCGGATGCGTGTCGATGGCTGTAACAAAAATAGAACGCGGTTTGCTATCAATAGCAGGGACCTTACTAAATGGGCGCGTGCGCAGCGCACACCACAATCCAGAAGCTTGTAAATTTTCAGCTACCTGTTCAGGCGATAATTTAGCCAAGTCACTGGCCGCACATTTGGAAAACTCAACAGCAGCATCACCGTCAATGTCTATTACAACAGATTGCAGCACGCGCTGTGCGCCACGGTTAATTGCACTCACTATGCCCGCAGCAGGAGCTGTAAAATTCAACCCTGCAGTTTTTTTATCAGAAAATAAAACTTGCCCGAGCTTCACTCGATCACCTACTCTGACTAACATTGTAGGCTTCATGCCTACATAGTCAGCACCGATCACAGCCACTTGGTTTACCGCTGCGGCATCATCGATGCTTTGCTGCGGCGCACCAGACAATGGCAGATCCAGACCGCGTCTGATCTTGATCATAAGTCGTACCCAATTGAGAGTTATTGGATGGCTTTAGCGATTGTTGCGAAGCATAAGCGCCGCGTCACTAAAACCCATAAAAAAAGCGTGGCTATTATATGAAAATTTTCACAATTTTTCCAGCGTTATAACTAGAAAGGCCACCCTAAGGTAGCCTTTCTTCAAATTGTATTAATACCTTTACTGTAAACCGACCTACCACGCCAAACAAAGGCGTCACATAAGCTGCAATTTAGCCTTCAACTGGGAACGCTGGCAATGCAGTATTAGTAACATGTTGCAGCATGCGAATCACCTGGCAAGAATAGCCAAACTCGTTGTCGTACCACACATAAACCACACAGTTCTTCTTGCCTGTAGCAACCGTCGCCAAGCCGTCAATTACGCCAGCAGCACGAGATCCAACAAAATCACTAGACACAGCTTCTGGCGAGTCTGTGTAGTCAATTTGCTTTTGTAAGTCAGAATGCAAAGCCATATGACGCAAGTAATCATTTAACTCATCACGTTCCACTTCTGAGTTAAGGTTAAGATTAAGAATCGCCATAGATACATTAGGTGTTGGCACCCGAATGGCGTTACCTGTTAGTTTACCTTCTAACTCAGGCAACGCTTTCGATACAGCCTTAGCTGCGCCAGTCTCCGTGATCACCATATTAAGGCCCGCCGCACGACCACGACGATCACCTTTGTGATAGTTATCAATCAAATTCTGATCGTTTGTGTAGGCGTGGACTGTTTCAACATGACCATTATCTACACCATACTTGTCATTCAGTGCCTTCAATATTGGTGTAATGGCATTGGTGGTGCAAGAAGCCGCAGACAAAATAGTATCGGTGTCGACAATGTCTTTTTGGTTAACACCCATAACAATGTTCTTAATACCCTTGCCTGGCGCAGTAAGCATCACCTTAGAAACACCATTAGCACGCAAATGCAGAGACAAACCATCTTCGTCACGCCACTTGCCGGTGTTGTCAATTACAACAGCATTACTGATACCGTAATCGGTGTAATCTATAGTGTCGGGTGAGCTAGAGTAAATGACCTTAATAACGTTACCATTAGCGATCAAAGTGTTTTGTTCTTCGTCTACCGTGATCGTGCCTTGGAACGTGCCATGCACTGAATCTCTTCGCAACAAGCTAGCACGTTTAGCTAAATCATTATCTCCACCTTTACGCACCACGATAGCCCGCAAACGCAAACTTTGACCACCACCCGTTTTTTCAATCAACAAACGAGCTAGCAAACGGCCAATACGGCCAAAACCATAAAGCACAACATCTGCCTGTGTTTTTGCACTGTCTTTATTTACCGCACCCGTTAAGGCAGAAGCAACATAGCTATGTAAACTTTGGCCTTCACCATGGTCACGAAAGCCTTTAGCCAACTTACCAATGTCTACATGAACATTAGACAATGCCAAGCTCTGCAACACTTCAACCACTGGGAAAGTTTCATGGACAGATAATGTGGTGTGCTCTAGCATGCGAGCTGCACGGTGGGACTTAAGAATGCTAATGACAGAACGATTAACAACTAAACGGCCAAATACAGAAACCTCTACATTATTTTCGCGATAGATCTTACCAATTAAGGGGATCATGGCTTCGGCTAACGCTTCACGTTCTTTCCAGTCTGAAAACACTTGTTCTTGGCTCACAATGAGTCCCTTTTTTCACCGTATAAAAACGGCTTGGTTGCGGTTCAGGTGTTTAACCTTTTTAATACCCATCTTTGGGAGCGAATATTATCGTGGAAATAGCCAAATTTGGCAAACTTAGTTTGGCCTATAGTCAACATAATTTAAGCGAATTTAAATATTTATTACCCAACAACTAAAGGTTGTATAAGGTGAAACTGGATCCATATAGATCTACAATCATGTGCTTTGAATAATCTAGCCGCACGCGGCCACCCGCCTACTACAAAGGAACCCATTACTCGTGTTATTGGAAACCTCGTTTTTACCCACTAAATTCGGCCATAAATCTAATTGGGGACAAACCCATGGAGCCACTTCTGCCCTTGCCATATCTGAAGCTGCACAAGCCCATCAAGGACCCGTTTTAGCGCTGGTAAAGGATACTGATTCTGCCTTGAAATTGAGTGCCGAACTCAACTTCTTTCTCACCAATACGGGGCTTAATTGCTTAATGCTACCAGATTGGGAAATACTGCCCTACGACAGCTTTTCAGCACACCCAGACATCATTTCAGAACGCATTAGCACACTCAACCAAATTACTCACCTAAGCCAAGGTGTAGTCATTGTGCCTGTGGCTACCCTTTTACATCGACTGCCCCCGATGAATTACTTGGCAGGCAACAGCTTTACATTAACGACTGGGCAAGAGTTGCCACAAACTCAATTTCGTCACCGTTTAGATCAAGCGGGATATCTACTCACAGAAACCGTATCCCAAGCCGGTGAATACGCCTTACGGGGCGGTTTGATTGATCTTTATCCCATGGGTAGTCATGCACCATTGCGCATTGAATTGTTTGATGATGAAATTGAGAGCCTGCGTTATTTTGATGCCGATAGCCAGCGCACCACAGCCTTAATTACGCAATTCAATTTACTACCTGCCCGCGAGTTCCCATTAACTGATGCCGCGATTAGCCACTTTAGGCAAAACTTCACCAGTCAATTTGATTTAGACCCTAAAGCCTGCCCTGTTTACCAGGATGTAAGCCAAGGTTTTGCCCCTGCTGGTATTGAATACTACATCCCCCTCTTTTTTAACACTATGTCAACCTTATTGGACTATCTCCCAGCTTCTACCCTTGTAGTAAAACAAGGTGACATTGAAGCTCAAGCACTCCATTTCTGGCGCGACATTGAATCTCGTTACGAAGATTATGGCCATGACATAGAGCGCCCATTGCTTGCACCTAAGAAATTATTTTTGTTTACCGATGAGATGTTTTCTGGCCTGAAAAAGTTTCCTAACATCAATTTGCAAGAAGGCGCGTTTGTGGAGCCTGAAGCCAATAAAGGATTTTATAATTTAGGTGGTGCCCAACCGCCACAAGTTGCAATCAACAATCAGTTATCTAAGCCACTCATTGCATTACAAACAGTGTTACAAGCTCAGCAACAAAGCGTATTGGTATGCGCTGAGTCAGCGGGTAGAAAAGAAGCATTACTGGATTTATTTAAGGGTTTACCTAAGGCCCCAGAGGATGTAGAAGACTGGCCTGAGTTTATTACCCAAAAGCCCCACTTTGCGATCTGTGTTGCGCCTTTAGAGCAGGGTTTAAACCTACCAGAACACAATCTTCTTGTGGTTTGTGAAGCCCAACTCTTTGGTCAAAAAGTGCTTCAGCGACGTCGCCGAGATAAAGCTACAGAGAATCCTAATACTGCTATTCACGATTTAGCCGAACTAAGCATTGGTAACGCTGTAGTGCATCAGGACCATGGTGTAGGCCGCTACAATGGCCTGCAAACACTGAGTATAGATGGTCAAGATGCCGAGTTCTTAGTACTACTCTACGCCAATGAAGCTACCCTTTATGTCCCTGTTTCTGGCATTGAACTCTTATCCCGTTACTCTGGTGGTGAAAATGCACCTTTACATAAATTAGGTGGCGAACAATGGACTAAAGCGAAACGTAAGGCAGCAGAAAAAATTAAGGATACCGCTGCAGAATTGTTACATATTTATGCCCTGCGTGAGGCTCAAGACGGGTATGCCTTTCCAAAACCTGATGAGAGCTATCAAGCCTTCTGCGATGCCTTTCCCTATGAAGAAACGCCCGATCAAGAACAGACGATTAAGGCTGTATTGAGCGATATGATGGCTGACCAACCCATGGACAGGCTAGTGTGTGGTGATGTTGGTTTTGGCAAAACAGAAGTCGCCATGCGAGCAGCATTTATGGCGGTTAATGGTGGCAAACAAGTGGCTTTATTGGTGCCCACTACATTATTGGCACAGCAGCATTACGAAACCCTTAGAGACCGTTTTGCTAACTGGCCAGTCAATGTATCAGTGATGTCTCGTTTCCAAACGAGCGCCGAACAAAACAAGGCCATAGCCCACGCAAAAGATGGCAAGTTAGACATTCTGGTAGGCACCCATAAAATATTACAAGGCAAGCTTAATTTTAAACGTTTAGGTTTGCTTATAATTGATGAAGAACACCGTTTTGGCGTACAACAAAAAGAGTCGTTCAAAAAATTCCGTTCTGAAGTGGATATATTAACCCTCACTGCTACACCTATTCCTAGAACATTAAATATGTCCATGGCAGGCATGCGTGACCTGTCCATTATTGCTACGCCCCCAGCGAGACGTATTTCCATAAAAACATTTGTGCGTCAAGATGATACAAAAATAGTAAAAGAGGCCATCTTGCGAGAGCTGCTTCGTGGTGGGCAGGTGTATTATCTGCACAACGAAGTAAAAACCATAGAAAACAGCGCCGAAAGGCTGCGTGAGTTAGTACCAGAGGCTCGGGTAAGTGTAGCTCATGGGCAAATGCGCGAGCGTAAACTCGAACAAGTGATGGGAGATTTTTATCACAAACGCTCCAACGTTTTGGTGTGTTCCACTATTATTGAAACTGGAATCGACATTCCTACAGCAAACACCATCATTATTGAGCGTGCAGATAAGTTTGGTTTAGCCCAGCTGCATCAGTTACGGGGCCGTGTAGGTCGCTCCCATCACCAGGCTTATGCCTACTTAATGACCCCTCACCCAAAGCTGCTGAGCAAAGATGCAACCAAACGCCTAGAAGCCATAGAAGCTACCGCTGACCTAGGCGCAGGATTCACCCTAGCAAGCCACGATCTGGAAATACGCGGTGCAGGTGAGCTTTTGGGCGAAGAACAGAGTGGTCAAATGCAAGGCATTGGTTTTAGCTTATATATGGAAATGCTCAACCAAACTGTTGAAGCGATGAAAAAAGGTGAAACACTCAATTTAGATCAACCACTCACACGGGGCACAGAAGTTAACCTGCATCTACCGGCGCTGATTCCAGAAAACTATTTACCCGATGTACATAATCGCTTAGTCATGTATCAACGCATTGCTAATGCTGAACATAATGCAGCATTGAAAGAGTTACAAGTGGAAATGATAGACCGCTTTGGCTTACTGCCTGATCAAATAAAAAACCTTTTCCGTCAAAATCGTTTAAAGTTAAAAGCCAAAGCTATCGGTATTACTCGTATTGAAGCTTCCGCAGCTAATGGCCGCATGGAGTTTGGCAAAAACACCCAAATAGACCCAATGGTGCTGGTCAAGCTAGTACAAACTCAACCTCGAAGTTTTCGACTTGAGGGCGGTACCAATTTGCGGTTTACTCTACCTATGGAAAAAACAGAAACACGCTTCCAACGTATGGAAGACCTAATTAAACTATTGAGCTAACCATGCAATTAAGATTTCTTTCACTTTGGCAGTTACTGGCTAGGTTTGTCGTGTTGTTATCAATACTACAACCAAGCTTAGCATTGGCAGCAAATGAGAAAGGTGAGACTTGGTATCAGGTAGAAATTATTGTTGCCCAAAGAACAGATCGAAGTACCACATTAGAAACTTTTCCCTTTCAGCCAGCCCCAATATCATGGCGTGGTGGTCGCACCCTCACCCCCTTTGATCCAGAAACAAGCAACCGCAATGAATTGGAGAATGTTGAATTTATAAACTTACCCTCAGACCTACGCATCCTCAATAATGAAGCCCGCATGCTAGAAAATAATGCCGATTACAACCTTTTAGCGCATAAAAGCTGGCGCCAAATCATAAAGGGCAATAAAGCCATTAACTGGATCGACATTAATGGCGGCTATGCTTGGGGCGGGCATCAGCAGCTAGAGGGTAGTTTGGGCTTCAGCAAAGGTCGTTTTTTACATGTCCATAGTGAATTACATTTAAACCAATTCCCAAGCATTCAAAGTGCTAGCAGCCAACGTGCCAAACAAAGATTATTTAGCGCAGGGCAAAGTCTCGTGCCAATTGTAGAAACTCGCTACAGCCTCATCCAAAGACGTAAGATGCGTAGCAAAGAATTACACTATATAGATCACCCTAAACTTGTACTACTGGTTAAAATAATACCTTTTACGCCAGCAGAACCTATTTTGGAAGAAGTAGAAGTGAAAGTGGAAGACGAGCCCACACTGGTAGACCTTACGGCGCCAAGCACCGTAGAGTAAACGCTTCAGGAAGTTGCTCAGCCAGCAGCTGGTCCAGTTGCATAGCCTCTGAGTGCGATTGTGCTCGGGGGTATACTGGCTGGCGCCGATCATCATGCCAGACATCCCAATTAAGGGTATCGTGAATAAATTCCTGGGCAAATGTAGGGCTAATTTCTTGGCAACCTAACAGAATGACATCAAGGTAGGATTGTACGATAGGGGCGCTCCGTAGCCCATGGCCTTGATGATTGTATAGGTACACCCATAGCTGGCTATCGTCACTCAGTGCTTGAGAACCGTGTAAGTAATCTACTTGAACTAGATCTAGTTGAGCCCTGAGGTAATGGGTTTCTCTCTCATCAAACTTTTCTAACTCAGACTCGGGCACCTCAAACAACACCCCGTTACAACACGCACCCGCCATTGGCCTTGCAGCAACAGCGCGCATACCTGAACCTTCCCAGCCTACCCAAGTGCGCTCTAGCCCATGCACCCGCACTGCTAACGAATCACCTGCTATGCCAGTAATTCGACGACTAGAGCTATTAATTAAGCTACCGTAACCAAAAATATAATGCTGCTTAGTCATGAACCACCTGCATCCACAACCTGCTGAGGCAGCAGTTGAATAGTTTGAGTTGGGAACGCAAAATCTGCATTATGCTCGGCTACAATGTCTCCAATCAGACCGAGTAGCTCCTGTTTAATTCCATGAAATTCAGCCCAGTTAGTTGTTTTAGTAAACGTATAAACAAAAAAATCTACACTGTGGGCATTGAAGGTATTGACGTTTACCATTAAGGTTTGTTGCGTATCTATGGCAGTGTGAGCGAGTAACATTTCTTTAATAGCTAGAGTAATGGCCTGCACTTTGTCTTGGTCTTGGTAGCGTAAGCCAAAGGTTTCGTAAAACCTTCGATTATGCATACGCGAAGGGTTTTCTACAGAAATACTGGTGAAAGTTGCGTTGGGTACATAGAGCGGGCGCATGTCAAAAGTACGGATGCGGGTGATGCGCCAGCCAATATACTCAACAGTGCCTTCAATTTCTTTGTCAGGCGAACGAATCCAATCCCCTACAGAAAACTGGCGGTCCATATAGATCATTAATCCACCAAAAAAGTTAGACAACAGGTCTTTAGCGGCAAAACCAATGGCAATGCCACCTACGCCACCAAAGGCCAATACCCCAGAAATAGAAAACCCAAAGTGTTGCATCAACGCTAAAATAGAGGTGATTATCACCGCTGCCTTAACCAACTTACCCATAGCTTCTACAGTAGTTTTGTCCCACGCATCCCGATGTTTTCCGGGTCTGGCCAACATAGCCACAAACACATTAACTAAGCGTATTAAAAACCAAGACACTAAAACAATAAGCAAGGTATCACGTAAACTCACTACAAAACTTAATGTATCTGCGTCAAAGGCATCGCTAACAATACCTACAACCCAAGCTATACCAACAACCCAAACCCCCCAAGCTAAGGGTATACGTGCGGCATCAAGCAGCGCGTCATCCCATTCATTTTCAGTTTTTTGCAACTGTAAGGCTAAGCGTGAAAATAGTTTACGCACGAGAAAATTAAATAATAGTACAGCTAATACCAATAGAAATACTTTACTCAACAATAGGGATTGAGACGTGTCTATACCCACATTTCCTAACAACTGGTCCATCGTGTTCATTACGAATCTCCTATAATTGGTGCTTGGGCCGCACTCGCCATAACGGGCACGATGTCCGCCATAATTTGATCCAAACTTCGGCTACTAGCGTATTCTCTTTCACAAATAGCTAACAGGGCTTCACTACTGGAAATGGAAAAAACTAATATGCCGAGTAAGTAATGAAACCGCCAAAAAAACTGTTCATGGGTCATCAAAGGCATGTGTCTACGTAACAACTTCATAAAGTACATGAATGAAGCACCATATTGTTTCGTTAGATGTTTCCGAAGGTGTCCTTGGGACTGGCTGTAAGCAGTGTTAATAAGGCGAGCGAACACAGCTAAACTATGATGGTTTTGTTGTGCAACTTGCTGGCATGACCTGGCCAAAATACCCAACAAAACTTGTAATTCTTGTTCATCATCCTGCGTTTCTGTGAGGGCCATTTCATACGCACTTAATTGGGTTTGAAGGTTCTTTGTGAGAGGGCCTAAAAAACGATCAGTGACGGCTTGGATTAAACCTTTCTTAGAACCAAAATGATAGTTTACTGCAGCTAAATTAACCTTAGCCTTGGAAGTAATAGTCCTCAGGGACGTCTCTACGAAACCATGAGCTGCAAACTCTACTTCTGCGGCATCTAGAATACGATCAATAGTAGAACTTGTCATGGTAATTTCTTACTTGAAGTTATTGTTTAAAACGCACGTTTAAAACTACCACGACTCGATAGCCCTAGCAAGCTCATCTAAGATAAATCTCCCCTAGTTCCAAAGAGTTAGATCAGTTAACATGACGATTAATATAATACATTAAGTTTAATTAATATGCTGCTCCAATCCCTTAACCGTAACGTATGGCTACTTAGCGTATCTCACATTTTTTCCTTTGCCGGGGCTTCTGTGACTTTTTTCTTGGGTGGAATCATCGGTGCGTTGCTGGCGCCAACGATGACTATGGCTACCCTTCCAGTGGCAGCCTCTGTGGTGGGCACTGCAATAGGGACAGTGCCAGCAGCCATATTAATGAGCAAAAAAGGCCGAAGGTTTGGTTTTATGGGTGCTGCAGTAGTGGCGTCAGGATCGGCTTTAATAGGCGCTGTTGCAATATGGCATAGTTTATTTTGGCTGTATTGTTTCTCTTGTTTAAGTTTGGGAGTTAGCTACGCTTTCGTTCAGCATTACCGTTTTGCAGCAGCGGAAAGCGTAGCCATAGAATTGGCCCCACAAGCTATCTCAGCTATTTTATTATCGGGCATTGCTGGTGCGTTCTTAGGCCCAGGCATTGTTAAATATGCCAATAATTGGATTCCACAACATGCGTTTGTTGGGTCATACCTTGTCTTAGCAATAATAGTGGCTCTGCCCGCCATCATTTTATTTTGGCTAAAAATACCTAAGCCAGGCACAAAAACTAAAGGTAATACCGGTAGAACCATAAGACAACTCGGACAGCAACCTAATTTTGTTTTAGCCGTATTCGCCGCAACAGTGTCTTACGCATTAATGGTTTTTCTCATGACGGCTACGCCCGTGAGCATGCACTCGATGGATGGGCATAGCATTGACGACACTGGTATTGTCATTCAATGGCATATTGTAGGCATGTTTTTGCCATCTCTTTTTATTGGTAAGTTGATAACACATTATGGCCATAGAACTATGATGGTAGCGGGGATAGGTGCTTTAGGGATTTGTATTGGCGTTAGCCAAGTTAATCAAGCTGTAGCTGGATATTGGGTTAGTTTGGTCACTTTAGGTATTGGTTGGAACTTTCTGTTTGTTAGTAGCACCTCACTGCTTATCACAACCTATCAAGAAGCAGAAAAGTACCGTGCCCAAGCGTTTAACGAACTTATGGTATTTGGTGTTCAAGCTATAGCATCTTTGTCTGCAGGATGGCTTCTAACCACAACTAGCTGGCAGACTATTAATATAATGAGCTTGCCACTTTTGGGGGCCTTATTACTGGTTATTTGGTGGAGCCATCACCAACTCAAACTGCCAAAAAAAGCGCTCGGTTAGCCCCAACTGCGTCATTTACAAACACTATATTAATGCTGGTTTGCTTTAAGTGCATCTGATCAACAGGCTCTGCCACAACTAAAACATCGTCACTGTTTAAAGAATCAAGTTATTGATACACTGTCAAAGCTCTAAAGTAAGGCACAAGGTTATCAGTGCACTCTATAAACACTGGCAACTGGTAGCGACTTTGCATCAACATGCTCAACCACAGGCACTGTAATGATCACAGATAATTCCAACTACGATTATATTATTGTCGGTGGTGGGTCAGCAGGTTGCGTGCTTGCCAATCGACTTTCAAAAGACCCAAAAAACAAAGTGTTGTTGTTAGAAGCTGGGGGTAAAGACAATTATATTTGGATTCATATTCCTGTTGGATACCTCTACTGCATGGGAAATCCACGGACAGACTGGGGGTTTAAAACAGCCAAGCAAAAAGGTCTAAAGGGCAGAGAAGTGAACTACCCCCGCGGACGTGTTTTGGGCGGGTGCTCATCAATTAATGGCATGATATATATGCGTGGTCAGGCGAGTGATTATGATGGTTGGCGTGACATGGGCAATACTGGTTGGGGCTGGGACGATGTCTTGCCTTACTTTAAAAAGTCAGAAGATCATTATGCTGGAGCCGATGACTTTCATGGGGCTGGCGGTGAATGGCGTGTCGAAAAACAACGCCTGTCGTGGGAAATTTTAGATGCCTACCGCGACGCTGCTCAACAAGCTGGAATTAAAAAGATTGAAGATTTTAACCGTGGTGATAATGAAGGTTCTTCATACTTTCGTGTAAATCAGAAAAATGGATGGCGATGGAACACATCAAAAGGTTTCTTAAAGCCAGTGAAGAAACGGGTTAATTTAACAGTCATTACGCAAGCGCAAGTGCAGCGGGTTATATTCACCGGAAAACGGGCTTGTGGTGTGGAGGTTTTAGTCAATGGTAAGGCCATTACGTACCACACAAATCGCGAAGTTCTCCTTTGTGCAGGGGCTATTGGCTCACCTCAAATTCTTGAACTGTCTGGTATTGGCAATCCTAAGTACTTGCATAAGGCAGGTATCAATATTGTTCATCAGTCTGATGAAGTAGGAGAAAACCTACAAGATCATCTTCAATTACGTGTTGCTTTTAGGGTTGAAAATGTAGCCACTCTAAATCAACGGGCGGGAACCCTTTTAGGCCGCTTGGGCATCGGGCTTGAATACGTATTGTCGCGTAAGGGCCCCATGTCAATGGCACCCAGCCAGTTAGGAATATTCGCCAAATCAAGCCCCGAAGTAAAAACTGCTGATCTAGAATTCCATGTTCAGCCACTGTCATTAGATAAGTTTGGTGACCCTCTCCACCCCTTTTCAGCGTTCACAGCTAGCATTGTTCCCTTACGCCCAAAGAGCCGGGGGGCGAGCCACATTGCTTCTGCTGACCCTCTGGCTCATCCCATTATTGACCCCAACTATCTGAGCGCCGAGGCGGATAAACGAGTCGCTGTAAATGCCATTAAATTAGCCCGTCATATTGCCAAGCAATCAGTAATGGACCCGTATAGCCCTAGTGAAATTAGCCCAGGTAAAACCTATCAATCAGATGAAGACTTAGCCGAGGTTGCGGGAGAAATAGGCACTACCATATTTCACCCAGTAGGAACCTGCCGCATGGGCCCAGATGATCAAGCAGTGGTTGGCACAGACTTACGAGTAAATGGTGTTACTGGCCTAAGGGTCATAGATGCTTCTATAATGCCAACCATTACCTCAGGAAACACCAATTCTCCAACCATTATGATCGCAGAAAAAGCCGCTGATATGATTTTACAAGGTTAACAAACCCACTGAATCAGTTGGGGCTGCTCTTAAACGCTTAAATTAATATAATCCCAACCCAAAATACTATTGCATATAACTTGGAAGTTTTGTCACTATGTCATTGAGCCAATCACTAGGTAGATTACCAACGCCACCATTAAGTCATAGGGTTTGGCTAAAAGATCCTCTTGCTATACTGGCTGATGACGCTCAGGCTGGTTTAGTAATTGAGGGACAAAAAATTGTGGAATTAGTGCCGCAAGGGCAGCAGCCACATAGTGGCTACAATGAGATAATGGACTGTGGACATTTAGTAATACTACCTGGTTTAATCAATGGCCATCACCATTTTTACCAAACCCTTACCCGTGCCTTACCACAGGCCCTCAACAAACCTTTATTTGGCTGGCTTACTAGCCTTTATCCAGTATGGGCAGGGTTGGAACCAGACATGCTTTACCAAGCGACACGCTTAGCGTTAGCCGAGCTTTTGCTATCTGGCTGCACCACAGCGGCAGACCACCATTACGTGTTCCCTAAAGCACTAACTCAGGCGATGGACATACAAGCAGAAGCCGCCGCAAGTATTGGCATACGCATGACCATGACCCGAGGCTCCATGAGTTTAGGTGAAGATGATGGCGGCCTACCGCCACAGAGCACTGTGCAGCAAGAGGATACCATTTTGGCTGATAGTGAGCGTGTTATTAAACGTTATCACAACGCCAGTGAAGGCAGCATGTTGCAAGTGGCCCTAGCGCCCTGCTCTCCTTTTTCTGTCACACCAGAATTGATGCGTCACTCTGCAACTCTTGCAGCTGAGCACAAGGTTATGCTCCACACTCACCTAGCTGAAACCATTGAAGAAGAGAATTTTTGTTTGCAGCGCTTTGGTCTACGCACTGTTGATTACCTTGACAGCGTAGGTTGGCTAGGGCCACAAACGTGGCTGGCTCATGGTATTCACTTTAATTCTGAAGAAATTCAACGCCTAGGCGCAGCAGGTACTGGCATTTGTCACTGCCCTACTTCCAACATGATGCTGGCGTCTGGCATGGCGCCTGTACAAGAGCTGGAAGCTGCAGGTTGCCCTGTGGGTATAGGTGTAGACGGGTCTGCATCCAACGATGGCTCCAATATGATTCAAGAAGTGCGCCAGGCTTTATATTTACAACGATTAAAATACGGTGCTCAAGTCAGTCACTTTGATGCCTACCGCTGGGCCACAAAAGGGAGTGCAAAAATGCTAGGCCGCTCTGACATTGGCTCACTAGCGGTGGGGAAACAAGCAGACATTGCCTGCTTCAAGTTGGATGAAATGCGCTTTAGCGGCAGCCATGATCCATTAGCTGCCCTTTTACTGTGTGGTGCGCATAAAGCAGAACACGTTATGGTTGCAGGTCAATGGCGAGTAAAAAATGGTGTTATTGATGGTTTAGACTTAGGCCCATTACTGCAACAACATCGTGCCGCAGCGCAAGCTTTAGTTGCAAAAATTTAATTAAGTGCTGCCTCATCTGATGTATACTTTAATCCTCGAATAGGCACGGTGCTGGCGCCTAGTTTAACTTAAGTTAATGGCTAGCATAAAAAAGCCAGCCTGATGTAAACATCAAACTAGCTTTTTTTAAAACTAATGAGTAGACCTGGAATTAGCCCTTAATAATGTTGTGCTCTGGGCCAAATGGGAACTTAGTGATGTTCTCAGCGCCTTCCTCACCAACCACTAAAATGTCATGCTCTCGGTAACCACCAGCACCTGCCATGCCCTCTGGCAGCATAATCATGGGCTCAATAGAAACCACCATGCCTGGCTCTAATACGGTGTCTACGTCTTCACGGAACTCAAGGCCAGCTTCACGGCCGTAATAGTGACTTAAGGTACCAAACGAGTGACCGTAGCCAAAAGTGCGGTACTGCAGTACATCGTGTTCAGCAAAAATCTCGTTAAGCTCATGGGCGACGTCACTGCACTTCACTCCTGGCTTAACTAACTCTAGGCCACGGCGGTGCACCTTACAGTTGATTTCCCACAACTCTAAATGCCGATCGCTGGCATGGTCGGAGAACAATGTACGTTCAAGTGCAGTGTAATAACCCGCAATCATAGGGAAGCAGTTAAGGCTAAGGATATCACCCGCTTCAATTTTGCGGCTGGTCACTGGGTTATGAGCACCATCAGTATTCATACCCGATTGGAACCAAACCCAAGTGTCCATTAACTCTCCGTCGGGGAAGGTCTTGGCAATCTCGCGAATCATTGCTTGTGTGCCCGCTAAGGCCACCTCATACTCTGGAACACCTACGGCAATAGCGTCACGAATAGCGGCACCACCGATGTCACCAATACGCGACCCGTGCTTGATCACTGCAATTTCTTCGGCAGACTTAATCATGCGCATTTGCATGGTGGGTACGCCAATATCGGTGAATTCAGACGTTGGGAAAGTGGTTTTGACAATGTCCATAGTCGCCAAAGGCATATGATCATACTCTACACCAATGCGGCTACCAGGCTTAATTAGATTTTTAAGAGCAACAAAAAAGTTGCCTTTTTGCCAATCCGTGTAAACTACGTTGTCGCCCAACTGGTTGCGACGGAACGGCTGACCACCATCAATGTTAGCAGTAACAGTAGTGTAGGTAGCTTGCGTTACCACCAAGCCGTAGTCACGGCCAAAGCGGCAGTATACAAAATCTGAGAAGTAGTTAATGTTGTGATACGAGGTAAATACCACAGCATCCACGCTGGCTGCAGCCATGTGAGCACGTAATTTAGCTAACCGATTACTCAGTTCTTGCTTCGAAAAAGTGGCAACCACTTTTTGACCATTTGGAATTTCGATGGTACGAGGCATATTTTGTGGATTCATGGCATTCACCTATTGGTTACATTGTTAGAGTTTAATACATTGACCGCCTAGCAAAAAAACCAGGGTCAACAGAAAACGCTTGCATTTTAGGTTTTATATTAGCATTAGTAAAATAAATAAATTAAATAAGATCATCAATTATATTTATATTACTGCAGCTCATGCGTCAGTGCCCCGCATGATGAGCAAAGGTTGGCTATGGAATCGAATTCTTGCAATGTACACCTAAATTGGCGATATTGTGCATTATTCTGAACAGAGTTAGACAGAGACTTCTTTATATGGCCAAGAACAAGCTTATCGGCGATCCCGTTATGATATCGATGTACGCCAACCAATTTAGCTTTTTAGCACGTCCCCTTACGCGAGACATGACTCAAGGATTTGATGCCGCTATTGTAGGCCTGCCTTTTGATTTAGCCACTACAGGCAGAGCAGGCACTCGTTCGGGCCCTAATGCAGTGCGCCAAGCAAGCAGCAATTTAGGCTGGGAAGGTAGGCGTTGGCCATGGGCCTTTGACGCCTTCAAATACCTTAAAGTTGCAGACTACGGTGATTTGGATTTTATTCCAGGCAACCCAGAAGACCTTAACCGAGAAATAGAACAGCACGCTGAAAATATTATTACTTCAGGAACGCGAATGCTGAGTATTGGTGGTGATCACTATGTGACCTTGCCATTAATTCGAGCCCACGCCAAACATTATGGCAAAATGGCCTTAGTTCATTTTGACGCCCACACGGACACTTACCCTAACGATACAGAAATCGACCATGGAAGCATGTTTTACCATGCTCCTAAGCAGAGCCTAATAGACCCAAAGCATTCAATACAGGTAGGCATCCGCACAGAATATAGACCAGAAGATCATGAATTTGAAGTGATTGATGCAGCGCAAGCTAATGACATGAGCGCCAATGATATTGTAGCCTCCATTATAAAAAGAGTGGGTGATCTTCCCGTGTATTTAACCTTTGACATAGACTGCTTAGACCCAGCATATGCACCAGGTACCGGCACCCCAGTGGTGGGAGGGTTAACCACTGATAAAGCCTTGAGGATTATTCGAGGTTTAAAAGACGTCAACATTGTTGGATTTGACTTAGTAGAAGTAAACCCAGCGTATGATCATGCAGATATTACTGCCTTAGCAGGTGCAACAATAGTGCTTGAGTACTTATATTTGTTGGCACACAAAAAACATCAAGCAAGCCTATAGAAAGACACTACTAGGCTATTTTAGCCAAGGGTTATGGCCTTTAGGCTGTATTTTTTCGACCAGTTTATGTTCTGGTACTGGCTCAACCGCTTTAACTACCGGTGCAGGTTCAGCCACGGTAACTGGCGCTAGATCGTAAGCTGAATCACCCAGGGCAGCCTCACTATCTAATAACATCTGCGCCTCCAAACGCAGTTTTTCTTCACGTTCTGCTTCTATCTGATCTTGTTCAGCCAAGCTAATAGAATCCATGTCATAAACAAAAGAGCCAACGTATTGCACATACTCATCTTCGTGAATTTTGGTAATTTTATTACGATATTCAAAATCAAATAACAAAATAATCCAGCTTACTTGCTGATGACCCATCTTGTTGATTTTATGAATGATACCTTCACCATAAGCACTGGAATAGGAACAATCTTCAATAATACTTTTAACTAATGCCGTACCGCTTGCAACACCATTAGTTTCCATGTTTTCATGGTCGTATTCTGTGATGGAAAAATTTCTAGCCCACGCTTCTATGCCATTATCATCTTCTTCAAAATAACTATCTGGAATAGTATCGTAGCTAATAGTTGAACACCAAACAGACACTTTGCCGTATTTTTCAAAGCTAGGTAGTGTAGCGCTTTCAGTTGAACTCATTGATTAAGCCTAAATATCTGTGCTTGTGTTGAAAGCGGAAAAGTAACACAAACACCCTAATCCTACAATCATCTTTGCCTTCACAAGGGACACACAGTGCAACAATATCTCGACATATTCCAACAACTCGCTTCACCTTATTTTCGTCAAGACCGCCCTGTAAGTGAGCCCATTAACGCAGAACAACTTAAGACAATAGTCGATTTTAGCCTAGGTTCAAAAGGCACTGACTTGGCGGCTTTAAAACAGGCTGCTAGCCACTACCTAAACTATCAACCCGACAGCGCTCAAGTCGATTTCTTTAAATTACTTTACTCTGGACGCAATAACCCTGCCCTGTTGGGCGATTGGGTGACCAGCCTTAGTAACGCCAATATGCACACTTATCAAATGAGCCCAGTGGCCACGTTGATGGAACAAGAGCTAATTACCCAATGGAACCGCTTGGTAGGTTTTACTACTGATACACAAACAGGTGACGGAGTTATGGTATCTGGCGGCAGCCAAGCCAATCTAATCGCCATGATGATGGCACGTCAAAAAGCGTGCCCTGAGCTTAAAACCAAGGGTTTTAGCAACCAAACTTTAGTCGCGTATGTCTCAGATCAAGCACATTATTCGGCTCAGAAGGCGGCTAGCGTGTTGGGCATCGGTACAGACAACCTCATTGCTGTAGCTTCAGACAACCAGGGCAGGTTATGCCCTGCTGCGCTTAAAGATGCCATAGAGCACAGCGTTAAGCAGGGCCATAAACCTTTTTACATAGGCCTTACTGCTGGTACAACGGTACTAGGCGCTTTTGACCCCGTACCAGAATGCGCAGCTATTGCCGACTTATATGATCTTTGGGTACACATCGATGGTGCTTGGGGCGCACCTATATTATTTTCACAACAATATAAACATTTGCTAGAAGGTTGCGAGTTAGCTGATTCTTTTGCATGGGATGCCCATAAGCTGATGAATGTACCCATTACTGCAGCTGTTATTTTAACTCGCCACCAGGGCATGCTGGAGCAGACATGTGGCGGTGGGGGTGGCGATTATTTATTCCATAGTGATGAAAATTCAGCTCATAATCTCGGACAAAAATCAATCCAATGTGGCCGTAGGGCAGACGCTTTAAAGGTATGGTTAAGTTGGAAAGCAATTGGCCACAATGGTTTTTCGGACAAAGTAGATCAATTACAAGTGATCAAACAAGGCTGTGTAGAGGCAATTGAGTCATCTCCCACATTACACATGATTGGCCCTGCCCCTTACCTCAATGTTTTATTTCAATTCAGACCTTCCACTCACTTAAGCGAAGATCAGCTGCGAGTCTTGAACATTGCTATATGCAAGGCGATGCAAGTTCAAGGGGGCGCTTTTGTAGATTATGCTAAATATCAGGGTAAAACAGGCATTCGCCTTATTTTAGCCAACAGTGACACTCAAGCAAGCGACATCAATCGATTGCTTAGCCACTGCATTAAAACAGGTGAGTCTTTAGTTAACGCAAGTTAACTAGGGGTTTTCCAGATATTACTATTAGTCGCAGCCGGTTTAGGGGCTGACGAGTTGGATGATGACCTAATTTGGGCTTGGTACTCATCTTGAGACCTCAGGGGTTTGCCGCGCACAATGGCATAGACATAAAGAGACTCTACTTTGTCTCTTGCCCATTGGGTTTTACGTAAAAACTTAAGACTAGATTTAACACTGGGATTATCCCTAAAGCAGTTCACATTCACTTGGTCTGCTAATACTTCCCAACCGAAGGTATCCACAAGGTCGGTGACAATTTGTTCTAGCTTCACGCCGTGCAGCGGGTTACGAGGTTGCTCAGTGTTCATAGTTTACTTCACATGACAAAACATTGAGCCTATTATCACCAACATCAAGTCACTAAACAACTGGTATTAACATGACAACTCAGCCACTCACAGCAATGCAACAGTCAAGGATTGAACTTGCCGCCTGTTTTCGCTGGACAGCAAAGATGGGGATGCATGAATCCATTGCTAATCATTTTAGTGTTGCAGTGCCAGGTAATGGACAACAGTTTTTATGTAACCCTCAAGGCCGGCACTTTAGTAGGATTAAAGCCAGTGAGTTACTGCTACTGGATGCCAACAACCCCAGCACCATGAATCAAGCTAATGCACCAGACCCAACTACTTGGGCCATTCATGGCGCGTTACACCGCAACGTTTCTGATGCTCATTGCATTATGCATTTACACCCTCGGTATGCCACAGCCTTGGCTTGTTTAAAGGACAAAACCCTCTACCCTATCGATCAAAACACCATGCGTTTTTATCAACGGGTAGCCATTGATACAGGGTATGATGGCATGGGCTTAGGCAACGAAGCCGAGCGCTTAACTCAATGTATGGGTGACAAACGTATTTTACTCATGGGTAACCATGGGGTGTTGGTCATTGCTAGTACCGTTGCCCAATGCTTTGACGACATGTATTATTTTGAGCGCGCTTGCCGCACCTTATTAGATTGTTATGCAACTGGCCAAACCCTAGACCCAGCAAACCACGAGGTTGCAGAAAAAACGGCGCAACAGTGGCAGAATTACGGATTTGATTTTGGTCAACAGCACTTGAATGAACTCATGGCGATGCTTGATAAAGAGGATAGTTCATACCGCTTGTAAGTTTGCCTAAACTTTACTTAGAGCGACCCTGAGTTTGTTATTTTTGTCATTGATACACTTTTTCAGCAGACTCATCTTTTCCTGTCTAACGTTAGCCCGTATAATTGTCGACAGATAAAGTCGGCCCTTGTGTCGATTTTGTTACTTTTATTTATAACTATAAAAACTTTCAGTCTTGGTTAAAACAGCTTAACCAATTTTGACGTCTTGTAGACAACAGGATCAACCATGATCAAAGTCGAATCAGTGAGCAAACGTTTTGGCGGTGTGCATGCCGTTAATAACGCCTCCATCGAAATTGCCAAAGGGTCCATCACTGGACTCATAGGCCCCAACGGGGCTGGTAAAACCACATTATTTAACATGATTGCTGGTAACTTAACGCCCACCGCAGGGCACATTTACCTAGACGGCGAAGACATCACTGGCGTGCCACCTTACGAATTATTTCATAAAGGCTTGCTACGTACGTTTCAAATTGCTCATGAGTTTGGCACTTTAACAGTGCTGGAAAACCTCATGATGGTGCCCGCACAGCAAGCAGGTGAAAACCTTATGGATGCTTGGTTTCGCCCGTCGTTAGTGCGAGAGCAAGAAGCCAAAGTGCGTGACAAAGCCATAGAAGTGATCGACTTTCTCAATTTAGGCCATGTGGCTCAAGAGTTGGCAGGTAATCTTTCTGGTGGCCAAAAAAAGCTTTTAGAACTGGGTCGTACCATGATGGTAGACGCTAAAGTAGTGCTGCTAGATGAAGTAGGCGCTGGCGTAAATCGCTCCCTATTACGAGAAATTGGAGAGGCCATCGTGCGCTTAAATCAAGAGAAAGGGTATACCTTTTGTATGATTGAGCACGATATGGATTTTATTGGGCGCTTATGTGACCCTGTGATCGTCATGGCCGAAGGTTCTGTGTTAGCTCAAGGCACTGCTAAAGAAGTGATTGCAAACGAGGCCGTGATTGAAGCCTACCTAGGAACGGGTTTGAAGAATAAACCGGAGGCAAGCACATGAGTTATCTAGTTGCAGATCAATTACGCGGTGGCTATGGCGGTGCAGACATCCTTAACGGGTGTTCTTTGTCTGTGGACAAAGGTGAAATTGCAGTTATTGTAGGCCCAAATGGTGCTGGCAAGTCTACCGCCATGAAAGCCTTGTTAGGCATGCTTAACTTAAGAGAAGGCACTGTCACTCTAGGCGGTAAAGACATTACCCAAATGTCACCACAAGATCGTGTTGGTGAAGGCATTGCCTTTGTACCCCAAACCCATAACGTGTTTGGGGGCATGACAGTAGAAGAAAACCTTGAAATGGGTGCTTTTCTTCGCACTGATGACTTCGCAGGAACCATGGAGCAGGTATACGACCTATTTCCCATTCTTAAGCAAAAACGGCGCCAAAACGCCGGCGAACTTTCCGGTGGTCAACGCCAACAGGTAGCTGTAGGCAGAGCAATGATGACCCAGCCTAGCGTGTTAATGTTAGATGAGCCTACTGCAGGCGTGTCGCCCATCGTCATGGACGAATTGTTTGACCGTATTTTAGAGGTTAAACAACAAGGTATTGCCGTGTTGATGGTGGAACAAAATGCAGCCCAAGCCTTAAATATAGCTGATAAAGGCTATGTTCTGGTGACAGGCACTAATAAACACACAGGCAGTGGTGATGAACTACTGGCTGATCCTGTGGTGCGACGCACCTTTTTGGGGGGTTAAGTGATGCCAGAATTTGTTGATATTTTAAATGCCATCGTTTTATTTTCAAACTTTGTGCTTGTTCCAGCCATTTCTTACGGTGCCCAGTTAGCTCTTGGCGCATTAGGCATCACCCTAGTTTATGGCATTCTACGTTTTTCTAACTTTGCCCATGGTGACCTGATGGCCTTTGGCACTATGACGGTTATTTTAGTGACTTGGGGCTTCCAATCTATAGGGATTAGTTTTGGCCCACTGCCCACCGCTCTGCTCGCCCTGCCCTTTGGCATTATGGGTGCAATCGCATTAAGCTTAATGTTTGATAAAACAGTATATAAATTCTATCGGGCCAAAAAGAGTGCGCCGGTTATTTTTGTTATCGTGTCTACGGGTGTAATGTTTATGACGAACGCCATTGTGCGTTTTATTATTGGCCCAAGCGATCAACGATTTATGGATGGTACCAAGTTCATTTTTCGCCCCCGTGAATTTAAAGAATTCACCGGCCTAAGTGAAGGTCTAGCACTAAAATCTACCCAAGTTCTTACCTTAACTGTCACTATTATGTGCGTTGCTGCATTGTTCTACTTCTTACAGAAAACTCGCACAGGAAAAGCGATGCGTGCTTTTTCAGACAATAAAGACCTAGCGCTCTTATCTGGCATCAATCCTGATCGTGTGGTTCTGATCACTTGGATTCTTGTTGCCGCCCTAGCCACCACCGCTGGCACTTTGTATGGCTTAGATAAAAGCTTTAAACCCTTTACCTATTTTATGCTGCTGTTGCCCATGTTTGCTGCTGCTATTGTAGGTGGAATTGGCAGCCCTATTGGAGCCGTAGTAGGTGGTTTTGTCATCGCTTTTTCAGAAGTCATCGTCACTTACGCTTATAAAAAGTTCTTCATTTACCTTTTACCAGAATCTTTAGAACCTACGGGGTTAATGCAGTTCTTATCTACTGATTATAAGTTTGCCGTGTCGTTCATCATTCTGGTGGTGGTATTACTAATACGACCCACAGGCATTTTTAAAGGGCAATCAATCTAATGAAAGCACTATTGAATCAACAAAATCGCGCCCCCTTAGCGTTTGCAGTAATGGGGTTATTGCTGGTTGGTGTGGGTATGGGGCAATCTTGGCCTTTTGCTTTAGCCATTTTAAATTTGTGCCTTATTTCCGCCGTAATGTCCTTGGGTGTAAACATTCAATGGGGTTATGCAGGCTTACTTAATTTAGGCGTAATGGGCTTTACTGCCTTGGGTGGCTTAGCCGCAGTTTTGGTGTCTGAAGCCCCTGTATTAGAGGCATGGTCTGTGGGCGGCCAAGGCATGGCCGTGAGTTTTATACTCGTGGTTATTACCATTATTTTGTCCATCCTAGTTTATCGTAATATGGCCGCAAGCTGGCAACGCCGGCTTACCTTAACTGGCTTGTATATTGGTGCTTATTTTGTCATCAATCACTTTTATGGACCTGCCGTTCACGCTATTGAAAGTGTTAACCCCGCAACCTCTGGGTTCCTTGGCGGCATGGGCATGCCCGTTATATTCTCATGGGTTTTAGGTGGCATTATGGCCGCTGGTGTGGCTTGGGTGGTGGGTAAAATTACCCTAGGTTTGCGCTCAGATTACCTTGCCATTGCCACCTTAGGCATCTCTGAAATTATTATTGCCATATTGAAAAACGAAGACTGGCTTGCCCGTGGTGTTAAAAACGTGGCCGGTTTAGATCGCCCAGTGCCTTTTGAACTTGAGCTACAGGCAACACCATGGTTTGTAGACATGGTGCAGTCTTTATTCAGTGGCCGTTTAGCTGAGTTATTAGACACTCAGCGCGCTGATGCTTTGCAACAGCTAGTCATTCAAAGCTCAAGCATCTTTGTTAAGCTCTGCTACACAGGCTTATTTAGTGTGGTCTTGGTAGTTGTGCTGTTATTAAGCATGAAAGCGTTGAACTCGCCTTGGGGTCGTATGATGCGGGCCATTAGGGATAACGAAGAAGCTGCTAATGCTATGGGTAAAAACGTAGTTCGCCAGCACCTGCAGGTTTTCGTGCTAGGCAGTGCCGTTGTGGGTATTGCAGGGGCTATGCTGGTTACTTTAGACGGTCAGTTCACCCCAACAGCCTACCAGCCATTGCGTTTTACCTTTTTGGTGTGGCTGATGGTCATTATTGGTGGCAGTGGCAATAATTTAGGGGCAGTGTTTGGTGGCTTCTTTATTTGGTTCATGTGGATAGAAGCAGAACCGTTATCCATCGCCTTTATGGACCTTATAACTGCGGGTATGGAGCAAACCAGCGACTTGCGTAAGCATTTGCTCAAGAGCGCACCTCACTTACGTTTATTCATTATGGGCTTGGTGTTACTGCTGACGATGCGCTTTATGCCACGAGGCATTATTCCTGAAGAAACACGCTTGCACTCTGTATAGGCTATAGGGTGGCAGCAAGTGGTTGGCAGTTAATTAAAACCTGCCAACCGCTCAACTGTATTTATGCGTGGTTAATTTGCGTTAACACCTGCTGAAAATCTGCTGCTAATGGTGCATCAACCACTAATGCACTGCCATCTCTTCTGGCAAGTACCATTTGGGTACAGGCCAACCACAAGCGCCCTGCTCCAAAATAGCCCTCACAGGCACGATTCAATACGCCCTTACCGTGGCGAGAGTCACCTATAATTGGATGCCCTATATGCTTTAAATGGCGTCTAATCTGATGTTTTCGCCCTGTTACAGGCTTACACTGCATTAACGATAAGCGTGTAGTGGGGTAACGGTCTACCCTCAGCGGTATTTCAAACTGGTTTAAACACTTCATGTGAGTTAAGGCTGGCTTAGCTTCACCACCCCCAGCAATGCCTGCATAATCGTCAGTTTCATCTTTTAATGCATGATCAATGCTTAACTGATTAGGACCGTGCCCTCTTACTAAGGCCAAATAGGTTTTGTGTATTTCATGCTCTTGAAACTGTTGTCCGTAAAAACTGGCAGCTTCACTAGATAACGCAAATATCAACACCCCAGAAGTGGGCTTGTCAAGCCGATGCAATGGGTAAACATGCTGCCCTATTTGGTTACGCAGCTCTTGCACGGCAAAGCGGGTTTCGTGCTTATCAATAGGGCTTCGGTGCACCAGTAAGCCACTGGGTTTGTTAATCACCACTAAATCATCATCTTGATGAATGATCGAAAGTGGCTGAAGGAAGTGAGTAGGCATAAATAAAAAAGTTAAGAGGTTAAAAAGCCCAACTAAATTACTTTAATCGGGCTTTGTATTATATAGACTAAAATTTAAAATTAGAATTTATAGCCAACTTTAACTGCTGTAACTAAGCTGGTGTTTCCACTCATTTCTGCTTTGAGCACAG
>Ga0115007_10000004_pt1 | contig 105674 bp, 101 predicted proteins | sample ArcOceMetagenome_2_FD_87166 | JGI IMG/M metagenome (GOLD analysis project Ga0115007, IMG submission 87166) | Marine eukaryotic phytoplankton communities from Arctic Ocean - Arctic Ocean ARC135M Metagenome | ecosystem: Environmental > Aquatic > Marine > Oceanic | place: Arctic Ocean...
CCCCCGTACGAAAACAACCCGCCAACAACCCCCCTCCCCCTCCCACCGTCTCACACAGTGTGCCGCGGCAACATCTGGTTCTACCGCGACCGCACCGGGCTCCCAAGAGGGCCAATGACGATCACCACGGTTCGCAAAGCGTACATCAACGGCGTTGTGGATCAGCACACGCTTTTCTGGGGCAACGGCCTCGGCGACTGGGTCCCACTGCGCAACATCCGGGGCATGGCCTCTTGCTTGTCCGACCCGAAAACGCGGTTCGTGCAGTTTCTTATTAACCGGTTCGCGTTCCCCAAGAAACAACGACGGGAAAACAGAGACGCGCTGTACGACGAAGGCCTCGCCAAGTCGCCTTCGTTTTCGCGCGACGAGGCCGCCGCGTGGCGCAAACGCCGGGAAGAAGCCCTGGTGAGCGGCGAAGAGAGCACCATGCTTTCCCTGTCCCTGGGCGTGCCGAGGCACGTGAAGGCTGTTACGAAGGTGAAGGGGTTCTTCGCGGCAAGGTTCGGCAAGGAAAAGGAGGAAGAGGGTGGGTTGAGGCTCGCGTGAAGTGACGAAGTTGTGCAATAAAAAAATTACCCGTTCCTCTTTTCGATCAGCCTCAAACTTTCTCGGACTCGACGACAAACATGGTGACTCAGCCTTTTACTCAACCCACAAGTCACTCCCGCGGGCACGCGCGTACGGACGTCGTGGCGGCGACGTGCGTTGCGTTGGCCTGGTTTGACGGAGGCCGGGTAGGACAACGGGAACGCTACGGAAACACATCTGCGTGTTGTTGTATTTTGTGCGCGCTGATTGTTGTTTTCGCGACGAGCCAAAACGCGCGGGCGGCATGCCGGTCGCGACCCGCTCGCCACTCTCCGTGGCTTCGCGTGACGTCGCCGCGATTCAAGAGAGCGTCCCTAGTGTTCGAACTGTGGTGCTGAAGCGCGGCAAGACCGACACAGGCCGGCCGACAAGCGCGGCTTCGAGTGCGAAAAGTACGACGAAATCGATGCCGCCAACACCGGCCTCCGCGTCTTCTGGTCCACACACCGAGAGCTTCCCCGACACTCCTTTGTGTTCAACGCAAACGCCCACGCGAGCGCGAAGCCACGGTGGCAAGTCGCGGGGCACGCGGAGCACGCCAACGACCCCCCCGTCCCACCAAAGGCTGTTACCGCGGCGGTCGTTACGGGCGGGGAGATGTTTCAGAAAGAAAACTACTCCTGGAAGTGGTGGTGGGGGTGCGGAAAACGTGGCAACCAGCGATGGCAGCGATGACGAATCCCCGCCCGCGTCCCCGAAATCCGTCAGCGCGCACGTCACGCAGTTCGCGGAGTCCTTGAAAGCGCTTCGGGAGCTCGGGTTGGCTGGGATCGGTGGACTTGATTTAATCGAGTCCAGGTTCGTCACGGGGGAACTCGAAAACACACAGATGCGGGTTTTGCTCGACGAACGCTCGCGGGCGCGCGACTTGGTCCGCCAACTCGAGCGGGACAAGCAACTGCAACACGAGCAGTTACAACTGATGACAGAAAGGATCGTGCAGCAGGAGCTTACCGAAGAGGAGTTCGGCTATGCGGAGGAGGAAGTGCGGCGGTACCGTGAAGAGACGGTTGACCTTGCCCAAGAAAAACAACAACTAGAAGAAGAGTTGCGCTCCCAAATCGAACGCAACGACGTTTGGAGCGAAAAGTTGAGGGAACGGGAAACAACAGAGAAACAACTCGTTAAGACCGCAACGAAGGCGGAAAAAGCACTGCAGGCGAAGGAATTGGAGGCCGAGTTGTTGACCAGCAAACTCAGTGAGGCGCGGATGGAGATTGACCAGTTGCGCGCGCGCGACTTCGACCGCGCGATTGGCGCGGCGGGCGGGGGCGAAACAGGCGGAAACGACCGAGAGGCGATGAGGGCGTTAAAAACCGGACCCACGGAAAGCAAAACACGGACCGCAAAAGAGAAACACCGTAAGGTGGTCGCGACAGGCACGGGCTCTGCGAGTTCCAGTGGTCTGTGCGATACGAAAAAAGCGGACGGTGGATTCGACGGCAAACACGTTTCCTCAAAAAACACGAGTAAGCGCAAACGCAATCGAAGATGCGTTTTCTTCGGCGTCTCCGTCTGCGCTTCCGTCGCCGTCGCGGCCGTCGGATTGGGGCGCCACGAAACGAAAATGGCGCTGATTGACACAGTCCGGGTCACGCACGGACACGTATCAGGCGCGTTTGCGCGTTTCGATCACCGAGGCGCAGCGCCCCGGTCTATAAACCCTAAACCCGCGGAGATAGCGGGTAGTTCAAACCCATCGCGGTTTGCTTTTTTGTTTGGCGCAGAGCCCGAGCCCGCGCCCGCGTTTGCGACCTCGACGCAAGAGTTGGGGTCTGATTCACCCACATCAGGGCTGTTACCTAAGGGCGATGCGCGGCATGGCACCACTACCACGGGCGATGACGAGTCGCCTGCGTGGCGTTGGTTCACGGAAAACACGGAGACGAGTTTGGACGAAAACGTTCGGACGAAACGCTTGGCCGAGCCGGTGAGCGACGAAGAAGGTGTGGATAACGCCGGACAAATCGATTCGAAGGCGTCGAACGCGCGCGAAAACCGCGAAACGGTTTCCGAAACGGCTCGGGAAGGGGGCGTTTCGGTTGCGTTTGATTGCACAGGCGCAACGACGACCTATACGGCGGATACCCCCCAAAGAACCGCGCCGATTTCAACACCTGCAAAACCCCGGGCCGTTGCCAACCGACACAAACCCACAAACGCCTCGCCGCTTCTTTCCCATTCCGAACGCGAAGCGCGCGCCGCGGAGGAACGCGGTTGGGACGCGAGCGTGGAGCAGGGCTGGGCGGCGTGGCGCGGTCTTGGCGGGAGCGGCTCGGCCTTAAGAGCGAGGGTGAAACAAACCGCGCGGCGCGCGGAACTCGCGGTTTCGCTGGCGAAACAAGCAAGGGCTGTTTCAATTGAAGCGCGCGCGAAATACGAAAAGACGATGGCGCAAGTCGACGCGCTTGCAGGTTCCGAAAACGAAAACGAAAACGATAATCGCGCGCATCACGAAGAGCGCCAGCGCTTAACCCTGGCGTCGCACGAAATCGACGCGGAAACTTCGGGACGCGAGCGGCGGTGGGAGTCGCTGAGAGAAAAAGCGATACACGCGACCGGGGCGCTTGAAACGGAACTGAGAGGGTTGGGGTGACGAACGGCAAGGGACGCGGAGCAAGTTTGTCAAGATTTTAGCAGCATTTGACACTTTTTCGGACGTTGCTCGGGCCTCCGGCCATCGACTTTTTTAGATCTCGCCACAGCCAGCCCTTCCGCCCCTTCCTTGTCACTTTCCCTGACGCGGGTTCTGGTTCGGCGCGCACCGCGCCGCCTCGTATCCGCGTCGGCCCCGATGTACGAGCGCCTCCGCGCGCGCGAGCTGGACCCCGGGGGTCGGCTCGCCAAACGCGCGGCGCGTGGCGGTAACGCGTCATCTTCGGTTTCCGTGTCCCGCCAACACGACGCGGGTCTTCGTTCCTGGGCCGAGAGTGACGCGCTGGCGCACTGCACGGCTACGTACAGCGAGCTTCGCCCGGCTCCGCGGTCCACGATCGCGGCGGCGTTTTCGCCGGATGGCACGCTCCTGGCCTCCACGCACGGCGACCACACGGTGAAGCTTATCGATTGTCGAACTGGCAAATGCGTCCGGGTGTTGACCGGCCACCGGCGCACGCCGTGGGTGGTGCGGTTCCACCCCACCGACAGCAACATCCTGGTCAGCGGCAGTTTGGACCACCAGGTCCGGGTGTGGAACGCGTCGTCAGCGGAGTGCGTGCTGTGCTTCGACTTTGGCAAACCAATCGCGAGCCTGGCCTTCAACCCTGACGGCGACGTTTTGGCCGTGGCGTCGGGGCACAAGCTCTACGCCTGGCGGTACCGGCGGATGCGCCAGTGGGACGAGCGACGGGCGAGTCGGGATGCTGAAACAAGAGCAGCAGCCGCGAGAGACGCCGCTGCTGCAGTCGCGGCGCACGAGTTAATGACTCAAGAAAGCGCAAACACCGGGCAAACCCCACCGCCTCTTCCGCCGTTCATCGCGCAGTTCCCCGCGCGAGGCCGCGGGAGCACCGCGGTGGCCGCCGCGGCTTTGGCGCGAGAATTTCTCCATGGCGAGGTCGCAGGTGAAGCAGAAAGCACAACCTGCGCGCCGTGCATCGTGTTGAGAACGCGAAGGAGCCTAAGAGCCGTGCACTTCCACCCGCACCAAGGGCATTACGTGTTAAGCGCAGAGGTGAACGAAACGAGCGAGCACGACGCGCCGCCGTTGCGGGCGCTGACGAACCCGCACAAAAAAGGAGAGTGGGAAACCGCGTACGCCGCCGCATCCGCCGCGGCGACGAGGGCGGTGGGCGCGACCGCGACCGCGCACGCCGCGGCGACCGCCGCGGCGACTGCGGCGATGGACACGGACGAGGACTCTCGGATGCGGGACGACGACTGTTTCGAAATGCGTTTGGATGTGACCACCGGCGTCCAAAAAGAGTCGGGAAACGCAAACGCGGCGACGTACGTGTACGTCGCGCCGAGAGGAGGAAACGGTACGCGTTTCGGTGTGCACACCGTCGCGGAGGATGACGCGGAGGATGCTTTTGCAAAACTAGGCGTGCGTAGTCCTGGAAAGTATTCAGCGGAAATGCGCAGTTCCGTGGACCATGCCGGTAGTTCCATGGACCATGCCGGTAGCTTCATGGACCGTGACGAAATCGCACGCCCGTCCCCTCCCCTCACGGAGACGCAACAGCGGCGCGCCGCGGAAACGGCGGCGGCAGCTGCGGTTGGGGACGCGCTGAACGAACGACGCGCGCACGGCGGTGGGGATTCACGCAGGAGGCGAAGAGTCACTAATTTGGCAGAAGCGACGACGGACACCGACGCATCCGCCGCCGCCGCGGCGGTGGTGTACCACAGCGCGTGGTCAATAGGGGGCATTCGCGTGGTGGGGCCGGACGGGCGACCGACGCGGAGCGCGGCGTCGCTGGACGCGGCCACCGCCGCCGCCGCGGCGGCGACCTCCGCCGCGGCCGCCGCGGGCGCGGAGCAGCCGTGCACGGTGAAGCTGCGTTTGTGGCCGCACGACGCCATTGACCCGCTGAGGCCGCTGAAAGACCCGAAGCTCACCATACCACACGCCGTGCTTTGCAGCGAAATGGGGGCGCACTTCTCGCCGTGCGGCCGGAGGCTCGCGGTGTGCGCGGCGTGCGTGCCGATTGGCGCGCCGGAGCCTTCTCCTGGCGAGCAGATTCCCGAGTTGACGTACGAGCTTCGGGTGTACTCGCTTTCCGACGAGAGCTTCGGAACCGTGCTGTGTGCCAGAGCAGTGCGAGCGGCGCACTGCTTGACATCCGTGCAGTTCTCCCCGGACGGGAAGCACGGTACGTGTTGGGCCTTTCCCAAATCCAGACACTGTTTCAAGTCTCTCTTTGACTACACGGCCGTCATTGAAAGGAAGTGCACTACATACATCACATACGCACTGTTTGCCCATACAGCACACCAATGCTCAATACTGACCCTTTTCTTTCCCACTCGCAGTGATGGTTGCGTACGGCCGGCGGCACTCGAGCCTTCTTTTGCTCGTCGCCGACGGGACCCGGTGCGTCACGGTGCACACGGTTTTGGAACTTTATGACAGCCGGGACATGAACTTGACGCACTCCCTCGCCTCCGTGGAGGACGAGGTCAACGTGGCGCTTTTCCACCCGCACCAAGGGGGGGGCGTTGCCTACGGCACCAAGGAAGGGAAGCTGCGGGTCGTGCGACACGACCGGGTGAACGTGTTCGAGGAGGACGAAGAGGAGAAAGAAAAAGGCGGAAAACAACGACAACGCGACCACCCCACCGCGGTCGGGACGTGCCTCAGGGATGAGCTTTTGGAAACCCTGCGGTGGAGCGAGGACGAGGGGTCGGACGACGAGGTGCTGGACGAGCTGTCCGAAGACGGGTCGGACGACCGGAGCAACGATGGGCGGTAGAGCGTAAAGACTACGCGAAGAGAGTGCGCTTTCGGTCCGCGACTTTGAAACTTTCCAATCTTTTGCCTTTTTCGACCTTTTTCGAGTTTTCCCAAAAAGTCGTCTTGGCCAAGTTCGACGTTCCGACGAACCGGCGGCGGTTCTCACGACGCGGCGTGCTTTTCCTGGAGTTCGGCGCACTTCACCGTGGGCTCGCGCACGCCCGCGCGTGTGTCGAAGCCTCGACCGGTGAACACCACGTCAACGCCCGCTCTTTCGAGCAAGACCCCCCCCCTCTACGGCGTAAGGCGTCGTCCGCGAGGCGTATGGAAAGGCGGCTCCTACGGCACGTCCCAGGCGGAAGCGACTTCGAGTCGCACACCAACGCGCACGCGGCGACGTACGAGTTCGTTCCGTTTCACTCGTTCCGCGATGGGCCTGGACCGCGCGCGCCGGTTACGTCGTTGGGCGAGAGCCAAGGCGGGGGGGGCTCGGCGAGCACGCGTAACCACGCCTCCGCCGACGCGGGGATATCTGGCGTGAGCGTGTTTCTGTTCATATTCCTCCCCGTGGCGTTTGCGATTCACTGCTGTTGCTTCAAAAGCTGGCCTGATACCCCCGACGCGAGTCTGCACGCTCTATCGGCGAACAGGCGACGGCGACGCGGGGGTGTCAGGCGTGTTCCACGTGTCCACCCCGACGGGTCACCCGGAACCCCCGAAGCGTCGACGAGCGGAGACCAAACCTCCGATTTTTTCGACCTCGAACACGCGCTGACGTACGACAGTACCGGAGCGACCCGCGGGGGGGGGGACGATTCCACGGCACCCGAATTGAAACCGTGCTCCAGCACAACAATCGCGTCGCTTCCGTGGTGCGTCGCGGGTGACACGCGCTGGGAGTTTCTTTTCCCGACCGACGCGACGGACACCGGGGACAAAAAAGACAAAAAAGACACCGCCGAGTCCCCGCGCGTGGAGTGCGTGGTGTGCTGCGACGAGATTTTTTTCAAACAGGAAGTGCGAGTCTTGCAATGCGCGCACGTGTTTCACACAGGGTGCATACGAAATTGGCTCAAGGTAAGCCCTAGCTGCCCCGCGTGTCGCCACAGAGTGAAGAGGCTGACGTTTGAGGAGCGCGAGGAGTTCTGGCGCGAGTTGGGTGAGGGCGCGGAGTTGGAGTTGACGCCACCGACGCCGCCGCCGCCGCCGCCGCCGAGCGCGGAAGGTAGCGGAAACGAGGGCGAAAAAGGAAACGACCCAGCACCGGTCAGTGACCAGCCGCCAGGGTGTGTGGATGGGGTGTGATGAGATGCGTAGGAGACTCGTTTAGAGGTGGGAGCGGCGGGCGAGAGAGGCTCGAAGAAAACACGTGAAAGGAAAGAAAAAATGAATGTTCCAAAACTTGCCCAGAATCGTGTCGAGATTTTGTTTTCAACCTCTGCTCTTTCCAAACACCTTTGGCCCGGCTGATCAGACAACGCGACACGACGCATCGCGCGCTTGTCTTGTTCGTCGGAACCGCGCCGCGTTTCCTTGTGCGTGTCTCACACGGACGCGACCCTCGGCTTCGCGCGCGACCCGCACGGCGAGCCGAAAACGAGTTGATTGACTTTCCGGGGCGTCCGAATCTCAACGGTACCTGGTACACGACAGAAGACGTGTTCCATGAGCTCACCGCGAGCGGACGAGGACACGGAGATGGACACGCATGATTTGAAGCTGTCCATCCCCGAGACGAGCGCTGGTGGGCGTTCCTCCGGCGACTCCCCCGAGTCCGGGGTCTCCACACCCCGGTACTCCGAGCACCAGTCCGGGTCCAAGCGCTTGCGCACGGACTGCTCGGAAGAGGATTCCGGCGGACCGCACCCCGACGACGAGCCTGGAACCTCCGCGGGGTTGCTCGTGGTGACGCCGGCGGAGGTCACGCAGCTCACCATGCGAACCAAAGCGGCGTGCTCGGAACTCGCGGACGTCATCGTCCGCCTCACACGTGAAAGGTACGACCTCAACCCCTCTCGGTTTGACCATTTTGAACCATAAGTGCTTTTTCAAGTGCAAAGTGCCGCGGGCGTTTGAAGATCTGGTCCCGATCTCGACTTGCTTGTTCCTTTCACGGATACCACCAACGCAACCGAGGCTGACCCGCACCAACCCCACTTCTCGACGCGAACAGCACGTGGACGGAATCCAAAGAAGCGGACGCAAAACGAAAGAAGGAGCTCTGTGACCAGCTGAGGACGATTCAGAGGTTCGTACACGTGCTTCCTTGCAAAGTCGACCGCGAGAACAAAACACCTCTTTCTGTGTTTTTTTCGTCCCACCTCTTTCCGACACGCGCAAGTCGCGCCTTCCGACGCGAAAGCTCCTTCAAGAAAAACAGCAGAAAGGGGTGTTCTTTTGAATTTTTCCTTCAACGCACGTCTAAACCTGGCCCTGACCCCTAAACCCACAACCCCCAGACGCCTGGACCGCGCCGAGCCCACGCCGGCGCTGGAGCGCCTTCGCGCGTTCGTTCGATTCGCGTTTGAAAAAGCGAGCCCCGCGACTAAGGTGACGGATTTGCTGGACGACGAACTGGAGTTAGTGCTGGGTTACGTCGCACTCGCCTTAAAGAGCCCGAAGCAGCTAATGGCGCTGAGCACCCTGAGCAAGCGGTTCCGGACGTTGGTCCGGCGGCCCGCGGTTTGGAAAGAGCTGGATCTTTCGCAACACCGCGCTTACATGACGGATTCCCTGTTGTTGCGGCAAATCGTGCGCAACGACGGCGCGTTTTCCAACCTTAAGGTGGCGAACTTCAACGGGTGCACCAGGGTCACGGACACCGCGATTCGTCGAGTGCTTTCTATTTCAGGCAAGACCCTGACGCACCTCTCCTTGGAAGGGTAAGTATTTCCCACATAACACATTCCGCCTCTGCGATTGCCCATACTCGTACCAGAAGGGACTGTTACCTCTGACTGTTTACGTACTACACGTTACGAGAGTCTGACACTTTCTTGTTAATCTTATCAGGTGCGCCCTGGTCACCACCGATCTCGTGCGGTACGCCAGCACGGCGTGCCCCAACCTTCGGGTTTTGGACCTAACGGAGTGCGCCAACGTCGACACCTCAGCCGTTTTGAAACTAGCAGATGAGGAGTGGCCTTTTCTGAAAGAGCTGCACGTCATGGACACCAAATCTTTGTCCGGCCGCGTGCCTCAAGCCGAGTTCAACGAGCTCGTTTTGTTGCTCACGGACAGACGGAAGCGGTGGGTGGATGAACAACACGCGGAAACGGCGCGCAAAGAACGGCTCGCCGCGGACGCCGTGGCGTTCGGGCTCGCGGTGGTTAGTGTCGAGCCGCCGGCGACGCAGACGACACACGAACCGGTAGTGTCAAACCACGACTGGTATATGGGGCCGGGCGTCCCAGGGGAAGAAGCAGGGCAGTCCGGGTTTGTGCACGACCCGGACAACCCGCCGCGGCACTGCGTGCCGGTGGCGTGCCGAAGAGGGCCCGCGCTTTGCCTGGACGACCTTTGCGAGTTCGTGGATGCCTGTCAAACGCGACTCAGGGCGTGGCAAATGGGGCACCAGGTCGCCGCGTGCGACCACGCCATGGTGGCGCAGGGCACGATGACCGACAACGCCTACGCTTTGAACATGCTTCCGGACTGCGGGCACGTGATTTGCGTGGAGTGCGAACAGAAAAGCAGGGTCAACATGACGCGCGCGCACGGCTCGGAGCACTACGTGTACCCGTGCCCGGTCTGCGCGCAGGACATGCCGGACCCGGGGGGGTTCACGATCACGATCGGCGAGACGGCGAGCGTTTAGGCTGGGTTCTTTTAAGGTGGATTTTTATGGGTATAGGGTCTGCGGGTGACTCGCACTGTATTTGGGGTAAAAAGAAAAGCGAGCGGAGAACGAGGGCTCCTTGAGTCCGATTTCCATCCGGGTTGTAATGTAGCGTACGTCTTTTCGAGTTTCTCTTTTTCTTTTGTTCGATAGATTTAATACTCGTCTCCCCAGCTTCTGAATACTCGTCAGTAACTCTTTCTCTCGCGTCTTAATACTTGTCTCGCGTCTTCTTGTCTCGCTCGCTCCAAAATACACGTCACGTCGCTTACTTGGTCATCGCGCCGGTGGCGTTGAGGTCTTCGTACGCCTCGAGAAGGCGCTTGCACGTGGCTTCCTCCGCGGCGCGCATCCACATGCGGGGATCGTAGTATTTCTTGTTGGGTTTCTCGGCGCCTTCGGGGTTGCCGATTTGCCCTTGCAGGTACGGGGATTTCTCCGCGACGTAGTCCTTGACGCCGTCCCAGAACGACCACTGCGTGTCCGTGTCGATGTTCATCTTGATCACGCCGTACCCGATGGCTTCCCTGATGTCTTTTCGTGAGGAGCCCGACCCGCCGTGGAACACGAAGTACACCGGTTTGTCCGTCGCCAAACCTTCTTTCTCCTTAATGTACGCCTGGCCTTTCTGCAGGATGGTGGGGGTGAGCTTGACGTTGCCCGGAGAGTACACGCCGTGCACGTTCCCGAACGCGGCGGCGATGGAGAACATACCGGGCGCGACGGGGTTCAAGGCTTGGTACACCTGGTGGATCTCTTCCGGTTTCGAGTACAAGTCCTCGGGGTTCGCGTCGCTGTTGTCCACGCCGTCCTCTTCGCCGCCCGTGATGCCGATTTCCACCTCCAGGAAGCAGTTAATCGCGGCCATGCGTTTCAGGTACTTAGCGCTGATTTCCATGTTCTCCTCGATGGATTCCTCGGAAAGGTCCAGCATGTGCGACGAGAAAAGGGGTTCGCCGTGCTTGGCGAAGTACTGCGAGTGTGGACGAGTAAGGTCAGTCGTGAGGGTTGCGTGATGAGTGGGTTCGTAACCGAGGGCGCCGCGGCCGGACGGCGTCAAAGCGCCGCGTCGATTTACCGGCGTTCGAATGCGGGGCCTGGGGACGCGTTACGGTCGCGCGGGGTGGCTGGTACCTCCTCCCAGCTCTCGCGGGGCGTACAAATACCCTAGGAGTGGTGCTCGGCGATCAGTCACGAAGGGGTTGTGAACAACGAAGCGGGGTTCGGGAACGCCCCATCACGAACCTCTTCGTTCGCTTCCAACAATCCGTCAAACCACGGAAGCAGCGCTTTGGAGCAGTGGTCGGTGTGCAGAATGATGGGCACGCCGTAGAACTCCGCCAAAGCGCGGACGTGCAGCGCGCCCGCGACGCACCCCATAACCGCGGCTTTCTGGTCGGATTCGTTCTTCAACCCTTTGCCCGCCATGTACGCGCCGCCGCCGTTGGAGAACTGGATGATCATGGGCGCGTTTGCTTTCTTCGCCGCTTCCAGGCAGGCGTTGATGATCGGGGACATGGTGCAGTTAACCGCGGGGATGGCGTACCCGTTGGCGCGCGCGTGGTTCATCACGGCGATGTAGTCATCGCCGGTAACGACGCCCTTCTTCAAGGAGGTGCCCTGTTTTTGGTGAGGCGACGCGTGGAGCGAGAGAGGTTGTTAGCAAGTGAAAAAAGAAAAAAGAAAAAAATAGGACGCCTTTCCAGTTGTGACTCGTCTTTTTTTCGTCTTTTCAACCTTGGATCTTGGTTTCGGACCCCTCCGGAAGGGCAAGCGGCGACGCGTCGTGTCCCCCCCACGGTTCCGGAACCGGCCCGTCCCGCTTTGCCCCAAGTGCGTTACGCCCAACAACACAAATCGTGCGCGAGATCCGCGGGTTTCACGAACCCCTCGCCGAGACCGCGGGGCGCGCCGAAACGGATAAGCTTGTGGTGCACCCCTCTTTGATCGCGTTAGCGCGTCCGAAACGAGAATCGGTGTTAAGGGTGTCGCGCTTCAAGGGGCTCGTGCGTGGCGTCTCCGCACCGCGCAACGCCGCACAAACGCCGCGTCACGCGCGTGTACCACCACACAAACGCGTTCCTCTCAACCGAGGGCTAGAAGGCAGCAGCTCGCGCGCCGAGCACGCGCGTGGAAACGCCGCGTGAGGAAAGATTGGGAGGGACGTACCGCGGGGGCCGCGACGGCTTGCGCGCGCGCGGAGAAAGCCTTGACCGCTTTGCGTTGGGAGACGCGCTTCGCGTTGAGCTTCGCGCCAGCCACGGAGGTCTTGGCGCAGAGAGCCTGCTGGGAGATGGCGGCCATCGTTTTCGTCGGTGTGGATGGAAAGGGTGACGTGCGGAGGAAGTGCGCGGAGGAACGCGGAGGACCCTCCATTTGGCTCTGCCAGCTTGGCGGCCACACAAATATCGACGGCCGGGAGGACAAAGAGAAGAATTCTAATTTTTCCACATACAGACAGTCGACATTTTCCGTTAATTCTAGATGCACGCAAAAACATAAAATGTCGTTTCGCGTTTCCACAGACAGGACACGAACACGTCACACACCCTGCCGCGCCTTGAGACCGTCCTCCCCCGATGCGTCTATGAGCGACCCGCACGCCGACCTCGGGCTGCGCCCCGACGCATCGGACGCGGAGATAAAAGCCGCGTTCCGGCGCTTGGCGCTGGTGCATCACCCGGACAAGCATGACACGCCCGAGACGATCGCGAGCGCGAAGCACCGGTTCAACAAAATCACAGCCGCGAGGAACCGGTTGCTCGGGTTTGGTGGAGGAGTTGGTGGTGGTGCGCACGGTACCAATCACGGAGGAGCCGCATGGGCACATCATGCTGGAGCGAGCGGCATTCGAAACGCAAACAAAGTAAGTAACCTGGGTTTCGCGGTGGTGTTGCTGTTCCCGGTGTGTTTAATGTCGGTGGTGTCGCAGTGGGCGTTTCCGAGCGACGGCCTCGGTCGCGGCGCGGACGAAACCGGGCAGACGGCCGGAAACGCCATGGGTCGAATTCACGGCGTGTTGCAGCCACCTGTCAACAAGTGGTTGCGGGATGACGTCCTTGCGTTTTCCGAAAACAAAGCCTCGTTGCGACCGGCGCTGGCGACGCGGCTGCGAAAAAGAGTCAGCGCCGCGCTCGTCGCGTGCGGCGCGGCGACGAAATAGCGAAACGCGACGTGACGGACGTAATATCAAGGGCTGTAATAGTAGTAGGTAGTGTTTAGATGCGCAATGAAACGAGCTAACGTTAGATGCACAATGCATCGACGGAACTCGTCAATCTCCGGTCTTTGCGTCGCGTCCGGATTCGATCTGTCTTTTGTCGCGCACACTCTTCCGTTTCCGTCAGCGTGCGCTTCCTCACAACAGGTCGGTTCCTTTCCGTCGCCGCGCGCTTCGTACCCCGTTGGTTTACATCGCAATCTCCCCCGACTCCACGATGGTGACCTTCTTTGAGGGCGTCCCCCCCCCGCTTCCCACGGCTTCGATTTTGAACACCGTGTCCATGCCGTCGATGACTTTTTTTGGAAAGAAAAGTGTCAGTCTTGTATATCGCGATGTATGGACAACAGTCACCAGCTTCGGTAAAACAGGGAGGCGGGATTTGGGAAAGGCGGGGACGTACCTTTTCCAAACACCACGTGTTTCCCATCCAGCCACGACGTTTTCACCGTGGTCATGAAGAACTGGCTGCCGTTCGTGCCCGGCCCGGCGTTGGCCATGGAAAGATCTCCGGCGCCCGTGTGCTTGATTTTAAAGTTCTCATCCGGGAACTTCCCGCCGTAGATGCTCTCGCCGCCGCGGCCGTTGCCATCGGTGAAGTCGCCGCCTTGTAACATGAACGAAGGAATAACGCGGTGGAAATCGGAGCCTTGGTAATGAAGCGGCTTGCCTTTTTCGCCAATTCCTTTTTCGCCCGTACACAGCGCTCGGAAGTTCTCCGCGGTTTTGGGCACCACGTCGCCGTACAAACCCATGGTGATTCTTCCCGCGGGCTCACCAGCGATGGTCACGTCGAAGTACACCTGTTTGGTGAGGTTTTCGGGTGGAAGGTGGTGTAAGGTCGGGTGACGGATTTAGTGCCCAATTTTAGAAGATCGGCACACCAGTTTGTTTTTCGTGTCGATCCTATAACTTCCGATCTGGAACGATCGGTACGTCGCGGTCACCCTGAACCGTCACCTACCTTGTGCGTGATTTTGGGAACATCCTCGGCGTGCGCCGCGCAAAGCGCGAGCACGAGCGTGGCGAAAACGAGGGCTTTGCGGAACATGGCGGTGGGTGGCGTGCGGTGCTGCGCGCGATCGAGTGACGCGAGTTGGTGTTTCGTCTCGGGTTTAGAATAAATTTGCCAGAAGTTTCCTCCTCGGGCTGCCAAATCTCGCGCACCTCGTCACGACGACGACTCCCAGGTCTCGGGGCACACGCTCGCGCGCGCCACGGAGGACGGTCATGTCACAAGGTGCGTGTCGGCCTTCGCGGTTTGGTTTCGCGGCCACCCCGACCGCGTTTCCTTGCGCCGCGTTCGCACGCGTTCGGTTCCTGCGACGCATCCAGTCGCGCCCCTCGCTGACCCTTCACCTCAATTCCAACAACCGTTCCTTCGCAGCGCCGCCCCCCAAGCCGTGGGAGCGCGCGGCACATACGGGAGAGAGCGTGCACGCGAGCACGCCTGTTGCGCCGGGTGACGCCCCGAAACCGTGGGAGCTACCGGGCGCGGGTCGTGTTCCGTCATCCCCGACCCCCACGGAGTCCAACCCGACCGGCGTGACCCGACCGCCCCCCGCGCGCTTCGCCGGGTCGCCCGGCACAAGCGCGCTATCGACCGGCGCGAGTGCGTACGCGGTGGCGCCGTACACAGGCGCAGGCACAGTGGGAGGGGGGGTGTACGGCACGACAATGGGCTCGATGTACGGAGGCGGGACAGGGCAAATGTATGGAGCAGGGGGCTACGGAGGCTACGGCGGCGGCGGGTACGGCGGAGGCATGGGGAGCGGGATGTACGGCGGAGGCTTGGGAAGCGGGATGTACGGCGGAGGCTTGGGAAGCGGGTACGGAGGAGGCATGTACGGCAACCGCATGGGCATGGGGCTTGGCATGGCTAGCATGATGCCGGGGCCGGGTGGCATGATGGACCCGAACAATCCCAACGGCGGGGGGCCGCCGCCCAGTAAGTGGGGCCGCGCAATGGCGGCGCTGCAAAACGCGGCCCTTTTCGCGGGAAAAATAGCGTGGCTCGTGGACGAAAACTCGCAGGCGCTGCACTTCTTCATGACCGCGTTGCTTGGTTTACTGGACCGAGGTGGTGCGCTGTATGGGGAACTAGCAAGGTTTGTGTTGCGAATGTTGGGGTTCCCAACACCGTACCCGCCCAAGCTGCCGCCCGGCGCTGCTCCGGGCGGATTTCTCGGCGGAGCGATGGGCGGCGCTTTGAATTCGATGAGTCGATTCGGCGCGGCCGGCGGTTATGGAGGGGGGTATGGCGGCGGGTCATACGGAAACGGCTACGGCCAACCCGCGTACGGTGCCGGAGGCGGGCGGTTCGAATCCGCGTGGGGGGGGTAGGGTAGGAGTTTTTACTCGTTGTAAGCGCGCGTGGTCAAACCAGTACGTAATGTTTCTTGCGAACTGTTTCGGTGGTTTTCTCGAGCCGTGATTGGCGGAGTGACGCGTCTGTTGCGTTGTTTTCCAACCGTGGCATCCCTTCCCTCCCTTCCCACCAGTGTGCGTCGCGCGGTGTGTGCGTCGCGAGGCTCTTTTGTTGAAACACGGAGAGACGTGACCACCATCTCCTCAAGATGCGCATCCAAACCCTGCTAAGAGCGTTGGTGTTGGCCGCAGTCGTGGTCTGCGCGAGCGCGGGTAGGGATTTTTACAAGGTCCTCGGCATCGACCGCGGCGCGGACGATCGGACTTTGAAGAAGGCGTACCGGCAGATGGCGTTGAAGCACCACCCGGACAAGGGCGGTTCCGAGGAGAAGTTCGGAGAAGTCGCGGTGGCGTACGACGTTTTGAGTGACGCCGACAAGCGGCGGGTGTACGACACGTACGGCGAGGACGGGGTGAAGCAGCACGAACAAGGCGGGCACCCATCGCAAGGAGGCGGGCAAGGTGGGTTCGGCGGAGGCGGTTTCCCGGGCGGGTTCCCGGGCGGCGGGGGATCGCAGTTCACGTTCCAGTTCGGGGGCGGCGGCGGAGGGGCTGGACGGGGAGGTCAGCAAAGGGACCCGTTCGATATCTTCGCGCAGATGTTCGGGGAAGAGTCTTCTGGGGGTTCACGGGGAGGGGGAGGACAACGGCGAGGCCGTCCCCAAAACAATAACAACGCAGGCGCGCCTCGGTCAACGGAAAATCTCTTCGCCAAAGACTCGGGCGTCAAGAGTTTGCGAAGAAACAAGTTCCCTGGGTCGGACGCGAAGCACGTGTGGCTCGTCATGTTCTACGCGCCTTGGTGCCAGCACTGCAAAAAGTTCACGCCGACGTTCGAGAGGCTCGCACTTGAGCTGGACGGCTTGGTGAAAGTGGGCGCCGTGAACTGCGAGCTGGAGAAACAGGTACGGCCGGAGGGCGTTTCCCAAATCCAGGCACACTGTTTACGGACCCTGCGTGACTATTTACTGTGCAATACTGGTATTCGTACCAGTACTCGCGGCTCTTACAAATACATCACAAGTGCACTGTTTGCGGAATACAAGTTACGAACATGGCCCGAAAGACTGACACTTTTCTTTTACAATCGCAGTTGTGCGGCGTGGAGGGCGTTTCTAGTTTCCCGGTGATCAGACTCAAAAAAGGAAGTGTCACGGTTACTTACGACGGCGAGCGGGATTTGAGCTCCTTAAAAACATGGACCCTAGACCAACTCCCTGTGAACATAAACAACGTGAGGAAACCTGAGCAGCTGGAAGCTTTCCTGACTGAAAAAGTAAAGGGGAACCGATGCGGACGCGAAGCCGTTTGCGTTTTGTTTTTCAGCGACACCACGGAGACCCCCGCGTGGTACAAAGTTCTGGCGAACACTTTGAAAGGGAGGTTCTTTTTCGGTGAGGTTCGGGCGCGGAACGAAGGGCTGGCGTTACAATTGATGGACGCGCCTCGGTTTCCTTCCCTGGTTTTGGCGTGCGGAGGCGACGCGTCGCGAACGGTCGAGTACGCCGGCGAGCTTCTTCACACGATGATGAACCCGACCGACGTGGCGAAGTGGGTCGAGTCCTGGAAACACGGCGACGGCGCCGGGGCGTGTCTTGGCGTGGTGTCAACCCCGAAAACGGGCACGAAGCTGGACAAAAATCTCGCGTACGAAACAATGCGGGTTTCAAAACTCAAAGCCGTGTTGGCCGCGAACGGGATTCCGTGTATCTCGTGCGCCGAGAAAACCGACTTCACCGCCGCGATTCGAGACGCGATTGTAGAAAGAACCGAGCTGTAGGGGGGGGGTAGTCGTAAGGTGTGCATCGGACTTTCCCGAGAGGCAATAACGGCCGTTACTTCCATGACGTCGTCGCGTCGAAACCGTCGCCCGTTAGTTAACTTTTCGGACCTCCTCTTGTAATCTTGCCTCGACAAAAATACAGAAATTGTGAAAGCTCGACTTTGCTTCCCAATCCTCGTCACAGCGAGGTACGCGCGTTCGCAGTCGCGGTCCGCGACTGCTTCGCGCCGTGACGCGCGTGTGTTTCCCAGACTCGTCCACTGCACTGCGATAACATAAAAGAATGCCTCCGCACGACCCCACGCTGTGGCTGGAGTCCGACAGCGACCTGAGTTCGGAACCCTCGGGGTTGCCAAACGCGGAGCTCGGCGACGTGGACGCGGTGGTGGCGAGCGCGGTGCTGGGAAGGCTTTTCCAGAGACTGCGTTTGTTGAACCTTTTGAAAGTAGACGGGGTTGAGCAGGTAGGTGGTGGGACCCACGGTCGGAACCACGCCCGCGGGATGGGTGGGACCCGACCCGGACACGATCCCATCATCCATCCCAAACACGATTTGGCACAATTGAAGGCATTCGTTCGTCGAGTACTTTGAGCGCCGCATTTTCAAAGCACGCGCCGGGGCGTTCAACGAATACGCTCACCACGAGATGCAAGGTCTATGGATACCTTAATTTCACACCGCATTCTGACCACTGCGACCACTCCTTCGCACCCAATTCATTCCCCGAATCTGCTGACTAACAACCCAGGCTGCGGAGATGTCCCGGGGCGTGGGCGCCGAGATCAGCCGCGTGATGCAAACGCAGTTTTTGCTTGAGAAGCGGTTCGAAAGTCTGCTTGGCGAGAGGGAGACGCTCATGCACGCGGCGAACAAGGCGCCTTATTTGGAGAACCAGCGCCGGGTCAGCGAAACCGCCACAACGCTAAGGTCCACCACGCGCGAGCTTTGCGTCAACTTGAAAGAAAGCCCCGATTTGCGGGCGAATCTTCTTTGGGCCGTCGGGTTAAGAGCGGAACTTCAGAGTTTAGTCGCGGAAACTTTGCAAACCCTACGCGACGACAACAGTTTTCCCGGGCTAGTTCGCAGGCGGGTCAAGGAACAAGCCAAGGATTTGGACAAAGAACAAGTCCACATACGGGAAACGAACGTTTCGCGAGAGGTACGTATTGCATTTCCCAAATCCCTCCGACTGTTTGACCGTACAATACTGACACTTTTCTGGCAAAACTCGAGGTTGATTTGTTGAAAAAACACATCCGCGCCGAACAGGAAGCGTACGACGCCTGGGAAGGTACGTCTTTGTATACGCAAACAGTCACAGAGTTGGGCTCTATTTCCCACCCAACTCGTCCCGCCGACTGCAGACTGATTGCGCATACGGAACTGACACTTTCCTTTTTATCTTTCTTTTTTATCAGCAAACAAAACCAAAATCGTGGACGAGATGAAACACGACTTGAAAACCAAAAAAACGAAAACCGGCGTGGAAACCGTTTTCGCCAAGAAAGGTATGTCCCCGCATTTCCCAAATCATAGACTCCCTGTTTTATCTCTCAGCTGGTGACCGTTGTCCATACATCGCGATATACAAGGCCCTGACACTTTTCGTGTTCAAAACTCCAAAGACGTCGTGGCGAACAGCGAGTGCGGCGCGCGAACGCGGGCGCAGGCGTTGTCGTCGTTGCGACGGGAAACCGAGGTTTTGCTCGGGGAGGTTTTGAGGGAGACAAACGCGCATCGAACGATCGCCACGTTTTTGGATAAAAAAGACGCCGACCTGTTAAAGCGGTGCGTTGTTGTTGAGGCGAAACACGCGACGGACGCGGAGAAGCGGGCGCGGCAACTAAGCGAAACAAACGCGCGTTTGGAGGTGCTTGAGGAGAGGCTGCCGTCTGTGACGGGGGCGTATGAAAAAGAGCTTGGGCTGCAGAAAATACGACAAGGTACGTCCCCGCATTTCCCAAACCCTGTTTTGACGGTTGTCCAGAGTAATTACTCAGGCCACGTTACGAAATACTGACACTTTTGTGTAAAAACGGAAAAGCGGAAAAGCAAAAAGCTTCGGCGAAGGCGGAAAAAGACGCGAGCGGGGGCGCGGAAAAGCGCGCGCGCGCCGCGTCGCGCATGCAGTTCCTACACAAAGCGTACCAAACCGACCGCGACGAGAAAGTCGCCCAGCAGGAACTGGCGAAAGCGGAGGCGGAGGCGGCGAAGGGGGATGGGATAAAAGGGGGGGGGAAGGGGAAGGGAAAGAAATAAACTTTTTATCTCTCTATTTTTGTCAAAAAGAAATACCACTATCCTGCGGTGCGCGGGGAAGTATCTGCATGACGCAGGTATTATCTTCGATGAATTCGAAGGTATTATGCCTTAGGCATAATAGAGCATTTCGTCGTACTGTTGTACGCTACTCAACTTTCGAGTCGGGTCGGCGACTCGCGACCTGGTTTTTGTGTCAGGTTCAACCTGGAGAATTGCTCCGGGTTCGGATCAAAAGAATCCGTTTTTGCACGTGGTAAGATGCTCCAAAAGAATCCGTTTTTGCACGTGGTAAGATGCTCCTGGGACGTCGGTCCCCAGTTTCGGATTCCTCCCGAATCCGTTTTGTGATGCAGATGGCGCTTGCAAAACTGGTCACTTAACCGGTCACTTGACGTACTCAATCGTTAGCGCCTTCGCCGCCATGGCGAGCGCGCCTTCGTAGGTTTTGTTTCCCCCGATGAACCCGGCAGCGTGCACGAAGACGCACCCGTCGATGCCAGACACCGCGTCCAACGCACCATCACGAACGCCTTGCCACGCTTTCGGCAAAGGCTTGCGGTTTTCAAACGAGTTCGGCGTTAGCGGGATGGCCTGGATGCGCCACGCCCCGCCGGTGTCCTCGTACAGCGCGTACTTGGGAAGCGGGTCCGTGCCTCGCTCCGCCTCGAGCTCGAACAGGTGTTCCTTCCACGGGCAGTACCCGGGCAGCTTCAGGATCTCGCCGGAAGGGTGGGTCGTTTTCGCTGTACGAAAAATTCAACCCGGAAAGTGTCAGTCTTGTATATCGCGATGTATGGGCAACAGTCACCAGCTGAGAGATAAAACAGTGCGTGGCGGATTTGGGAAACGACCGGGCGGCCGTACCTTCGTCCAACGCCTGCACCACGTGCCCCCTGGCTAACAACCACGATTTGCCGTAGTACTTCAGCGCGTCCACGAACTCGGCGCCGGTCATTTCCATGGCCTTCCTGAACTGCGTGAGTTGCGACTCTGGGGTAAACGGTTCGTTCCACGCGGGGTTCAGCTTGCCAACTCTTGAGGGAAGTGACGTGTTGACTTCATACTTCTGCGGCGCGTCCGTGTCATACTGGTTCACGCCGTTGTCGTTCGCGTCAACGGCTTCTATGAACGTTTTGTACATCTTTAAAAAGATCTTCTCCACCCGTTCGTCGCCTTGTTTCCACCCCAACACGTTCGCCACGATCTCCCGGCCGAAGTGCTTGTACACCAAGCCCGCGGACGAGAGTTTGGTGGTGAACCCGAACCCGAAAACCTCCGTGAAGCCTTTCTGGTGGTGGTCGAATTTGTTCTTCGCGAGGTCGTACGTCGCGCCCACGTCGATGACGACGTCGCAGGTCGCCAACACTTCAGGGTCTCGCGAACGCACGATCTCGCCACCAGAGTACGCGCTTGTTTGTTGGAGCAGAAAACACCCCAAGGCTTCGTCGCAGTGGAAGGAACCGTCGTGCGTGCCGATCGTGGTGGGCGCCATTCGTTTCGTGCCGGACATGCAACGCGTGGCGGTTCGGGGAGAGTATGCGTTGGCCTTGAAACGCAAACGAGCTGGATGGTAAACGAGTTCAGTCACGAAACTCCGAGCGAGAAGCGCGGGGAGCATACACCGGCGGAAACCGAGTGTGACGTCGAGTGAGCTGGGACGATCGGAGGCCGACGATCTGGGGATCTTGATCTGCAGCCGCCTCGCAGGCTCGGGAAAATCTGGCTGGCGCCAAAAAAGTGTTGGTAAATTTGCTGACAAGGATGAGCTTGTTGCCATTCTCCCGGCCGCGCCTCCCTGTTCCGCGCGCCATGGCCTCGCAAGCGAGTCACCACCCCTCCCCCGCGGGCGTGGGTTCTCGCCTCCTCACGCTGATGCGCCCCGAAGCCGGTGTGTCTCAGGACAGCAGAGTCCTCCCGAGTGGCTCGCACCTTTTTTCTCGTGCTCCCGAAACAACAACCACCGAACTTTTTTGGCGCGAGGAGACCGACTCCATGGGTACCGTGCGCGTCCCGAGTGACAAGTACTGGGGCGCGCAGACGCAGAGAAGCCTTGAAAACTTCAAAATCGGAGGCGAAAAGATGCCTGTTGAGATGTTGCGTGCGCTTGCGATTGTAAAGCACGCGGCGGCGAGTGTTAACGAGGATCTGGGAAAGTTACCCTCGGAAATCGCGGGGCTGATTCGCGCCGCGTCGCGAGAAATCATCGAGGGAAAGCTAGATGCGCACTTCCCACTGGTGGTGTGGCAAACAGGCAGTGGCACGCAGACCAACATGAACGTCAACGAGGTTATTTCAAACCGCGCGTGCGAGATGGTGGGTTCGGTTTTGGGAAGCAAAACGCCGGTGCACCCAAACGACCACGTGAACATGAGCCAGGTGGGTTTTTTGGTGCACAAATCCGCCTCGCCGTTGACCGCCCCGTTCGTGACTGTTTACGTAGTGCACTACGGCCGTAACTGTTTCCACAAGACTGACCCTGACCTTCTTCTTGCACTCTCCACAGAGTTCCAACGACGTTTTTCCCACCGCCATGTCCGTCGCGACCGCGTACGAAGTACGAGAGGGGCTGATTCCGGGTTTGCGTGTTCTACGGGACGATTTAGAGCGCAAATCGAGGGAGTGGGAAACAATCGTCAAAATAGGCCGGACGCATCTCATGGACGCGGTGCCTATAACCCTGGGGCAGGAGTTCGGCGGGTACGCGCAGCAGATGAAGAATTCGTTACTCAGGGCGAAGGTACGTGTGTTGGGCGTTTCGCCAAATCCCGGACGACGCCGACTGTTTCGCCGATTGTCCGCCCGTAGCTACTCACGTAACATGGCCCGAAACACTGACACTGTGTTTTACCCATCGCGAGGCGTCGTTGGTGCATTTAACCGAGCTCGCGGTTGGCGGCACCGCGGTCGGTACCGGGTTGAATTCTCATCCCCTGTACGCGGACAAGATGGCGCACGAGATATCGAAACTCACGGGGCTGCCGTTTGTGTCTGCGCCGAACAAGTTTGAAAGCTTAGCCGCGCACGACGCGCAGATTGCGTTATCAGGGATGCTAAAAACCATGGCGCTTTCTTTGCTGAAAATATCAAACGACGTGCGCATGCTCGGCAGCGGCCCACGAGCCGGCCTTGGCGAATTAAACCTCCCCGCGAACGAACCAGGTTCGTCAATCATGCCCGGCAAGGTAAACCCGACGCAGTGCGAGGCAATGATGATGGTGTGCTCGCAGGTCATCGGCAACGACGCGGGCGTGACGCTGGGCGGCGCCGCGGGGTCGCACTTCGAGCTCAACGTCGCGAAGCCGCTGATTGCGTTCAACAACCTGCAGAGCATCAAGCTTCTGTCGGAAGCCTCGGTTTCGTTCGCGGTGAATTGCGTGCGAGGCATCGAACCAAACCTGGAACGCATCGACGAGCTGATGAGATCCTCATTGATGCTCGTCACCGCGCTGAACCCGCACATCGGGTACGACGCCGCGGCGAAAATCGCGAAGAAGGCGCACTTGGAGCGAACCACTTTAAAGCAAGCGGGCGTTGAGTTGGGGCTGGTCACGGAACAACAGTTCGATGCGTGGGTCAAACCGGAAGAGATGGTGTCGCCGGACGGCAAGCCGCCTGGGGGAGCTTCCAGGTACCAAAGGCTGGCGCTCGCGTCGGCGAGCAGGTTGTAAAAAAAGTGTCTGTACAACCAGAGGTAATAGTCCCTTCACCCAAACTACCACCTATGGTACAACTGAAGTGGTCCACGAACTCGTCTCTCAGCGCTTTTTCTCGGCGCGTTTTCGGTTTCTGGACAACGACAACGACAACGCGTACCAGGTCATTGACGCGACGAGAGCGGTGAGCTCGCAGGCGTAGATGGTGAGCCATATCCAAACCACGGGGTACGGCCACGAGGCCAGGCCCTCGGCTAAGAAACGGGGCCAGACCACGGGGACGGCTGTGCCGACGACCGCGACGAATGTGTTCCAACCGACGCAAACGCACATGCCACTCTCACCCCAGGCCGACGGTTGCAGCACCGCGACGAGCCCGAGCGCGAGGTTAATCGATGCGAGCACGACTGGCCCCGCAACGCCGCCAATCTCTCGCTCCGTTATCCAATACTCGGAAGCATCGCCCGCGTTACCAACGGTGTACATTACCAGCAGCGCGTGCACCGCGGCGTTGCCCAGATTGGCCCACCCCGACAGCAAACGCAAAAGCCGAGACGAACGGGCAGCGTCGGTGCATTGGCTGGTGTTGGACGCGTTGGCGTAAAAGGCCACGGCGCCGAACATGACAACCGCCTTTGCGAGAACCATCAGGAACAGGGCGACTACGATGCCGCCGTCATTCGACACAGCCGGGGCGGAAGCAGAGGGCCGCGACATTTTGTGCCTCTCAGGTTTCGTCTCGTCTCGATCTCGTCGCGCCTTTCACCCTCTCGCAGTCTGTTTCAACGTCGCGGTTTCGATCGATCGAAACACTAGCGCTCGCGCAGGGTCGGAGGAGCTCCCTTTTCTCCACGACCCCGACGCACGATGTCGGTGATCGACCGGTTCCCGCACAGCACCGCGGAGCTGCGGCGGGTCAAGGCGGTGCAGTTCGGGGTGTTGTCTCCCGATGAGATCGTGCGTGCCCGCCGCTTTGCGAATGCCAAATTCTCCCGCCGCGCGTGGTTCACTCACAAAATAAAATGTCTAGGGTTGCCTGTCGTGCGCTGCCGCCGTTGTCCACGCCTTGACCTGACCCTGTTGTTTCCCACCTCGACCTCGTCCCACAATGCGCACGTACACAGCGCAAAATGTCCGTGTGCGAGATCGAAACCAGCGAGACGTACGAAAAGGGCAAGCCGAAGCGGGGGGGTTTGTCCGATCCGCGGATGGGAACCATGGACCGCGCGATGAAGTGCGAGACGGATGGGTTGGGCAGCACGGACACCCCAGGGTATTTCGGACACCTGGAGCTCGCCAAGCCGGTGTACCACCACGGGTTTATTAAGAACGTGGTGCACGTGCTGCGATGCGTCGGGCACTCCAGCAGCAAGCTGATGATCGACAAGGTACGGTCACACTCCACGACGTCCCAGCCGCCCAGGCCGAGTGCCACGAAGCCTGACTGGCCGCCATACGATTTCTGAGGGAAATTCTGGCCGCGTTTTTGGCGATTTCTGACAAGTGTCAGAGCGCGCGATCGCGCCGCCCGTGGTTGGTCACCTACCCCGAAACCTTTGGGGACGATTAACACGATTAAGAGTCGTACCAGACGTACCCTAACAACACACACTGACCCTCTCGTAATACATCGTCGATCGTGCGTGTACTCGCTCCCGTCCATCCATCGCGGCCAAATCAATCCCAAAAATCCATAGGATTCCGACCCCCGCTTCGCGCAGCTCATGCGCGTGAAGAACCCGAAGCAGCGGCTTCGGAAGTTCACGGATGCGTGCAAGACACGCACGGTGTGCCCGTCGTCCGGTACCCCCCAACCGCAGTACCGGCTGGAAGGCATGAAGATCACGTGCGAGTTCAAACAAAAAGCCGGCGAGGAGGGTGGTTTTCTGCCCGAAGGCGGCGAGAGGAAGTTCGTGCTCAGCGCGGAGCGCGCTTTCGAGATTTTGAAAAACGTGTCCGACGAGGATTGCCGGATCCTCGGGTTGGACCCGGAGCACGCGCACCCGAGTTGGTTCATTCTCAGTGTACTGCCGGTGCCGCCGCACCCGGTTCGGCCGTCTGTGGCGTTCGACGCGTCCACGCGCTCGGAAGACGACCTGACCGTGAAGCTCATGGAGATCGTGCGCACGAACAAAAACCTGCAGCGCCAGGAACAAAACGGCGCCCCGCAGCACGTAATAGGCGAGTTCACGGAACTGCTGCAGTACCACATCATGACGTTCATGGACAACACCGTGGCGGGGATGCCGAGGGCGCTGACCCGGAGTGGCCGGCCCATTAAGTCCATCAGCGAACGCCTGAAAGGCAAGGCTGGGCGCATCCGGGGTAACCTGATGGGCAAGCGCGTGGATTTCAGCGCGCGCACGGTGATCACCCCAGACCCCAACCTGATGCTGGACGAACTCGGCGTGCCTTGGTCAATCGCCCTAAACATGACCTACCCCGAAACCGTCACGCCGTACAACATCGAGCGGCTACGGAAACTGGTGGAGAACGGCCCGCACCCACCGCCCGGCGAAACGGGCGCCAAGTACATCATCCGCGAAGACGGCCAGCGCCTTGACCTCCGTTTTTTGAAGAAGGAATCCGAAAAACGGTTAGAGTACGGCTACAGGGTGGAACGACACATGATCAACGGCGACTGCGTGTTGTTTAACCGGCAGCCTTCGTTGCATAAGATGAGCATCATGGGGCACCGCGTGCGGATCATGCCGTACAGCACGTTCCGCATGAACATTTCCGTCACGCCGCCGTACAACGCCGATTTCGACGGCGACGAGATGAACATGCACCTGCCGCAGTCCATGGAAACGCGGGCGGAGGTGCAGGAGCTGATGATGGTCCCGAAGATGATCGTGTCTCCGCAGGCGAACAAACCTGTCATGGCGGTGGTGCAGGACACCCTGCTTGCCTGCAGGTTGATGACGAAAAGAGATTGCTTCATCACCAAAGACGTGTTCATGAACATCCTGATGTGGCTTGAGAACTGGGACGGGAAGGTTCCCAAACCGGCGGTGCTGAAACCGGAACCGCTTTGGACCGGGAAACAGGTGTTCACGATGTTCGTACCGGACGTGAGTTTGCTGCGCACGAGCGCGTGGGCGCGTGATGCGGATGACGGCGACTTCAGCGTGGACGACACCGGCGTGCGCATCGAAAGGGTAAGCGCCTTTCCTTCCCGTCACCACACACCGCCTCCCCGATCGGCCCGATTACCCGCCCGACTGTTTACGTAATACGTACTGGTACCTGTTACCGTGGTAACAGTTACGAAGTCACAACACGGTACCCTGTGCAATCCCAGATATACACATCACGACCGACTGACGCTTTCGGGGTTAATCCTACCAGGGCGAGCTCATCACGGGGACGCTTTGCAAGAAAACCATGGGCAGCGGCGGCGGCGGGTTGATTCACGTGATTTGGGAAGAGTGGGGCCCCACCGCGGCGCGCGGGTTCATCTCACAGGTCCAGTGGTTACTAAACCACTGGCTTCTGCACCACGGGTTCACCATCGGTATCAGCGACACGATCGCGGATGACGGCACGATGCGGGAGATCAACGACACGATCACGAAAGCCAAGGCGGACGTGAAAGAGGTGATCAACCTGGCCCAAAAAGGCGAACTCGAAATGCAACCCGGGATGACCATGCAGCAGAGTTTTGAACAAAAGGTGAACCAGATTCTGAACAAAGCGAGGGACAACGCGGGGAACAGCGCGCAGTCATCCCTGGATGACACGAACAACGTCAAGATGACCGTCCAGGCGGGATCGAAAGGATCTTTCCTGAACATCTCGCAGATGATCGCGTGCGTGGGGCAGCAAAACGTGGAAGGGAAGCGGATTCCGTTCGGTTTCGACGGGCGGTCGTTACCGCACTTCACGAAGGATGACTTTGGCCCCGAATCCAGAGGATTCGTGGAGAACTCGTACCTGCGAGGTCTGACGCCTCAGGAGTTTTTTTTCCACGCCATGGGTGGCCGGGAAGGTTTGATCGACACGGCGGTGAAGACAAGCGAAACCGGGTACATCCAGCGCCGCCTCGTAAAGGCGATGGAGGACATCATCGTGAAGTACGACGGCACCGTGCGGAACAGCGCCGGGGATGTTATTCAGTTCCTGTACGGCGAGGACGGCATGGACGCGACGTACGTAGAGAGCCAGCAAATAGACACGTTGACGCACAACAAGGAAAAGTTCCGAAGCACGTTCCACCTGGACCCCGATGAACCGGCGTTTGGGAAAGGGTACATGTCGGAAAGCCAGGCGTTTGACTTGGCGAGCAGCGTGGAGAAGCGCGCGCTTCTGGACGCGGAGTGGGAACAGGTGCTTGCTGACCGGGAAGAGCTGCGGACCACCATGAGCACCGGTGACCCGGGGGTTCATCTCCCCGTCAACCTGAAGCGGATCATCTGGAACGCGCAGAAGAACTACGGCTTGGTCAAAGACGTCTCAGCCCCCGGACGGGAACGGGAAGAACTGCAAGCCGTGAACGTCATCGAAAGCGTGCGGTCGCTGCTCAACGGCCTCGTCGTGGTGCCCGGGCAAGACGCGCTTTCCCTGGAGGCGCAGCGGAACAGCACGATTCTATTCTTCGCGCTTGTGCGAAGTACTTTATCAGCAAAGAGAGTCATGAGGGAGTTCAAGCTCTCCCCCGCGGCGTTCAACTGGGTGATCGGTGAAGTCGAGAGCCGGTTCAAAATGGCCTTGGCGCCACCGGGCGACGGAATCGGGACGGTCGCCGCGCAATCCATCGGCGAGCCCGCGACGCAGATGACCTTGAACACGTTCCACTTCGCCGGTGTATCCGCGAAGAACGTTACGCTTGGTGTGCCTCGGCTAAAGGAGATCATCAACATCGCGAAACAAATCAAAACCCCCAGTTTAACCGTCGCGCTGCGCGCTGATTTAGCGGGCGACCGCGCGATGGCCAAGAGCGTCCAAGCCAAGCTGGAGTACACCACCCTGCACAGCGTCGCGGCGATGAGCGAGGTGCACTACGACCCCGATCCGACGGACACGGTGATTGACGAGGACCGGGAGTTCGTGCGTTCGTACTACGAGATGCCTGACGAGGAGGTTGACGCGTCGCGGATGTCGCCGTGGCTGCTGCGCATAGAGCTGAACCGGGAGATGATGGTGGATAAGAAGCTGTTGATGGCAGATCTGGCGGAGCGCGTGAACGCGGATTTCCAGGATGACCTTTCCTGCATTTTCAACGACGACAACGCGGAGAAGTTGTTACTACGAATCCGCATCATGAACAACGAACTCGAGAAGCAAGGGGACGACGTCGGGAACACGGAGGATGAGGTGTTTCTGAAACGTCTAGAGGCGCAGATGCTCGACAACCTGGCGCTGCGCGGCATAGCGGATATCAAAAAAGTGTTCATCAGGGAAGCCAACGTGATGGGCGTGGACCCCGTGACGGAGGCGTTTGGGAAAACCAGCGAGTGGATGCTCGATACGGAGGGGGTCAATTTACTCGAGGTGATGAACCAGGAAGAGGTTGACTTCCGGCGCACGACGAGTAACCATCTGATTGAGGTGATTCAGGTGCTGGGTATTGAAGCCGTGCGGAACACCTTACTTAAAGAGTTAAGAGGCGTGATCGAGTTCGACGGGAGTTACGTGAACTACCGGCACCTCGCGATTCTGGTGGAGGTGATGACGTACAGGGGGCACCTCATGTCAATCACGCGGCACGGCATAAACCGAGTGGAAACCGGGCCCTTGATGCGGTGCTCGTTTGAGGAGACGGTTGACATTCTGATGGAAGCCGCCGCGTTCGCGGAGAGGGACCGGATGACCGGTTTGAGCGAAAACATCATGCTCGGCCAATTCTGTCCGCTCGGCACGGGCGAGTTCGGGTTACACCTGAACGAGGAAATGCTGAAAGAAGCCGTGGACTTGGTACGTGTTCCTTTTCCCTCGCTCCTACGTGATTATTTACTGCGCACTACACACATCGCAAGTGCCCTGTTTGCGCATACAAGTCACGGGAAGACTGACCTTTTTCTTTTTCCCCTCTCAGGACTTGGGGGTCGCGTACGGCGACGCGGGCGTGGGGGCGGGTGTTACCCCAGGTCGGGGTGTTACCCCCGGCAGAGGCGGGGACGGGAACATGTCCCCTTCCTTCTTGCTCTCGCCGAACACGGGAATGGCGTCGCCGTTTGACGAATCCATGCGGTTCTCCCCTGGCGCCGAGTCAACGGGGAACGGCGCGTACGGCACCGCCACGTCGCCCGGGTACTCTCCGACGTCGCCCGCGTATTCGCCGACGAGCCCGGCGTATTCACCGACTTCGCCGGCGTATTCACCGACTTCGCCGGCTTATTCACCGACAAGTCCTGCTTACTCGCCCACGTCGCCGGCGTACTCGCCCACGTCGCCGGCGTATTCCCCGACTTCGCCGGCGTATTCGCCCACGTCCCCGGCGTACTCGCCCACGTCGCCTGCTTATTCGCCAACATCGCCGGCGTACTCGCCCACCTCACCGGCGTACTCGCCCACGTCCCCGGCGTATTCGCCGACGTCGCCGCAGTACTCGCCAACCTCGCCCGCGTACTCACCGACCTCGCCGTCGTACTCGCCGGGGGGAGGCGGAGACGACGAGGACATGGAGGAGGACGCGTAGACGCGAAACTCGAAAAAAATGGGGAGACGAAAACCGAGAGGAGGACCTGGAAAAACCAAAAAAAAAAACACTCGATTGTTTTGATACAATATAGCCACACTCAAACACACTACAGCTCCACTCAAACACTCTGCTGTGCATACGCGTCATCCGGTATGTCCAGCTCCGCGAGTTCCAGCCCCTCCGGTTTAGGGCACCGCCGCAAAAGCACGTCCGCCTCGACCGCGTGGCTCATGGCGGCTGGGATTGTTTTTCGAAGCAAGATTGTTTGGGAGATACCGACGGTTTCGTGGATTGCTTTTTTGTTTTCCAAGGAAACGTGTTGAGTTGGCACGTCACCCGCGTCTACCGGTACCGGTACTGGTAACGCAACCGGCGCGTATTCGTAAATCGCGCCTTGTTCGTACTTCACGGCGAGCCGTTTGATTTGCTCGCGCGCGACATCTCCATCTTCAAACGCATACGCCACCACGAACCCGTCTTCCCTCCAGTCCGTTGAGAACCCGAACGAGCGCCACGTCGCGATTGGTTTTGGCGACTTTGTCCCACGCAACTCGCCAAACAACGCATCGTTCGCCGCCTTGTTTGTTTCGATTGATGTGTGCACGCCCATCTTGTTAAACCCAGTGAGCGCGAATGAAACGGAGGAGGTTAGGATTCGCGGGAAGGGTTGGCTGTTGTTTTCATGGTCATCAACACGTCCGCCTGCCCCAAATTCCCGACTGACTGGTTGCGCGTACACCACGCGCGTTCCCGTTTCGCCGGGCACGTCGATCCACGCGTCGTACGCCTCGGCCCAAATATTTTGCAGCGACATTTCTCGGCCCGTCTCGGACGTGGACATCGTCGCGAGTGAGACGTGCTGATGGCCTTTTTGGGGATGAAAGCGACGTCCCCGAAAGTGACACAAAATCGTAATACCCGCTGTTCTGCCTCGGATGTCGGTACTCAACGTGTGCCTCGCGACGAGTCGCGTCGCGAGCATGCGCGACGCGAACGCAGAGTCGAGAACGCCAGCACAAGAGTGTCGTGCGTTGTGACGGCGACGTCGTGAACCCGGCGCTTGTTAACTTTTCCAATCACGTTCCAGATTATCGGAAACGTGATGACGATCTCAAAGCCTTTAGCCGGAAAGTTCGCCTGCAGCAGTCTGTTTCGCCATTCGCGCTGGCGCGATGTGGCGCGCGTGGACCCGCGCCGCACGCGTCGTCGCGGCGCACGGTCGCGACGTTTGCATCGCGACGCACGCGCCTGAACAGGCGCTGGCGCTGTCACCCGTGGTCACCGTGACACGCGCGTCGTCGCGTTTTAACGATTTTAACGAATCAGCCCCGTCTCCGAGCGCGTTCGTGTTGGACACCAGGCCGCGCGCGCACCTGGCTGGCTGGAGAACGCCCTGTCACCGAGCCGCCGAGGCACACGGCACGCAGACGCGTGCGTACGCGTCCAAGGTGAAGCGCGGGGTCCGGGTTACGTCACAACGGGTGACCTTACCGGTGATGGGGTCGGAAAAGCCCGATCTCCAGTCATCCGATGCAATCAATCCAACCGCAAACCCAAAAAAACCCGAAACCCCGCCTGCCCTGAAAGACGCCATGCGCAAACTCGTGCGGGTGGTGCACCCTGATTTGTTCGCGTCCGGTCCGCCTGGCGCGAGTGCGGTGAATGACGAGAGCCTAAAAATAATCCAAGGCGTGCTTGACGCGGTGACGAAGTCGCGGCAGATTCCAGACGCCGGAATAAAGAGGTTGCGGTTTTACGTCAAAGACTCTGGGACGCCGGAAGGCGTCAGGGTGGTTCCTTTTACGTTCAAAACCACCGGGGGCGACTGCAGGAACTTAGTCAAGAAACAGCTTTCCCAGTTGTTTTCCGAAGTCGGCATACCTCCCGAGTTTAAATGGGGAGCGGACGACTGGACGCACGACCCCGAGTCCGCGGAAAACGTAAGTATTGTATTGTATTTCCCAAATCCCGCTGACTGAAATGTTTTCCCAGCACAAGACTGACCCTTTTCGCGTAACAACAAAGGCGCAAGCCCGGGGTGACCCGGCGCCGGGGTGGGACTTGTACCCGTCCGCCAGGGGGCACTCGGGAGGGTCTGGGGATTTTCACGATGGCGGAAACACGACCACTCGCGGAAACACAGACACCGCTAACGCTCACGAGACTGCTGGAAATACCCCCGGGGCTTTCATGTCGCGCGACGCGACGTACATGGACGACGCCGAGCGCGACACCTCGACAAAAACGGACGACGCCGGAAGCAAGATGTCCCGCAAACGCCGAAGCGAGTTACAGGGCGCCTTGAAAGTCAACGACAAGCTGTTCGAGGCCATCGCGGCGGTGCCTTGGATCCCCGAACCGAACGGCGACGACCGCGTGTTTGTGATCAACACCGAAATCGTGCCGCGCTTGAGAAAAGAGGGGTGGCGGATCACGAGTGACGTGATTGAAAAAATATGGCGAGGCGAGCGCGACGAATCGGTGGTGATGGACGGCCTTGACGCCGCTTCGGGCCTAGCAATAGCCGCGATCGTGAAACACTCACGGAACTTCGACCGCGCGTACGGAACCCCCAACGTGGCTCGACGCGACTTTTACCCGGAACCGGGAAGGAGTACTGAGGATTTATGGTAAAAAGGGAGTTGTGAAGAGTTAAAGAGTACCGAACAGAGGGAAAGGTTTGGCATATTTAGGAAAAGGTCTTCTCGAGTTAGTATGCATAAATCCGTCATGTATACGTCCGCATCTCGTTACCCGGAACCCTCGTAAACCCTATACCTAAACCCTAAGTTCCCCTAAACCCGTACACACCCCGTGTTCCTCACCGTGCGCACTCGAACGCGGCTACGTACCAGTCGCGCTCCGTTCGCGTTTCGCCGCGTTTCGAAACCGGCGAGCCGACCGGCGCCGCGAAGGAATCGTCAAAGGCGACCCAGTTTTCTTTTTCTTTGGCGTATGCGTCTTTCTTTTTTTCATCAGCCTCCTGACCCGCATCCATACGAACCGTCGACGTGTAGTGCCCACTCCGCATTGATGACCCCAGGTGCGACACCAAACCCCGGAGTTTGTAACGTCCAATCCGCGAAAGCGCGTCGTCGCCGCGCGTGGACGCGTCGTCGGCGTACGCCGCCGTCGCCGCAGAGGCGTCGTCTGTTTCGGTGTCGGTTTCGGTTGAGGTTGAGGTTGAGAGACTCGAGACCACCGGAGGTCCGCGAACGTCTTGACTCGCGAAGTCCACAAGCGAGACGAACTCGGGAAGCTCCACGCGTTGGCCGTCTTTGATCATGCGCGGCAGCGCGAAGAGTGGGGCAGACGGGGGTTCGACGCAATCGGCGCCGACTCTGGGTTCGTTTGGCGAAACGAGTGGGGCCCCGGTCGCGGTTGTCGCCGCCGTCGGAAGTACTTGCGCCGCCGCGCGAAAGCGTTTCAGGTGCACCAGCAGCGTCTTCGGCGCCCGGAGGACCTGTCGCGTCAATGACGCGTGCCTACCGCCACACGTGTTTTTCGCGCACCGCCGCTCCACGGTTTCGGGGGCGAAGCATCTCTGCAGTAGCGCCTGCAGCGGAAGCGGCGAGCCACCAACAGGTCCCTCCCGGGACTCGCCCGCGCTGAGTTCCAGGCTCAAGTGCCGCCACGACTCCGTGGAATACGAAACGTCGCCGCACAAAGCACACGTCAGCGTCACCCTGGACGCCCCCGTGAACGCGCGTCGGGTGGGACACACGGTGCGGTGCAAAGGCACGATTCCTTTTTTGTTGTTTCCGTAACACGCGGTTTGCAAATCCTCCTCCATCAAGTCCAGGGTGTCCACTAAAAACTCGTGCGCGTCGTGCTGCGCGAACCCGTTGTACCGCATGCGTCGTGTCTGCGCCGCTCGTTTCAACGCGTGCGGCGCCAACGAGGCGCGCGCGTTGGGTATCCCGGCGTCGAACGCGCGCGCCGCGTCGGCGCGCCTTGTGAGTAACCCCAACACCGCGCGCATCACGGAATCGTCCGGGAACAACTCGGTTGATGTCGGTCTCGAGACCGTTCCGTGGTTCGAACTAACACCCTTGGTTCCGTCGTTTTCGCAAACACCCGCAACCAACCCCGCCAACTCGTCAACGAACGCCGGCACGCCAAGCAAAAGCTGCGTCGTCGCGGCGAGGTAACACGTGTTGCCCAGGTTCGTGAACCCGGGAACCCGGGTGGGGTTGGCGGTGGGGTGGGGTGAGACGTGTGGAGTTGTAGACGCAACAGCGGTGGCTCTTTTGGAAGCAGCAGCAGCCGCGGCGGCGGCGAACGGGTTCGACGCGCGCGGCGGACCGAAATCAGGCGCTTCGCTCTTTTCGGTTTCTTCGTCGTTTTTCGACGCCGGAGCGGATGAGTCTTCTTCTGCTTTTCTTTTGTTCTCAGACGGTTCCCTAGTTTTCTCCCACCAGTTCGCGTGGTGTGTCTTCGGCCCGGTGTCGTTTGCCGTGCCCTTGGTACCCAGAGCTCTGGGCGATACCTTTCCTGCAAGCGGCGCGCTTACCCCCGCGTTGGCGCTTTCTTGTTGCGCGTTCGCATCGGGCGCGCGTTTCGCCTTGTTTGCGCTTGTGTTCGCGTTTGTCTCCGCACCCAGCCGGGTGCTTGTCTCTGTTCCTTCCGAAGCCGCGTTACTCGCCAACGCACCTTTCCGCGTGTGGTTCGCTTCTTTCGGCGGTATCGGCCGCGTAGCCACCGTGTGCGTCGCCGGGCTGGCAGGCGCGAAGGACATCCGGCGACGCTGGAGCTCTACGGGGGTACGTGCTGCCTTGGTGGCGTGCTGCTCCGCGGTGCGTCTGCCGTGCCGCGCCGAGGTCACGGGGGTGCGCTGGTACGTCGCGACGTCAGCGGTACGCACGTGCGGGGTGGGGATACGCGCGGGAGACGTGCCGGTCCATGCACGCGCGGCGGAGGCTCGCGCGGGTTTCTTCGCGGAGGTTTCCTCCTCAGCCGCCGCGAGCAGCAACTTGCCGCGCTGCTGGCCTGCGCATTGCGAGCGACAAGGGAGAAGGAGGGAAAGGCGGGAATGTCAGGCACACGGGAAGGAGGCGACCGCGCGGACCGGCATTTGCACCGGGCCACCGCAACGACGGCGCGGGGACGACTACACGGGGACGCCCCACGACGCGAGGCGCGAAGCTCGATCGGACGAGGCCTCGGCGGAGGCCTCGGACGAGACGAAACCGCGGGTCCGAATCTCAAACGCTAAAGACGCGTTCCGGAAAAGAGACACGGCAGCGGCGCGATACGGGCACGCACCATGCGCGAACTTCCGCTTGCCGCCACCCGGCATGCCCGGGACGGGCATGTCGATGCGGACGTAAGTCGGTGTGCGCGACAGGGATACGCGCGCCGAAGACTGCGTGCGATGTTGGCACCGCACAGAAGCTGTCCGGTTTTTTTAAATTTTTGGACGAAAAAATGGGGTGCCAACAAGCATGAAGCGCGGGCTTTTTGGTGATTGACTCCGTCGCGGAAGAGGCCGTGGGGACTCTCTCGGGCACCCCGACCCAAACCCCCGGCCGTCCGGGTGGCCGGTGCCGAGTATGGGGATCGCCGAGCGTCGTCGTTCCTCCCGCGCCGCGAGTACGCGCGGTGGCGGGGGCGGTGAGAAAGACCGCTTTGAGAAAGACGGTTTTGCAATCTCCAAATCCAACGAAAACAACGCGCATCCCACCCAACCTTGGCACCGAATCCTGTACGAGCGCCAGCCTTTTCCTGATAACCACACGGACGAATCGTTTCTGGAGCGCCTGGTGCTGAACGGGCGGGTGGTGCCTCGACAGCTGAGCACGGTGGTGTTCGACGCGTCCACGGTTTCGCAGCAAATCGCGGTGGTCGCAGTGAAGGGATGTGTCACGTTTTCTTTGATGGAAGGGTCGCTTGATGCAATGCAAGTGTTGGTGTTTACGTTTGCATTATTAGTACTGGGTTTGGCAGTGACTATCGTCGCGAAAGGCATTCTTTACACCTTGAAACAGGCCTTGCGAATAGGCCCGCTGATGGTCGTAACCCTAGCCGCCCTAACCCCGCTGTTCCAAACCATGACGAGCGCCGTTTCTAACGACACCGCCACCTGCTGCGCCGTGTGCGCTTTGCTCGTGCACCTGTTTTTCCACGAGTACTTTGAAAGTAGTGCGAGTAGTGATAGTCACGGCGGCGGTTCGAATCCCAACGAGAGGGAAGAAATTCGCGTAGAATCGTACGCGGAGACTGGGGACAAAGCTGGGGACACCGAAAAAGTCCTCGGCGCCGACTCCGAGGTTCCCCAGAAAGTGCGCGCCACCGTTTCCATCGGCGCGTCCATGTTCGCCACGTCGGTTTTAGCCAGCCGGCTCGTGAATTCCGTTGACGTGTTCGCGGACGTGTTCCTCTCAACGGTGTTGTTCGTGTTGTTTCCCTTCGCGTCACGGTTTTTGTCCCGGGAACGTAAAAAAACGCACTGCGCTGGAGTGGCGGGGAGTCACGTGCTGGCGCTGGCGGCGATTACGCACGTCAGCAGTACTGCTGCGCATGAGCATTCCGATAAGCATCCGCATGAGCATTCCCAAAATTTAACGAAAACGCTCGTCGTGACCTACGCAACCACGATTATTTTCGTCACCCTTGCGTGCCCGGCCGCGCTTGTTCGGTTGATGCGGTACAAAAAGCAAATCAACGGCCCGTGGGACGAGGCGGGTTTTATTTTGGAAGCGCGAGACGCGACGCGACGGGGGCGGGAAATAGCCTAGCGGTGGGTTTTCGTTTTCGTTTACTAAAGAGACTAATCAAATATTCAAGAACTAAAAGCTACTCATAATACTATCCACTCGTGGCTGCTAAAGGCTAAATACGGTTGCGCCGACGATCAGCGCCGTGACTACCGTTAACGCTTTAACCGAGCGACTTCCCGACGTCGTGTCGGCCACCAACACCGCGTCCGACCCGGCGTCCGCACTCGTCGCGTTCGGCGGCGGCGAGCTCGCCGGCGACTTCGGCGCCGGCGGCGGCGCCGGTTTCGGCGGCGACGGCGGCGGGCTCGGCGGCGGCGATTTCGGAACCTCCACCGTGATTGTTATTTTTTTCTGAGACACCAGAAAGGCGAGCTTGTTCGGGTCGAGCATCGCGGTTAGCATGTCTGTTGACCCCGTATCTTCCGTGGCCAACCCAGCCACACCCTCCACGCTCGCGCTTCGGATCGCCAACAACATTTCGGAACTCTGCATCACCGCGACGACCGCGGCGGTTGTCTTGACGAAATCAAGCGGGTCATCGGTCGCGGTTGCAAACGCGGCTAATAAGTTAGCCGCCGCATGAGACAACGCTTTCGCCAACGCGCTAATCGCGTCCGAATTGACGTCACTTTCGTAAAGAATCACGGAAGCCGCCACCGCGTTGGCCACCGCGTCCTTCGCGATGTCCCTGATCACGGAACCCGTTTCCAAGCCAACCGGTGTCAGCGACGTCAAAAGGTTTCTTCGCCGCGACGCGCTCGCCTGCGTTTGCGCGACTCTTCGCGCCACCGCGTCCACCGCGAACGGCTCGCACGCGCGTTGGTTTCCGCACGCGGGCGCGAGTAGGTTGGTGACCGCGGCGATTACGTTCCCAGCGGTAGCGGAGGCTACCAACACCGCGGCCGCGTCCTCCCCTGAGTCTCCCCCTAACAGAACTAACTCCAGGTAATCGAGCTTGTCCAGGGTAACGCGCGTGTTGAGCGGCAGCCCAAACGCGCGCGCGATCCACAGATTGGCGCCGACGGAACCTGACGCCGCGGACTCTTGGCCGTCCACGCCCGCGATAAGCGCCCCCGCGATTTGTGTCAGCGGGTTCGCGGCGACCTGTTCACTTAAAGACGCGGGCGTGGATAATTGGAACATTCCAGGCGTGTTGTTGATCATGGTGTTGACGCAACCGGGGTACAAAGCCTGGTCAGTGTCCACTATGACCCGGGCTACCGCCGGGTCCAGGGCGTTCGCGGGAAGCGAGAACCCGCCGAACGAATCCGTGGTGGTCAGAGGCTCGCCGACGCCGCGCGCCCCGTCGCCGTTCGCGTCCAGAAACGCGCCGCACCCCGCGAGGTACCCGACGAGGGACGCCCTTCCGTACACGGCGAAGAGTGCGCGGGGGAGGGGAGGGTAATCCGGGGGCAGAGGCGGCGGTGACGGTCGAGTCGCTCTGGCCGGGGCCGCCGGCGGCGGCGACGGGAACGGCGGCGACGGCGGCGGCGGCGACGGCGACGGGTTTTCCGGCGCGCACAACCCCTCCGTCCACTTGCCGCCGTCGAAAAATCCCCATTCGTCCGCCGCCATACCCATCTGGCCCACGATTGCGACCGCGAACGTTTGCGAAGTCGCACCCGCGATGTGTGTCGCGTTGACTTGTACGAAGTACCTACCAACATCCGGCGCGCTCCAAATCAGTCGCTCCACGTTGTTTATCGTGTCCGGCTTCATGTTCCCCAGTGGGTAAATCTGCGTGGTTTTTTCAAACGTCACCCTCGACACGAACAAGTCTAGGTTGCTTATCACCGACTCGTCACCCACCGCCGCGGCGGCCGGATCCGTCCACACAAGCGTCACGCGCAGTTCCTCGACGGAACCGGTGACGTCCAGGCAGTACCCGCGAGAATCACCCGTTGCGTTGAGCTCGGTCGCGTGGTGCGGGTCACTCACGTTACCGCCGCCACCCCAGGCGTCGATTGCAATCATCGCCGAGGGGGTATCCGCCGCCGCCTGGTTCACGTCGGGTGACTGATGCGATCAAAAAGAAAGTGTCAGTCTGGTATGTGCAATCAGTCTCGGGGGAATGTGGTGGGTGGGAAATACGTACCTTCAAAAGCACGCTTGAGGCGAGGTTCAAACGGCCCCATCCCTGTCGGGACGAAGGAGGCGGGTCTATGGGGTTGCCGTAATAATCAAAACCCTTCAAAGCGCGCGCGCCGTTAATCGCGACCGCGCGGAGTAACGCCGCGCTGGGGATCAAAACGTTCGCCAAAGTTTTCGTTCCCGTCGGATAATACCCGTCCGTGAAGTACTGACGCAAAATCGCCATGGTTCCGGCGGCCAGGGGCGTCGCCATTGAGGTGCCTGAAAGCACAACGGTGTCGCACGAATCCGAATCCGACGCAGAAGTGATTACCTCCGCGCTTTCGATCGCATCGCCCGGGACCACCAAGTCGGGTTTCACGCGCCCGTCGTGCGTGGGGCCACCGCTGCTGAAATACGCCAGGTTTTCGTGCAACGGAAACGAGTGCGCGCTTGTTTTCATCGTCCCGGTGACGGACAGCGTGGTGTGTGGGTCGCTGACCACCATCGCGATTAACAGCTCGCCTTCCTTTTTGGGCACCCCAAGCACGGGAATGGTCACCGGTTCGGAGTCCGGGACGGCGTCCTCGGGGTAGAAAAACGGCGAATCGAAGTACCTCCCGAGGGGCACGAAATTATACGAATCCGTGGTGTACGACGGGAAGTAGTGGTAACTCGTGTACACGGCGTTGACGATGAGCACGGCGACTGCTCCCGCATCTGTGGCCCTTTTGACTTTCCGCCACATGTAACAAGAACCGGCTCGGTCCACGATGACCACCTTTTCGAAAAGGTCCGCCGCGTTTTGCAAAGGGGAACACGCGTCAATCGGGACCGCGGCGATCGCGGTCGCGGGCGCGAACTCGTGCGTCCCGTATTTCGGGAGCGACATCGACCGCACCGCGTTGATCGTACGGATCTGACCGTTCATGTGCGCCCAGTGCTTCGCGTGTGGGCCGCCTATTTGTAAGGCGTACACACCCAAGCCCTCCACGCCGTGTTCGCCCTTGACTTGCGCTAGGAACGAAAAGTACGGATAGTACGGCCCGTCCCCCGCCGCGCAAGCCGGGTCGCAGTACATCTCACTCGACCCCCACGACCAGACCCCGCCGCTGTTCGGGGAAAGCGCCGCGCCTATGGCTAGCGTATTTTTCGCGTTGCTGGGAATGGAGTACGTCGACAACGAAGGCCCTTCGTTCCCCGCGGCGAACATGGGGAGAAAATCTAGGTTTTGATCCGCGTACGCGTCAACCTCGCGCGCATCCGTGGTGTACGCGCTCAATTCGTTAATAGCGTAGTAGTCCGAGTTCGAACCCCACGAGTCGCTGTGAATTCGCGCACCGTACGACCTCGCGTAGCAGTAATACCCGGCGCCCATGCTCGTGGGACTTGCGATGGAGCCGTCGGACTTGTTGGACAAGTCCATGAACGCGATTCGCGCGTCGAACGCGCTGCCGTCCGCGTTCGCGCCGATGATAACCGAGCTGCCCGCCGCACTGCCGCTGACGTGCGTGCCGTGGCCGTGCTCGTCGAGCGCGGTACCGTAGCGCGTTTCGTACATCGCAAACTTTCCGGTGCCGTCCAAGTAACAGTTCGTTCGGTCCGCGCCGGTGTCGCCGATCCCGATCACCTGGCCGGTTCCGGTCAACCCGACGTCCCAAAACGGCGTCTCCGAAAGCGTCCCTGTCAGGTGGTCGCCTTGTAGCCCGGGAATGGACTGTTCGTTGGAGACTTGTTTGCCGAAAAGACGACGACGGGTGATGGGTTCGCGAGACGACGGAGCGGTGACGAACGCGTCGCGCGTTTTCGGCGGTCGAGGCGTTTCATCCGAGCGTATCACGCCGGTCACGCGCTTGCGGTGACGAGGCGCGATCAAGTGCACCCCTCGGTGCGCCGCCAGCGCGCGTATTGCGAGGACGAGTCCCTCAGGGCGCACCCCGACGAGCACGCGCGTGACTTCCGTGTTTGAAGCGCCGCCGCCGCCGCCGCCGCCGTCGGGTCGCGCCCACGCCGCCATGGGCGTCGCCCACGCCCCCGGATCTCCCGCCGCCGCCGCGGCAGTGGTTTGAAAAGCAGCTGCTAGCGCCTCCGCCAGGTCACGCCCCGCGCCGTGCAGTTTTCGTTTCCCACTTCGCGAATCTTCGGATGCCCCTTGGTCGTCGCGCTCCAACACGAACAGCAGCGGGATCGACACTTCGAGTAACGCGCGCCCGTCTTCGTGTAAAGTCGTCAGAGCGGCTGCGTCGGTCACCAAATCCCACCCTGCGGCCACGACATCGGCTGGCACAAGCGGGCCTACCCAGACCGTACCAGCCAAGTCGCGCACAGACGCGGCGGCGCTTGGTGACCCGATTGCGACGTATGACGCGGGGGGGACTATTCCCGCCACGCCACCGCCGTGTAGCTCCAGCGCGCTCGCGACTCGCTCGAAACCGCCCAGTGTGCCGTCCGTGGCGACGAGAAACTGAGTCACGTCACCCAAACCATCTGCCCAAGTAGGCGACTCGGGGTCGTCGCTGTTGTCCGGCGAAGTCGTGTCATCCAACAGACCCCAGCGCGCGTCTGCGTTTCCCGTGAAGTGCGAATCGATTGTTTCCAAGAGTCCGCGACGACGACGCAGTGGCGATGGGGCGTGGCCACGCACGAACGGCGGCCTCCCGTTGAGCTCCGCCTCTAGTTCAGCATCAACCGACACAACGCGTGCCCTCAAGCGAATCACGCGTGCGTCCCCCACCGCATCGACCGCTGGTCGCCTCGTCGTATCCTTTCCAACACCGTCCCCCCCTTGTCGTCGTGTGACGACATGCGGATCGAAATCGTGGTCAGAAGACGCCGCCGGCAGCAAGCACGACAAGCACACGAGGAGGAGCGCGACGTCGGTGAACGCCACGCGGCGCCGCGCGCCGCGAACCATCGCGACCGCCCCCCTCCCCACCGTCGCCGTCAGCGCGTCGCGCGAAGAGCACTGACGGACACGAAGCCCGTTGACATGGCAAACGTGATTCGTGGCAGACTGCTGACACGTGGTCGCAAAAGTGCAGTGAAAAAGTTCCTTATTTTATTTTTACACCCCGCGCTGTCGCGCTATTGTCCGCCCCTCTCCCCCCCACCCCCAATCATCCCCGGCGGCGGCTGCGCTCTCGGCGCTGGTGTGAGTAGCCTCCCGTCCCGCTGGTCCACGAAGTTTTCCGCGTCGCGCAAGAACGATCCAAACGCCACGGCTTCCAGTACGACTCTGCGCTGCGCCGAAACGGGAAGCGTGACGGTTTGCACTTTGTTTTCCCCAACCACTTTCTCCACCACGCGCATCAGATCCTCCGCCGAGGTGATTTGTCCTTGACCCGCGTTCTCAATGGCGCCCTGCATTTCCTTCGCCAACAGTTCGATTGACCCGAACAAAGCTCCGGTTTGCCGCTCCGCCAACACCACGCCTTCAAGAGACACGACGCGCGCCGTTTCCGCCAAGCGCGCTTGGTCGAAGCCCATGATGTACTGTTTCAAGGTCGCGGCTGCGGTTGCGACCGGAAAGTGGTTAACGTCTTTCGTAATGTTTATTACGTAATTACGGGCGGACAATCGGCAGAGGTAATAACCGTCCCTTCGCAGGACGAGTATGAGCAAACAGTGTGCCTGGACGTGGGAAACGCAAATACGTACTTGTTTCAGGTCGTTTGGCACCGTCGGTGCGTCCGGTCTCACCGCCAAACATTCCCGGGAACTCCCCGCCCCCCGGGTTGAACCCCGCGGCGTCCACCTCGTCCATGCTGTCCATCGCGCTCGCGCCCGCGAACAACGCCTCCAAGTTCTTCGCGGAATCCGCGGGCGTCGGCGGGACGGTGCCCATGGCGCGATCGAGGGAAAACCGCCGGTCCGCTTTTCGCAGGAAGTACCCGAACATAATCGAAGCCGCGTACATCTGAGCGGCTTGCAGCTTGGACGTCCTGATCAGCGTGTTGCTAAACGCGCTGCTTGCTTGGGGACCGAGCATGCCCATCAAGTGCTCCTTGACCATCCCGAGCGCCTCGACGCTGTGCGCGCCGTTGGTGAGCTGCGTCAGGTCGACGCCTTTTAGGGGCAATGCGGCGTCGTCTATTGGGGGTAACATGTCAACCTCCAGGGTACGAAACTTTTGAAGAATCGATGCGTACATCACGTCCTGCACCGCGTTTCGTCGTTCGATTTGCCTCATCTGCTGGATGCGCTTGAAAAGCACCAAGCCCGAGGAGGCGTCTTTTTTGGCGCCGTCGCCGGCGCCGCCCTCCACGTCCACCGCGCCTTCCCGTTGCTCTTCGGAATCAATCTCCTCGGTGAGCTTGTCCAAGGTCGCTTCTACTGCCGCGGCGAACAGGTGTGTTTCGTTGGACAACACGTGCGCGAGCATCTGGCCGTGAGACGACCCGGGGTCCATGGGAGCGCCCGCGAATTTGATTGGCGAATCACTCGATGCATTCCGCTTGTTTAGCGAATCATCGCTTTCACCAGATTGGAAATCGCCAGCACCGTCCGAAGAAATCGCGGCGAGTCGCACGATTCGAGTCGTGGAGGTTCCGACAAGGGCACGTCCGTGGGACATGCCAACGCCAACGCCAACGCGTCTCGAAGGCACGGCCGTGCACGACGACGCGCTGGACGAAAAGACACGTCGTTTGTGACTAGGACGAATGTAATTTACGCGCACCACGCCGTGGTCGCGGGGCGTGCTGCGTCCGGGAACACCCACGGCCAATGCCGCGGGCGCGAGCGCGGAGAATACCATGGCGGTGATGGGAAACCGAGGCGGTTCGGGGGAAACCGGGTCGTGGGGTGCACAGCCAGGCGCGTGCAGGTGTGACGTAGGACGTGGAAGAAGAATCTCCCAGGTTCCCACAAATAACGCGCCAAGTGGCAGTAATGCAATCGACGGTCAACTGCAAATTCACGGTGAAGACGCCGCTATGAACACGTTGGACAGACTGGAATCCGCGTTGATACCCGATGAACTTTCCGACTTGAAAGGAGTAAGAGAGAGCCGTCTCTTCCACCTGCCACGTCAGACGTTTCCAATCCGAAAACGAGTGCTGTAAACCTCGGCCAAAATAATATCAAACGTTCAGATCGATTGCTGACCCTCAGACACGGCACTTGACCATGCGCGTCGCCGTCTCCCCCGCCGGCCTCGCCGCCGCGGGCGTCGTCGCGCGCGGATCCGCCGCGGCGCGGATCCGCCTAAACGCCGCCGCGGTTGCCGCGCGCCCCGTACGCGCGGCAAACACTTCGCGCACCACCTCGCCTGCGAATGTAGAATCCTCGTCCGCGCGCGGCGACGTGGCCGGCCCGCGGGCGGCGTTCCTGTCGCCGTTCGCGCCACCCGCGGTGACGGACGACGAGGGCGGTGTCTCCGCGACGAAAGAAAAAACCAAGACAACGAAGAAACTGCGCTTGCGAATCGACGAGCAGTGGTACGACTGCACGGGGTGGGCGAAGGCGCATCCTGGGGGTTCGTTGTTCATCACCCTGATGGACGGGTGCGACGCCACGGATGTGTTTTACGCTCTGCATTCGTACGGCCCGAACGGCGACGACACCGCGGCGCGAAGGCTCGCGATGTTACCGAAGTGCGGTGGCCCGGAAGACGACTTCGAAAACTTCGAAGATGGTTCTACAACGTTCGAATTCAAAGGCGACGGGAAAGCGCACTCGCCGAAAACGGCGCCGCACACGTTTGAACTGAACCCTTCAACGCCGGGGGGCGGCGCTGATTTAAAGTTCGCGGCGCTGCGCAAAAAGTTCGAACAGGGCGGCTGGTTCGCGAGAGACCCGTGGAAAGAAGCCGCGGTGCTTGCTACCACCGTAGGTTTATACGCTCTCGGGTGGTTTCTCGCGAAATCGCACCCCATTCTCGCCACCCTGTCCCTAGGTTTGGGCATGCAGCAAGCCGGGTGGCTGGCGCACGACTACATCCACGGCCGCGGGAAGTGGTGCGGCGTGATGAGGAACTTCGGCGCCCTCGCCAACGGCTTCAGCGCGGAGTGGTGGCAAAACAAGCACAACATGCACCACTCGTTCACGAACATCGACGGCCGGGACGGCGACATTAAGCTGGAGCCGCTTTACTTTCTGCAAGACCCGGCGGTGACGAACAGGGCGGACAACCCGGCGATGCGGAAATGGCAGCACTGGTGCGTAGGTTTCCCATTGGAAATTGACACAGTACCGGTACTGTTACCGGGGTAACAGTTACTATGGTAACTGTTACAAACCCATGTTCCCTCCACCCAAACAACAAAACTGACACTTTTTTTGTGACCCTCTCGCAGGTACGGGTACCCCCTCTACGCCTTCACCTACGCGTTGTGGCGCCGCCACAGCGTGGCGAGCGCGTGGGCGCGAAAGGACAAAGGTGAGCTCGCGCTGCTCGCGGTGCACTACGTGTGGTTGTTCGGTTGCCTTCCCTTAGGCGTCGCGCTCGGTTCGATTCTGGTGGGGGGTTTCTTGGTCGGCGCCCTCGTCACGGCGACGCACCAGACGGAGGAAATAATGTTTGAACAAAACGGGCAGTTCGTCGATATTCAGTTCAGAAGCACCAGGGAGGCGGACGTGAAAGGCCTGGAAGCGTGGCTGTGGGGGGGGATGGACACGCAGCTGGTGCACCACCTGTTTCCCACCATGCCGCGGTACAGGCACCGCGCCGCGCGGCCAGTGATTCAGGAATGGGCGCGTGAGTTCGGGTACGACTTTCGAATCTCAACAAGCGGCGAGATCCTTTCCAAAAACTGGAACCACCTTTCGGAGCTGGCGCACATTTAGGGAACCGCAGCAGCCGCGGTGCGACGATTAGAAACGAAGAGAAGCTACGACGACCCCGAGGAAGCGCATAATACCATTTTGAATTCGACATACGTCCATCTTTTTGCGGTACAACGTAGTGAGGGTTCCTAATGCTTTGAGGTTACCACTCATCTCTTTCCCGGATCATCACTTCTTCCTCCATTGGTAAAGGGACAAGCCGATGTGCACCGCGTTCGCGAGACCCACCGCGAGGCCGACGTAACCCATCGCTTTGTACATCCACTGCTCATCCGTGGGCAGCACTTTGTGCGTATATGCAACCGCCGTGTCCTTGTCGCTGTACTGCCCTTTGCCTCGCAGTAACCAGCGCGTAGTGAGCAGACCTTCCACCCCGACCGGGCCGCGCGCGTGGATTCTACTGGTGGAGATCCCAACCTCCGCCCCGAGGCCCATGCGGAACCCGTCCGAGAAGCGCGTCGAGCAGTTGTGGAACACGCAGGCGCTGTCGACTCTTCTTAAAAACGCTTCCGCGGTGACCTGGTTGTCCGTGATGATGCAATCCGTGTGCGCGCTTCCGTTGGCGTGGATGTACTCAATCGCGGATTCCAAGTCATCAACGATCTCCACCGTTAAAGCCGGGCGCCCGTACTCGTGCCGCAAAGCAGGGCACGGGGGAAGGCTCAAGGTTTTCGCCTGATTGTGAACGAAAAGGTGTTAGTCTCGTATGGGCAATCAGGGAGGCGGAATGTGGTGAGTGGGAAAGGCCCTTACCGCCCTTCGCCCGCCGAACAACTCCACGCCCGCGTTTTCAAGCGCGGGCTTGATTTGTTCGAACCACGCGCCGGATTCGACGTGCTTGGTGTGCACCAGCAGGGTTTCAAGCGCGTTGCACGCGGCGGGGTAGTCCACTTTGCTGTCCACGGCGAGCCGACACGCCATCGCCAGGTCGGCGTCGCGGTCGATCAAAACGTGGCACACCCCGTCCGCGTGCCCCAGCACCGGGATCTTGGTGTTGTTCTGGATGTACGAAACCAGGTCGTTGCTTCCTCTTGGAATAACAAGGTCCACCACGTCGTTGAGTTTCAAAATGTCGCTCACCGCTGATACCGGTAAAAGAAAGTGTCAGTCCATTTGTTGGACGTGTATTGGACGATGTATGGACAAACAGTCACCAGCTTCGGTCTGAACAGTCACCAGCGTTAGAGGTAAAACAGTGTGCCTGGATTGGAAAGGCCCAACGCGTACCTTCTCTGCCTTCCACTAACACGATGCAATCCCTCCCGACGCCGAACTTGGGGAAACAATCCACGATGACGCGGTGCAACGCCTGGTTGGTTCGCTGCGCTTCCTTGCCTCCTTTCAGCAGCAAGCCGTTCCCGGAACGGATCGCCAAACTCGCGATTTGAGGAAGCGCGTCCGGTCTCGATTCGAAGATAATAAGCAACACGCCTAGGGGCGCGGTGACCTGCGTTAGCACCAACCCATCCGCGATTTCCATCTTGGAAAGCGTTCGCGCGATTGGTTCCGGCATGCCCGCGATTTGCCTTGCCCCCTCCGCCAGCTGCGCGATCTTCCCGGGCTTCATCTTCAAGCGGTTCATCAAGTTCGCGTCCGTGTTCGCGAGTTCCGCGGCCGTGATGTCCTCCGCGTTCGCGTCCATGATCGCGGGCTCGTGCAGCTCCAGCGCATCCGCGATGGCGCAAAGCAACTCGGCGCGTTTCTCACTTGAAAGGTTCTGGAGCTGCCGGCTCGCGGACCGGGCGGCCACGGCCTGGTCTCGTGTGGAGGTCATGGTGTTCTGGAATCCGTGACGGGCGGCCGGGTGGCGCGCGGGTGGGGAATGGCAGACGCGCCGGGCGCCGCCGCCGGATGGGAAATTAGCAAATTTACCTCGGCAGTCCGATAAGATAGTCTAGTGACACGTGTACAATTCATTCTTTCGTCGCCATGGCGTGCGTCGCTCCTACCGCGCGTTTCCTCGCCCCCTCGCGCCCCAGGGTCGCGCGGGCACGGTCCGCAGAATCCATCAAACACGGCGTGTGCGGTGTTGGAAGAGTCACGCGCGCGGTCGTCGCGGCGAACGCGTCTCGTGATGATGACAGCAAACAGGCCTCCGAATTTTCAACTCGACGTGAAACGTTATTAGTCTCCGCGCTTGCCACTGTCGTGTTCGCCGCCGCGCCTCTTTCCGTGACCTCCCGCCCGGCCGCCGCGGCGGAGGGTGTTACGACTGTTTTAGTCGTGGGCGCCACTGGGGCGACGGGGCGGCTCGTCGTGGACGAGCTTCGCAGACGCGCAGACCCGGCAACCCAAATCGTGGCCGGCGTCCGGGACGAAAAGAAGGCCAAAAAACTCGGCGTGGATTCCGGACACGTTTCCGTGTTACCCGACTTCGACGTCACGAGTGACGTGTCCACGCTTACCGGCCAAATGCGAGGCGTGGACGTAGCGATTGTGTGTCTCGGCTTCGTGCCCGGGAACCCGTTCAAAATGAAGGCGGCGGCGCACGCGGTGGATAACGAGGGCGTGGTGCGTCTCGTCGAAGCCGCGAAAGCCGCCGGGGTGAAGGTGCGTGTTCCCTTTCCCTAATCCTGACACTCTGTGGAGGCCCGATTACCCTTCCCTGTTTACGTAATACACATGGCCCGAAAGACTGACACTTTGTTTTACCCATCGTAAGCGCGTCGTTTTGATCTCGTCCATCCTGGTGGACGGCCGCGCCATGCACCAGGAGGACTCGCCCGGGTTCAAAATCACCAACGCGTTCGGGGGGGTGTTGGATGAAAAACTGGTTGGCGAGAAGGCGCTGATTGCGTCTGGGTTGGAGTACGTTATCGTCCGCCCGGCAGGCTTAAGAGGTGAGCCTCCGAAAAGTGAGTTACTTATTACGCCGGGCAACACGATGGCGAGCGGCGAGGTGTCGCGCAAGTTGGTCGCCAAGGTCATGGCGGAGGCTGCTTTTTCAACATCCGCGGCTGGAAAAATCGTGGAGCTCGCGGAAACCGGAACGTTCGCGCCCAACTACGAGCCGCCGAATGTGGCGCAGTACTTGGTAGGGGACGACCAGAGTCAGTGGTTTTTGTAGGGTTGTTTTTGGAAGAATTTAAGAGAAGAAAAAGGATTTTTGACATCTCCGATGAGGTCGCCTGCATTTGACCTTGTGGATGATTCACGTGAAACGTTCTGCGCAGTACGTACTCCTTCTGTAGCGTCGATTGACAACGAAAACAAAGCTCCGCCTCCCCCCCTCTCAGTGAATGATCTCCTGCATGCCCTGCATTTGCTCCCTGGTCATTTTCGACCCCCAGCCGCCTTTCCCGTCCCTGGAAACCTTGACCTTGGCGGCTTCGTGCCGTTCAAGTTCGGGCGGGACCGGGTTGTTTGAGGTTTTCAACAAAGTTTTCAAGTCGTACATGATGTCGGTGTCTTCGTTCGTTAGGAACGAAACCGCGGTACCTTTCCGTCCCGCGCGTCCGGTACGCCCGATGCGGTGCGTGTAGTTCTCGATCGTGAACGGCAGCTCGTAGTTCACCACCAAATCGATGTTCTTCACGTCGATACCGCGGCCCGCCACGTCCGTCGCGACCAGCACGTCAAACTCGCCGTTTTTAAACCCCCGCAGCGCGTCTGTTTTTGTAAACGAAAAGGGTCAGTCTTGAGTCTCGAGTATGGGTGTACTGTATGCGCAAACAGGGCACTTGTGATGTATGTAGTAAACAGTAAATAGTCACGCAGGGGCAGTAAACAGTGTGCCTGGATTTGGGAAAGCCCCGTCCGGCCGTACCTTCGCGCAAGTCCTGCGTCTTCCCACCGTGAAGGCTCTGCACGCTGTACCCTAAACGTCCAATTGACGCGCACAGAAAATCGACACTCTTTTTCGTGTTCACGAAAACAATAGCCTGCGTGTCGTTGAACTGCGCAAGGGTTTGTTCCAGCTCCTTGATTTTTTGGTTCCGCGTCGTCCACCGCACTAATTGCTTGATCAAGTCGCTGGTCTTACCAGCGCTGCCGATGTTCACCACCGCGGGGTTCCTTAAGTACGTACGCGCCAGCCGCTCCACGGAAGGCGGCATCGTCGCGGAGAACATGTACGTCATGCGGTACTGCGTGCCTAGCGTTTTTGCGCTGTCGGAAACGGCCGCGAGGTCCAGGGCTTCTGCTTGGTCAAGCGGTTTCAGGCTATCCGCACTCATGCCCTCCATCACGCTCACGACCTGCGGCTCAAACCCCATGTCGATCATCCGGTCCGCTTCGTCCAACACTAGGAAGTTACACTGCTGCAGCACGGTGTACCGCTTGTCCAAAACGTCGATGATCCGCCCGGGCGTGCCAATCACGATTTCGCACCCTTTCCGTAGCTTGAACCCCTGTTGCTCGATATCCTGCCCGCCCACCACGGACACCACCCTGTAGTTCAGGTAGCGCGCGAACTTTTCCGTTTCAACCTCGATCTGCTGCGCCAGCTCTCTGGTCGGCGCCATGATTAGCGCGTACGGCCCTTTCATTGCTATTTCTTCCGTCATCACCGGGAGGTCCATGATGTACGCCAACATCGGCACCACGAACGCGCAGGTTTTCCCGGACCCGGTTTCCGCGACGCCGATCACATCTCGTTTCAATAAACCGATCGGGATGGACGCCATTTGAATCGGCGACGGCTTGTCGTACCCCACGCTTTTGATCGCCCTCACGATCTCATCAGGCATTGACGCCTCCGCCCACGATCGCATGGGCATGGGAAGGCGGCCGCCTTTCGTGGTGATGCTGTGGTCCTCCCGGAAAATGCGCCAATCCCGCTCGGTCATTTTGTCCAGCGCCTTTTCGCTCCAGTGCCCCGCGCGCGCGTCGGTGGCTTGTTTCGCGTCAAGCGCGTCTTCCCGTAGCGTCGCGCTTCGCACTTGTGACGTCTCGTCGGCGGTCATGCGCTCGCCGAGGTCACGTCTTGATTTGGAAACCAGGGCCATCTGTCGTTGCGCGCCTTCGGAGGCGACGACACGGCGGTCCACGCCGCCTAAACCGCCGCGGCCAAACGCGAGGGAAACTTCGCACGGACGCGAGTACAACGGGTTCAAATCGACACTCGTGTCCTGGTCCTTGTCCCAGTCGAACTTGAACTTGAACTTGTCCGAGGGTTTGGTTGGTTTTTTCTTTACCTTCACGCCTCCCATGTGCTGCGCGCGAATCAACTCCAGCTCGCGCGAGCGCGCGTGGTCGTCGCGTCCGGAATCATGGCCGCCAAAGTCTCGACGCGCGGCCACGTACCCGCCGCGGCCGTGCCCGCCGCCCCAGCCCCGGTCGCTGAACTTGTCCAAGTCGCGGTGGTCGTAAGAAGCCCTCTGGGAAGCCGCTGATGCACCTCCACCGGTACCGACTTCCTTCCCGGAAACGTTTTTCGCCGCGACTTCCTCGGCCCGCCGCTGAAGCGCCGCCGCTTCGCGATCTTTTTTGCTGATGAAGGCCGGTTTGTTGGAAGCCGCCTCCCTCTCCGCGCGTTTCGAGATGAGCTCTTCCAGGGATATCGGGTCGCCCTGGCGTTTGCCTGTGGCTTGGGGTGCGTCAGCGGTCGACCCGAACGGCGCGGCAGCGCCTCGGTCGTCGTTTCCGCGGGGCGGCGCGGCGGCGTGGCCGTCGGGCCGGGGCTCGCGCCGGTAGTACCGGCCCCCCGGGCTTCGCGACCGCGACCGCGAACGGTCCCGAGGAGGAGGACGCGCGTGCCCGCGGTCGTCCCTCCGAAACTCACCCGCGCGCCCGCCAAACTCGCGTCGGTCGTCCCTGCCGTGGCGGTCGCGCGACCGATCGCGGTGCTCGCGACGGTCATCCCGGCGGTCGTCGCGACGCATCGTGCACAGCGGGGTGCAACAACGAATGGAGAAATTGAGGAACCCTGTCCTATTTTTATTTTCTCAGTTCTGAAATACAAAACCAAAAACCTCGAGAAGAAACAGAAGGAGAAGAAAGAAAGTATTTATACTTCATCACTACGTCCTAAGTTCCTCCGCCAGTTTCTGCACGTTCGCAAGCAGCACCTGTTTGCCCACCTCCTCACCCGGCTCCAGCGGCGTCAAATCGTTTTCCTTGAGTTCGCTTCGGTGCCAAAGCGCGGCGTGTTTTTCCCGCGCCGTGGCGTGTTTTACTAATTTCGTCTCCGCCTCAGTCCACGCCGCGCACACAAACGCGAACGCGTCTTTGTGTTGTTTAGGCGAAGGCCACTGGGGCGAGGAAGGGTTGGGTAACGTGTTGCTATCGTCTTGACCATCTTCTTTGTGTGAACTGTCATCGGATTTTGGCAGCAAACAGGGCATCCATCCCCAAGCATGCGCCTGCTCGTCGTCTGTGAACTCGGTGACCACCAACTCGCGCGCCGGCGAATCGTCGTCTGCGTCGTTTTTGATCTCGGCGTCATTGTCTTTGTCGCGATGGACAACTCGGTGGTCTATTTGGTCCGTTGACGATTCAATTTCCCGTGACGATTCAATTTCGCGTGCAGACACGGAAAAGGCACGCACGTCGCCAAGCACTTGGGTTGAAAAAACCTCAGCAGGACACATAAGCAGCGCGGTTCGCGTGGCCAGCGCGCGCGCCGCGCACTCCGCCGCGCTTACGATTCGCGTGCTCCCGGGGGTGTTTTTTTTCTTTTTCTTCATTTCCACATGTTTCTCCAACTCGCAAAGCGTCGCCGCGACGGCGCGCGCGTCCTGATACCGGTAAAAGAAAGTGTCAGTCTTGTGTGGGAACACAGGGAGTCCGGGATTTGGGAAACGCGCAACACGTACCCACGCGTAACGGTCGCGCCACGCCCGGGACGGAGCGATGCGCGCGTACGTTCCGAAGGCCTCGCCGGCGATGCAGTCTATGAAAACCTGAAGCGTGCTTGCGACGTGGTCGTGTTCGTGTTCATGTCGCACCGGGCGGTGTTCGGACTCAAAGTTTTCCGGAAAGTTTTCCTTCCCGAGCGATTCCGCCAGCCCCGCGAATCCCCGCAACGCGCACGACCGCCACGCCGTGACGTGCGGTGAACACGGCTGCGTGTTCGTCATGGCTTCCGGTTTCCGGTGGAACTGCCACGGCTGCGCGCCCGCCCCTTCTAGCATCGAAGTGCGCGCGGGTTGCGACGCGCGCCGGACAAGGGACAGGGTTGAAATTTCAAGCAGACGCTCTACACGAAAAATCGCGTCGGCGACTGGCGCGAACGCGTCGGCGGCGCACTTTCGTTCCGGTTCGCACAAAGCGTGCGGCATGATTTCTTTGTCCGACAGCAGACGTAAGAACCCGCGTAACTCTCCTAGCGCGTCGCGGCACGTCCGTGAGTGACTCGCGACGTCAGGGACGCGGAGATGTCGGAAAGGGCACGTTCGGATTCGTTTTTCGATTCGGGTAACCGCGGATCGGGCGGTTTCGGAAAGCGTTTCGAAAAGCTGCTCGCGCCGCGCCGCGAACGCGGAGTCGATTTGGTCCCGGAAATAGTCGACACCGGTGCCGTCCAGTGCGTTTCGGTCTTTCGTTGTGTCTAGCAGTATGGTGTTTACTGTATTCGTTGCGTCTAGAAACCCCGCGCTCCGAACCCGCGCGACTCCGAACGCGCGAAGCGTGGTTTCCGCTTTGGAAATCTCGAAGACGTCGTCAAAAACAGTTCCCGGCTCGGTTTTATTTCTCGACGCAAAAGTCTTCGCGCCGGCTTGTTCATCAGACTGATTGCCCATACCCAACGCGTGGTCCAGCCACCGACCCACCGCCCCAACTACTTCTTTGCTTAGGTAAGGACCGTACGTCGGTAAGGGCGGTGCGCTGGAGCGCGTCAGGGACGTTTCCAGCCAAGCGCAAACACCAACGGCGAGCGAGACTTTTTTTTGTTTTTCGTCGAGTTCGGTTTCGCGAGTCTTGTGGAAGATTTCGGCCGTTTCCGGTTTCGGTTCCTTCATGCCGTCCTTCCCCGAATCCGCAAGCGCCTGCCCCAGCGCCACACGCCAGGTCTCCTGAAGCCCGACTCTGTTGCGTTCCGCGCGAGCCAATAAATCGCTCGTGGTGGACTTGTACGCCAGCGCGCCGTCGCAGGTCCACAGCGCGCGCAGAGTGTCAAGGTGTGCCGCGAGCGTGGCACCGCGTGCGCCTTTCGCCAAAAGCGCCTCGCACCGCAGCGCCCTCACCCGAAGGCGTTCCTCCAGACCAGTAGGCACGGTCCGGGCACCGCGATGCGAGGTACCCGGCGAGGTTCCCGACCTCACGTGCGACGCCGCGATTGAACCCAACCAACGCTCAACCAGGGTCGCACCCACGGGATCGTCAAACGCGTCGAACACGTCGTGTCTCGTCGCATCCGCCGACTCCGTTTCGTTGGACGAAACATCGATTTCGCCAAACCCACGCGCCACGAGCGCGCGGTGGCGACTTCGAAGGGACGCCGCTTGTGAACGACACGTCACGACCGCATCCGCCGCGGTCCGGCCGAGCTCACCGAGCAATGCGAGTGGGTCCGGCATGGCCCGAGACCTCGCACGCGACGCCACCTCCGCGCCCGCTCGACTGATGATAGCCACTCGATTTCTCGGAGTTGCAACGGCTTTTGGTGCCGACGAGACGTTTTCCGTTTCGTTCGCGACGACAGACTTTCACGAATCGCGACACGACACGGTGTCGTCCTGCCAGAGGTCTCCGCGCTGCCACTCGAGGCGCGGGCGGTTTTCGCGGCCGAACCGGTCCCGCGGGTTCCGGGGGGGTTAGACCGACGATGTCTCCGTCCGCGCCGAGTGTCTCGTCCACCCCCCTTCCGGAGTCCGAGTGGCCGACCCCGCCTTCGTGCCCGGGGTCGCCTCTTTGCGAGCCATCAAGTGCCGCGTCTGCGCCGACGACTTCCTTGACCGCGAGTTCCTTAGCCCCCGGCAACGCCCCGAACACGTGCGACTACGTGTTCCACACCACGAAAGGCGACGTTACGGTTCGCGCGTTTCGTTCGTTGTCCCCCGCGGGCGCGGACCGTTTGCACACGCTTGTTCGCCACGGCTTTTACGACGGCTCGCCGCTGTACCGCATTCTCCCCGGTTTTGTGGCGCAGTGGGGCGTGGCGGCGGAACCGAGTTTGGCTACAGTGTTTGACTGGAGAAATGATGTCTCCGGTTCGATTCTGCCTGATGAACAACCAAATCCCGACGGGCCGGGAAACGACAAGCTGTGGGTGAGTTATTCCAGTTCCTACGACACCGCCACAAACCCGCCGACGGCGACGAACAGAACAGCGGAGCTTTTCCTGAACTTGGTGGATAACAAAGCCAAGCTGGACGGGAAAAGCTTCGTGCCGTTTGCCAAGGTCGTCAAGGGAATGGAGGTGGTGGACACGTGGTACGCCGGGTACGGGGAGATGGACGGGGCGTGCGGGTTGCATTTGGACGGCGGGTGGGTGTGCCATGGGCCGAATGAGACGGATCTGTACGCCGGAGGGGCAGGTACGTATCGGGTATTTCCCAAATCCAAACACTGTTTACTGCCTTTCTCTGAGTACAGTAGGAAAGTACGGTACACTGTTTGCCGATTGTCCAGAGTGCAATGTTTGCTCATACAGTTTACGAGAACATCACGGAAGACTGACCCTTTTCTGTTCCAATCGCAGCGTTCGTCGCCCAAAAGTTTCCAAGCTTTGACCGAATCGGCTACGTCACGGCCAACCCAAACCCACGGGATCCCGATCCGAGCTGGTACTACGGGGACACGAAGCACCACTTCTCGTGGAGCGACGGCGGGGAGGGGCACGGCGTGCTGTGGTACCTGGTGTTCGCCGCGGTGGCAGTGATGTTCATAGGGCTGATTAAACGACAGAAAAACGTCACGAGTGCCGCGGCGAGGAAGGAACGGCGGGGGTCGTGATGAGTATTTTTAGGATTATTTTTGGTTATTTATCGAACGTTCGTTTGGTCTATCTATGTTCATGATATCATTCAACTAGTATTGTTCATCGTATCAGTTAGTCAGTGTCATGCCTTCTTAACCCTAACCCATTCATCGCATTGTACGCATTGATTGTTCATGGTAATTGTATTGTTCATCGTCTCAGTGTCATGCCTTCTAACCCTAAACCCTTATGCCTTCTCTTCTGTATCCTCGCCACTACTGTCGGTCGCAACGGAGGGCATTTCCAGCGTCGGTCCCCCCTGGATTCCGTCCCCCGCCGACTGCAGCACCTTCCAAATCCCGGGCGTCTGCGCGCTCGGAATCTTCACGAGCCCGTCTTTCTTCGACCCCTTCCACGTTAAAAATCCCCACGCCGTCCCGCTTCGCCCCGACGGCCGCGGCTTCATGCGCGTCACCGTCCAAAACGAATCAGCCGCGCCCCGCTCCTCCCACCGCGCGCGAGCGAAGCGGCTCCCCACGCCGTACGCAGGCTGCATCTTCGCCAGCTCGAACACTGGAGGGGAGAGTGGAATGAATGAATGGGGGTGAAAAGGTCAGGGCGTCGTGTCCGGTACGGGCGATCGCGCGAGGTGAGGCGGGGAGACGGGAAACGGTGGGGGGTGGGACGTACGATTGGGTCTCCGGCGCACGAAATCCACCGCGAGGTTCGCCATGTGTGCATACTGCGACTTCGCACCGGCCGCCATCGGGGCGAAGGTGGGCGAGCGCCGCAAGTCCACGCTGCCGGAAGTGAGTGAAGACCTCAGTTGCAGCGTCGAAAGGACACGGCAAATAGGCGTTTGACCGGTACAGTCGGTCAACAAATCGGTTTAAATAAATATTTGAAGCCCTGTTTTGAAACTGCTAATACCGGTGAAAACGTGAGATCGAGCGTCGTTGTGTAACGCTCTCTCTCGGAAGCCTCGACGCACAACGACGCGCACACGACACCCTCCGCGATGTCCTCCGACGCAGCGAATACCGTAATGACTGACGCGAGCGGTGATACCACGACCGCCACTACTCCCGCGAGCCTTGCCGTCGCGCAAGGTGCCATCCCCCGCCTCCCCGACCACGTCGTCGTCACTCACGTTCTCAGTTCTGAGCATTTCGACGATCCCGCGGACCTCGCACGGCTCCCAGCGGTGAGCCGCGCGATGCGCGACGCGGTGGCGGCGACGGGGCTTGCGTTTGAAGAGCTTGGTGAGGAGGAAGCCGCGAACCTTGGATGTTTAAGCGCGGTGCAGCGCCGGCAACGGGGAGGTCGTTTGTCGCGTCAAGAATACCTTTGTGCGGCAGCGGCGAGGAGCGGACAGCTCGAAGAGTTGAAGGTGTTGCGCGAGAACGACACACCGTGGGACGTAGTCACGTGTGTTGCGGCGGCGCATGGTGGACACCTCGAGGTGATGCAGTGGGTTGCGCGAATGGGTGCCCGTGGGACGAGTACACGTGTAATCACGCGGCGCAGGGCGGTCACCTCGAGGTGCTGCAGTGGGCACGCGAAAACGGCTGCCCCTGGAACGCGTTGACGTGCGCGAGTGCGGCGATGGGCGGGCACCTCGAGGTGCTGCTGTGGTTGCGCGCGAATGGCTGCCCGTCAGACGAAAAGGAGTTGCACAGGGCTGTGGCTGAAGAGGGTCGCGAGAAGATGGTAAAGGTGCTGATCGAAGCGGGCGCAGACGTCAACAAGGCAAAGGATGACGGCGAGACGCCGCTTGTTATCGCCGCTCATTTCGGCCACGAGGCAGTGGTGCGGTTACTTATCAAAGAGGGTGCGGACATCGACAAGGCAACGGATGACGTCGTCACGCCGCTGTACACTGCCACTCAAAACAGCCACGAGACGGTAGTGCGGGCGCTGATCGAGTTGGGTGCGAACGTCGACAAGGCAAAAGGTACTGGCGAGACGCCGGTGTCCATCGCCGCTCAGAACGGCCACGAGGCGGTGGTGCGCGCGCTTATCGAGGCGGGCGCGGACATCACCAAGGCGGAGGAAAATGGCGGGACGCCGCTATACATGGCCGCACAGAATGGCCACGAGGCGGTGGTGCGGGCGCTGATCGAGTTGGGCGCGGAAGTCAACGAGGCAAGCTATGTTGGCGAGACGCCGCTTGTTATCGCCGCTAATTTCGGCCACGAGACGGTGGTGCGGGCACTGATCGAGGTGGGCGCGGACATCAATAAAGCAATTAATGACGGCAGGACGCCACTTGTTGTCGCCGCTCATGAAGATCACGAGACGGGCGCTGATCGAGGCCGGCGCGGACATCAACAAGACGATGGATGGCGGCTCGACGCCGCTGTTCATCGCCGCTGAAGAGGGCCATGAGGCGGTAGTGCGCGCCCTGATCGAGTTGGGTGCGGACATCAACAAGGCAAGGGATGACGGCGCGACGCCACTGTTTATCGCTGCTCCAAACGACCACGAGGCAGTAGTGCGCGCCCTGATCGAGTTGGGCGCGGACATCAACAAGTCGGAGAAAAACGGCGTGACGCCGCTGATCGTCGGTGCTCTTCTGGGCCACGAGGCGATATTGCAGGCGCTTATCGAGGCGGGCGCGGACGTCAACGAGGCGTATCACAGCTGCCAGACGCCGATGTTCCTCGCCGCACAAAACGGCCACGAGGTGGTGGTGCGGGCCGTGATCGATTTGGGCGCGGACGTCAACAAGGCGAGGGATGACGGCGCGACGCCGCTGCTCGTGGCCGCCCAAATCGGCCACGAGACGGTAGTGCGGGCGCTGATCAAATCGGGCGCGGACGTCAACAAGGCGACGAATAAGGGCGAGACGCCGCTGCTCGTCGCCGCTTATCACGGCCGCGAGGTAGTGGTGCGGGCGCTGATTGAGTTGGGCGTCGACGTCAACAAGGCGGCGGCGTACGGCGCGACAGCGCTGTGCATGGCCGCTCAACAGGACCACGAGACGGTGGAGAGGGCGCTGATCGAGGCGGGTGCGGACGTCAACAAGGCGAGGGATGACGGCAAGACGCCGATGAACACCGCCGCTCAAAACGGCTACAAGGCGGTGATGCGGGCGCTTATCGAAAAATTGAAAAATTGCTCCTAACCCGAGCGAGAGTGATCTCCGCTACTCTTTCATATTGGCATCACAAAGGTTTATCAGGGTGAAAAAGTTGTGACAATAGTACATTCGCGAAACGGTTCTCGATACGCATGGGCGTTGTTGAAAGAGACATATCCACTCACGCGTCGGACTCGTCCTCTGCCTTTTTTCTCTGTTTCGCGGTGAGACCCGAACCTTAAGATTTGTAAAAACCAGACCCTGCTCAAACGAGGCACGCTCCAGCGTCGCCGCTCGATCGAATTACCGGAAGACAATCGGCCTATCTCAAGGGAATTCTGCATTCAATGGGATAGGCTGATACGAGTTCGCGATGATGCCCTAACCACGATGTGCGTAGCCATGAACCATAGTAGTTCATGCGATTTTAATTCTTTTATATAAACTTCCAAATTTGCCCGTGTGCCGCAAAGTCCTTGGACCAGTCAATCAGAATTAGTCACTGCAACTGCAGTGCTCTGGTTGATGTGGACCTTGACCGGCTGCACGGGGTATTAGCTCATTTGGCAGGTGCGTATTTCACACGTCTGCCGCATCAAATACTCGCCTTGAGTACCTTTCAATCCACAACACAACCTCGAGTGTCGCGACTGACCGTGAACCCCCCTGAAAACCACAGAGCGTGTGTGAGTGTTTCCCTGCCCTTACTTACATTCCCAGCATCGAAAAACGAACTTCACGAAGATCAGTATCTGCAACAGTGACTGACCGAGACTTCTCCATCCAGCGTTTGCATCGACAAGGTACGGGGATCGAAACCCTGATACTCCATCAAGTTAATTTTTGCACGTTGAAACGATGGGCGTGTAGAGGAAGGCGTCCTCTTTCTCGTGAGCTTATTTTCAGGTCAAACAGCGTTCGGGAGACTCGGTGTCGGTGCCTTCCCCAAGGTGGCACACGGGTTCTTTTTGGAAAAATGTGTTTCTTATTTTTGGTTTTTGGCAGAGTGACCTGTCGTCGTGCGCGCATGTACCAGGGGGGAAGACCTCGATATCCCGGGAGATCGCAATGTTTAAGTGACCGCAGACGGTGTAAGGATCCCGGATACGTGGTAAAAAATACATCATGAAGTCAAGATTCCGGGTGTGATGACCCTCGACGCCTTGTCTTGTGGTGGCCACGAAAAAGGTGCATCGAAAATCTCGCGAAGTGGGCACCTCATCCGCCCGACGTACGCCGAGCTGTACCGGGAGCAGTGTCTCTTGATGACCACGAATTGCGAGACATGCGTTCGAACGCAAGCAAGTCACACCGTGATGAAGTCAACTGGCTCGTAAAAATGTGTTCGTCTCGGTGAATATCACGATGTATCGTACGTCTGTGCGCGCGCATGGGCCGCTTGGTTGGAGTGCAAATCCGAAATTCTTTCGGTATTTTTTGCGTCGGTGGTTCGATCCGGAAAGGCGCGGCAAGACCCTTTTGTCGTTTTTCCCGACTGATTACCCCACACAGGCTAGCTCTCGGCTCTCCGCCCCTCGCAGGCCTCTAAATTCCCGAGAACGACCAATCAAACGAAAGGAACCCTTTTTCGATTCCTGTGACGCACGTCGCTCGCGGTTCGCAAGATGCAACGTGGTCTCCATCCATCGATATCACCTGCCATCCATCGCCCAACCCCTCACTTCGCCCCGACGCCCGCGCTCGGTGCGATTTCACCCGCGCGGTTACGCTTGTGGGACGCGCCTCTCGTGTCCGTCGCGTGTGTGTTGGCCAACCCCGGACGCGCGTGCTACCGTAGTCCGCGAACGACGCGCTCGTCGCGCATCATCCATTGAAGTGACGGGGGCGTTGCAATGATGATGAGTCTCGCCGCAACCTCCAGCAGCGCGCGTTCGACCACCGCCACGCGAGGGTTCGGCAACAACCGCGTGCGTTCCGGTGCCGCCGCGTCATCCCGCGGCGTCGTCGTGGCGTCTAAAACAACCGCGGCGCGTGTCGCGCGGCGCGCCGATTGGGCCCGAACCGTGTCCGCCGTCGGAAATGGGGTCGAGCCGTCGTTTTCGCGAGGCGCACGCGCGGCGCGCGACGCGACGCGCGACGCGAAGCGAGGCGACTCGATGGGAAGATCCGCTGTGGCGGTACGTGACTTTCTTTGCTCGATGCGACGAACGTGGCGCGATCGATGCGTCGTCTAGCACCGCACGGAGAGACGCGCCCCCCAGAGCCCCTCTATCCGAACCACGCTATCCGATTGCGTGACACGTCGCCAAGCACACGCTTTATTGGGTTTTGCGTTTTGCAGACCTTTTTCTTTTTAGAATCCGTCGAAGGGGAGGTCATCGACCCATCAGGGTCGTGCATGCAACCGCGAACAACAGCTGCCGACGTACGTGACGCTGACCTGTACAATACCTAAACCCTAAACCCTAAATAAACAGGACCCCGATCGAAGAACCTTCGGTAGCAGCGACGAGGTTTCGTCATCCGCCGAGTTCCCGGCACTGCCCGCGACGAAAACGATTCCCGTGATTGCTTCCAAAAAAAAGCGCCTCACGAAAACCGAGCGCAAAGAAATCGGGGACTCCTACGAATGGAGCGCCTGGGTGTCGACCTGCGGAGTTACTTCCATTGCTATTACGGCCACCTATTTACGCCTACTCAGGGAAGTCACGGACGCGGGCGGGTTCCCGTGGGCCGAGCTCTTCGCCCAACTCGCGCTCGTCGCGGGCGCCGCGGTCGGCATGGAGTACTACGCGAGGTACGGAGCACAAAATCAGTTTTGTTTTTTTGAAACGGGAAGCTCGAGTGTTTACGACTCCTGATGGAGTAATCAGTCAGACCCAATACCATACCCTTTCTTTTCCAACTTAACACCGATGACCGTACACGACCGTTGTGTTAGTCACTACTCCACGACACTCGTACCACTCACTACTCCACGACACTTGTGTTAGTCACTAACCACGACACTTGTACTAATTTCTTACCTTCCCTCCCACCTAACCCCTAAAACACCAAACGACCCCAACCTCTCATCAGGTACGCGCACAAGTACCTGTGGCACGACTCGTGGTGGACGATGCCTTTGAAGAACCGTAAGGAGTGGAACCGCCCGGTGTGGCTTTTGCACGAGAGCCACCACTTGCCTCGGGAGGGCGCTTTTGAGGCGAACGACATTTTCGCAATCGCGAACGGCGTGCCCGCGTTCGCGCTTTGCGCGTTTGGGTTCCTGACCCCCGGCGTTTTCGGCGGCGCGTGTTTCGGCGTGGGTCTCGGGATAACCTTCTTCGGAATCGCGTACATGTACGTACACGACGGGATGGTGCACCAGCGGTTCCCTACCGGTCCGCTTGGTAAGCTCCCGTTCCTTCGAAAAATCGCAGCAGGCCACACCATTCACCACACCGAAGCTTTCGACGGCGTGCCGTGGGGTTTGTTTCTATCGACGCAGGAACTGGCGAAGTGCCCTGGCGGGCTGGCGGAGCTCGACGCCGTGGTGGAAGCGGGGGAACGGAAAATGGAACGGGACGCGGAGGAACGCAAACGGCTAGCGGACGCTGGCGCGCAGGGGAACTTCTCGCCGTGGCCGCGAGCCAACTTTTCGCCGTGGCCGCAAGAGGGGAGGCACATCCCGAGCGAAGTCAGCGCGCCGGCGTGCAAGCTGCCGGAGGAGTAATGTGGGGACAGAGTTTTTAATACGGGTTGCCATTTTTTTCGCAAAAACGCAGCAAAGTAGATTAGCTTCCCATCTTACCTCTCCTCTTCCACCAGCAGTCTCTCACGCGCGTTCCTCACGTCGACGTGTTCTGTGTCTTCTCGTCCTTCACACGACACTTCGTTTGTGTGTCTTTAGTAACGCGATGCCCATCTCACTCGCGACCACGTCCCTAAGAACCGCCGCGGGCGCTGGAAAAAAGTCGCACCAACCGCGGATCGGCGCGCGCGGCGGTCGCGTCGCCACGCAAGTCGTCGCAGCCAACAGGTACGTCACTTGTTGATACCCGGTGACCGCATACGCGACGCGGGACCCTGATGCGATGCGCCACCAAAGTGGTGTGTTCCACGCCGTTCGCGCGCCGTGTCCTTATCCCCGCGCGCGCCGTGCCTTATCGCGTCCCGCATCATGACTCAGCACACAAAGCCACGTCGCCGTTTTCATCACATCACCTCTTGTGACCACTAACCCCCCACTACCCCTTCAAATCGCGCTGAACCCAGCAGGCGCGACGAAACCTCATCAGCGATCCTTTCCGTGAAACGCGTCGCCGTCGCGGGTACGTTCGGAGACACGTCGATTCGCGCGGACGTCGCGGACCGCGATCGGGTGGCATCGCCGAAAAAGAAACCGACGCGGTTCGCTCGGTTTTTTTCGAGGAGTTTATTTTTTTCACAAAGGTCTTTGAGTTATTTTTCAGACGTCCTGTGAAAGATGACCTCAAGAAGCCGTTCCTCAAAACACTCTGACCCCCCCCAAAACACCGTTTCAAAACAGGCATCGTCGCGCTTCAGCTCGCCGCCTCCCTCCCCGCGCTCGCGGACGCCGGGGTGTTCAACGACCGCGCGTCGCAGAAAGCGGCGATTTTGGCGGCGGCGCGGGCGAAGGCCGCGGCGGGCGCCGCGATGGTCGCCCCCCCCCCCGACGCCCCGCAAACGGCGCAGTTCAAACAAGTCGAGGGTTTCATGGACAAGGACGTGCGGACCGTGAAAAGCGCGGAAAGAGCTGCGGAGGAGGGAGAGGCGAAAGGGGTGGTGAGCTTCGGGGTCACGGAGCCTGCGGCTTCGAGCGCCGCGGCGGAAACGCCCGCGGAGGAAGCGCCCGAAAACGGCTCCGAAAAAGGCGGGTTGTTCGGCATGTTCAACTGAGAAATAATTCAACCGGGAGGAGAGCGTGGTTCTTGAATCTCGCACGGTCGTCGAAACCGCGGTGACGAGTACAAGGAGACAGGGCAGTAGCCACGCGTCTTGTGCGTTGAAATACAGCAGAGACGGTACCGGTCACACGCAACGAAAAGCCAAATATTTCGTCTGCGCAGAAGAGATCTTCTGCTCTGCTTTTGTTCATCTGCTTTGCACGCCTCTGTCTGTTTTGAAGCGAGAGCACATCATCATTTTCACCCGCGCCGCATCTCGCCGCACCAGCAGCACTCGGTTGTTACGATGTCCGACCTGGACTGGGGTGCGTTTCCGCCCGCCCCGCGTTCGCGTTGCGACACGCACGTCGCGCACACGGCCTTGTTTCGCCAAACACGCGACATGCCACGCGATTTCTGCCGCCGCCAACGCGCGTTTCTCGTGTTTTTCCTTTCCGCTGCAGTTGCTCGAGTCTCGCATCGTCGCGGAGGTCTCTGGTTTCCGCCTCCCTCCCAAACTCCGCCTCTTCCCGCGTCTAACCAACCGTTTCCTCCCGTTACATGGTGTCACCCCAACCACCACGTCTCCTCCTGACAGACGACGAGGAGTTCGAGGTCCCTGACCTGGCCGCGGAAGTCGCGGCGAAGGCGACGATCACATCCGATCCTCGGTTCGAGGGCGAAGATGCGGAGGACAGTGTTGAGAAAAAAGCGGTAGTCGCCAAGAAACCGCCGGTGGTCAAGAAAACGGTCGCGGAGTACGTGGACGAAACCTTAGATGACCCCGCAGATGAAGCCGCGCGGCGACAAAAACTGGTGGAACAGGCTGATCTTGAAGCCGCGAAGGAGCTTTTCGGAACGGACGGCTCGGAGATCGATTTAGCCACGTTTAACCCGCAAAACGAAAAGGCGTTTGCGAAGTTTGGCAAGCTCGTCGCGACCAAGTTCCTGACCCCCGTAAACGACCACGTTTTCTTCAAAGAAGCCGTCAAAGCATTCACCATGGTCGCGGTGAAACAGATGACCGCCGCGGAGGTCAAGGAAGTGGAAGCCACGCTCGTTGCGATACGCACGGAGAAGGTCAAGGCGGAGAAGGCGGAGTCCCTCGCCTCGGCGCGCGCCGCGACGGCGGCGACGGCGAAGGGCGGGAAGGGGAAGAAGAAGTTCCTGAACAAAGGAACCAAGGGCGGCGACAGCGGGCTTGACGATTACAAGTACGAATCCTACGACGTGGAAGACGAGATGGACTTCATGTAGGGGGGGGGGTGAATAACTGGACAACGTGCGAGGGTGACAATTTTGACACAGTGAAATTTCCACAAAACGTTTCTTTTACGGAGAGTCAACGTTAACACAAAACACTACGCTTCACCCGTCATTCCTCCCCTCCAAACGCGTCCTCGACGTCCCTACACGTCTCCCTCGCCGCGCTCGCCGCTCGCGCGGCCCCTGGGACGTTCCCGGTGACCATTGCATCCGCGGCACGACGCAAGATCGATGCGCATTCCCGCGCCGCAACCGCCGTGGCCTCGGCGTACGCCGCGGATTCGCCGTTTTCCTTCGTCGAACGAACCTCCACGAACGCTTTGACCGCGCGCGACGTCGCGCTCGCGGTCGCCGTGACCGCGGCCACGGAGTCGAATGAATTGTTATGGACTAGCACGGTTGCTTTTGTGTGGTCCATCGCCGCGTCGGTGTCGGTCGCCGCACTCATCGCAGCCGCCGTCGCCGCCAACGCCGTGATTGTCGGCGCCGCGAACCTCGGCGCCGCGCGAAGCACGCGCGAGGTCGCTTCGTGCAGCGCCGCCGCCGCCGCCGGCGTCGCGCCCTCACTCGCGGCGGCGAACAGCGCGCGCGCTACCACTTCCGGAATCGCCCCCTCCAGCTCCGCGGGCGGTTTCTTCGGCTTTAAATCGACAAACCCAACAAACGAAGAAGCCTCCGCGGCGACCGCGACCGCGATGAGCGCGCCGTACAGCGCTCTTTCTTCGCAATCCACCCCGGTCGCGGCGGCCCTTCGTCGCGAAGTCGCTATCGCGCCCCACCCGAGCGCGCAGCCCGCCCACGCGTCTCCGTCCCCCAAGCTCGCCAGCGCAGCGCCCGCGGAGTGCGCCACTGCGCTGGCTCGCCCCCAACAAGGCGAACCCGTCAGCACGGACACGAAGAACGACGTGGTGAGCGCCAAAGGCGCCGCGCCCACGTTCCCGGCAACCGCGTCCACGGCGCGCGTCGCGACGTCGTCGCGTTCGTCGTAGCCCGAGAACTCGCCCGGAAACCCGGGCGCTAGCGTGGCGTGCGCCACCGCGCGCAGCGTCGCGGGCGACAGTACAGGCAAGTTCCCAAGAAGCGCGATCGCGTCTACGCGTACGCGGCGAGGCAGTTTGGAGAACGGCCCGAGCCGCGCCTGCTGGCGCGGCGCGTCCGGGTCCGCGGGCGGCGGCGGCGCCTGATTGTAAAAAAAGAAATGTCAGTCTTGTATGGGCAATCAGGGAGGCGGAATGTGGAAATGGGAAATACTTGCCAGCGCGAAAAACGGCGCCAGCTCCGACTCAACCGCGACGAGCGCGGCGTGCGTGTGCGGCAGCCGGTCGGGCGTGGCGCGCGCGGCGACGGTTCGCAGCGCGAGCAACGCCCGGTGCGTTGTGTTGGGGTCCTTGTGTTTCAGCTCCCACAGCGCCCGGGCGAAAGGCCGGAGCCACTTCGCGGCGGCGTCCTCGGCGAGAAACGCGGAGGAAAACGCGACGGGCGGCGCGGAAATTCCAGAGGCGGAGCCGTCGCTACTGCTACTCGTCGCCGCCGCCGCCGCGTTGGGGAGCACGGCGGCGAGCAGGGAGACGCACGCGGCTCGTCGCTCTGAAGGGCCGCTAATCACCGCGGCGGACCACACCTCGCCCACGGCTTGTACTAAGTCATTCCTGGATCGCAACGCCTTTTTCGCGATTTGCGTGTTTTGTCCGGAAAGCGTGGGGCGCGACAGCGCGCGTCGCGCGGCGCGCAGCAGCTCGCCGTAATCGCCCTCCCCTGTTCCCTCCGCTTCGCCGCACGGCCCTGCGGCCAGAACAACGCCGCGAAGCGCGGTGGCGAGGTACGTCGCGACGGCCGTGGAAGCGGCGTCCCCGGCTTTGGGGCTGATGATATCGTCGGTGTCGGTCATGAAATACTCGTCATCCGTGTCGGAGTCGGAGTCGGAGTCGGAGTCGTCTGTTTCCTGATCCGTTTCCAGACCCTCACAAACGACGCTTTGCGACAAAACGCTCGCCCTCTCCACGACCCTGGCGTCCAGTACGGATGCCACGCCGTCCGCGGTGGCGGAAAGCAGCCCAACAAGTGCGGCGTTGTACGCCACCAGCGCCCTTCGTTCGGGGGCGCCGAACGCGGCTGGAGCGACCGCGGGAAAGGCGCCGCCGCCAAGCGCGCGATGGCAAAGCGCGCCCGCCGCGGCGGCGGCGGCGGCGCCTGGAACTCTGCCCAACTGCCCTCCGTGCGTTCCGTTGTCCACCAGCCGCAGCGCCAGCCTCGTTGACACCAGCGCCTCGGTCATGGACTTGACCACCACCAGAAAGTTGAGCTGATTGTAAAAAAAGAAATGTCAGTCTTGTATGGGCAATCAGTCAGCGGAATGTGGAAATGGGAAATACTTACCTGCTGCGAGTCGCCGCCGCGCTCGCCGTTCGCGTCCCGCAAACTAGGCGTGGCTGAGAAAAGCAAAGAAAGGGTCAGTGTTGTGAGTCGGGAGTGTGGGTTCGCAACCGGTACCGTAGTAGGACTGTGTCAAAGTACGTCAGGTCTCTTTACCACAGTACTGGTAAACGTTACTAGTATTTGGGAAACGCTCAAGGCCGTACCTTCGTCCCACGCGGAAAACAAAAGCGACGCTAAGTCGCTCGCCGCCGCGGGGATCCCGGCGGCGCCGTCGTCGCGTTCCGCCGCCGTGGCCCTGGACTGGTTTCCCCCGCCGAACGCATCCAGAGCGGTCGTGGCGGTGTCCCGTGGGGGGCGTTGCTGTCGGCAGCAGTGCGTGGAGGACGCGCTTGAGTTCGAATCAAAGCCACCGAAGACGTCGTCCTCGGAGCTCCGCGGACGTTTGTTCGTTTGGAACGTAGTGGTCACCACTCTTTGTCCCCGGTTCTGTGCGTCGGGTTGTCCGTTCGCGTCTTCATCTCCACTGCTCGAATCCCCAAACACCAGCGTCTCCAGGAACCGGCGACACGCCGTGAGCAGCCGCAGCCGCGCGTTCGGTGAGCTCGCGCCTACTCGCGAGGCGGTCATGTCCCCGAACGTGGGTGATAAACCGTGCCGCGTGGCCCGCACCGCCGCCGACGCCGCGGCGGCCGCGGCGGTCGCGCTGGCGTTGGCGCTCGCATCGAGCGCCGAGCCCGCGGCGTCGTCGCCCCTTCTCAGTAAGTCAGCGAGGTGCCTCAACGTCGCGGCTGGGGCGTGCCGTGCGACGAGCTCCGGTGCGGCGTCCAGCAAGGTTTCAAGCGCCGCCGGGGCGTCCCGGCGCGTCAGCGGGTCCACGTGCGTCAGCGCGGCGCCGACGTGCAGCACCAGTCTCTTGGCGAATGGCGCGATGCCTCGCTTTCCCAGCGCGGGTAACACCCCGTGTTTCAGCGCCCCTCGAGCCGCGATGCGCACGATCTGCTCCCGGTCCACTAACCGCTCCGCGGTTTTCTCCACAACCGCCGCGGCGGCGCCGCCCATAGCGCCCGGGTGGTTCTCCAGGAGCTCCCGGATGCCCTCCAGCGCGTCTTTCCGGACGCGCTCGCTGTAGTGCCCTGTTTGATTCAACAGCTCACCCAGGGAAAGCCCCCTGGAGGTCACCGCGTCGCCCTTACCTTCGCCACCCAGACTGGTCTGCCCGGGAAGGTTGATCCGCTTCGCCCGGACCGTCGTGTCCGTCGCGTTCGCGTTTTTCCGGATCGTCTTCCCGACTTTTTTCTTGGCCCGGATGAAATCGATACCGCCGCTCTGCCGGTTGTTCACGGCTTTGGTTTTCTTGCCCATGTTGTGAAGAAGCGCGCCTCACGCGAAACACCGAAGAAGGAACCTAAAGCACGCGGCGCCGAGCACCAAAAAGCCCTCCCCGGCAGACCCCCGTGGTGCGCCGCCGCGCGCTAGAGATAGGAAGCAAAAAGAGCGGCGGGCGGAGGCGAAGTGCGAAATGCTGCAAATGATGCGAATGCCAGCGAGGAAGCGACGAAGCGAGATCTCGGAGCGTTTTGGATTCTGCTTTTGCCTTTCTGCGCCAGTTGTCTTTCGTTCGTTGTTGCCCTCGCATGCCATTCGCCTCGGCACCAACAACGACCGCCATGGCCGCCATGTGTGCCACCCCCGTCTTCGCGGCGCGCGCGCCCGCCCGTGCGTCCGCGGGTACGCCCTCCGGAAAACCGCTTTTGATGTCCCGACGCGCCGTGTTGGTTTCCATCCCCGCGGTGCTGGTGGGATCCACCGCCCGTTCCGCGAACGCGGTGGCGCCCCCCGCGTACTACGACGACACAATGGAAGTGATCGCGCTTACCCGGTCCATCATCACCGGCGCCGATCTCAGCGAGAACAACTTTGCCACGTTTCAGACGAAACGGGACAAGTGGTACGCGGCGTACCAGCTGCACCACGAAAAAGGCGTCGGGTACGGGTACGCGAACACGTTCAACGCGCAGGCCAAGGTTGGGCTCATGATCCGCGTGTTCAAAGAACGCGGCGAACAGTTCGACCCCGAACGCACGGCGTACAACAAGGAGTACATGCTGGAAATTCTGGACAAAGGAAAGGCGAGCTTGGACGAAATGCACTTGAAAGGACAGATTTAATGGAGCGATTCATGGATGATTGATGGACCTCACGTTGCAAGTGGGTTGTCGGGACGTCGCGTTTCTGAAGACGTTTTTATGCTGAGCGGATACGGATTCCCGTCGTCACGCGCGCGATATCGCATCATGTTCGCCTCTTTATTAAACCGTGATTACTACGAATCACACCACGTCTCCCGGCTTTTCTCTTTAGTACCGTTGCCTGCCTTCCCTGTTACCCGCGTCCCGGCCTTGTTTTCACCAGCTTCACTTCGAAAACCAGGGGCTCGCGCGCGTGCGTTTCGACCTGTCGCTTTTGGCCAAACTCGGGGGGTTGCGGGGACAACCCTTTGTTTGTGTACCCCAGCGAGGGCGGAATCAGCGCACGTCGTTTTTCCCCCGGCCTCATACCAGTAAGCAGCTCATCCAGGCCTTGAATCAGGGTGCCGGTCGGACCCAACACGAACTCAGCAGGGTCGCCGTTGCCGCACCCTATGCCGCAATCGATACTGCCGTAGATGAAGTACCCATTCGCCCGGCGCAACACGTAATCGAAAACAGCCACCTCACCAGCCTTCGCGGCTGTACCGACCCCGTCGTTGATCTGCTCGTACACCACCCCTTTTGCAGTTCGTCGGTACTCCGCTGGCGAGTCAGGTACGACGCCTAGCCCGGGCGAGCTCCAGTCCCCAGACGAGGGAGCCGCGGTAACAGAAGGGGTTTTAAACGCGACGAGCAACGCGCCCGCGACGGAAGTGCCGAGCGCGATGCGTCGAGATGATGACTTTCGTGTTTTGTCAGGGACGGGATCCGCCGGTAACAAGGAAGCAACACACCGCGTCCCTCGCGCGCCTCGCCGACACGCGACGCGAGGTCGCGTGCCGGGAAAAACGGCAGGCGCGACGGACATGAACACCACGCGGGCGAGGAGTGACTGACGTGGGGAAAGGATGATAGAGATGATGATGATGAGACACAGACACGTCAGCAGAGTGGTCAAAAAAACAAGCTGCTTTGACTGCGGAGTGCACCGCGCGTCTCGAAGCGGTTCAGGGTTTCACTATCTATTTGAATGTATTGCAAGCCGCGCGCGTGGCGTCGCACGTGGCGGGTCTTCGTATCCTATGGTATATTTTCTCTTCCTTCTTTCTCGGTTCCTGAACCGTAATACCCCTTTTCGTGTGCTCCGAAACATACGTACGCTTGTGCATTCGCGAAACCGGAAGCTAAAGCCGTTCTCCAAACCCGATCATCTGCGACCGCATTGAGTGGTTCGGCCTTAGCGTGAAGTCAGGCATGGGCGCGCCCGTCATCGGCGAGGTGCTGTGCTTGTCCAGCCATCTGGAGATGCTAACTCTTTCGTACGTGTACCCGTCCCACGCGATCACCGGGTCCACCATCACGTCGCGGGTGATTGAACAGAAAAACTCGGCCGGAATCGGTTCGCCCGAGACGCCGGCGTTGGCGTGCGCGACGCGGATCTTCATCACCGAAGCCTGCATCATCGGGCTCGGCTGCGGCTCCGTTTGGGGAGAATGGTCAGTGACGTCATCGGGGGCTACTTGAGTGCTCTGCTGACCGCGCCCGTTGGTGTGCACTTGAGTGTCAACTTGCGCGGCAAACAAGGACGTCTCAGCGAAGGAAGGAACAGCCCACGACTCGTCCGGTTTCGGAAGCGGGGCCTCCGTCTCCGCTGGTAACGCGAACGGCGTCGCCGCGTCGTCATCGTCGTCGTCGTCGAGGTGCATCAAGCCGCCCGTCAGCGCCATGAGCTCGTCCTCCAGTTCCCTGCCCTCTGCGTGGAACAAATCGGAGTCGAAGCTCCCGAAGCGCCGCACGTGGCCGTGGCGCGAAGGAGACGTGGACACACGCTCCGGCGCGTCGCGCCGCGCGCTTTCGGAGGAGAAACCGAAATCGAAAATACCACCCCCGAAAGCACCCCCCGCGACCACGGCCACGGTCCCGCCGCCGCCGCCGCCGCTCCAGCCGAGCGGGCCCCGCGCGCCCGCACCTGGGTGCGGCGTGGGCGGCAGCGGCGGCGGGCTGTGCGAATTGTTGGCGCACCGTCGCCCCGCGAACCGCGCGTGCGCGGGCGGCGGGCCGCTGGGAAGCGGCGGGGGCGGTCGCGACGGCGGCGGCGGGGGCGGTCTTTGAATCGTTTGCTCGACCACGGACGGTCGGGTTCCCAAGAAACCGGTACCGTCGTGGAGATCTGGCTGTGTGTTTGAATCGCGCGGCGCGATTGTGACACTCCGCGGAACTTCAACCGGCGCCGAAACCGCCGTTCCCAAACCAACAACCGGCTCCGCGAGGAGGTTCGCGAACCGCGCGCCGGCGCCGAGCCACCCCGAGGCGGGGTTACCCCCCATCGCGTGGAACGCGTTTTTTGTCGCGTTTGCGTCGGTTGGCGTTCCTCCCGCCTTGTTTGGAACGCTCGCGCCGCCGTTACGGATCCCGTTCACAGTCGAACCACTCGCCAGCCCCAGTGGCGAGGACCCTGACCCGCTGCTCGAGTGCCACGCCGAAACCACGTGGCCCATGGGCGCCATGGGAGGCAGCGGCGGGTCGAAATCAACCTCAAGCGCGTTCGCGCGCGTGCGGATGCTGGTACCGCGCGCGTTTGGCGACGTCGCGCGTGCCGTGGAACCCGAGTCGGGGAAATTCGAATTCGTCGTGTCACCGACAGCGGTGGACGCGGCGGGACTTTTGACAGCGAGCCCGCCCGGAACCCGAAGTGTCTCCAATCGCTTCGGCGCGGGCAACGGCCGGGGCGCGGGAAACGATGAGCCCGCGTTGAGTTTTGTTTTCACCGCACCGGTGGGAGGTACTACCATTTTTGGCGGTACGTACCCTGGTTGACCCGCCACCGGGTGTATCGTACCATACACCGGTTGGCCCACACCTCCGGTCGGCGGCGCACTCGCGCACCGCGGCGTGGGAATCATCTTCAAGCTCGATAGCTTGTCTTTGATCGTTGTCGCGAACAGTACCGCGGTCGGAGGCTTCGCCGCCGTTCTCTCCGCCTCCGCCGCCCGCTCCGCCTCCGCCACCGTCTCCGCCTCCGCCGCCGTCTCCGCCTCCGCCACCCGCGCCGCCTCTTCCTCATCCGCCCTCCTGACTTCCTCCAGCTCCGCCTTTTCTATTTTCACCGCCCGCGCCTGTTCCACCAGCCGCTGCAACTCCCTCCGTTCCTCGTCTTCGCTCGCCTCTAGCGCGCGCTGTTCCTCCCGCAAACGCTGCTTCCGCGTTTCTTTCTCCGCTTTCAGCGTGGCTTTCCGCTCCAGCGTCGCGACACGGTCCGGCGAGTCCTTAGGTTCCGATATCAAGCCGGCGCTCGTCGCATCCATAGAACTCGCGGGCGCCGATTGCGCACATCCGAAACCGAAATCCCCAAAATCCTTCGTCGGCGGCTTACGGCTGGACAGCCCGCACTTGCCGCACTTGAACCTGTGCCCCACCGGGTGCTGGACCGGAAACGGGGTTTCGCAATGACCGCATACCTTCACCCCTGTTCGGTTGGTGGTTTCCGCGACGGGCGATGACGGGGGCGATCGCGGAAAGTCACGGTCCGCCGCTTTGGGCGAGCCGATTGAAACCGAGACGTGCTTTTGCAACCCAGGAAGATGGCTCCATCGCGTCCGCGCGTACCCCAGCCCCAAAGAGGTTCCCAGCGCGATGCACACGTGCGTTACCCCGGTGAATCGGTACAGCAACGCCTTGTTTGCGTCGCCATGCCCGTTCGCGCGCCCGAAACAAACGATCGCCACCAGCACCGACACGGCGACGCACACCACCGCCCAGTTCGTCACGAGCGCCACGAAGGACGTGTTTTCGGGTGTCGCGCATCGCGGTCGCGCGTCATCTATCCAGCGCCGCACACGGTCAGCGATACCGTTCGTGTCGCGGCCCGAATTTGCCGGCCGAGGCGATGCCGCGCTCGTCATCGCAACCGCACTGATGACGACGACGGCGACTCGTATCACGGCACGTCACACGCCCGCGGACCCCTACCCACGCACACCACGCGTACCCAAGAACCGCCCGTCTCGAGTTACGCCAGTGGAGATCTAGTCTCGCAAACTCCGCGCCAGCCAGGAGTCCAACACGCCGAGCCCGCGTAGCACGCCGGTCTCTCGCTCGTGCGTCGCGCGTCGCCACGGGGAAACTAAGGCGACGCGAGCGTGAAGCCCCACGCGCCGGTGAGTGAGCCACGTGAGGCAGTGAACAGCCGCCGTTCCACGACGATCGTATCTCGAAACGAGAAAAACGCGCGTCACTCAGCGGGGCTGCTGGCAGAGATATGATGATGACGGCGCTCGAAATAAGAAGTTATCCAAAAATTTCTACCTAGTCCTCGTCCTCGTCCTCGTCTCCCCCGTACGAGTCACCCACCTTCGTGCCCGACGACCACGCCGCGAGCTCCCGCGTTTCCCGTCTGCCCGCCTTGACGGCAGCGCGCGTTGTTTCTTTCGCCTGCGCTCGTCGCGTCGCGCCCGATCCGCGGCCGGCGGCCCAAGAACTGCTCTTCAGAACCTTGGCTTTTCCTTTCTTCTCCCCACTCGCCGGGTTCGCTTTGCCTTTGCCAAAACCGGCGCCTTTACCTTCCGACCGATTACCAAAGTTACTCACCCCAACCCCGTGCGTGTGCCCGATGTGCGCCCCCCCGATCGCGTCGTTCGGTAAGTGTGAGTGCCCTCCGTGCGAGTGCGAGTGCGTCACTCCTCCGTGCGAGTGCGAGTGCGCGTGCGCCGTGCCGTCCTTTTCCGCGCGCGCGCTTCTTTTTTTCCCGATATCGCACGCGCGCGCGAACCCGGATTCGTCGGAAGACGGTGACGCAGACGCGGCAGTGATGCCCACGTCGAGTGAGTCACCGGCCCAGTCCCGCACCTTGTCCATCGTGTGTTTTGAGAAATTTAAACTAAAAAAACCCCGTAGCGCCTTTTTGAACTCCTTCCGCGTCGACACGGGTAACAACTTCTGGAAATGCGAATCCAAAAGACTCGCGCCGCGCGGCACTGAAACGTAATCGGCGCAAGTGCGGACGTCCACCAGGACGTCGGTTACTTTCTTTCTATCGAGGTTTGGCGTCAGTGTCACTGATTTTTCGTCCGTTGAGTTGTCGTCCATGGTGTCCCGTGACTCGCTGCTTTCCATCTCGCATCGCGCAATCGCGGCGCGCGCGTGTTCCGCGCGAATCGCGGTCACGCCTTGCACCATTCTTTCGCGAGACGCTTCGGCGTCGCGCAAAATGCGACGCGGGTACACTTGCGTTGCCGTCGATGACTCCGGATCTTTTTCGAGTGATGACCTCCCATTCACGACCCCCTCGTCGCTGATCGTGAGGTTCGCGTTGTGAAGCGTTTTTTCGCTCGCTTCCCACGGTTTGAACCGCAGGTGGCCTTCCGGCAAACCGTTCAGTTCCGGGATCCACTTTCCAACTGAAACGCCTTTCGGGTCGTGACCCCGCACACTCCCGTCCGGCACCAGACCCCCAGAGAACACGTCCCACTGGTCAAGCCCCGATTTCCCCGCGTTTTGCCACATCATGTTGTTCACCGCTAAATCCGCGTCCACGAGGTGGGAGTGGAACCAAGACGCGCCGTACCGCCAATCGACGCCCAAGTAGTCTGATGTTGTAAAAGAAAAGTGTCAGTCTTGTGTGGGCAAACGTAGGTGCCTGGGTTTGGGAAAGGCCCAAACGTACCTGTTAGAAACGTGGCGCACAACATCCGCTCCTGCTGGTGCATCCACCCCGTTTGTTGGAGCCGCCTCATGCCGACGTCGATGGCGGGGAAACCGGTGGTGCCGGCGCGCCAGCGACGGAGGGATTCGAGGGCGTCGGCGTCGGCTTCGGCGTCGGCGTCGGCACCAGGGCTGGATCCGTTTTGGTCCTCATTACTCGTCTCCGATTCGTCTCGCGGTAAGCGCTGCTGTGTCTTTTGCGACGTACTGGGCGCCCCCAAAGGTGCATATCCTGTTTCGCTCCATTTCAGTCGCCAGTCATCCCTGGACTCGTAGTGCGCGCGCACGCTTTGTGTGGGCAAATCAGGCCAGTGATGCAGTTGCCAGTACGCGAACTCGCGCCTGTACATTCTGTGGTGGAACGTTCGGCTCGTGGCGCGGCCTTTCTTTTTCTCAACCGATAGCTCGTAGTACATCGCTCTTGGCGATATCTGCCCGAACCGCAGGTACGGGGACAGCTTCGAAACCGCGGTGTTTGCGTCGTCCGTTAGGTTCGCGTCGGTTTCGTACTTCTCAAGGTTTTGGGTTACGAAAACGCGCCAACTCTCGTTGGCGCCAAACTCGGAAATGTCCCACGCGCCGCGGATCCCGCGTGACCAGTCGTGTTTCACGTCGCTTTCCGGTAACACGCCGAGGGCGTGGACGTCAGGCACTACTTGTACTTGTGTCTGGTTCCGTAAGTAATTAGCGCAGTCGATTTTTTCATACGCGTCTGAATCCAACCCGGGGGTTTTATTCACGGTACTCAACTCCGCCGCGAGTCGCTCTGCGAACTTTTTCGCCGACTCTTTCGTAACCCCCACGAGCGGCGCGGAAAGAGGCGCGGACTTCGGAACCCCCGGGGTACCCCCCGTGTCGTGCGCGGCGTGGATGAACGGCATCAGGGTTCCGAAGAAGTACGTCTCGTTCGTCATGTCGATCTGCGTCGCGCTCGGGGCGAACAAAAGGTGCCCGGGAAGGGAAGTGAGGTCGATACCGTTTTCGGGTTCGGTTTCTTTGTTTGCAAAAAGAAAGTGTCAGTCTTTCGTACCGTGTGTTACGTAATTACGGGCGGACAATCCGCGAAACGTGGAGGCCGGGATTTGGGTTCCTACGGCCCGTCCGGCCGTACCTTTTTCTTCGCCAAAACAAAGAGCCAGTTCTTTACGCACGTTCGCGTCGCTCGCCACCTGCGCCGGTTCGAAGCGTTCCGAGGCGAAGACCTGGTTTGCGTCAACGGCAGCGCAAAGGGCTTGAAGCGCCAATCCGGAAGATCCTTTCACGAAAACCAAACCCGTTTCAGAGCCGTACTTGTTTCGAAGGTCGTTGTCCAGGGACGCGAGCGCGTTGGCGAGCCAAACCCGCGAAGCGCCACCCGGTGGCCACGATTTTGGATTGGCGGAATCGCCGTCCTCCGAGTCGGACCACAGAAAAACGCAAACCAACTCGCCGCCGTTTTTCACCGCGTACCGCACCGCGGCGTGGAATGCCTGGTTATCGTGGAGCCGCAGGTCTTGCCGGAACCACATCACGGCGCTCGGACGACGCGCGCGGCGTTTTTTTGGAACGACTTCGGTTTCGGCGAAACCGTTTTCGGGGGCATTTTTGGACCACGCCGAAGCCGTCGATGATGACGTCGCGACAACGACAACGTCGTCGTCGTGCCCCAAAGTATCACCGGTTCCAGTGGACTCGTTCCCTGCCTTCCGGGTCACGTGTTGGTCACTACTCCTCCTCGCCGCGGCAGCTGTGACCGCGCGTCCGGCGTCGCGAAACTGCCGTTCGCGCGTGGCGCACGCCGCGGCACCGCGTGTGTGCCACGCCTCGTCGCCTCGGTAGGCACGCACGCGAAATCCGTGGTGTCCGCTCGGGGCTCGGGCAAAGGGTCGCGCCGCAGAGTCGATTCTGAACCGGCACGGCGGTACCCTAAACAGGTTTGCCGCCGCGAACGGCGCGTTGAGTCTCCCCACGCCCGCACCGCGCATGGTGCGGCTCTGGACCAGGACCTGGTCCACCCGCGCGCGGTCGTGGTGCGCGCAGAAATGACGTCGACGGTTCGTGTCGACAGTTTTAGGGATCGAAATTTTGTGCGTGCAACACTTTTTGTCGCACGGGCGCCGCCCACCCGCGCGATGTCCGCGTGTGCGCTCCCCTCGCGTTTCTCTTCGGTGAACGTGTTGGGGAGTCGTACGTCACGTGCTTCTTCCCGGCGCGTGACCGTCGCGGCCGCGGGTTCTTCGAAACACGAGGAACCCCCCAAACCGGATGGGCTGGATTTGTTCGCCGACGCGTTCGGGCCGCCGACTTCCAAGCCGAAACCGAAAGCGGCGGGTTCGGGAAACGCGAGACGCGACAACCGGACGGGCACGCGGTGGGACCGGGGCAGGGCGTCGCGCCCGAAGCGAGCAACGAAGGGAAACACCCAGAAGCAACAACAGCAACAAACCGCGATTCAAAGGCGTTCCGTGGCGCAGATGATGGGCGACGTGAACGCGCCGCAGAACGAGTTCGGTCAACCGGAATTCGTGGCCGGGCGAAACGCGAAAACGGCGACGCGAGTGGTGGTGGTGGTGGAGGGCGCGAACGACGCCGCCGCGGTGAGGCGCGCGCTGGCGTCCGCGGCGAGCGGCGACGAAACCGCAGCAACTGCAGCAACTGCAGCAGACGTGGTGCTTCTGGACGTGGTGCTTTTGAAAGGCACGTGGGACAAGAAGAGCGGCCACCACGTGGTGCCGCGGGACGTGATATCGAACCTGGCTCGGCTTTGCGAAACCGGGTTGGACGTGGTGGTCCTGACGGATTGCGACGTCGCCGGGCGCCAGCTTCGGTCCCGGGTGGTGCTGGAGGTACCGACCGCGCTGCACGCGTTTCTTGGTGCGCACGAAAGCAGCGCGGCGGCGGACACGAAGTGGCACGCGGCGGGCAACGTGGGGGTGGAGCACGCGAGTGTCGGTGCTATTCGGGGGGCGGTGCGACGCGCGCGCAGGGCGCACTCCGACGGCGGGTCACACGGCGTTTCGCGAAATCAATTCACCAGGGATGACTTGACAAAGCACGGGCTGTGCGGCCCTGACGACGCATCGCCGGACCCGGTTTGGCGCGTCCTGGGGGGCGTCGCCACGCGACGAAGGCTGGTGGGCGAGTATCTGGGAATAGGCGACTGCGACGCCAAGCAGCTGGTGCGGCAGCTCAATCTTTTCTTCGAGGTTTGTGAGTTTGAGGACGCGATAGACGCGCTGCCGAAAAAAGGGGACGACATCCCGCGCAAGATGACGGACGGCGGCGCCGCGCGCTTCGCGGGGGAACACGAAACGGCAAACGACAATTCGCAGGTTGACATTTACGCGTACGTGCCGCCAGGCCAGGCGCCGCTTGGATTCAAGTGAGCAGAAATAGATAACAGGGGGGTATTAATACGGATATAGATAGCGTAGCGAGCGACGAGAACATGGGATAAAAGTTGAATCAACCGCGTTTTCTTCTTTTTACAGCGCTGACCGTGGTTTCGCGACCAACACGCTTTTCTCGTCACTCGTCGGAGATATTTCCTCGGGTCGTCGGGCCTCGCCTTCGATCGCGCGCCGTGCGTGTGTTCCCGTTCTTAATACCCGGTCAGCCCGCCTCCGCGCCCCACGATTTCCCCGACGCAGAACCACGCGTACACCTCCGCGGAGAACAGCGCGGCGGTGCCAACCTGGGGGGGGGGGGGGGTGGGGGGTTTTGGTCAGCGCGGGCGGCAAATAGTCTCGCCGCGATCGATTTGGGGGTTGCTTTGCGACGGATTTTGTCCGCCATGCCATGCCATCCTTTCGCGTCCCCCCAACCTCATTCCGAGCAACAGCACGTACCTCTGCCATGGGCAAGTCCATGCGCCCGTTCCACTTCTGCTGCACCACCCGCATCTCTCCCTGCGCCGCCTGCACCGCGGCCGGGAGCTTGGCCATGTTGGAGAACACCATCTGCTTGCCCAGTTTTTCCACCGCGACTGGATCAGTCACGACGTACTGCGCGTTCCTCGCCATCAATCCGGTGTACCACTCCACCGCGGGAGGCACGACTTTGGTTTTTGCAGCGTCAAGCGCCTTACTCGCGATGCCGGTGGCCCGGGTGACGTACTGCGACATGACTCTCGAACGACGCAATGGGTTTCCTCCCGCGCGCGATCGACTGATGAATGGAGGGTTTCATCAGTGGGTCGACAGACCATGAATTTTACCCATTCCACGCCCGTTCGAGGAGCCCGCACGCAAAAGGGGTTGCCGTCGTGACCGCGTGTTGCCCAGTTCGGTGTTTTCGAGTACAGCAGTCCTCATCACGCCTCATTCCAACCGACGCACGCCCAAAACGCACGCTCAACATGGTCAAGATGGTCGAATCCGCGGAGGAATTCAAGGCTCTGAAGATGGGGGACAAGCCGGTGCGTTTCCGGACCGCACCCGGTGCACGCGCTGCCTCTGGATTGCGAAGAGTTTCGCAACACGTGTCGTCTGACACGCGCGTCGGCGGGTTTTTCTTTTCTTCGTCTGCAACGCGCTCGCGATCGCGTGCCTGGTGGGGATCGACTTGTGGAAACGCGCGGAGTCACGACCCACCGCGTGACGCAGGGCAGTGCACACAAACACGACAACTCAAACGGTTCCGCGTTCCAACCAACTCGTGACCCACACACCGAATGGATGGCGTTTGAACGCATTCGACACGCAATCTCTTTCTGTGTGTGTGTGTGTTTTTCTTTTTTTTCAACCTTTTTCTTTTTTTCGTCGTATTCATCATCACAACTCACCCTTCCCTCCCAACCCCAAAAAACTTCAGCTTCTCGTCGACTTCACCGCGTCCTGGTGCGGCCCGTGCAAGATGATCGGCCCTTACTTCGAGGAGCTGGCTGCCAAGTTCCAAAACGTGGTGTTCGTCAAGGTTGACGTCGACGACCTGGATGACATCGCCGCGGAGTGCGGTATCTCTGCCATGCCCACGTTTCAGCTGTACAGGTACGTATTTGCATTTCCCAAATCCCGACACTGTTTGCCCATACAAGCTGACACTTTTCTTTTACAATCACAGCAACGGCGTGAAAGTCGAAGAGCTGACGGGCGCGGACAAGGGGAAGCTCGAGGCGCTGGCGAAAACCGCGGACGAGATGTGAGCAAACCGTACGTCACGTTGTGTCCGTGATGCCGCGACCGCCGAGCCGATCGAACCACGGTTGATGTGTTGAGTGTTGAGTGTTGAGTGAGTTATGGGCTTCGTTTCAAAATCGTTTGTGAATCCAAGCGCGCTTCCGTCCAAAATTTCGTTCACCCTTCGTGAGCTAATTCTTCCCCTCGTCGTCCCCAGATCTACGCGCACCACAGGGTCGCGGACGTACGGAAGGACCACACAGGTCGTCCGCGCCTGGCCCGTGAGTTCAGTTGTAGTTGTGTACCGCTGAGACGTGCTGTGCGTGTTGACCCGGGGTCGTTTCCACTACGCGAACGCGTCCGTCTTCGGGATCATCGGGAAGGCGGTTTTTGGAAACTCACCGGGACGCGGAAGGATTGGGAGGAATCACACAAGCGCGCTCCGCCGCGTGCTTGTGGCTCGTGAGCCCTCACCGAGACCGAGACGGCGATCGTACAGTACGCACCTTGCCACGCAAAACAGGCAGACACGGCCAGTATGATTCACTTCGCGTTACTGTTCAGCCGGCAAGGCAAGGTGCGGTTGAGCAAGTACTACGTGCCTTACAGCCAGAAGGAACGGGGTAAGCTGGTGAAGGAAGTGACTGGGTCGATTCTGCAAAGGCACGCTAAGCTGTGCAACGTGGTGGAGCACCGAGGTTTGAAACTGGTGTACAAGCGGTACGCCAGTCTGTACTTCGCCCTCGCCGTGGACGACGGCGAGAACGAGTTAATAGTCCTGGAAATGATCCAGCACTACGTCGAGATTCTGGACCGGTACTTCGGCAGCGTGTGCGAGCTGGATTTGATTTATAACTTCCACAAAGGTGCGGCCGGACAGGGCGCTCCCAAATCAGGCGGCCACTGTTTTACCACTAACGCTGGTGACCGTTCAGACCGATTACGGGCGACTGTTCAGACCGATTACCACGACTGTGGTCCATACATCGTCCAATACACGCCCAATACAACACTGACACTTTCTTTTATTCATCGCATCAGCGTATTTCATTTTGGACGAAGTTTTAGTCGCTGGTGAGTTACAGGAAACCAGTAAAAAGCTCATCGCCAAGTTAGTCAGCGAGCAGGACCAACTGGTGGAGGCGGCGAAGATGGGCACGGTGGACAAAGACGGCACGCCGTTGCCGAATTGATGGGATGGAAGTAGTGGTAAACGTGCCTAGGTGGGGAAGGAACGGAATCACACAAGCGCGTGAGCTTGCTTGTAAAGCTCAAGACACCTTCCGAGGGTGATCGTGTATGGCGCGAGTCCGTGAACGAAATCATCAAAACATCTACTGTACTCTACCGTTTCTTCGCCACCGCTTTGGGGTCGCAGGAAAAGCACCGCCACGTATCCACCTTCCCCACGTCCGCGCAGTACTCGGCGCCGCCCAGGTTTGTGATACAGGGCGCGCAAAACACGTTGGCGCAGGTGTCGCAGCAAACGCTCTGGGCGCCGCCGCCGTCGCTGCAGCACCGGCACTGGTTGTAATACCCGTCGTTGCCCACGGAGAAGTGCGCCTGCGTGTAGAACACTAAACACCCTTCGCAGATACACACGTGTTTCAGCTTAGGGTGTTCCTTCAAAGGCGTAACGCCGTCCCACTCGCAGTGCCCGTGCCCGCGCGCGTCGCAAGCGCTCGGCAAACCGCGCTTTTCCTTTTCCTTCACAGACTGCTGCGCCGGTTTCACGTATGGCGCGTTCGAGGCGTACTTTTTCGCCGCGCCGTTTGCGGTTTTGGGTTCGTCAGAGACGTCCGAAACGCACGCTTTGGGAGCCGTCTTTTTGGCATCCGCCTTTTCTTTTTCCTTTTCGCCCGCGTTCCCGCTCTTCTTCTGAAGATCTTTCTTGGCGCCCGTTTCTTTCGCAGCCGGACTTGAATCCCTCGTCTCGTTCCCATCCGCCTCCGCATCACCCAGCCCCCCTCCATTCGCCACGGAAAGCGGGTCCACCGCGAATTTCCCATCCGCGCCCTTCCGTAGCACCGCGGGGAGCGGTTTTTTCCGCACGATGGCTTTCCAGAAATCCCGCGTGTGCGTCTGCGATTGTGCACGAAAAGTGTCAGTCTTGTGAGTCTCGTGATGGGCGATATGCACAGTGCGCAAACAGTCTTGATGCACGTATGTGTTGGTAAGACTTGCGCAACTGCACTCCATACGTGGCATCAACACGTGTCTGTATTTGGGAAACGCGCAACGGCCGTACCATGAACTCCAGCGCCCGGTGAATCCGGTGCGCGGTGGGGTTGCCGGTTTCTAACAGCTTGGAGAGGTAAAAAGAAAGTGTCAGTCTCGTATGCGCAAACAGGGCGGCGGGATTTCAGGGAAAGCCCCGTCCGGCCGTACCTTGTGCAGACGCACTCGTTTCCGGAACTCCTGGAACCGGATCCCGGTGTCGTACTGAGATTGTAAAAGGAAAGTGTCAGTCTAGTATGGGAAAACAGTCGGAGGGATTTGGAAAAGGCCAATACGTACCTTCGTCAGCGCGCGTTGCAGCGCTTCCCTGTTCCGTCCGGTCAAGACGTAGGTCATCTCGTACGCGGCGTAGGACCATTTCGAAAGCTGCTCTATGGCCCTCGATTCGTTGGATTTCACGACGCACGCTTTTTCGCACCACGCAAGCGCCGTGGATGCGTCGCCGCTGCAGCTCGCATGCACGGTTTTCAGCACCGCCCCGACGCGGGCGAAGAGGTCCTCGTCCACCACCGCGAGGGGCGGCCTTTTGGGAATCGGCGGCGCGGCGCCGACGGTCACAGTGGTCGTCACCGTGGGCCGCGCCGCCGCGCCAACCGGGTCGAGGGCCATGATCGGCACTACGGTTCGCCTTTGAACCTTCGGCCGCCGCGGGTCCTGGGGCGGGGAGAGGTCGTTTCGGCGCTTCGTACCGGGGGAGAGGTTCGGAACGGGGGGGGGCTCGATGTTGGGGGGCGGGCTTTTGGGTTGGTCATCCGTTTCCGTCGCCGGCGGGTTTGGCCCGGTTGTTGGTGGGTCACCAACGTGTGTTTCATCCAGATCGTCAGGCCCAGGTCGTGTTTCGTCATCACCGTTCATATCCTCTGCTGCTTCGTCGTCGTCGTTCATCTCCCCTGCTGCTTCGTCGTCGTCGTCGCTGTCCTCCAACTCGATCACGTTGCCGACAAAGGGGCTCGAGGGAGGTGCCACGGTGCCGGAAACCGTGGTCCCCGCCACGCCTTCGCGCTTCGCCTTCGCGTCCCCCCCGCTACGGCTTTCGTCGCTTTCCGAGTCGCTGTCGTCGCTGTCGTCGCTGTCGCTTTCGTTTCTGGGCGCCGGCTTCGCGTTCGTCACAACGGCAACCGCCTCCGGCCAGAACTGCGACGTCGAAGGCTTGACCTTGATTCTCAGCGCGCTCGGTTCTTTTTCCAGAATGTTCCCCACGAACGCGTCGTACTCTAGCTGCCCTAAAGAAATGGGGAAGCGGCAAATAGGACACCGCCAGTGCTTGCAGTAGTCGCACCGTCCCAGTTTCTTGTGTTCCGTGTGGAGCGGGTGGCATGTCGGGAACTTGGCGGCGTTGGCGCACTTCACGCGCTGCAAAAGCAAATGTCAGCCGTGTGTTGGGCGTGTATTGGAATATGTATGGACAACAGTCAACAGCTTCGGTCCGAACAGTCACCAGCGTTAGAGGTAAAACGTAGGTGTGGCGGATTTGGGAAAGCCCCAACACGTACCTGCGAGAAGCGCGTCGCGCGCAAGGTGGCGCGCAAAAACGTCTCCAAGTCGAAACACTCTATGTGCGTACACTCGGTGCCTTTGCCTGGTATGCGCATCCTCTGCGAGGTCAGCGGGTCCATCAAGCTCACGGTGAGCTCCTCAGCAGTCACGACGTCGTCGTCGCCGTTTGCGGCGCCTTTGGACGCCTCCGCGCTCGCCGCCGCGACCGCGCGCATCTCGATCTCCGTCACGAGCAAGCTTTTCGCGCCAGCCTTGATCAACGCCACGGTTTCTTTGATGCCGTCCGGCCCGGAGCTGTCGTGCGTGCTCGGGTGAAGCGGGGTCAAACCTAAAATTCGGTCCGCGTCGCAGCAGTGGTGAGGCAAGCGCGTATCCGGCAAATCAACCACCAGGCGCCGTGTGGTGCCACCTTCCCCATCCTCCCTCGCGCTTCGCTCCAGGGTACTCCGCAGGTGCTCCACGAAACACCTGGTGCGTTGGCCAGGCTGCTTCGGGCTGGCTGGCGTCGACGCCATTTCGAGGTGACTAATCGCCGCGACGATGCTGCTGGCGGGTGCCCGGATCGGCGCGGGAAGCGCGGTCGTTGCTGCAAAAGGGGAAGATGATGGCACCCCGGGGAAGTTGGCCTGGCGAACCGCGATCGAGGGTAACGATGAAGCACCCAAGTGCGACGATGTCATGCACTACGCGACGCGCGCGGTGTGTCGCATCAGCCACGCGCCGAAAAACTCGCGGGGGAGAGACGTCTCCGCGTCTCTCGGTTGCCTCTCGAAGTGATCTCATTTTCACCACAGTCCTGTCTCTTCAAAAGTCGCTGTCAAAATCAATCGCCTTTTTCACTCGCTCCGACACCCCCAGGGGGGACGTTTCTCGTCACGAAAGGATTCGCCCTGTCGCGCGGCCGTCTCAACAGTGTCGCACGCGCGGACCGGCCCTTTGGTCGCGCTCGCTTCCGCACACGCGTCATGCCGCGCGCGACTCGTGCACGCGCTGCGAGAGGCGCGCTTAAGGATACGACGTCGGTGGATGCTAACGTTCCCTCCGCGGCGGATGGGGAAAGGGCGATGAGCCATCCCAAAGCCGTTGACGCCACCGAGGGCGGTGCGATGGACGCCGAGGACGCGGAGATGAGTTCCGAGTTGGAAAACGCGCTGCAGGCAATGGACGCGGAAGGTACGTGTGTTACGTGTCACATCCCTCGCTCGTATCGCCCCACCGCTTGCCTTGCCACGCCACGCGTGCGCCCTCGAGCGAGACGCATTGGACGCGACTTCGTGTCGTGGTTTCGTTCGCACCCTCCCGAAACTGACAATCCCTCCCCCTCCTTGCTCACAGTGCACGACAGGTGCGTCGCGATTCGCGGCGTCGCATCTTTGTTCGCGCAAATTCTTCGCCGGGAGATCAAAACACACCTCGCGAAGATCCCCAAGAAAGTCAAAGGGCTCACGTTGCGGGAGTTCTGCGCGGAGTTCGGCGAGGACGTGAGCGCTGACCTTGTCGTGACGCTTCGCGAGGCGTACGAGGGTTCGGTGGAGAGAGAAGAAAAAGGGGAAAAAAACGAAAAACCCGGGTCCAGGAAACGAGACGCAGCAGGAGAGAGCATTGATAGGGTGCTGGATGGCGCTGGTGGGACCATGGACATGGCGGAAGACGCTGCTGCGGATGGTGGGAAACGAGAAACGGACGGACAGGTGGCGGTTGAGGCTACGCGCGGAAACGCGGCGGCGTCGCCGGCTTCGAAGAAACAAAAAATTGAGACGGAAACGAAACAAAGCGCGCCGCCGTGTACGCCCGTGGACCGCCAAATAAAACGGCACGGCATTCTTGTCGCGAAGACCCCGGGCACCACAAGGAACCCAGTTCGGGGCGAGGTAGTTTACTCCAAAAACGGCAGCCCGCTGGGGGCGGCGACGGATGACGACGACTCCGAGGACGACGAAAAAGGTACGTATTGCATTTCCCAAATCCCTGACGACTGTTTGACCATACAATACTGACACTTTTCTGGCAAAACTCAAAAGAAAACGGAAAACAAAACGGCCGTCGCGAATCCGTGATCAAGCGGGTCACCACGACGACTGGGAAACACCACGGAAAAGGAGGTTTGCGTTTCGGAGACCACCACGATTGCGACACTAGTGACGGACTCGTGTTCACCACGGACGACGGGAAAATGATAGACGTGTCGAAAGTAACAAGCGACGCCTCGGGCGCGGAGGTCGAGGAAACCGTCGGGATGCTCGCGAAGATGCAACAGCAGGTTGCCGCGCACATGGCGCGGCTCATGGCGGGGAGAAGGTAGGTACGGCCCGACTGTTAGCCCATAGGAGCGAAGACCGGGGGATGCGAGCGCGTACGACGACTCGATACGAGTAGATGACTGCTAGGGTAAATTCGTGTTGGGGACACCTTTGTAGACGACGGACGACGCGCGTACATTCGTAAGTTAAGTACCTTCTACGTAAACTCCTTTGTGAACGGACGATGCACGGCGTACATTCCTAAATTAAGTCCTTCCACCCAAACTACACAGAATTCCTAAATTAAGTCCTTCCTGCCCAAACTACACGGACAGCGTTCCCTTGCTCGACGCCACCGCGCCGGCCCGCCTGTTGTCAATCGCGACGCACTGCTTCAGGCACTTGCCGAGCGCCCTCGCCGCGGCGAGGGCTAAGTCGGCTTCCGAGTACGTCACGCTGTCGTCGCCGTCGTTTTTGTGATGCACGATGTGCGCGGTCATCTGCGCGTTTGAGGTTATTGACATGAACAGGTGGTCGATCATCTCAGTGGAGAGGTCGTCAATTTTCTCGTCCGCGAAGGCTAGCCCGTTCCCCAGGTACGGCCGGTTGGATAAATCCGCGATGACTTCGACGGTGCATTCGTTCACCGTCGCTACGGCGCGGCCCATCCGGTTGCACCCGGCTTTGTCTTTAAGCGCGGTGTTCAAAACTTGCCCAACCGTAATCGCAACGTCCTCGGTGGTGTGGTGGTCGTCGATCCACAGGTCGCCTTTCGCGGCGACGTTTAGGGTAAAATCCGCCTCCTCCGCCAACGCCAGTAACAACGAATCCAGGGTTTTAATGCCGGTGACCACGGAACTGTTTTTAGTAGTCCCGTCCAAATCCACCGAGACGTCGATGTTGGTTTCCTTCGTCGCGCGAGCGGACCGCGCGGCGCGGTGCACTGATTGTGACACGAAAAGGGGTTAACGTCTTGTGTATCGCGCCGTGTGGACAACAGTCAAACGGCGCGTTAGAGGTAAAACAGCGTACCGTCGGATTTGGGAAAGGACCGAGGCCGTACCTGCTGGAGCGTGACTCACAGAGTCCGTATCACTGGTCTTATCCGTGGCACCAATTCCATCCATGCCATCCATCAGCCCCCGAACGCACCGCGCGAACGCCTTGAACGTGGCTTCCACGATGTGGTGCGCGTTGTCGCCCCTTTGCTTTTTCAGGGTTATTGAAAAACCCAGCGCCTCGGTGAGCGCTTCGAAAAACGGCTCGGTCAAGAGCGTTCGGTACGTCCCGATGCACTCCCGGCCAGTGCCCGGGCCGTACGGTGCGAGGCCGAAGCTTAGGTTACCAACACCCAACACGTCAAGAACGCACGTGGAGTACGCCTCGTCCAGGGGCGCCGCGAACTCCGCTGCGTTTCGGGTTTTATTTTCACCACCCGCGCAACGGCACGCCGCGACGCCCGGCGCTAGCGTCTGTTTAAGCGCCTCCCCGAGTGCCCTTCCCGCGGCGCGCGCTACCAGCGTGTCCTCCTCCGCAGTGCCGCTTTGGTCATTGCACGGCTCGGACCGGACGCCGTTTCGGGTCACCAAAACGGAAACCCCGAGCTGCGCGTGCGACGTGAGCTGGTCGATCATGTGGTCGAGGAAAGGCAGCCCGGTCGCGATCTGGCCTCGGGTGCCGAGGTTCACCACGAACGCCGTGGCTTTGGTGGTGCCCATTTCCGCGGTGCCGGCGCCGTCGGGCCACACCACCGTCGCGGACGACGCGACGTCTGTGGAGGCCTTCGGGACACACATGGTGGACCGAGGGAACGCGCGGCGGCCGAGACGGTAGTTATTAGATGCGCTCGGGACGAAACGCGACCCAATTGTGCACACGGCCGGCGCGACGCAAGCCGCGACGCACGCCATGGCACGGATGCGGCGGGTTTTGCCGGGCGGTGCTGGGGTGCCGAAACAGGCGCGCGGACCCGGGTCTGCGAGTCGCGGAGTGCGCGGAAGCGGCGACGTCGTCGGGTAAGAAATCGACGCAGTGGAGGTGCTATTTTTCCAAGAAAACTTTTCGCCCTGACCGAAACCACGACCACTTCCCACGCACCGGGCGGGTTTCGTACCCCGGGGCGCGATGGACGTCGTTTCTTTTTTCGGCCCGCGCCACCCCGCGCATGTAGACGACCTCAGTGTCGCGGTTACCGCCGCGCGTACGGCGCACGCCGCGCTCGCGGCGTTGTTCATCGGCACCATGATTGCATTCACGGCGTTGCGTTTCGCCGGGCTGAAACGATTGCTCGTGAAGCGCAGCGGTGTTATAGGGCTTGGGGTTGGATGGACAATTCTCACGGGGGTGTTCTTTTCGTGGAAAGCGAGCGACTTGACCTCGCTTGTGTTCGCACCAGGCACGCCACCGCACGCCTTGGTGGTGGTGTTCCCCGCGCAGATGGCATTTTTTGCGAGCTTGGTGAAAAGAAAACAAGTACCAAGCGCGCACGCGTTGCGCGCCGCGCTCGCGTTCGCGTTCGCGCTCGCTGCGCTTTGTTTGGCAAGGGCGGTGAGCGCGGGCGACAGGGAAACAGTCACGGGTGCGAAACGCGGAGACGGCAGTTTCGAAACCCTGGACGTCGGGGAAACAACGGTGGACGTGCTGATCGCGCTGGCCAGGGCGGGCGCGGGCGTTTTGCTCGTGCTTGCCGGCGGCGAACGCGAGACGGGGGATAGTGTTGCGGAAGGACCGTCGAAGGACGGTACGAAAGGAAAGGACAAGGAGAGCCGGGAAGGAAAGAACAAGGAGTGTACTACTGAAGGAAAGGAGAAGGAGAGTACTAGTACTGAGCAGTCGAAGGAGAGTACAAAAGGAAAGGAGAAGAAGAGTCCTGAGGAAGGAGAGTCATACCCAAAAAAAACCACTGCCGTCGGGTCGCGGCGCGAACTGTTTTTATCAACCGCCTGGTGTTTCGTGGTGATATCACTCTCGCCGCCGCGGTTATTCAACGAAACCGCGTTTGGAGATTGCTTGGGTGGGAACGTTTTCGTGGAGTACGATGACTCAAAAGGGTCCACCCTGATTAAAAGCCCACTTGGACGGAAACTCGTTTGGCGGTTCGTCGCGCGCAGTTTTCTTTTCGTAACCGCGCACTGGGCAGGGCTGCTCGTCGTGAAACTGTCGCCGGGCAAGTTTAAAAATACCGAAACCGGCAAAACGAAAAAGGAACGATAGATGCACCGCGGCTCTGCAGAAACAACCTTATCAGTACCACACCTTACCACCTGGTGTGTATAATACTTAACATCATAGACTATACCGCCCGACTTATACCGTATCCCTCTATTCCCAATCCTACTTGTTCGCATTCGCGATTCTATCTTTTCATTCTTTCGGTATATCTTTCCCTCCCGTCACCAGCTCGACGAGCAGCCCTACGCCGAACCCGGTTCCCCTTCCGCTGCTTTTCGACGTGGACGGGCCCGCGATGTCCACGTGGAGCCAGCGCTTGTCCGCGTTTCCTTGAAATTCAAGCGCCAAGTGGTTCCCAATAAACTGCGCCGCGCAACTGGCTTGCGCGTTGGAGCGGTCTGAAACCGAGTTTTTCATATCCGCGACGACGCTGGAAAACTCGCTCGTGAAAATCTCGGGGGCGTACGGAAGCGGGTGGCACAGGTCGCCCGATACCTATTGGAAAAAAAAGTGTCAGTCGCGAGTGGCACCAAGTAGCCTGTATGGGCAAACAGCGCACTTGTGATGTATGTATCAGTTGCAAGTACTGGTAAATGTTACGGCCGTAGTGTACTCGACCAGGGACTTGAAACAGTCGGGTGGATTTGGTGAAAGCCCCGAGGCCGTACCTTTCCCGCGCGTACACACTCCGTCTCCATCGTTTCCGAGTCGCTCACGATGCCGGCGAAAAACCGGCCGGTGGCGACCATCTGCGCCCCTGTCAACGTCGCGATATCGATGATGTCGTCCACGGCACCGAGCTCGCCGCCGCTGGCGAAGGCGACGCCGTCCGCAAGCACCAAGCGTCCCTCCGCGTCCGTGTTATTTATTTCCATGGACAGCCCGCTCTTACCGATGAGCACGTCGTCCGGCCTGAAGGACGACGCGCCGAGCGCGTTCTCCGCGATGCACAGCACTGCGTGCAGATCGCCCCCGCCCCGGATTTCACCGGTTTGGTCCAGCTCCACAAGCGCCCGGAACGACCCCAACACCGCCGCGGCGCCGCCCAAATCGGTTTTCATCCCAACCATCCCCGCCCCCCCCTTGATTTGCAGCCCACCCGTGTCGAAGGTGATGCCCTTGCCAACAAGCGCGGTGCTTCGCCCGACCGTACCGCTTCCTTTTCCTTTGTGCGTCAACACCACCAGCGCGGGCTCGCGTCCGTCATTCGCGGCGGCCAAACCCACGCCGACTATGCCTCCAAAGCCTTGTGTTGCTAACTCCGTCATGCGCAAAATTTGAACACCGACAACCGCGTCCGGGTTGTTACGGTTCAAAACAGCTGCAGTGTTGACCGCCTCCCTGACCAGCGCGCTTGGGTCCATTTGCGCGGGAGGCGTGTCCACGATTCTCTGCGCAAAACGCACGCCTCGCGCCACGGAGACGGCGCGCGCGAGCGCTTCAGGTGACAGTTCGGTTTCGCCATCGGAAACGACTAAACACACGCGCACGTCGCCCCTCGCCGCGATGAAGGTTTCTTTTGAGTTGCCAGAGTTACCATTTTTACTGTCACCATTCCCTCCCTCGGCTCCTCCCTTCGCGCCTCCCTTCGCGGTGTACGTCGGGAACGCCCTCGCGACCGCACTGGCGACCGCGGGCGCTTCGGAAACGTGGGACAAGCAACACACGATCCCGACCGACTTACCAAAACTCGGCGGTTTCGCAAACGACGAAAGTTCCGAAAACAAAGCGTGCGACCCCGACGGCGCGTTGTGCCTGGACAGCTTTGACGTTTCCGGTAACACCACGACGGTTACTTCGGTTGTTACCGGGGCGTTTTCGTCGTCACCCTTGTCGCTTTCGTTTGAAATAATCAAACTCGTGCGTGACGCCCCGCCGGTTCCGCTTTTCATGTCGCGTAAAAGCGCCTTGATTGTTGGTTGTAAATGGGCGGGGACTTGCCCGAACCCGGTTTCATCCAGAATCGCGGCTCGTTTGCCGACCACGATCACTTTGTTTGCGGTGAAAACCCGGGAGGGACTTGAAGAGAAGTCGACGGGGCAGGAGGCTTCCCACGCCTCGTCCGTTGTGGGGGTCCGGACCGTGGGCGCCGTCGTAGGGGACGACGCGTGCGAAACGAGATTTCGCGAACCAAAGGGGCGTCCGAAATTTGCACGACGCGCGGCGACCGCGGGTACCGCGCGCGTGCGTGGCCGGCGAGAGCTACTGAGGGGTTGTGGTGTCGTGCGTGTGGCCAACGCCATCAGCACGAGACCCATCGGGGACCGAAACCGGGAAAGTCACACCCACAAGGCGAGGCCAGGTGTGTGAAAGACGGGTAACTCTAAAGATAACAACCTCCTTTTGACAACAGAAAGATGCCGTCAGATGGCCACGCGCGGCTGCGATTCAAACTCTGCGTATTACAAGTGGTGCTCCTAAAACCCGTCCCAAACTAGAAGTTCATGGTCATGTCATCGTTCAAACCGAGCATGGTTTCTATTGTGAACTTGAAGAACTTGAACCCGAAGAACCCGCCGCCGAGCACGAGCGCCGCGGTTTGCGGCTTTTTTAAAAGATTAACCACCGGCCTGCCGAACATAAACACGAACCCAACCATGATCGAAATCGAAAAGCGCGCGTACTTCACCATGTTCGCCCAGAAAGGAATCTCGCTGCCGGCTACGGAAAACAGCTCGTGCTGGCTGTTGCTGCTGGTGATGCTGTCTAGGTTGTTCAACGTGTCGTAGTTGTTCAATCCATCCGCTCCATCCATTGTCGCCGCGAGTGTTGGATCCGCCGCGAAGAACGCCAACGTAAACGCGGCGAACAGCGCACACGCGGTGACCTCGCGCGTTGACATCGCGAGCGCGAGGGTTGTGGCGGCGGTGTGTTTGTGTTTGGTGGTTTCCAGGGAACCGAATGACCTTCCGTGAACGGCATTAGAGTCGTTCAAGGCGCGCGTCTGCACCGCGCCGCGTCTCACCGCCGCGGTACATCCTCCAACCCCGAGGCTTCGTTTATTGGCGATACGCGGGACGACGACTTGCGTGGCGGTCGCGGCGGCGGGTTTCGTGGGAACGCGCGTCCTTAGGGTGGCGCGCGCCACTAGGGCGGGTGCGACGAGCGAGGAGGTCGCCATCGTGACGAACGGGCGAGGCGCGAGCAGGCTGTGGCTCCAGACGATCTCCACGTCTGACGACGATAGCAAGCAACGTCACGTTTCCAAAATTCTCGAAAGATCGCATCCAATGCTCCTTTCAACAGGCATGTCTCGTGGGTCAGGCTTGCGGTCAGTCTCAAGCCGACAAGGGAATATTCCTGTCAACCGCCACGGTTTGATCGGAGTTGCTAGATTGCGCCCTTCGCGAATGAACAACACGCTGCGCGGAAACATCCACGGCGCCACACCCCACCCCGGCCTCGTAAGGTCGCGGGTGTTCGCGTGGTACCCTACCTCGACGTGTCGCACGTGCGACTCGAAAAACGCGCGAGTTTCGGTAGCCGCGGGGGGTTCGCGGCGACGTACGTACGCGCGAGGGTACGACTGCAGTCGACTTGCCGAGGCGTCCCCGCTGACGCGGATAAGCGCCTTTGGAATCAGAGGGACCAGGGCGTACCACCCCTCGGGTTTGAGGTTCTGTCCGTACAGGCTCCGTGCTCTGTCCGTAGTGGGTGTGCACTGCCTGTAAGCCTGCTACGGCGCGAACCGCGATGGCGCACGCTGGCGCGTCGGCGTGTAGACGCGCGCTGACCCGAACTCGGCCGGGACGAAACGGGTGGGCGGATTTAGCGAGTGCAGAAAGTGTGATGTGTTCCACAAGTGCGGAAGGTACCCTTCAGCAGCTACCAGACGGGACACAACACATACGCCGGGAAGCATCTCCGCACACAGCTGTGCGTCGCACACACCGCTTTCCCGTGACTAACAACCCATACGATAAGTGGGGTGGGGGCGTGAAGAACAACCACTCGTCGCCGCGAGCATACACGAGCACCACTCTGGCGGATAAGTTCCCGAAAGCGTTGGTGGACGACATTTACCGGTCCTCGTTTAAGAACCAAACCGGCGTCTCTTTAAAGTACATGATGGATTTCGGGAGCCAGCCCATTCACCGGCAGCTCATGGTCAGCGCGCAGTTTCTTCACAAAGAGCTCCCCGTACGGCTGGCGCACCGCGTGGCCGAGTTAGAGAACCTGCCGCTTGGTTTGAGTTCGAAACAACAGGTCCGACAAGTAAGAGACTGGTACGTCGAGTCCTACGACGAGATGAAATCCTTCCCCCCTATCGAAACAGTGGAGGACGAGCAGAAGTTCACTCACATGATCGAGAACGTGATGAACAAGCACGCGAACGTGGTGCCTATGATCGCGCGCGGTGTTCTGGAGCTGAAGATGGAGCTGGCGCAGAAAAACGGGTCGTCCGTGAAAAATCTAGAGAAAACCCTGGGGCACGACCTTCCCGAGATTTCCCAGTTTCTGGATGGGTTTTACATGAGCCGTATTGGTATTCGGATGCTAATCGGACAGCACGTCGCGCTGAAGAACGTGGACGCGACGCAAAAAGACCACATCGGGTTGATTTGTACTAAAATGTCCCCGCGAGACGTCGTGGCGGACGCGATTGAAGACGCGCGCGCCATCTGCATGCGCCAATACGGCGACGCCCCCGAGGTTGAGGTTTTCGGAGGCGAGAACTTCACGTTCGCGTACGTCCCAGGGCACCTGCATCAGATGCTCTTCGAGCTCGTGAAGAACTCGTTAAGGGCGGTGAGTGATAAGTACGCGGAGAGCCTGGACAACCCGCCCCCCATCCGCGTGGTCATCGCGGAGGGCGCGGAGGACGTTACTATCAAGATCAGCGACGAAGGCGGCGGGATTCGAAGAAGCGGCTTGGCGCGGATCTGGACCTACCTGTACACCACCGCGGACTCGCCGTTGCTGGACATGGACGGCGACACCGCGATGGTACAAGGCGGGCCGGTGGTGTTAGCTGGTTATGGGTACGGCCTGCCGTTGTCGCGTTTGTACGCCAGGTATTTCGGCGGGGACCTGCAAGTCATCTCCATGGACGGGTACGGAACGGACGCGTATTTGCACTTAAATCGCCTGGGGAACGTCCAGGAACCGCTGCCGTGAGAGGCGAGACGTACACGAGGGCGAGACTTCTTTGTTCAGTTTTTTTTTAACAAACAACGAGTTCAGTACTAATGCGCACTAAACCCTACCTCCTACACCCTGAACCCTAAACGGATATATCCTCACTCACGAAAGTCACGCGCTGGCGAAGGTCGGCACGTGCGCAACGGGCACCGCCGCGGCGGGGCACGCAAGCGCGCCTGCTTTTTCGTAGTCGCCTCGTTTCTCGGCGCTCGCGGCGTCGAGGCCCGTTTTTATAAACGCCTCCGCCATCGCGGTCCGGGTTTGGTCAAACCTACTGGCGGCGGCGTCTTGCGGTGACAAAAACGAGTGCACCGTCCTCGCGGCTTCCCCGAAATCGCCCCGCAACATCGCGCCCACCCCAGCGAATCGGTCGCCGACCAAGGCGCCCACTCCGATTCCGTCGCCGCAGGCCGGGCCTTTCGGCCGGCCCCGGCCCCGGCCCGTCATTTTGCCGACACCGCCGGGCGTGCCGTCCCCGTCCCCATCCTCCTCTTTGTTGTTTGGCGAGGGCAAAAGCAACGCCTTGAACGCCTTTTCCCCAATTGCCACGGCGCGCAGTTCCGTGGCGGCTCGGAGGGACGCGTCCACGCCCCTGGATTCCGCGGCCAACGCCTTGTCCAGGTCCTTCAACAACCCCCGCTCTTCGCAAATCACGGTCACGCCCGATTGCGCCACGGCGCGCTCGGTTTCCTGCTTCACCTTTTGAAGCCGGCGGCGGCTTCTTCGTAGCGCCGCGGCTCGGCCTTTCAAATCCGCAACCACCAGGTCCATCCACCGGAAGCAGTGTTTCAAAACAACACCAGGGGCGGCGGTTTCCGCTAACCGCGACCCCGCCGCTGTCAGCGCGGATTGCGACGGTGTACCGTTTTGAAACGCCGGGTTCGAAACCGTCCCTTCGTGTCCGTGTTTCGCACTGACTCCGGGCCGTCGTGTGTCCTTCCCGGACACATCGGACTTAGGGAAGGACCCGGTTGCGGCCCCGGGTGCGTTTTCTGTTTTGAATTCAACGCCTCCGCCGGGCGCGACGCTTCGTTTGCGCCGACTGCCTTCGCCCCATCCCTTGATGTTCTCGGCGCCGCGCTCCACCCGGGCTTTGGTGGTTTTGGGTTGTTTGAACCCGCCCGCCATCTCGAAGTCCGCTCGAAACGGGCTCCCCGTGGACGCCGCCAAAAGAAGCGCCAGCCCCGCGAGCCCGCCTGAGTTGTCCGGCGCGGACAACATCTCGGCGGCCTCTTCTATGGCTCTGTTCGCGACAGAATGAGGCACCGGGGATTGACCAAGAAGCGCCGCGGCGGACGGTGACGAAAGCGCGGCGAGCGCCACGGCGCTCACGCCGGTATCCGCGGAACAGACTTGGTGGTACCCGTGTATCCGGGACGCGGCAGGCCAGCCCGGGTCCGCGTGCTTTCCCGAGCGCCCCGGCACGGGCGCGGCGGATGCAACGAGTTTATCGCCGTTGCCGGGTTTCTTGGCTTTGACCGCCACGACGCGCGCGCGTTTCGCGGGGGGCGGGCTTTGGTAGCGATCGGGGAGCTTCGCCTTGCGCTTCAAGCGACCGGCATCCGATGAAACCGCGGCCGGCGGCGCGACTGGGGTGGCGATGGCGGACATGGCGGTCGTACCACAGCGGGGAGATTGGACCACCCGAGGAGAGATCTGAATCCAACAACGGGGACTCCAAAACGTGGAACACTGAGCTCGAGAGGAACACGGCGTGCGGGTCAAGCGAGCCTACTGGACGACGACGGTGTCTCCGGAGAACCCTGGACGCGTGTGCGACGACGGCGCTTGGACGGCGCGGCACGGAGGCGCGCGTGCGTCGGGATGTGGCCATCGCTCTTTGCTCGAATTCGAAGTGTTTTTCAAACTGTCAACAGGTTTTTTGAAGTCACACTCATCAACGGCTCCCCAAGTCCGTTGTTTGGATGTTTGGCCCACGTGAGATGAGAGACTGTTTCGCCTCGGCGAGCGCGCGTTTCGCCCTCACTGTGGAGCGCGTCGGCGACAGGTCGCGCACATCGCGAACGACGCCGCGTTCGACCCGCGGTCGTACCTGGCTCGGTCGAGTAGACGCTCTCGGGAACAACGAGATTTTGGCCATCTCGCCACACCACATATTCTGCGTATCTCTGCTGCAATGGCCCCGAAAGTCCCTCCCATGCGCGTTCAAACGGACGAGCTCGAGCACGCCGTGGCGTTTTTGAAAAACCGCGACGGCCTTGACAAGTCCTTGAAACTCATGCGGTACGCCGCGATGCTCGTGGCGTTCGGGTTTGATGCCGGGGGCACGACGGGGGGCAAGCTTCGTAAAATAGACGAGAGCACCGCGGTTGCGAGAAAATTCCTGCGCCTGGGGAAGTTTCTGCAGTTCGTAAGACCGGTGCGGACGCTTTTAAAGGAAAAACAAACCCTAGCCTCGGGCGACAACGTCTGCGTCGCGCGGCTGGTGTCCGTGATTGACGACAAAAACACCGAAACCGCAACTGCCGTGACGCAATACGCGCGCCACATCAACAACCTGGCGCTTGGAAGCGCTGGGGCGAGTCTATTGTATTATTTCCTGGAGCAAGTCGTGTGGAGCGCCAAGGTGGGTTTGATTCGGAGTCAAAGGACGAAAAAAAAAGTCGCGGCGGTTTCAAACGTAAGCGAACTCGCGACGTACGTCTTTTCCCTGCAAATCGCGTGGCGGAACTTGCGTGACGCACACGATGACGTCTCCGCGGCGGAAAAGGCGCTTCGGGAGCACAAGAAAAATGACGGCGGCGAGCCGGATGACGACGAGCACGACGAAGACGACGAGCAAGAATCCGACTCCCACGTTCCCTTCGCCCGACGTTCCGTCGCGTTGATCGGCGATTCCGAGCGTTTCCTACGGACCAGTACCACCGGGAGCCCTTTGAAAAACGCGTCACAACGCGCGGTGAGTTTTCTGAAAAGAATCGGACGGTTCGAAACGAAATCGCCGGCGACGAGTTTGGAAAGCCTCGTTGACGCCGTTGTGCGCGCGAAGGCGAAACGGACGCTGGCGATCGCCGTTTTCGCCGCCGAAGCCGCCGACGCGACCGCGTGCGTCGGCGAAGTGCTCGGCGGCGAACGCAACCCGTTGCGACAACGGAAACTCGTAGCCGGTTTAGGGCTGGTGTCAGCCGCGTGCGGGGTGTACGAAAAGTGGGTAGGCACGAGTTGGTAGAGGTATTCGGGGTGGAGTTATTTATAGTTTAGCATGCAAAGACAATACCGTGTACTTACTGTCAGACATTCGAGTTAGAGTTAGATATACGCATGCAAAGACAATTAACTTGTACTTACTGTCGACTGTTACTAGTATAGGATAGTGTACGCCAAACCAACGGTACGCGTGATTTTATATTTATATCCTCCCTCCGTACGCGTCGAGTCCGCGGATACGTCCCTCCGTATTACTTGCCCTTCACCAGCATCTTAAACGCGGTTCCCGCTTTGAACTTGGGCGCTTCGGTGGCTGGGATTTGAATCGCCGCGCCCGTCTGCGGGTTCACGCCGTTCCGCGCCGCGCGCGACGTTTTTTCAAACGTCCCGAACCCCTGGAACGTCACGCGCTCGCCTGATTGGGAACGAAAAAAGTCAGTCTCGAGTGGCACCAAGTGGTCTTTATGGGCAAACAGTGCACTTGGAGTGTATGTAGTATACATCCTTTTCATGACCAATGTACTCAAACAGTCAAAGAGGGGCGGTAAACAGTCGTCCGGGATTTGGTGAAACACAACGCGTACCGGACGCGACCGCCGCGGAAACGCCTTCCAGCAACGCTTTGTACGCCACTTCCGCTTGCTTTCCGGAAACCCCCGCCGCGTCCTTGATCAAGTCGATGGCCCACGCCTTGCCCAGCGCGCTGGGGGGCTTGGTGGCGAACCCGCGAGTCCCCTGGGAGGCGCGCGCGACGCGGACGCGAAGGGCGGAGAACATTTGCTTTTTGTGTGCGAGCCTGTTAGCCTTGTGCCGAGAAAACAAGGACGATTGTTTTTAGTGGATGAAGCGAAGCATGACGACGCGTCAACACGGGTGGAACAGAGAGGTGAAACAGGGGTCGAGTGGTGGTCAGTGAGTGATGTAACGTTGGTGGTGCGTGTGGCACGTCTCCGAGGGACATTCCGTGAAACGTCGAGTGTTGCGCAAACCCTGCTCGCCGCGAGGCTCGCGATCGACGATCACGGACGGATGCTCGTGTTTTTGGCGCGCAAACTCGCGAGCCGGCCTTCGGCAAGGGACACCCCTTGGTGGCGACCCCACGCCGGACCGCGCGGGGAAACGCGAAGACAAGACGTCGGCGACGATGCGTAGCGCATTTGGAGCGCGAGGAAACGCACCTGGGAAGCTGCAGAGCGTCCGAAGAAGTGCGAGCGTTGGCATCGAACGCTCCCATAAAAAGCGACAAGGCTCGCCATTTGTATGAGCAATTAGTCACGTGTTTCTGACTTTCACTCTACGGAAATTCTTCGATTTGCATCGCTGCAATTTTAGGACCCCGGGGCGTGCCTCGGCGCACTTCCCCGAGGCGCACCGAGTAGGCGACACGGGTGTCATCGCCTTCCGGACCGTTCACGCCAGGCGTGGACTCCACCGGCGCGTCAGCGACGCAGGACGGGAGTTATCGCTACCGTTCGAGAATCTAATTTATGGCGACACGCGCGTGCTGTAGCTTCGCGGCGCCTAGTGACGCGCGAGGTGTCCGCGCGCAACGGGTCGCGACAACCAAAGAGCCTCGGCTTCCCCGTCCCTTACCCGGGCCGGTTAGCATGCGTCTCGCCGCGCGCGCGCTTGTGAGCCGGCTGGCGCCCCTGGGCGGCGCCGACGCATTGGCGCGTGTCGGCGGCAACGCGTGCCGGAGCAGGGCGCCGGTTGTCAGCGCCACCGATCATCGGTCGTTCGGGGCGAAGTCCGCTGGCGCGGATGAGATTAACTCAAGATTAACTCAAGGGACTGGTACGACGTTTGTACACCGGGAGCCTCCCGATGCGCTCCGCACCTCACGTGGCGACACAGACGCGCTGGATGCGCGAAGAGCCTCGGCTTCTTCCGCAGTGTCCGCGTCGCAGCGCCAATTGACATCGGCGCCAACGTCGGCGACGTCCGCGCCGCGCGCGCCTATTCCAGCGCCCGCGGACGGACCTCGCGGCCCGTCCTTCGAGCTCTGGGGCCCGGATGAAACGAGCTCTGGGTCTGGGGCCGGCGCGGGTGCGGCTGGCGCAGTGGCGGGTATCCCACCTAGAGGTAGAACTCCATCGCGCATTGAGTCTCCTAGTTTCGTCACCCTGCGCGGCGAAATCAATCGGGTCACGTTTCACAACGCGGACAACTTCTACACCGTCGCGCGCGTGAGGGTGGCGGTGTCCGATGTGTCGCTGCTGCCGATCGGCGCCACCGCGACACCGGCTGGGCCGGAAGGCACGAAGTACAACAAGTACAAGAAAAGGGCGAAAGGCAAAGGAAAGGGGAAGGGGGATACCGAAAAAGTAGTCACCGTGGTTGGCCACATTCCCGGCGCCGCGGAGGGTGCGTGCCTTGAGATGACCGGGGATTGGCGGGACGTGGAGAAGTGGGGCACGCAGTTCGTTTTGAACGCGACGCCGAAGGAAATCGTGCCAACGGACGAGGAGAGCATGTTGCGGTACCTAGCGGGCGGGGTGCTTCCCGGGGTGGGGAAGGCGACGGCGGAGAAACTCGTGGCGCATTTCGGCGCGGCCGTTTTCGAAACCCTGGACTCGCGAGACGCCGAACGAAAATTGAAACAGTGCCCCGGAATCGGCGAGAAAACCGCGGAGAAACTTGCGCGGAGCTGGCAATTCAGCCGCGGTCGACGGGACGCGTGTTTGTTTCTGGAACAGCACGGCGTCGAAGCAGGGCTGGCGCAAAGGGTCGCCGCTTGTTACGGCGCGCAGACGGAGCAAAAAGTCACGGAGGATCCCTTCAACGCCCTTTCGGGAATCCCAGGCGCGACCTTCCACCGGTGCGACGCCCTCGCGGCGAGGCTGGGGAAAGCCCCTGACGCGGAGCCGAGGCTCGCCGCAGCAATGCTACGGGTGCTGCACCTGGAAGCCACACGGGAAGGCCACGTGTTTGTCAATTGGGGTGTGTTAACCGAGGGGGTGGCGAAGCTGGTGGGGCCGAAGCAAGCGGCGGGTTTGCGCGGAGGCGCGCTGGAAGCGGCGGCAGACTTGCTTCTAAAAAGGGGAAACATCGCCGTGGCGAGGAACCGCAAGGTAACGCAGCAGGGGCGGCTAGCGGACGACAGTGGCGGTACCTTGGACGACACCACGGAAGAGGAAGAAACGGAAACGTTCGCGCCCACCGCATTTGCCGGCGCCAAAACCGCGGATTCTTTGTCGAACCGAGTTTCGTTTTGGAACTCATCCGTCGTCGCCGCCGCGGCGCTTCACGACGCGGAAGCCTCTGTGGCGCTGGACATCGCGCTTCGCCTGCAAAAACCGAAAAGAGACCCCGACGTGCCACGCGTAAGGAGGTGGCTCCAAGCCGCGGCCACGAAAGAGGGCTGGCGTTTGTTATCGCCGGCGCAAGAAGCGTTTCTCGATTTGGCGCTGCGGGAACCGATTTCCGTGCTAACGGGCGGACCCGGGACGGGCAAGACCTTCGCGACGCACATCGCGGTGCGTTTGTGGAGGGCAATGGGCAAGAATGTGTTGATGTGCGCCCCCACGGGCAGAGCCGCGCAACGGCTGGCGGAAATCGCCAGCGCGGGCCGAAACATGAGCGCCCCCGTACAGAGCTCCACGATTCACCGTTTACTGGAATACGGAGGCGGCGCCAGAGCTAACAACAACGACGACCGAGACGGCCACGACACACACCAAAACAGCGAGTCCCACGACGAACTGACGTACAAAGACAAGTTCGCGCGTAACGCCCAGAACCCCCTCGATGCGGATATCGTGGTGGTGGATGAATCGTCCATGCTGGACCTGCCCCTGTGCGCGGCGCTATTGGACGCGATTAAACAAAACGCGCAGGTAAGTTCTGTTTTTTTCGGTCGAAGGACAACTGTTTGCCTGTACTACTACCTACTCGACCTACAGTACTACCCCGACTTCGAACCGACGACCTCCACGACACTCGTAGTCCGACTAACCACTCTGACTTTACCCTGAATGTTTGCCCCTATCACTTTTACTCTACGCGCAGGTCGTGTTTGTGGGCGACGCCGACCAGCTTCCGAGCGTCGGGCCCGGTAGCGTGCTTCGCGATATTCTCGCGTCAGGCGCGGTACCCGCGGTGCAGCTGATTGACGTGTTCCGGCAAGCGGAACAGAGCGGGATCATTCGAGCCGCGCACGCCATAAACGCCGGGCTTTTGCCCGAGATCCCGCGGAAACGGTGGGACCCGCTTTCCTGGGGCCTGATTGACGAGCCCGAGACAAACGGTTTGGGTAGGAATGAAGTCTTTGGAACGGAAGCGTCGAGCGGTACTGGCGGTGACCACATAAACCCGTCCACGAAATCCTGGGCCACCGCGGACTGCGCGTGGATCACGTTAACCGACGACAGCCCCGCCGGGTACGAAGGCGCGCTGGAGCAGCTTTTCGCCGGCGCGTTTCCCGCGTTCGCCAAGCTGGACCCGCGATTTGACGTTCAAGTGTTGACTCCCTTCAGACGCGGCCCCGCGTCAACGTCGCAGCTGAATTCTTTTCTGCAAGCCAAACTCAACCCTCCCTCCGTGGGGAGGCTTGAAACCAAAGGGCCGTTCGACACCACGTTACGGGAAGGCGACCGCGTGTTACAACAGCGGAACGACTACACCAAAGAGGTGTTTAACGGCGATTTAGGCACGATCGTCGCGGTGGACGGAAACGGAACGGTGCGGGTGGTGTTTGGCGGGTCGGTTTCTGAGGCGAAGAAAAAGAACACGAAAACGAAAACTAAAGAAGAAGAAGAAAGCGATCCCATCCAGCGCGCGCTGGATTCCCTGGAGCACGGCGCACGGACAGTGACGTACACGAAAACCGAATTAAGAGACCTAATTCCCGCGTGGGCGCTCACCGTGCACAAAGCGCAGGGCTCGGAGTACCGAGCCGTGGTGCTTTGTTTAGCGGCGCACCACCGGCCTTTGCTGCGTCGGGAGCTCGTGTACACGGCGGTTTCGCGGGCGAAGGAAGCGCTGGTAGTGTTGGCGCCGCCGTTCGCGTTGCAAACAGCGGTTGGGTGTGTAGGCAATGACAGACGAGTCACTACTTTGGCGCGCAGGCTCAAGCCCTTAGCTCCGGTGGCGCCAAGCTGCCCGGCGACCGCCGCGATCGCGGCGGCGAAGGACGCCGCCGAACGAAGGGCCGAGCTGGCGCGTGAAGCGGAGGAGACGCTTTTGGAGGAATGAGTCAAGTAGGGGAAGTAAGTTTTTAGAGTTATTGTGGAGTTATTGCCTCTAAGTCAAGAGGGGAGGTCGGAATTCAATCAAAGGTCTCACTCACATCGCAGGTGTTTAATAAATTACCTCTAGCGGCCCTAATAAGGGCAGCCGTTCGCTATCGCCCAGTTTAACAGCTCGAGATGACCCCCACGTCTCGCTGCACTTGTCGTTCCTCTGTCCCACGGGCAGCCGTTCGCACGCGCCCACTGCAACACCTCGAGGTGACCACCCTCCGCCGCAAACGCGCACGTCTGATCGTCTCACCACGGGCAGCCGTTCGCGCGCAACCACTTCAGCACCTCGAGATTCCCGGCCTCCGCCGCCGCGCGGCTCGTCCACTTGTCACACTTGCAGCCGTTCGCGCGTGCCCACTGCAGCACCTCAAGGTGTCCGCCCCTCGCCGCCTCCGAGCACGTATACTCGTCCCACGGGCAGCCGTTCGCGCGCAACCACTGCAGCACCTCGAGCTACCCGCCCCACGCCGCCTCCGAGCACGTTGACTTGTCCCAATCACAGCCGTTCGCGCGCGCCCACTGCAGCATCTCGAGATGGCCGCCCTCCGCCGCCCACGCGCACGTCGCTGCATCCCACGGGCAGCCGTTCGCGCGCAACCACTGCAGCACCTCGAGGTGCCCGCCCTTCGCCGCACACGCGCACGTGCCTGTGCTCCACGGGCAGCCGTTCGCGCGCAACCACTGCAGCACCTCCAGGTGCCCGCCCATTGCCGCCCCCACGCACGTGTACACGTCCCACGGGCAGCCGACTGCGCGCAGCACCTTCAACTCTTCGAGCTGTCCGCTCCTCGCCGCTGCCTTACAAAGGTATTCTTCACGGGACAGGAGACCTCGCCGTTGCCGGCGCTGCAGCGCGCTTAAACATCCGAGTTCTACGGCACGACGTTCACAAAGCTCCAAAAACCGAAGCCCCGTCGCCGCCACCGTGTCGCGCATCGCGCGGCTCACCGCTGGCAGCCGTGCGAGATCTGCGGGGTGGTCGAAATTCTCAGATGTGAGAACGTGAGTGACGACGATGTCGTTGAGAAGGCCTGGGATGGCCTCGCCCGCGTTAGCCACGTGAGCATCGCGCTTTCTCTTCCGCATGCGAGTTTCCACACCGAGCGTCGCGGTGGAAGACATCGTGAAGGGTGTCGTGTGCGCGTCGTTGTGTTCGAGGCTTCCGAGAATCCCTCACAATTTTCCACCAGTAAAAATCAAAAGACGAACAGCGGGGGCGTTCTCTGCAACATACTCGTAACTATTCAACGACAAGTACTCGTAATGAATCAACAGACTGGCAACTACAGTATTCAACACACGCTTAATTCATCGACACACTCATGATGAATGAATCAACATACGTATTACGATGTATTTCAAACGCACCTACTCTTCTCGCTCGCTTACTCGTCTCCTGGGAAGCGCGGCGGTACCGCGTTTTACCACCAGGCGCCGTGTACTCCCCTGACTACTCAGTCACCACTTACCACCCCGACTGCCTTCCCTCCGCCTTCGCGCGGTCCCTCGCCGCGCGCGCGATTTCTTTCGCCTCGGCGGTAGACACGCGCTTCGGGGTTAACCGTTGCGGCAGCCGGATGCCGTTCGCGGACTGGAACCGCAGCACGCGGTTCATGAGCTCCACGCGGTCCGCGCCCGCGTATTTATCCACAACCTTGCCGTCCGCCATGAACACGAACGCGGGGACGCTTTCGACGCCCCACTCGCGCGCGATGTCTTTGGTGTCGGCGTTTTTGTCGATCGCCACGCGAGCCCACCGCGTGAACCCGGCGGTGTTCCGCGCTAAGGAAAGCACAGCCGGGAAGATGTGCAGACAGCCGGCAGGGGCGTCCTTGTCCACGCCGATATCCACGATCGCGAGTTGTTTGTCACACGGCACGTCAAGACCGGTGTCGAATCCCGCCGCGGCGGGTTGCGCCATTGAGCAGGATTCGATGAAATCCTTCAGGTCGCTTTTGCTCGCGATATCGGTCACCCAATCCGCGGTTTTTAAACCAGCCGCGCCCGCGCCGCCGTAGTACAAAACGCCCTCGGAAAGAGCCTCCTGCGCGCCAGCACCGGCGCCGACGTGCTGCCAAAGGAGCTCGCCGCTCTGTGAATGGTTTGTTGGAGGGAAAAAGTTAGTTGAGGTTGTTATTTTTTAGTGACACACGCGAAGAAACAATAGATCATCGCGACGAGACGAGATGAGATCATCATCGAGTTGAGGTTTACTTACCTTGTAGTACTGGTACGTGGGGTACTTGGTGACGCCAAGTGACTGGGCGATGTCCCTGGAGGTGCCTCCTTTCAGGACTTCGACCTTCAGGAAGCTGACATCCGTCGCGTCTCGCGCGATGCGGGAGAGCGATGAGGACAGCAAGCGACACGCTTCTTGGTTCGTCTCCGTACCCGTGCCCGCTGACCCACCGGCTTGCGCGGTGTAAAAGTCGTCGCTCATCACGCACTCCGCCTCCGATTCGATGGCGACCATCACCAGCCTATCACCCGCAAGGGAAAGCGCGGCTTCGAACTCGGACATCGTGGTGATCTCCTGCGTGCGATCAAACACGCGGGTGGTCTCCGCGGAGCGACGGGATTGCACGGAATCGTACTGCGCGGAGACGCGGAACTGCGTCGCAGCGCGCGCGCGCGTGCGCGTAGCGCCGGAAAGGGCGCGGCGGGCGACGGGAGTCGCCGTGAAGGCAGAGGCAGAAAGAGCGCTCATCGTGGAACAGGCGCACGGTGTGGCGTGGTGTGCCGAGGGGAGGGTGGGATCTCAATGGCACGTGGAAAGCAACCGAAAGCGCGATGATGATATTTTTTTGGAGGCTGACGGGGCAAATCGGAAGTGGGCGAGGGTTATAACTCCTCAAAATGGTCCATACATTCGCAATTCGCCCCTCGAAAAAATCCAAGCGGGCGAGGATTTGGCAATGTTTTGGTCGAGTCCGAGAAAGTCTACCTCAAAAGCCACGACTCCTTCTCTGGACGAGCAGTGGTAGCGCGCGCGGAGCGAACGATCAGTAGTGATGGGAGGTCAGAAGCGATGCTCGCACGGCAAGGAGAAATACTGGTGCGCGGTGTGCACCCCCTGCCCTCACGGGAAGGTGAAAGCCAGCTGCGCGGAGTGCACCCCCTGCCCTCACGGGAAGCTGAAACAGCACTGCGCGGCTTGCAACCCCTGCCCCCACGGGAAGCGGAAAGACAAGTGTGCGGACTGCAACCCCTGCCCCCTCGGCAAGCTGAA
>Ga0115007_10000007_pt1 | contig 100642 bp, 96 predicted proteins | sample ArcOceMetagenome_2_FD_87166 | JGI IMG/M metagenome (GOLD analysis project Ga0115007, IMG submission 87166) | Marine eukaryotic phytoplankton communities from Arctic Ocean - Arctic Ocean ARC135M Metagenome | ecosystem: Environmental > Aquatic > Marine > Oceanic | place: Arctic Ocean | collected...
AGCACCTCGAGGTGCCCACCACACGCCGCACACCAGCACGTCTGCCAGTCCCACGGGCAGCCGTTCGCGCGCGCCCACTGCAGCACCTCGAGATGTCCGCACCTCGCCGCCCCCGAGCATGTGCTTGCGTTCCACGGTGCGCCGTTCGCGCGCGTCCACTGCAGCATATCGAGGTGTCCGCCCTATGCCGCCCCCGAGTACGTTTTCTCGTCCCACGGATTTTGCAACGCCTTCAGCTCTTCGAGCTGTCCGCTCCTCGCCGCAGCCTCGCAACGCAATTCTTTACGCGACAGGCGCCCTCCCCGTTCCAGGCGCTCCACCACGCGTAAGCGTCCGAGCTTCACGGCACGAATTTCGTCAAGCTCCTCAAACCGAAGCCCTGTCGCCGCCACCGCGCCACACATCGCGCGGCTCACCGCTGGGAGCCGTGCGAGATCTGCGGGATCGTCGAAATACTCAGATCTGAGAATGTGAGTGACGACGAGGTGGTCGGGAAGGCCGGGGATGGCTTCTTGCGCGTCGGCAAGGTTCGCGGAAGTAGTGGCGGTCGCGATATCACCGCTCGCGCCGGTCATGGCGATATGCGCTGCGTTGGAAGACATCGCGGAGGGTGTCGTGTGCGTGTCGTTGTGGTCGTGGTTTCCCAACCCTAATCCCAGGAAAAAGGGTAGGCCGGGGAAGGCTGCGCGTCGGACGGTCGCGAGCGCCGCGCGCGCAACTCTGAGCGCGCGCTTGGCAACGCCACAGAGTAAGGTAAAGAGCATAGAGAGCATGTTGGTATGTGGTCAGCGGTGAAGGGTGTTGTGTGTACGTCGGTCGTTGTGGTCGAGGCTTCCGAGAAAAGCGTTACTTTGAGAGCTAAAGTTTTTTGAACTCTTCCGAGGTCGGGAAAAGGGACTCCATCAGTGCGCAGCTGCGCCGGCGATGGCGCTGGTCCCCAAAAAGCGCGGGTGCGGTGCTCGCGCGCGTCTCGCAGGCCTATCCGTTGCGCTGTGTATCGCCCTCTTCGCGTCGCAGGTGCCTTGCGCCAGCGGCGTCGAGGCAGTCGGAAGGAACAGGCCGAGTTGGCACGACGCCAGACGTTCCGTGCGAGGCCCGAATCCAAACGACGCGGGCGACGCTGAGTCGAGACGCGCGCGTGCGTTGGCGCAACACACTCGGGAGGATCCCGTGGTTCGACAAACAAGACGCACGCAAAAACCCGAGCCCGCGCACCACGGCTGGGGCGCACGAGCCGGCCATCAAACGCAAGGCGGCTCCGGAAGGGATGGGTTGAGGTCGTCTGGGCGAAAACTGCTGGCGGACGCGGACGAACCAAACCCGGATGCGAACGAAGCGGCGAATCGGGAATCAGTCCACCCACATCTTGAATGGCCTTCTCTGGCTGACGTGCCTGCCGGAATTAGGTGCAGCGGGTGCGAACTGGTGTTAGCGGCGGTGCATGCGAGCGCGGTGACCGCGGCCCGACGCTTGAACCCGTCGTCCTGGGTCGCCGCGAGCGAAGCGACGCGGGAGTATTTGGTGGAGAAAAATTGGAACGCCGCGTGCGCTTTGGTGGTCGCCGGCGATACAAACCTGACCTTGGGCGACGACAGTACGGCCTTCTTTCACTCGAGCCAAACGTTCGTCACGGAACTGTGGGAACGCGCGACACTAACCGTAGTCAGTGCTACTAATGCTAACACTACTATAAATAGCACCCCTCCCGGCACCACTACCGCGGACGGAACTCTTTTCCTCTCCGCGTGCGCGTTGTTGAAAAAAGACGCTCGCGCTTCGCTTCAGATGAAAGGTACGTATGTCAGGCTTTCCCAAATCCGCCACACACTGTTTGTGCATACAAGACTGACCTGACACTTTACTTTAAAGCGTTCGTGGTGACTGGAGGTGTGTACCCTTTCAGTCAGCAGATCCTGACGTCGCAGTGCGAGCTCATCACGGAAGACGCTGCGTGCCGGGAGAGAAAGGAAAGCGAGAATAGTAGGATCAGGGAAGAGTTGTAGAGAGCTTTTTTTGTGAAGAGTTGTAGATAGCACTCATGTAGCTTTCATAGCAGAAAAGACGTTCCTTTCAATCAGTCCACTCTACCTACCTACTCCTGGTCCTTCCTTTTTTCTTCCGGTTCCCGGCTTTGAAGATATCCCCCGCCCGCAGCGGTTTCTTTTCCCCGGGTTTGCCTTTGTTCGTGTCGTCCACCTTCCGCCGGCGTTTCTTCTTCCCGCCAAACTCGGACGGCTCTTCCACGTCTGCGTAGACCAGCTGGTCACTCTTCGCTCCGCCCACGCCGAGTTTCTTCCCGTCGCCGCTCAGCGCGGACTCATCACTCTTCCCGCCGAGTTTCTTCCTGCCTCGGAGGTAACCGGGAAGGTGCGAAAGGTGCGGCGCGGGTGCCGTCTTGGAAAGCGAAACGTCGTGCTTGAGCAAGTTCAAGTCCTCGGGGTTGTCTTCGAAGTGCGCGGCGAGGCGTTCGCTGTTGAGTAATTCCGACTTTAACTCCCGGACGCGGGCCTCGCGAACCGCGGTTTTTCCCACGGACCGCGCCGTGTCCTCGGCGCGGTACCGCAGCGCCTCGGTCTGCTCGGGGTGCAGCCCCACGAACGTTGTGATCGTGTCCGCGGCGACCGCCCCGGCGTCGCCGCCCCGGTTTTGCAATTCCCGCTTGACGTCCTCAAACAGATCTTCCTCGTTCGGCGCGATCAACGTGATGGCGGTACCTTTTTTCCCCGCTCGTCCGGTACGCCCCACGCGGTGCAGATACGCACTCGCGCTAGAAGGGACGTCGAAGTTGATCACGGTACGCACGTCCTTGAAATCCACGCCTCGGGTGACCCCGAACTCGGCGTCGCGTTTCCGTTTCGGTTTCGGTTTTGGGGTTTTTTGCGTTTTTAGGAGTTTGGTTTTTTTGTTTCTCTTCTCGTCGCCGTCGCTGTCAGATTCGGCGCCGTCGTTTTGCGTATCGTCTTTCTCATCCTCGTTACCCCCGTTACCCCCGCCATCCGCATCGCCCCCCACACCATCCTCCGCCGCGGCGATCATGTAGTCGTAGATCCCCCGGTTGAACTCCTGCAAAATGTGCTGCCGCGAGTTCGCGGGTAACTCGGCGTGCAGCGCGCAACACGGCACGCCGAACTTGAATTGTGAACGAAAAGTGTCAGTCTTGAGTCTTGAGAATGGGTGTACCGTATGGGCACACAGTGCACTTGTGCTGTATGTAGTGCACTTCCTTTTAATGACTAGGTAGTCGTCCAGGGGCAGTAAACAGTGTCGGGATTTGGGAAACGCGCAATACGTACCTTATCCAGAAACAGCCTTAGCTTCACCGCGGCGTCCGGGTCTTTCACGAACACCAGGGTTTTCCGTTTACACAGCCCTAAACGGAGCAAGGCCATCGTTACTAACAGTTTGTCTTTCTGCGGGGTCCGTATTGTTCGGTGCGCGACGTCGGGGCCGTTTTTGTTTTTGTTTCCATCCCCTTCGCCGTTTTCGTTTTCGGCGTCGGCACCGGCGCCGACACCGGAAGACACCTCCAAACGCACCGGGCGCTGTAACACCAACGACTCTAGCCTCGCGAGGTTCTCGTCGTTTTCTCCGGAGGTGGCGCTTAAAAGCATGCACTGCGTTCCTACGCGGCACTTTTCGAAAACAAACTTTATGTCGTCTTCGTACCCGAAGCTGAGTAACAAATCCGCTTCGTCAAGAACCAACAGTTCTAAACCGCCGGCAAGCGCGTTTGGCGGGAAAAGACTTTCCCTGACGCACTCCGCGGCTCTCGCGGGCGTGGCGATTAAAATCTCAGGAGGTGCGCCCGCGAACTCCCGGAGCACAACACTGGCGCACCCCGCCGCGGGGAGCTCGCCCGCGCGCAGGGAAGGCGCGCACTTGCCGAGCAAAAACGCCGCTTCTTTTTTCACCTGATGCGCGAGCTCCCTGGTGGGCACGAGGACCAACACCCGGGGGTTCGGGAGCGGGGCGCCACCCGAGCTTAAGTCGTCAGCCGTGACGATCTTGTGTATAGCAGGGAGCAAATACGCCGCGGTCTTGCCGCTTCCCGTGTGCGCGCGAGCCACCACGTCCTTGCCCTCCAGAACAAGCGGGATCGCTTGCGACTGCACCGCCGTCGGCGCGCGGTACCGCTTCTTCGTCAGCGCGCGCAGCAGCCGCGGGTCCAAACCCAGGGAAGCCCAGCCGTCAACAGGGTCGCCCGACTCGTCACCCATCGTCGTCCGACGGGGGTGTGGGGTGGGGCGTGAGAGGAAGGAGAGAGCGCGCTCGTGAATGCGGAAAGCGGGGCGGCGGCTCAGCCGTCAGCGAAGTTCTGGCTAAAACAGGCGAAAACGAAGCCTGTGTTGATCGGTTTTCTTTTTCAACGCGTCTGCACTTTCAAAGTTGCGCCTCGGTCGAAAAGCAAAATCGAAACCACAAACGAAACGCTTTTTTTGCGGTTTCGTTTTTTTTTGTCGTCAAACACGAAAACAGACCACACAAGTTCGCTCCCGGCGGCACAGCAGTGCGCACTGGCGCGACACGACCGCGAAGTTTGGGCGGCACGATGACCGACCGCGGTGACTCCGGCGGTTCCCTTCCACGCGCCGTGCGCACGCGACGCCCCGTGACCGTGTCCTTGACGCACGTTCTTTCCGCGACGATCGTCATCACATCCTCCTTCGGTGCGAGTTTCGGTCTCGTCCAAGCATCTAGCCCCGACGGTGTGTACGTCAACGGCTTTGTCTCCTACAACCCGCCGTGTCCCGTCAGCGACCTCCCCAATTCGCTCACGGACCCGGCCGCGCTTGGGGAGTGGGTGGTGATGGACGAGCTTTGTTACGAGAGTTTCCCGCGGCGAAAGGCAACGACTACCGGCAAATACGTGCTTTGGAAAGAAAACTTCAAAGGACGGCAACCTCACTTGACGCAAACCGCCGAGGATCCTTACGTGACCCCCGCAGGGGACAACCGTGTAGCCGGCGGGGTCGTGTCAATGGCGATGGCGCACAGCGCGTGCTGCGATGGAGTGTGGATGCGGGGAATGCACTTGGAAGACACGTACGGCAGAAGCGACGCGTGTGTCAGCGTAACTCGCGAGTATCACACGACGAGCTGGAAAATAAAGAAAGTCACAGATGACGTCCGCGGACGCGCTGGCACGCACGGTGTGAACCCGTGGATCGCGGAGTTCAACGACGACGGGTCGTTGTTGAGTTTCTGGAACAGATCGGGAGACGCGGGGGGGTATTGGCGCTGGACGGCGGGTGAAGTTTTTCTCGCGAATGGATTGGCCTCGGACTTGCCAATCGCGGTGCAGATGGACCGAGGGAGCTTGGGATTCGAGTACCCGTACGAAAGGACGTTTCCCCCCCCAAGGATCGTCACACCGGCCTCAACGTGTAACCCGTCAATAGCGATTTCATCCAGCGCGTACAGAACTTGCGTCGAGAACTTGCTCGTCGATAACGCGGCAGGTAAAATCAAAATCGCAATCGTGCCCCTGTACTTCACCACCAGCGACGTGACAGGTACGTATTGGGGCTTTCCCAAATCCAGGCACACTGTTTACTGACCCTCTGTGACTGTTTGAGTGCACGGCCGGCGTTAAAAGAAAGTGCACTACATACAGCACAAGTGCACTGTTTGCCCATACAGTACACCCACACTCGCCGACTCGCGACTGACACTTTTCGTTCACAATCACAGACGTCGACACGGCGGCGGTCGCTTCCCACTTCGCCGGAGGCGCGGACTCCACGAAATTCGCAACGTGGTGGCGCGAAGGCTCGTTTGGCCGGCAAAACGATATCGAGCTCGTGGTGTTGGACCCCGTGCCGGTGAATTTACCCGAGTGGGTCAGCGACGCGGATGCGAGTTCTTTGCACAACGCGCGACGCACCTCCACGGCTTGCAAAGCCGAGATTGCGACGTACGGCGCCGACTCCGTGGGGTTTGCGAGCGAAGATTTGCGAACTGCGAACTCGGTTTGTTCTCAGTCCTCCGACTGCGTACGCCACGCCTGGAAGTGGGACTACACGCGCTGTGACGGGAACTGCAAGGTTTACGGCTGGGAGGACGTTGAGTACAGCGCTGACTACACGTGCGTTGACTTGGTTGGCAAAAGCAAGCCGGGCGATTCGAGTTCCGCGGATGTCGCCATGACGGGCGTGCAGCTCCGCGCAAACGCCAACGCCGCTAGCGGGTTTTACGGCCTCACGGATGACACACCCGCGTACAAGTGCGTTGAGGACACGAACTTCATGAGCACCAACCAGCAACACTTGACCGGTCGCGTCGGTGACATTTCTATAGACCCGTCAACGTACCACCGCGTGGTGTGGAGCACGTGGAGGACGCGGTGTTCCGGGTACGGCGGGTCTGGTCATTACCGGTTGCACGTCAGCGACGTCGGGTGGAAAGAATTCGGGAGCTCCATGACAGTGGGGACGACAACGTTTGCGAGTTTGAACGGCGGGATTTCTCAAAACGACGCCACACCGTCGCGGCTGGACGGCGAGTCCGCAAATTCGGCGTACGCGACTCCCAAAGGCGCCGTTGGGACTTTCATTCACGAACTGGTCCACTCGTTCGGAGTGAATAATCACGCGAGAGCGTGTGTGAATGACGTTACCAATCACCTGGGTGTTGGTGAGTACGGTTTTTTCAACTTGCCTTGTCGAACCACGGAGTACGGGAGCTGGATGTCAATAATGGGCAAAAACGCGGGGACGTCGGCGACGCACGTCCACGCGGGTACGATGTACGACATGCACTTGCTGCACTTAACTGATGTGCATGTCATTAAAAGCAGCGGCACGTACACCATAAAACCTTTGAATTCGTTGACCACGACAGGCGGCACGGATAAGCGCGCGGCCGTTGTGCAGTTCACGGATCAGCACGTCGACACCGCCACGGCGGATTGGACGAAAATCGCGCCTCCTATTTGGGCCGAGTTTCGCGTCGCATCCGGCGTGGATGTCTCGCTCGGGTGGGACGAGTACGCGGGGAACACCGACGGAGTCATTCTGAACTGGGGACACCAGGTACGTGATGGGCGTTTCCCAAATCCGACACACACTGTTTCTGCCGCCCCTCTTTGAGTGCAACACTAAATACTACTAGTAACACTAATAGTACTACTAGTTACATTTACCAGAGCTGGCAACTGTTACAAACCCATACTCAAGACTCAAGACTGACCCTTTTCCTTACCAATCGCAGTACGGGGACGTTCTTTTAGATTTGGATTACGGGACGCCCAGTTTTGAAAACAGTTTAGCGGACGTCAGTTTAAAACCCGGGGCCTCGTACCGGGTGAACCATTTTTTAGACGGTTCGATTTGCGGCACCGTGACGTTTTCAAACGTCGTCGTGGCGAACGATAAATCCAGCGTCACGTTCAGTGTGACGTACGTCGCGACGTCTACGGGAGGCGGCGACATTGAAACGTTCTACGCGGGTTCCGCGCCCTGGCCGCACACGAAATACGCCGACTACCCGCTCTCCACGGTGAGCGCTTACGAAAATAACGGCGAGTTCTCTACGTCCTCGGGGTACAGCTCGATATTTCACGGTGTTACTAAAGCACTCGCGGTGGTCGTGGCGGTGATTATTGCCGTAGGTCACACGTAACGGGCGACCTCGCAGCGCGCGTATCATACTGTAATTATTTTGTTGATTTTCGACTCTTCGTTTCGTCTCTTCAAGTCGTTTCCAAAACTGGAAACTCAACATCAATCTCGGTCGCGCGCGTCGCGATCGATGACAGTGGTGCCGGTCTCGCCGCCGGTCGCCTCCACGGACTTCGTCCCAGGGAAGAAGAAGATCCCGGGATGGGACGGGAAGGACTCACTTTGCGAGGTTTACTTCGAAACGTGCAAACGCCTGGGGTGCACGGCGAACAGCGAGGTGGTCCGGCAGCTCGTCCGCAGGGCGCGACTTCTCGCCCCCCTGCCCACGTGGAGGGTGGCTGGTAAGTCGCGCCTTGAGATGTTGCACATGGCGTTCGACCACATGGACTTAGACAGGAGCGGGACGTTAAGTGTTTCCGAGCTCGTGGGTTTCGCGCGGGGTTTGCACCCGATCAAAGTCCACGGCGACGTGCGGGTGATGCTTCGGCAGATGGATTCGGACGGCGATCGTGTTATTTCGCGCGACGAGTTTGTCCGCGCGATGCGACCTATTTCGGATTCCTTGGTGATTGAGGAGTTCACACAAGGCATCCTAGAAACCCTTTCCTCGAAGCCGCCCCTTGGTGATTTCGAAACGCGCGAATCGAAACTCGCGGTCGTGTTTCGGCACTTGGACGTGGACGGATCGAACTCGCTTGACGTGGATGAGCTGATCGCGATCTTCATGGACGACGCCGAGCCCGACCCTGCGCTGGCGAGGAAAAACGCAAAGGCGCAGCTCGATTGGCTTGACACCGACTCAAACGGCGTGGTGTCACAACCTGAATTCGTACAAGCCACCAACTTCATGTACGCATACATGACCGACGAGGACTTTCACAATCAGTGCGCTGAAATGGTCAACACAAAAACTCACGCGTACGATTTTTCGCGCGCCTTCCTCGGACCGAAAGGCGCTGAAGGTACGTCCCCGCGTTTCCCAAATCAGGCGGCACACTGTTTTATCTCTAACGCTGGTGACTGTTGACTAGGCCATCGCGATATACAAGGCCCTGACACTTTTTTTTACCTATCCTAAGCCGTGCTCCCGGCGCTCGCGCTCGACAAAACCTTCACGCACCTTTCTTTGCGCGGGTGCGGGTTACGGAACGCCGGTTGCGCGTTGATTTCAGAAGCGCTGCGTGGGCATCCGACGTTGCGGTATTTGGACATCGGGGACAACCCCGTGTCCGCTGGTGGCGCGCGCGAGCTCGCAGTGTTGGTGAGCGACACAAAATCGATCCGCGATCTGCGCTTCGACGGGACGCATTTCACGCGGGGGTTCAGCGACGTGTCGTCGATTGATTTGGAGTTGGACGAGACGAGAGTGACGGCCGAATTACTACGCGCGGCGTTGGCCAGGAACAGGCTGCCTCCCACACCAAACAGTGTGGAACAGATCTCCAACATGGACTTTCCGAAGTTCTTGTACACACGGAGGCACGAAGTGAAGAAGCTGTTCCTTTCCATCGCGGGCGAGACCGGAAAAGTTTCTTTCCGCAAACTCGAGGAAGGTTTGGGCACTCTTTCCGAGGAGTGGTCGCGCGTTTCGGAACATTTAAAAAAGTTCATCAATCCACGACGTGTATTCGGCCTCGAGGACGGTACGGAAACTGCCGACCTGGACGGCGACGGAATGCTTTCCTACGCCGAGTTCACGCGCGCGCTGCACACGGAAGGAACGAGGGTGGCGGTGCTCGGCGCGTGCGTGCAACGAAGAGTGCAGCTGAAGGTTATTTTTTACGCCCTGGCGGGTGAGTCTGGGCGGCTCACGCTTGGTGAACTCGCGAACGGCGTGGAACGCGTTTTGTTGGAGCAAGCGGACGACCACTGGGGGTTTTCGGTGGAGGAAATGCGCGGCGTGATCAACGCCGAGGTGTTTCGAGACGCATCCACGGACGAAATTTTGGATCACGAGCACGGAACCGACAACGCGCTTTCCTGGGGGGAGTTCTACGCGCGACTCGTGAGGCTGGCGGAAAGGGGGTGAAAAGATTTCGTATCATTGGAGGCACCATTTGAACGATGCACGAGCGGTACTCTGTACATTAGTAGTACGTATTTTTTGTAATACAAGCGCAAACAAGGGCGTTCCAGACGAGCACGGCGAGAAATCGCGAAACAGGAGAAACGAAAATTGGCAATCGAATCGAATTTTCGGGAATATCGGATCCTTCCCGAAGCTTCTTGGGGGCCTCGCGTGGCACGTCGATGACGCGATATCATCGTATCGTATCGTATCGTATCGCGTGCGTCGTTCGACGTGACGACGTGCTTACGCTACGCGAGATATGGACTTGAAGTTGTTGTGCACTTGCCTCTTGGCGTTGTGCACCTCGCCCGTCTTGAGCTCCTTGCTCTCGTCAAGCGAGTCACGGCGCAAAGCCTTCGCCTCCTCCTTCTCAGCTTCGTTGCAGTGGCGGCAAGACATGGTTTGCTTCTGAGGCAGCTGTAGCTGACGCTGCGAGAACTCCTTCTTGTCGCGTTGCGTGTCTGTTACGGGTGGGGTGGATCGAGAAGGACGTGAAGGGCAGGCGGGTGAGACGGCGGGGCCACGAAAGGTGATTGTTGTTAGTTTTACCACCATTTCGGCAGATTAAAGAAGGGATCTCGTGGACTCGTACCGCAGTCCTTGCACTGGAACGGGCCGTGGCACCCGACGCGGTTGTGAGTCACGACGTCGTGCGTCTTGGTCATGATAAGGAACTGGGAAACGAGTGGAGCACGAGCGGAGGCGCGCGTGGAATGAATGCGGCGTCGTGTCGTGGCTTTTTGTTGAGTCACGCTGCGCTGCGTCAGCTCAATCACGCGCCAACGAAAAAGCTCTTTTTCACCCCGCGACGCTTCACGCGCCGCACTTCGTGTCTTCTTGTCTTCGTCGCTTCGTCCGCCCTCCAAGGCATCAAACGTGGTGCGCCCTCCAAGACCAAGGCGATCGCGAAACACGGCGGATGGCCTATGGACCACACCGCCGCAAACTAAATCACAAATCACATCCACCAGAAACTCACGGAGAAGCTGCTTGTGAGCGACTGCACGTAGTGCCACCACTTCGGGGGCAAATAAAGCGCATCTCCTGGTTCCAACACCACGTCCTGAAACGGCGCGTTTAGGAATTTCGGAAACGCCGTTCGCAGCTCGCGCGCGCAATCAAAGTCCGGATCCACGCGGCTTACGTTGCGTTCCTTCAAATCGGTCGACGCGTACATCGCGTCTGTGTGCTCCGGCGCCCAAACACGCACGTACTTTTTACCGAAAACTTGCGTCAAAAGGTTGTGCGTGGGGTCAGTGTGTGTCGGGGAGACGGTTCCTTTCGGACCGAGCCACGCGTTTACTGCGCGAAGACCGGGCTTGTTCGCGTCGTCGTCGTCGCCACCATGTGTAGACACTTTTGCACACAGCGTTTCCTCCCCCGTGCGGCGCTCGTTCCCTAGCGGCGTTTCCTCTCCACACTGAATCAGCGTTAGAGCGCAGTAGTCAGGCGTGACGATGTCGCGTCTCAAACAAGGAATCTGGTCAAACAAAGCGTGCTGCGCGAGGTACCCGGTCTGGTATTTCGTTGGTTTTCTCGCGGCGTCGCTCGTCAAGTCGCTCGTCAAGGCGCTCGTCAAGGCGATCGTCAAGTCGCTCGTCTCGTCGCTCGTCGCGTAGCTCGGTGGTGCCACGTATTCGTCCAGAAATTCCCCAAACGGCAACAGCGACTGCGCAAACGTTTCGTGCATGAAGTGCTTTCCCAGCTCCACTGGGACGATTCGTGTTCCCGCGGTTCTTCGCAAATACTCGGGGTGTTTCCATTTCGTAAACGCGGGCCATTTCTTGGCGAGCCCGCGCAGCACCACCGGTTCGCCGGAAACCATCCAGTCCAAAAGAAAACGTTCAAGCGACGGCAACGCGTCGAATTGCGGTATGGGGGACCTTTTGGCAGCTATTTGCGCAACAACGGCAGCGAGCTCAGGCTCGTCTTTCTCACCATCGGTGATACCTTCCGTACGGACACGCGAGTCACCCAGAGACCCGGGCGGCAGCGCGGCGGAAATTTCGTCCAGGGTCGCGTCGCCGCCGAGCGTGACTTCGTGCCGGGGTCGTTTTCTGGATGTTACCGGTTTTCCGTCGCCGTCCTCTAAATTCGTCACGAGATCGTGCGCGCGTCCAATAGCCACCTCCAGCGCGTCTCGAAACGCGCGTCCGCCGAGAAGACTCGCGACGTCCAAAACATTTAGCGCTTCGCGCGGCGACGTCGTACTAGTCGTATTAAACTCCGCCGCGTCCACTTTCGCAAGGCACGCGATGACGTACAGGTCACGCCACGCCTCGTTGACTTTCTTCCAGTCCCCGGTGTGCATTTTTTCCCACGCCAGGTCCACGAGCACGCCACATGAGTCTCGGACTTTGCGGAAAGTGCTCTCCATGTCGACGCAGTCCCCACAACGCGCCGTCTGCAGATTGTCCAAAGCGCGCTGAAGCATTTTCACCGCCGACCTCCCGCCCACGGCCACGAGGCGTTCAAAAAGAGACTCGAGTTCTGTGCGGCCGGGGGTGCCGGGCGCGATGAACGCGCAGACGTGTGACGGGCACGTGCGTAGCGAAAACATTTCGCGTTCCAGGACGTGAACGGCGGTGGCGCGCGCGCCACCGCGCGCCGGAGGTGTGACTTGAGTTTTCTTTTTAGTAATGTCAACAACGAAAAGCGCCAGGCGTTGGATTGGACAAATTCAGCTCGCCGCTCACTCGGTGCCGCGCTGGCCACCCCCCTTGGGTTTTCGGGTAGGTCAGTGCACCGCCGCGGATGTCTCGCGCCGGTACCACGGACAACGGCGAACCCTCCGTGGCTTCCGTGTCCGGCTTCGAACAAGACCTGGCTGATTTAATCCACGATCACGTCACCGAGTGCGGCGGCGATTTGCGTTTCGAGTCGTTCCGTATGCGATGGCAAGCGCGGTGGTTTTCGTTCGCGCACAACGCCCGGCTGGTGGAGCTGCTTGAGGGGGAGTACACGCAGATGCTGTTCAGTGCGGCGTTGCCGTACCTTAGCGGCGATGGCCCCACGGTGACGCGAATCACGGGTTTGTACGCCCTTTACTTGCTGTACCACACCTCGCAACTCAAACCTACGGTGCGGATTTACGTCACACCGCGGGACGTTTGTAGAATCGCTGATTTGGTGAACGCGTGCGTTGCTTTGGGCGCGCATGACGCGGTACGGGCGGCGAAGGACTTACTGGACACGCACGCGCTTGTGGTTGGGGTTTCCGATCGCGTACGCGAGGAAGCGTTGGAAGACGCGCTCGCGGGTTTGGCGCCCACAAAGAAAGGTAAAAAGCCAACCCCGAAGACGAAACAAAAACGAAACCGCAAAGGATGCGCGACGGATCAGGAGTCACACGACGACGCGATGGAAAGTGAATCGGAAACAAGGGTAGATGAAATACACGAGGGTGATGCATCAGACAGAGACCATCAAGATCCGCTCGTCCAGCTCACCGAACACGTCAAAACCGCGTCGCAACGGGCGCTGGCGCACTTGCGGAAAACGCGCGTGCCCGAATCCTTCGCGGCGCTTTCGGAGAAATCAGGGAAGTACGCCGCCGTGGTGTGCGCTTTGCGCGGCGGGTCCGGTACCGCATCTTCAGGAAAACCCGCGGGCGGAACAAGCCTCAGGGGCACCACCACCATGCACGAGCTCGTGAAAAAGCAGGTGGTGAAGTACGACGAGTTGTTAAGAGCGGCGCTGAGGCCGGAGTTGGTGGATTTGCCGCGGGCGCGACGCGAAGGAAACGGAAACGGCCTTTCTAGCGCGGGGGGCGCGTTTTCCCGGCAACACGTCACGGCGACGGCGCCGGGCCGTGGGACGCGAGGGGACGGAAGTAAAAAGCGACCGCCCGCGCTTGGAAAACCCTTTCGGCTCAACGAAACCGCCAGGTTCGGGTCCATGCCCGAGTTTCCGAAAGCGGACGCGGAGGACGCAGGCGGCGGCGCAGGGAACAAGAAATCCAAGCTCGGGTGAGCACGGTAATTAGGGATGTCATGGAGAGGTGTCATTTGAACTCGTATTTGTAAAAACAATGCATTTTTTTGCGATTACAAAAGCAACCGCTGCGAACGTACAATCGCGACCGTCGTTTCGCGGTCGCTTCGCGGTATCGCGGAAAGGAACAAGGGCACCACACTGTTTCGTCGCTCTCGAAACGACCACCTTGACGGCTCGCCATGACAATCACACCCCGCCCGGTTTGCACACACACTCGTCGCAGTCGTCGTACTTCGCGCCGCAGGTGCAGTCCCCTACCGCGGCAGCGGCTTTCTCGGACGCGGCTTGCATTAGCGGCAGCGGCGCTCTTAAAAGCACTAGGCCTTGCAGGCGCGGGTTGGTCCACGCCGCGGCCGCGCCAGGTGACAATGCTTCGTGAATGGGCTTACCATTCGGCGCCCTGAACCCGTAGGCGTGGTACAACCGCCGCGCCGCGACGTTTGAGGCGTGCACGTGCGTGTAAATGAACCCCGCGCCCCACGACGCGGCGACGTCGCTGCTCGCCTCCAGCATCGCACTCGCGCTTCCTTTTCGCCGCGCCCCCGCATCAACGGCAACGTTGTCGATGTACACGTACGTCTCGCCGTGCCGTACGCACAGGCCGTTGACTTGCGAGCAACACGGGCCGTCCCGCGTGCTGACGTCAAGACACCCCACCAAGCCCATTTGCGGGACGGACGCCATCAAGCACAAGCACTTGCGCGACGGCCCGCTCGGTTTGTGTGTGCGTTCCCGCAAAGCTTTCCTTTCCCGTTGCGCGAACTCCCGCCTGAATGTCGCCACGAACCGCGGCGGGAACGGCAGTTGCTGCCGGGCTTCCAGATCTTCATAAAACGCCACGGCGCGCAGCTCCGCGGCGACTTCAAACTCGGACGCGTCCGTCGCGACGATGACTTGCAAGCCGCTTGGTAGGATTCGTCGTGCGATTTGCGCGGCCTGGTCTTCTTCAAGGGGAACCAATGTAGTTTGCAGGTCCTCATTCGTCGTCGTTTCGTCATCACTCGTTCTCGTCTCCCCAGCCGGTTTGATCAAGGAATTGGAAAGAATCGCGACGAGGGGTTCGGGGACCAACGTCGATCGCACGGGGGCGGCTTGTGAGCCTCTGCCCGGGGTGACGTTCCCGGAACCGCTCCCAGCCGCGACGGCGCTGAAACCCACGATCCCACTTCGTCGTCGTCGTTCCCTCACGTGTTGTGCGTGCCAAGATACGCATACCCGGGGCCCTTTCTGTCTCACCGGAAGCCGTGTTCCTCCACCCCCAAACAATCGTCCCGTCACGTTTTTGGCCCCTCCCGTGTCGACGTCGATGTTATGTCGCCCGCTGCATCCCGCGCGGCAAGCCGCGGAGGCGGCGACTCTGGCGAGCGCCACCGTGGACATCCAACCACCCTTCCCCGAACACCCCGCGCGAAAGCAGGTCTGTGGTCGAACTCGAGCGCGTCTGCTCGTTCCAGGAACCCGCGCGGAGGTGGACTGGCGCGCCGCGAATGAGCTATCCAAGGCACGCGTCCTCGCCTCTCCCTTGCTGATTTGTGACCCCCAGCACTCAGCAGCAAAATCAAGAAAATGGTGTGCCGCCACCTGGACAGAAAAGGGGTACACGCACCTGCAATTTGCAGAAAGTCAACACTCCCCTGCAAGCTCATCTCATCACGGCCGTGCCTTGCTCGTGCCGAGGAGATGGTCCAATGCAGCAGCGAGAGCGCCAGGCGACACGCGGCGACGAAAAAATTTCACTCCCACCTTCTTCGTCCCTTTTCTCTCCCTTCCTTCGTCACACGCTTCGACGCCCCCCCTTTCCACCGAGCCCCCCTTTCCACTGAATCCATGGCGGCGCTCGCCTCTTCCCTGTCCTGCGTTTCCGCCGTGCGCGGCGTCCGCGTCGTTCCCCGCGCGCGCGTCGCCCCCATTTCAAGGCGCCCCGGCTTCGTCGTGAACGCCATGGGCCCCGAGATGAAGGGCGCCATCGACAAGCTTCTGAGCAGCAACAAAGTGGTGGTGTTCATGAAAGGCAACAAAGACGCGCCTAAATGCGGGTTCAGTAACACGGTGGTGCAGGTGTTCAAATCCATGGACGTGCCTTTCGAAACCGTTGATATCCTGGCGGACGACGGCCTGAGAGCGGGCATGAAAGTCTACTCCGACTGGCCCACGTTTCCCCAGGTGTACATCGACGGCGAGTTCTTCGGCGGGTGCGACATCGTGGTGGACACGTACAAGGACGGCACGCTGAAGGAAACCGTTGATGTGGCGATGCTGGCGTGAGACAGGAGGAGAGGAGACGTGGCGACGCAGGCGGTTAGGGGTACGACTGACGTGACGTGACGGTTTGGGGTTACTAAACCCGCGATCGACGGAAAGAAAGCGCGACGCGAGATTAGGTTTAGGTATGAGTTTTTCTCAATCGTCCAGACGCGTATACTCCGGGTCCCTCAAATCACTCCCCCCCTGCTGCCCCTTCCGTCTGCGTCTCCGTCGTCGCCTCGCGCACATTCCGTGCGTCTGGGTCCGTCAAGGTTATGAGCCTCTTTTGCCTTTTCGCGGTTTCGTTCGAGTCGGGCGCCGCGCGCTTCACCGCGATGGACGACGGCGCGGGCGCCGCGGATTCGCCGCTCGAGTAGGAATATTTCGACCGCTTCGACAACGAAATTTTCGTGTGCAGGTCCACGTACGTCGCGGTTTTCGTGGAGGTGTCAAAGAAAAACACCATCGTGCCTAACATAGGGTCGTTCTCCACGTCCACGGCGTATTTGTACTCCCGGATCCAGTGGTACTGTTCCGCGGTTTTGGAATCGGGAGCAGAGGCGAACACGGTTTCCAAAGTCGGATCGGCGGGGAGCATCAAACCAAGCACCTTGGACGGGCCTTCCCCTGTCGTCACCGTGAACGGCTTGGCGATAGCTCTCTCCATCGCGGCTGACTTCTCGCTGTCGTTGGCGCCGGACAGCACACCCACGTCCTTCGTCGGGTCTTCGTCAAACACGAAGTGCAGGTGGTCGCACCGCAAGCGGTTGAAATCGGGAAGCACGGGGATGATCTCCACCGGGGTGACCCCCGCCTTTCCGCTGACGTGCGATGGGGCGCGCTTGGCGCTGGCGAAGGAGTTTTCTATCGCGGCGATCTGCCGCTCGCGAGACGACAGCCCGTCGTCCTCCACCCCGAAATCACCACCAACGCCGCCCGCCTTGCCTTTCGCGTAAGCCTGTTCGCTCCGCCCCAAGTGTTCCGGCATCGTGGCGCTTGATATGTACTGCGTGTTCATGAGCCAAAGCGCTTTTGAGAGGTCAGGCCTTTTCACGTTCTTGCCTCGTTCCACCAAACCAGTCCTGGCCTTGGCGCCGTCTCCGTCCTCGAGCAGCGCGGCGTCCGCCTTGGCCAGGGAAACGCGCGTTGTCGGTACCCGAAACGCGCGCGCCACCATCGGGTCCAGCGTGATGCCCAAGTCACTCACAAGCGCCGCGTCTTTCCGCATTTCGTCCTGCAAGTCCGCATGGCTGTACTTCACGAACGACCCCGTACCCACCGGCACTCGTAGAAACTTCCAATCCACCGGGACCGCCGGTAAATCGTTTTTGAACTCGATCGGGCACAAAAACGCGGTTTCGCGTTTCAACTGGTTGCCGGTGGGTTTACTACCCGGACCCGGTTTGGCCACGGGTTTTTTACCACCCGAACCCCCAGAAGGCTTTCCAAGCCTCTGCTTCTCCTTCGCGTGCTGCCGTTCCTTGCGAATGCGGCGCTCCTCCTGTGAAAAGTAACGGAAACGGTGGGGTGATCGGAGGCGAGGTGAGGGAATGCCGCGGGAAACAAATGAAATGGATGGGGGAAAGGAGGGAAGTGAATCACACCGACGCGCGGGTTTGGATTTGGGGTGCACCACGCTTGATCGGCGCGCGTGGAAAACACAACACGTACCTCGGTCTCCTGCCTCCTTCCGGGTGGCGCGGGAGGGTGATCCATGCCGATGCGCGCGGCGACCGGGCCGTCCCGTTCGCGCACGGCAGGGTGACCGTAGGCTGCGTCGATCGCGCGCCAAGAGAAAAAAGAGGAGAGTGAAAAGTTTTTCCAGTTTTCGTCCCTTGCAGTTTTCCACTGCAGCCGCCGCCAGCAATCGGCAGTGTTTTTCCTTCGCCGCATTCGCCCTGTCCGTCTCAGATCGCCCCGCACTGCGCCGCTTTGCTTCTGCGTCTGTGACCATGGCCACCACCGCCCCCGCTGGCGACCGCCCTGCCGCTGCGTTCAAGCCCCTCGACGTTGACACCAGGACCAAGACAATGGCGCAGATGGAGTTTTACTTTTCCGACTCCAACCTGCCTCGGGACAAGTTCCTCCGGGAAACCGTGGAGGCGGATCCGGATGGGTTCGTGGATATCGGGCTGCTCGTGACGTTTTCCAGGATGCGCGCGCTGTTGGCGCCATTCGGAGGGTCGCACAACGACGAAACCATCGCTTGTGTGGTTGAGCTTCTGAAAACCTCGGACCAGCTCACCGTGAGCGACGACGGGAAACGAGTCAAACGCACCGCCGCCGTGCGCTCGCGCGAAGAGGTGGACGTGGAGGTCGAGCGTCGGTCGGTGTACGCCTCGCCGTTCGCCATGACCGCCACGATTGACGACCTTACTTTGTTCTTCGGAAAGCACGCGGCGGTGAGAAGCGTGCGCCTAAGGCGACACATCACGAGCAAGGACTTCAAGGGAAGCGTGTTCGTGGAGCTGGAGAACGCGGGGGCGTGCCAGGCGCTGATCGACGGCCCACCCCTGGCGTACGAAGGCGTTACCATCGCGGTGATGATGAAGAAAGCGTACCTGACGCAAAAAAAGGCGGACCGCGTGGAGAAGGCGGAGGCGAACGCGGTGGCGGCGGCGGCGGCGGCGGTGACGAAAGCGGCCGCGAAGGCGGCGGAGCCGGCGGGCGGGGACGACGATGCCGAAACCGAAGAAACCGAAAAAACCGCCGACGAAGACGAAAAAGATAAAGAAAAAGAAACCCCGGGGGCCCCAGTAGAGTTCACGCCCGGTTTGCTTTTGAAGTTCACCCTGGGGGCTGGGGTCAGTGACGGGGTTCGGCGTGAGGACGTTTCGGAAAAATTGCAGAACTTCGGCACCATCAAGTTCATCGATTTCAAGATGGGCGACACCGACGGGTGCGTTCGGTTTGAAGACGCCGCGGTGGTCGGCGCGATACTCAAAGAGCACGCCACGACGCCGTTGGAAATCGGAAACGTCCCCGCGGCATTCGAGTTGATGGCTGGCGACGAGGAAACCGCGTACTGGGCGGCCCTGGTGGCTCGCGCGGGCCAAGGCGGAGGCGGCCGCGGGGGCGGGAGAGGAGGCGGCCGAGGAGGTGGCCGAGGAGGGGGACGCGGCAGAGGCGGCGCGCGCGGCGGCCGAGGCGGCAGAGGCGGAAAGCGAGGCGGCGACGGCGGCGGCGGCGGGGGCAAGCGCGCGCGCAACTAAGTGTTGGGCGAGTACCGGCAGTAGTCGGTCGGTAGTCGGGTACCTAGTGCTCGGTCGGTATTGTACATTTCGTTGCATGATCGATCCTTCACAACAACCTCACGTACATCACTCCTTTCCGTGACCGCTCGAGAACCGCACTCGCCCCTCCAGCACGGCGGACGCGTGCGTTCGCGTGAGACACGCGAGTTCCCTCCGGACGTACTTTTCCATTTTTTTGGAGTTGGATTCGTCGCCCTCGTTGTGATACACGTTTTTGTGTAGCGCCTTGGCGAAGTCCCCGTTTCCTGACGCTAGCGCGTTGTCGTACGCGATGGCGCTTCCATAGAAGCCCTGTTCCAACTCGTTCAACAGTTTCGAAACTCGAACTCGAACTCCCTCCGCGTGCACCCGGTGCTCGACGTCGTCCTGGTACGTGTCGTAGAAAACTTGAGCCACCCCCTTTGCTGATTCGCCCTCCACACGCAAACGTTTCAACAACAGCCACACGTGTAGCACCAACACGGAGTGCTCGCCTCGGAAGCTCTTCTCTACGCCGAATTGTTCGTGCCAATTCTCGTCGTCGCACACTGTCCGCACCGCCGCGTATAACCGGTCCGCCGCCCTTTGATTGGTGGATTCGGTGGAGTAGAACCCGCCGAAACTCAGCAGCGCTTTGATGAACAAATTGGGGGTCTGTTTGGGAGTTACTGCTGAAGGTTCATCACGGTCAACAACAGACGACGCATACGCCGTCTCCTCGATTTCTAGGCTACGTGGTTGTTCGGTGAATGCATTTGGGCCTGGTTTGTCGCTCCCCAGCGCTCCAGCCCTTGTCGCCTTGCCTCTGGAACGTGCGCTACGTGGTTTCGTTGTGAGCGCGGCTGATGAGGCTGGCTTGTCGATCCCCAGCGGCGTCCCGGCCGCCAAGCTCGCCTTGCCTCTGGAACCGGACGGGGAACAAGGCCAGTCACGCGAGGCGGATGACGCACTCGTCGCGCGCGCGGCGTTTGGGGCGGAACACGCGCGCGCGAATGCGCCCGCGTACGCCACGCGATCGAAACTCACGAGGTCGCAGTGGGAGACATGCGCCGAAGCCGCCGCGCGGCGGAGCAACGCCGCAGCCCTGGACACGCGCGACATCGGAGACCACGCGTCGACTCGATGTGTCAAGTGGCGACGTGGCGCAAGTGGCGTCTGTTTTTTGAGGACCAAAAAAAAGTTTTTGTGCAGACGATTCGGCGGTCTGATTTAGAATCTCTCTGACTGTTTGCCCATACGACTTCGATTCGGATGTGACGCTTTTGTTTTGGAAATCTCGCCAGCTTTCACCATTCGACTCGGCGCGCCGATGAACGAGATGCAGCAACCCCCCGCCCCCGGCGGTGAGGCTGACTTGTTCATGGGCGGTACGTTAAGGGTCCCTAAACCCTAAACTCATTTCCCCCCCCATCACGCGTGTCTTAACCCACCCTCTGGCTTTCAATCTCAAAACTCCAAAACACCAGGCGATCCCGCCTCTGTTCCCGCGCCTCTCTCCGACTCCGCCTCCGCGAGCGCGGAGAACCTGGCTGGGATGTCCCTTGACCAGGCCGGCGGGAGCCCATCCGAGTTCGCGGCTGAGTTCCCCACGCAAACCTCCGGACAGTTCGCTTCCGAGTTCCCAGCGGAGGGCGAGACGATGACGAGCGCGCCCGAACCGGCTGCTTCCGATCAAGGCCAAGGCGAGTTCACGCAAGGCGACTTCACGCAAGGCGAGTTCACGCACGCGCCCGACGCGTACCCCGCGAACACTGACCAGGGAGAACTGATGGGCATGCAAAACAACGACTTTGCGTCGGCAGGAGACTTCGCGTCATCAGGAGACCTCGGTCAGAGCGACCAACCCCCTGTGATGGGTGACATGATGGGAGGCCAGCAGGGTGACATGAAGGGAGGACAGATGAGTGGCGACATGAATGATTTCACGTCTTCCGGCGACGCTAATCAGATGCAGTCGAAAGATTTCACGGGCGAAGCGCACGCGTCTCAGGAGCAGCAACAGGATGATTTCTTCACCGAAGCGCCGCAAACGCAACAAACGCCACCTCCGGCGCATCAGTCCCATCAAATCGACGACTCCGCGATGCGCGCGTGGAAGGCGAACCAGCAGTCGGCGTACGCGGAGAAGCGAATCGCGGAGGAGCGAGAGTTGAAGCACATCAAGGAAGAGGCGCAGGCGGAGCGTGAGCTTCTTTACTCGCAAAGAGAAAAGCAGATCGCGAACGCCAAGCAAACGAACCGGGAACGCGAGGTCGTGATGGAAGCGTCAAAGGGCGAGGGCTGGGAAGCCGTGCTTAACCTGATTTCCGACGAGAACCTGGTGAAGGACAAAAACACGGACCTGTCCAGGTTCAAACAAATGCTCATCAAGCTGAAACACCAGAAACCGATCACGAGCGCGTGAGGCGTGATTGCGGACGCGAGAGAACCGTGTAGGTTGTATTATCAGCATGGAGTACTCTAGGCATCAGATTTCTCTGAGATAACATATGAGTAAGAAACCCTACCCCTTTGACTTGGCTCAAATCCTGGTTACAACGCTCCACTACGTGGGATCCCCTTAATACACCCTTTTTGGTTTCGGCGGGAACACGTTTAGAACAGCTGCGCGAGCGCCGCGGCGCCGGCGACTGCGGCGGCGACGGCGGCTATCGCCTTGACGTCCACCCCGTCTTGCACTTTTTGCGTCGAGGCTTGGTCGCCGGACAGCGACGTGGCAGGCGTAACGCGCTTCCCCCCGTTCGCCTCCATCTCCGCAATAGCCGCGAGCTCCTTCGCCTTGGGCGGCCCCGCAACGTGCGTGGTGGACCAGCTGCCGTGCACGCCGAAGGGCACGTAGGTGGGCATCCGCAGCCTCGCCACCGGGCCTTCCTCAAACTTTTTGCTGTCGATTATGACCATCTCCGTGCCGCGGCCGCCGAAGTCGCTGTGCTCGTACTCCGCGTCGTGCACCAGCGCGACGACCCACCCATCATCCTCGCTCGTGGCGTTCTTGCGCGCCACGAAGAACGGCTCCATGGCGAACTTGGTGTCACCAGGGCACCACTCGATTTCCGTCGCGCCGCTAAGCGCGGTGGTGCTTGGGAGGGAGACTTGATACGATTAACAAGAAAGTGTCAGTCTCGTAATGTGTATGAGGGATTGGAAAGGGTATAGGAGTGGATCTAGTATTACTAGCCATACAGGGCAGTAATCAGTCTGCGGAATGTGGTGATTGGAAATACTAACCTTTCGTCAACGCCTGCATGGGGCCGTTCACGCCGGCTTCGTTCGTGCCGACCGCCGAGCTCAAGTACATGTGCTGGTACGGCTTCCCGGTGTAGTCCCAACTAGTAATGGGTAGTTCGCACGGCAGGTCGGAAAGGCAGTGGTGCGTCGCCGTGCCTTCGTCGATGTCGATAAGAAACCGCGACAGTTTCATGCGCGGGTAGTTATCCTTGCCGTTCGGCGAGCAGATATCCGTGAAGTAAAGCGTGAACTTTTTTTGTAAAAGAAAAGTGTCAGTCTTGTATATCGCGATGTATGGACAACAGTCACCAGCTGAGAGGTAAAACAGTGTCAGGATTTGGGAAATGCGGGGACGTACCTTGTCCCACGTGCACGTGTCGAACACGATCTTCCCGTCCACGTCTTCGAACCCGTTGACGTGGTGGTACGCGTAGCACCAGTAGTCCGCCTCCACGGTTTTCACTTCCCGGGATTCCCCGCGTCTTGGGAAGATGCGGAACAGCGGCCGGCGGTTGGTGTCTTCGCAAATCAGCTCGGAGAGGCAGCTTTTTGCGTTTCGCCAGAAAAGTGTCAGGGCCTTGTATGGTCAAACAGGAACCCAAAATTTGGGATTTTGGAAACGCGGGGACGTACCTTTTCTCGAAGATGTACTTGGTGAACACGGCGGGGAAGTCGATTTTGATCGGGCAGTCGAAGAGGATGTAGTAGTTGTCCGTGACCACGAAGTCGTGGACGTATGAGGCGGGGTAGTCGTACGCTCGCCTGGACACTTCCACCCCGTTCTCGTCAAACTCGTAGAAAACCGCCCCCGTGGTTTCGCTGCGCCAGTCGACTTCGTTGAGAAACGCAACGCACCGCCGTCCGCTTCCGTCCGGCTCGTCGAGGGTGCGGTAGTGTGACGTGTGCATCACGCTGGTTATCGGTGAGGCACCGTGTCCTATGGTATCCAAGGTATCAGGACAAAGCTCGTACGGTTTTTTATAATCCACCGCAAGCAAGTTACCGCCCCAGTTCAACACGTTGTACGCGCCATTTTGCTTCCGCGCCAGGTTCCCCGCTAAGATGTCGTTGAACAACCGCCAGAAAAACGCGGGTTTCCGTGGGTCCGCCGCGGTGAATATCGAAGGCTCCGTGTACTTCCCGAGCGCCTCTTCCTTGTCGAAGTGTTCGGTTCGTACGAACTTGTTCCGGAAATACGCCTTCCCGTCCTTCACCGCGATGGACGTCACCATCCCATCCCCATCCAGGTAGCTCTTTTCGAACCGATCCGCGCCCTCCCCGCGGACGTACATCGCCGGCCCGTTACGCAAAAGCGTCCCCTCCATCTCAGGCGGTATGGTGCCAATCACCTCGGTGATCCACTCGCTTCGTTCGTAGGACAAACCAGGAACACTGGCGTACCCGGTGCTGTAGTCCTTATACGCCTTGTCGAAGGTTTCGCTTTTCGGTTTGGGGACCCGACGCGACCCCACCGCCGACTTGGGGAACGCATCCAGCGGGGTGCTCTTGACGTTCTCCCGGGTAACCCTGGCGGGCTTCGCGGGGGTCTGCACCGCGCGCGTTGTGGTGGTTATGCCTCGGCGGGAAGCGGTGCGTTTTGACCGCACGGAAGAGGCACGCGCGCCCAGCAGCGGGCAGTGGGAAACAGCAGCCATCGTGGGTGTTTTTGGTGGGTGTCAGACGCGTCCGCGCGCAATCAATCGGTATCGCTTTGGTAGACGCGTACGTCTGGTGTGCCCGTTACCTCGGTGCACCGCTTCCCTTTACCGCGAAGGACGACTTCGGAGTAGAGCACGAAACGCGCGCGCCGGGGATTCGCGGGAGTTCCGTGCCGAGGGCAGACGCTCGGGCTGGAATGGAGGCACGGCGCGTGGGGAAATATTTGCGCCACGCGGACCGGTGAGGTTGTCGCAAGTTCGATCGAGATTCGAGGTTTGCGGCTTCTCATTCGCCAGACCGGGCGGACGTGGATTTTCTGGACAAGGGTGAGGAGAGGGAGGGGTTTGGTTGCAAGGACCGGCTCGGAAAACACAGGCAAACAGTCTCATCAGCAAGAGGGAGACTGTATTGGGAAGTTGCGAGGGCGTTTTGGCCAATTTTGCCAAAAAGCGGATGTGCCCACATCGTTTCTTGAGACCGTTGTTGCCTTCGAGGCGGGGGCCGGCCGTTCGGCGGGCGAGTCATGGGCTTTGGCACCCGCGCAGGCGGGTCCCACGGCACCCGCGCGGGCGTTTCCCCCTCCCTGCTCCCCGCTGTGTGGTCCTTGGTCGCGGCGGTGCTCCTTGTTCGCCCGGCCGGAACCCGCGCAGATGTGGCGTTGTTGAGCTTCGACACCGCGGACCTGCCTCTTCGGTTCGTCGGGGCGGCGGAGCACTACCTTAGAGTGAACGACTTGTGCGGGGTGTGCGGCGGTGATGGTAAGACGTGCATGGGGTGCGACGGCGTGCCGAACAGTGCGTTTCGGTACGACGCGTGCGGGTTGTGCGGTGACCCGGCCAGCGTCGAGTTCAACGCCACGTGCAAAGACTGCGCAGATACGGTTCACGGGTCGTTCATAACGGACGACTGCGGGGTGTGTCGTGACCCGGCGAGCGTTGCGTTTTCGCGAGCCGGCGTGCCGGACAAGCACAACGGCGGGTGTGTCGGGTGTGACGGGATTCCCAACTCCGGTAACGAACTGGATGCATGCGGGGTCTGCGCGGGCCTTGGATGCGAACCAGACGACCCGACGAAACGCTCGTGGTGCTGCGACTGCGCGTCCACCGCGTTCGGGACGCACGTCGTGGATTTCTGCTGCGCGTGCGTTGACCGAGCCAGTCATTGGCATTTGCTGTCAGGTGGCACTGCGTTCGGGCCGCCCAAAGCGCACGCGTTCGCGGAACAGGCCTGGGAAAGGGGACGAACCCTGGTGCGCCAATCGCTGGTGGCGACGGAAACCTTTTTGGGTACAACCGCGGCGGAAAAAAACGCCGGCGTCGCGGACGGAACCGCCGATTCAAATGACAACGCGTACGCCGCAAGTTCCGAAATCTACGCCCTCGGCAACGCCGCGTTTGACGCGTTTGCGGAAGGCTGGAGTGTCATGAAAGACCCGTCGCTGTCAAACGACCAATCAGAGTGCTACGCCCTGGTGTACCTTTCGAACAACGCGACAAACCCGAGGGACGCCTGCGGGGTTTGCGGCGGAGGCAACGAAACCTGCGCCGGGTGTGATGGGACCAAGCCTGTTTCGATCCCAAACGGGGGCGGCATTTACGACGACTGCGGTACTTGCGGTACAAGGAACACGCAAATCGACGCGTGCGGGGTTTGCGGCGGGGACAACGGAACCTGCGTCGGGTGCGACGGGATTCCGGGGAGCGGTACGGTGTTCGACGGGTGCCTCGGGTCCAGCGACCCGCGATACCTAACGTTCTTGGGGGAAACAGGCGAGCCCGGGAGCGGGTGTAGCGACCCTAGTGCGTTTAAACTGGCGTGCGAAGCGGGGGAAGGAGGGTGTTGCGGGTGCGACGGCGTGCCGAACAGTGGCGCGACGAGGGACGGGTGCGGCGAGTGCGCGAACTGGGCCACCACGACCAATAAGGTTGTTAACTACACGTGCTCCGGGTGCGACCTCGTTCCGTTCTCGGTGGTCAAACACGACTGGTGCTGCGAGTGCGACGGCGACTCCGGTCATGACAACGACTGCTACCACGACGCCACCGTTTTCGGTGCGCTCGGCCCCGTACCGTTCGACCCGTATTCCGATACCCACCAAGACTATTTCAACGACGTTGGCAAGGCGAGGTATGACGAGTGCGGGGAGTGTCGTTCTGTTTTGAAAAACGGCACGACCTGTCTTGGGTGCGACGGGGTGTACGGCAGCGGCGTTACACACGACGCGTGCGGCGTTTGCGGAGGCGACTGCAGTACCTGCAACGCGACGGTGCGTGTTGGGGCTTTCACCAAATCCAGGCACACTGTGGAGGCCCGATTACGGGTGACTGTTTGCTCATACACGCGGTCCGAAAGACTGACACTATTTTTTTACAATCACAGCAAACTGGGTTGCCGTTTGACTGCGAACAACCAGGCCGCGGGTGGACCGGGATGGACCGGACGTGCTCGTTCCACCGCCTGGCCGGTGCGTCCGGTGTTACGGACGCGTGGGCGCTTTGGAACGCGGTGCCGAACGGCACGGACCCACACGACGGCACCAAGAAACTCCCGCGCGCGGAAACCTGGTACAAACGCTTGAACTCGGCGGACGCTAAACCGTTTCTGGAAACCGCGGTTGGGGAGTGTCGCCAGTATCTGGAGCCGCCGCCGCCGGCCACGCCTCGGGAGCGCCGGGAGTGGGTCGTGTTTCTTGACGGCGCCGAGGAGGGGCCTTACACGCGCTTGGAGTTGGAAACCGGGTCAATCACGGTGACGGAACTCACCGGGGTTTCCGTCGCGGTTCCGCTGTTACCCGCGACGCTGGTTGGTAAGTTGACGCGTTCGGCGCAGACGCAGACGGTGGTGTACGGCGCCACGAGCAGGTACCAAACCCGGGTGGATAGCTGGCGAACACGCATGGCCGGCCGGTTCGTATCGAGCGCGGTTGGTACGGAACAAATGAACGTCGTCAACGTGGACGGGTTCGCCACGAAACTCACCCACTGGGCGGCGGACGCCGAAAGCGGGACGTACGCCTCGGTGGACGGCGGATCGTACGCGACGGGTACCAACGCCAACACCGCAACATCAAACGCGGTTGCTTTCCTCCCCATGGCCGTCATGCCCGGCATGGAGCGCGGTGCGTATTGGGCCTTGGAACCCAAATCCCGCCTCTGCGTTTTACCGAAGCTGGCGACTGTTTGTCTATACATCGCCCGACACGGGACTGACACTTTTTTCCCACAATCGCAGTGGCGTACCCGTACTGCACCGGCGCGACCTGGCGCGGGAGTACGCACCGGACGCACGGCCGGAAGCTTCCTGGGAATTTTCTCGGAATTATTACGTCTGAAAACATCACGGACGCCGGTACCGGGCTTTCAAACCAGGCCTGGAACCCACTGGATGAGTACATCTCCGACGTATCAACCGGCTGGATGGACCAGCGGTGCCAGTGTTCCTGGGAGTGGGAGTACCAAAGCGAACCAATCGCGCCGACCTGTCCAAGGGTGTGGTTCCCGTGGTCAGGTGCGTTTTCCCAACCCCAAATCCCACGGCGAGCGGTAACAGTCACGTAGTACGAAAGCCACACCACGGCCCTGTACCACACTCGCCGACTCGGGAATGACGTTTTTCTTTCCATCGCACGCAGGGTGGGAAAACGACGGGTGGTTCGTCACCAAGAGCGTTTTTTTTTCCGATCCGCGGCGGTACACGGTGTCCTCGCAAAGGTCCCTCGCGGGCGGTGGGTGGCGCGTGAGCGGGGGGTGGTGGCAATCGGACTTTGGGGGCGGAGGCCCCCTGGAGTACGGGGATTCGGGGGCGAACATATACAACGCGCACGGGTCGCCGTCCGATTTCGGCTTCGGCGCCGTGCGCGGTCCACAACGGATCGACGCCGCCGGGACGTACACCGTCGTGACGGTCGCGCCGCGAACAGAAGACCGGCCGGTTGATTTGAAGCCGTACATCACGGACAAGACGTTTTCTCCCGCAACGCAAGCGCGGTGCTACGGCGCGGCGAGAGTGGCGCCGCCGCTGCGGAACTCGGCGGGCGCGATTTGGCACGAGGACCGGCAAGTCGTGAACGCCGCGAACGAGAACGCGAGCGGGTGGTCCACGAGTTTCAAGTTTGTGCTAAGGGAACCCTCGGAGAGGTGCGTATTGGGCGTTTCCCAATCCTGACACACGGTTTGCCCGTACAAGACTGACACGTTTCGTTCACAATCACAGGTGCAAAACCGTGAACACGGTTTCCAGGAGCTTCGGGAGCGAGATTCGAACGATGCTGCACGGCCAATGCGAAGTCACCGGAGGCGACGGGTTCGCGTTCGTGGTGTGGGACGCGGGGGCCGAGGAAGAGGCGGCTCTTTCTCAATCCGGTGTTAACGCGTCCACGGGTAACAACCCTGGGGTGGGCGCGTCCGGTCCCGGCCTGGGGTACTCCGGCCTCACAAACTCACTAGCCGTGGAGTTCGACTTGTGGCACAACCCGCTAAACGAGGAGCCGTACGACCCGCACATCGCGATCCACACGGACGGCGCGTTCCCGAACAGTGCGCACCACGGCGCGAGGCTCGCGGCGACCACGGAAAGTACGTTTGCGCGTTTCCCAAATCCAGGCACAACGTTTGATGCCCCTCCTTGACGTCCACCCGATTAAAAGGAAGTGCACTACTCGTAACTCTTACTGGCGTACTCGCGGCTCTTACAAGTACATCACAAACGCACTGTTCGGCCCGATATCTCTCCCAGTGCCCTGTGTCCGGCCCGATTACTCGGACCCCAATCCCCCATACAGTAAGACTCGAGACTGACCGTTTTCTTTTCCAAAACAGTTCCGACAATCGCGGATGGCGAGACGCACGCGGTTAGGGTGACCTTTTTGCCTGACGTGGGGTGGGCCAAAGTGGCTCACGCGATCGAGTCGGGGGAGTGCAAAGGCACGACGGCACGGCTGGGACGGTTCACGGGTACGAATCCGGGGTTGTTGCGAGTGTATGTGGACGATATGGACGTACCGTTACTGTCCACGCCGTTAACCATGGCAACCTTTTTGCGGGAAAACTCAACAGACGCGAGAGTCGGGTTCACCGCGTCCACCGGCGAATCCTGGGTCACCGTGGATATCGTGCAGTGGAACTTCAGTTCGTATGCGTAGCTAGGGTAGGGGGTTAGGTTTAGGGTTTAGGTCAATTAGAATTACATACAGTGGACTCAAATAAGGTCTAAAGTGTCTTGTCATCACCACGGGAATTCGCGCCAAATTTGAAATTTTGGCCAATCGCGTTGAGCGTTCTTTCCAATCCTCTCGACCGCGACTTCCGAAGCTGAGGCGTCACACCTGGACGCGCGCTCCTCCCGACCCTTCCCGATGAAGTCCAGAAGAGTCTTCGCGTTGCTCGTGCTCGCGCTCGTCGCGACGCAGCTCTCGTTCGCGCACGCCGCGCGCGCCCCCGCGCAGCGCGGGCTTGCGAACCCTTTATGGAAGCCTCGCGGCGACGTCACCTCTTCGTTTGAGATCCAGCCCGCGATCGAGGCTGAGGTCGTGGCCGAGACGGCGGTCCTTTCCCCCGATGTCGACAAGGTCAACCCCCCCTTCAACGCGTTCAAACGCATGCCCGGCCACGACGTCCGCGAAAAGACGATAAGCCCGTTGCCAAACACGTACGTGGAGAAACACGCCATCCCGCGCAGGTTCACGTGGGCGGACGTGAAGGGCGTGAACTACCTTACTAAGATGCTCAACCAGCACGTCCCGCAGTACTGCGGCAGCTGCTGGGCGCACGGCGCGATGTCCGCGCTTGGGGATCGGATCAAAATCGCCAACGGCGCTGAACACAAAGGCCCGGACGTGAACCTCGCGATTCAGTTCATCTTGAACTGCGGAACGGAAGTCGCCGGGTCGTGCCACGGCGGCAGCGCCACGGGGGCGTACCAGTTCGTGCACGACGTCGGGTCCGTCCCGTTCGACACGTGCTTGCAGTACGAAGCTTGCAGCGCCGAGTCCATCGAAGGCAGCTGTAAACACACGGACTACTCTTGCAGCGGAATCAACACCTGCCGCACGTGTTCCACGTTTTCCGAGTTCGGCGGCTTTTGCTCGGCGCTTGCTGAGTTTCCAAACGCGACCATCGGCGAGTACGGCGAGGTACGAGGCGAGCACGCGATCATGGCTGAGATTTTCGCCCGAGGCCCGGTCGCCGCGGGGATCGACGCCACGTTGCTTGATGACTACGTCGGCGGCGTTCTGGTGGACACCGACGAGTACGAAATCAACCACATCGTGTCCATCGTGGGCTGGGGCGAAACCGACCCGGGCGGCGACGACGCGGAAGGGGTGAAGTATTGGATCGTCCGGAACTCCTGGGGCGAGTACTGGGGCGAGATGGGTTTCTTCCGGCTCATCCGAGGCGTCAAAGCCCTCGGTATCGAGGACGAGGTGTCATGGGCCACCCCGAAAACCTGGACCTCGCTCAACGTGGCGTGTTTCGAGGACGGCGCGAACTGCGCGAAAGGGGCGACGATTGAAAAGACGTTTCAAGACCCGTCCAAAGCGCGCGTCGCGGTTGGGGAGAAAATGCTCGCCTGAAGCGTTTGGAACCTGTATCACAACGAGGGCGATGCGCATCGCCATTAGGCAGTGAGCAATACCCGCGCGTAAAGAAGGGTAATCGACACGTCCCAAAACGTTTGTACTAATTGTAATTTTGAATGCATTCATTAAAATACCGAAACTACAGATCCACCTTCCCCATCACCAATCGCAGCAGGTTCGGCCTGTCGCTCCAATTCTTGGTCCCCGCGCCGTATGCGTTTCTTTGCGGCACGAAGTTATCCGGCCACCTCGTTGATTTGTGCGACGACGTGAGCGACGCGACGAGACACGCGCCGGTTGGCGTGACGAGCTCGCCGTTTGTCGCGACGCCGAACGTGGAAAGTCCCGACCCGCACAGGCACGCGAGCACTGCGGGCGGCGGCGACGGCAGAGGGCCGTGCGCCGCGCCTTTTATGACACCCCTTCCCATTGGCAGGGGCGATATTTCAATAGAGTCACAGTTCAAGTAGTCTAAACACGCGCTGACCGCGACGATATCCACGATGGAGTCCACTGCGCCGACTTCGTGGAAGTGCACATCGTCAATCGCCGTGCCGTGCACCTCGGCTTCGCCTTTCGCGAGCAGCGCGAACGCGGCGAGGGCTTTTTCTTTGACTCCGGCTGATAAATGCGACGTCTGAAGCATTTCCTTGATGGAGCGGTAGTCCCGCAACGGCTGCGTTTCTGACTCCAAAACGGCGAACTTCGGGGCGACGATGCACGACTTTTCCGCGTGCGTCACTACCAACGCGAACCCGGTTAGGTTTTTTATGGATGCCAACGCGTCGGTGACCACTAAAAGCGGGCACCCCAAATCCAGCAAAGCGCCGACGAACATGTCGCCCGCGATTCCCGCGGTGTACGCGTCCACGAAAAGCACCAGGCCTCGGCCCGCGTTGGGGGGTAGCTCAGCGTTCCGTCGGAACCGGTACGGGAAAGGGGGTGTGGACTCCGGGCCGTCGCGCGGCGGCCACGAGGTAGTTTCCGCGATGACATCATCATCGCGATTGGCGTTGGACGAAGTCTCATCACGCAGCAAGTGCGAGACCGCGTTTTCGCCGCCGTGTCCGTGCCCGTGTGTTTCGTATCCGTGCGAGTCAGTTTCGTGTCCGTGCGAGTGAGAGTGCGCGTGTGTGGCATGCACGCCTCCCGGCCTGGCCTTGTCGCCGTGCGAGTGCGAGTGCGTGTGCCCCTCTCGAACCAGCGCGGCACAAAAAACCGGTCTCCGCCGAAGCCGACGCGACGATGTGGAGGACCACGACAAGAAATACGACCGCCCTCCGTGCGCGCGCGGCTTCGACGGCGAGCGAGACGTGTGCGTCCCCGCGCACGCCGCGCAAATGACATGTTTCGTACCCGCAGCCACGGACATGTTCGCGTCACGCACACCACGGCTCAGCGCTCCTCGGACTGTGCCAACGAACGACCCTCGAAAATGCTTAGTGAACTGTCACGCCAAAAAGCACCACCTGTTGTTTCGTCCAACTATCGAGTTCAAACCCGCTGCAGGGTTGGGTTTACTGACCGCGGCGCTGCGGTGCGTGCGATCGTTTCGGCAGTGTTTCGGGATGGGGTCGGAGGAGGCAGGCGGCAAGCGTGTTTTCCGGAGAACGGGATGGCGGCTTCGCGGGGCGGCGAGGTCCGTGTACGTCCGGCTCGCACACGACCCACGGCTCGCGTCTCGCGCGTTCGCGTTTGCGATCGTGCTCTGCGTGGTCGGGTCCTTCGCGGTGACCGCGATTAGCGGGTCCGTGGAGCACATGCGGGGCATAACCGTGGGCCCACCCACGCAAAACTGCGGGGACTCGAAGTACGGTTTCGTACGCGCGAACAGCTGTCACCCGTTTTCGCTGCCGCACAAGATGAGCCGGGTGGATGTGCACCCGAAATCTTGCGGCAAGTTCAGCGCAACCACGGCCGGGTTTTGTTTGTGCGACGACGACGACGACCGAACCGTCATCGCGACACCCAAGGGGTGCGGCACAGAGCCTGTGATGTGCGAAAAGGCGTGCGCTGAGAGGCCAATTATCGGGAAGAAACTCACGAAGTGCGGTATCGATGAAACAGCGGGCGGTACGAGCGCGGGCGCGGAAACGCAATCCGAGTGCCAAAACAAACAACACACTTTCCAGAAGCCTTCGGGACGGGTAAAAGCGGTCGTCGCGTCGCTTGCGAAAGCGATGGGCGAGCCGCTTGGCGTGCAAATGCCGCACGGTTCGCGGAGAGACCTGTACACGGACTTCGCGATGTACGGCCGGCGGATGTCGGCTGAGTCGGTGAAAGAAGTAAGGAACTTTCCCACCCAACACATTCCGCAGACTGATTGACCATACTCGTACCAGAAGGGACGGCTATACCTCTGACTGTTTACGTAATACACGTCACGACCGACTGACACTTTTCTTTTTACAATCAGGTGCGGCGCCGAGTCGAGGGTTTCAAAAAAGACGCGCCGGCGTACCCGCCCTTCGCGTTCGCCGGCAAAGGAAGTACGTGTTGGGGCTTTCCCAAATCCAGGCACCTACGTTTGCTGGTTGTCCGCCCGTAATTACTGTTCACGACATAGATCACAAGTGCACTGTTTTACCGAAGCTGGTGACTGTTTGTCCATACATCGCGATATACATGGCACTTGTACACTCAAGACTGACCCTTTTCCTTCACAACCTCAGTCGTCATCGTGGGCGGCAGTAACCAGAAGTTCCAAACCTCGTACTGGGTCGCGATTCACGCGTTGCGGCGAGCAGGGTGCGTCTTACCCGTGCAGCTGTGGTTCCCGGAAGGCGAGGGCCCGGGGTGTACGCAAATTAGCGAGCTCGCAAAGCTAGGCACCACGGTGCACTCGTTCAAAGACTTGTTCGACTCCACTGACGTTCACTCCGCCGGGGCAGGTACGTCGTTGTGATTCCCAAATCCCGCCGAGCACAAGAATTTGCCCACACGAGACTGACACAAATCTTTCACAACAAAACAGCCATGAGTAACCGGTTCATGTACAAAATCGTGGCGTTGACGTTTTCGAGTTTCCAGGAGGTGCTGTTGATGGACAGCGATAACATCGTGCTACGTGACCCCGCGTCTCTTTTCCAATCCGAACCGTACAGAGGCAACGGAAGCGTGCTTTGGATGGATTTCTGGAGGGGAAGCAGCGCGCCTGACCTACAAGCTGTTTTAGGCCACGCCACCAAGCTTAGGCACACGCACGAAAGCGGCCAGATGGTTCTTGATAAAAAAAAAACGTGGAGCGCGTTGCGGTTGGCGTTGTTCATGAACGCGCACTCCGAGGTTTTCTACCCCCTCACCGTGAACTACATGGGTCTCGGGGATAAGGAAATCGTCGCGGCTGCGTTTCTTCACCTCGGTGTGCCGTACGGTTTGGCGCAACACGGCCCCGATCACGTCGGGGTGCGGGATCACGACCGCGCGGAGACGCTCGGGAACACCATGATGCAGGTACGGCGTCACGGGGACCGGTTACGAGTTCCGGCTTCGGGCTTTCCCAAATCCAGACACGGGTTGATGCCACGTATGGCGTACGTAACATTTACCAGTACTGGTACATGTTACCGCAAGTGCTGTTACGCAAGTCTTACCACTACAATAAGTGCACCTGAGAGCAAGACTGTTACCCGCTGTGCGCATAAATCGCCCAGCACGAGACTCGGGACTGACCCTTTTCTTTTCCGAAAACAGCACGACATGAACGGCGTGCCCATGTTCCTGCACGCCAACTTAGGGAAACCCATGGGTTTTGTCCCCGCGACGAAGGAGACGTACGTCCGACGGTGGCAAATTTCCAACCAGCACGGCGTCGACCTTCCAAACGTGATCAACGACGCGGCGGGGGTGTCTGATTTCGAAATGTGGTACTACGAGCTGATTAAAAAAAACCGATGCGCGTTCGACCCTCGGCCGCCGAAACACTGGTACCACACCCTTGGGTTCGGCCCGTTCGTGGAGGGGTTCCACGTTTCGGATCACTACAACGTCAACGACGACTTGGAGAGCTTTCGCGGGATGAAACGGGCGGGGATCGTGTTTGGGTGATGAGTGGTGATGAGTGTGTTGCTGACTTTCTGCATTCAATTGGATGACTGTGCGCCTCTGCCCTCGCCTCTATCTCTCGCGCCTCTTGAGAGACCAAAGACATCCTTCGTTTCAGTTCATCAATGCTCTCTTTTGTTTTCACGGTTTCCCGGTCAAACACGTTTACTTCACCGCGTGTTTCGTCCCCCGTGCCGATGAAACCCGCCAGCGAATCAGATCTTCGTTGATCGGCTTCTCCGGCGTCCACGTCACCGATTCGCCATTCCGACGCTGCAAAACGTCGCAAGAACAGATCCCGACGGTGCTCCTGGTCACAACCCGAACGCACGGCAAACCCGTCGTTTACGTTAGATCAAAATGTCCGCCACCATGGCCTCCGCGAACCTCCGCGCCACCGGCGCGGCGCCCCGTGTCGTCGCGCGCTCCAGCGCCGCGTCCCGCGTCGCCACCATGTTCCGCTCCGCAGGCCCCGACGCCGAGCGAAAGCTGGGCGACGCGATGGTCGCCGCCGCGGGCAAGTTCGGCGCCAGGCATCAGATGGAGGTCAAGGCGGCTCTTTCCGAAGACGCCCCCGTCACCGAGCGCCGCGCGTTCCTCAAGAAGGCGCTCCTCGGGGTACGTACCGCACCCGACCCGCGCTCGATCGTCGCAGTCCATCCATCCCCACGTCACCTTGAAAAAGTCACACACGTGGAGGCGTACGCCTATCCACCACTCCCTCGTCGCCTTGTATCCCGCCACGAGACTAACCGCACACGCCCCCCCTCCCGATCCCAATCCTCAACACACAGGCTGCCGCCGTGATGCCCGCCTCGGCCGCGACCGCCGCGGACGACCAAGGCGTCGCGTCTTCCCGCATGTCCTACTCCCGCTTCCTGGTAAGTCGACCTTCCCTCCTTCCTCTCTCGACCGTCGGTGACGACACACGGCACGTTTTCGCGCTTCCCGCGATTTCGGCAAAAAAAAAGGCTAACAAAAAGAAGGCAAAAATACATCATCGCGTCTCGCCTCTCTGACCTCGCCTTTTCTTTCCACTACCGCCAACAGGAGTACCTCGACATGGGCAGGGTGAAGAAGGTCGACCTTTACGAGAACGGCACCATCGCCATCGTCGAGGCGGTCTCCCCCGAGCTCGGCAACCGCGTGCAGCGCGTGCGCGTGCAGCTCCCCGGCACGTCCGCCGAGCTCCTTTCCAAGTTCAGGGAGAAGAACATTGACTTCGCCGCGCACACGAACTCGGAGGACGGCAGCGCCGTTTTCCTCAACCTGCTGGGCAACCTGGCGTTCCCGCTGCTGCTCGTCGGCGGCTTGTTCCTGCTCACCAGACGCAACCAAGGCGGCCAAGGCGGCGGCGGCATGGGCGGACCGGGCGGCGGCATGGGCGGCGGCAACAACCCGATGGCGTTTGGGAAATCCAAAGCCAAGTTCCAGATGGAACCCAACACCGGCATCACGTTCGACGACGTGGCGGGTGTTGACGAGGCCAAGTCCGATTTCATGGAAATCGTCGAGTTTCTGAAAAAGCCGGAGAAGTTCACGAGCGTCGGCGCCAAGGTGCCCAAGGGCGTGCTCCTCGTGGGCCCGCCCGGTACCGGCAAAACCCTGCTCGCGAAAGCCATCGCGGGCGAAGCCGGTGTGCCTTTTTTCTCCATCTCCGGGTCGGAGTTTGTTGAGATGTTCGTCGGGGTCGGCGCATCACGGGTCCGGGATTTGTTCAAAAAAGCCAAGGAAAACGCGCCGTGCATTATTTTCGTCGACGAAATCGATGCCGTGGGCCGCTCGCGCGGTACCGGCATCGGCGGCGGCAACGACGAGAGGGAACAAACCCTGAACCAGCTCCTGACCGAGATGGACGGTTTCGAAGGCAACACCGGCGTGATCGTCGTGGCGGCGACGAACAGGGCGGATATTCTGGACCCCGCCCTTCTAAGGCCCGGCCGCTTCGACCGCCAAGTGCAAGTCGACGTCCCTGATGTCAAAGGCCGAATCGAGATCCTCAAGGTGCACGCCAAGAACAAGCGCCTCACGGAGGAGATCGACATCGAGATGATCGCGAAAAGAACCCCCGGGTTCTCCGGCGCCGACCTCGCCAACCTCCTAAACGAAGCCGCGATCCTCACCGGCCGTCGCGGGAAGGATGCGATTTCCATTCTTGAGATTGACGACTCCGTGGACCGGATCGTGGCCGGTATGGAAGGCACACGTATGACAGACGGCAAGGCCAAGTCCTTAGTGGCGTACCACGAAGTCGGCCACGCTATCTGCGGCACCCTTACCCCTGGCCACGACGCGGTGCAAAAAGTAACCATCATCCCCAGAGGGCAAGCCAAAGGCCTTACCTGGTTCATCCCCGGCGAGGACCCGTCCCTGATTTCGAAGCAGCAGATCTTCGCCAGGGTCGTGGGGGCTTTGGGCGGCCGAGCGGCGGAGGAGGTTATTTTCGGCAAGGCGGAGGTCACCACCGGCGCGAGCAGCGACTTGCAGCAAGTCGCGAACATGGCGAAGCAGATGGTGACGACGTTCGGCATGAGCGACTGCGGGCCGTGGGCGCTGAACGACCCGTCGTCGCAGGGGGGTGATATGATCATGAGGATGATGGCGCGCAACGCGATGAGCGAAAAGCTCGCCAACGACATCGACGTCGCCACCAAGAGGATCGCGGATGAAGCGTACGTCGTGGCGCTGCAACAGATCCGGGACAACAGGGAAGCGATTGACCTCATCGTGGAGGAGCTTCTGGAAACCGAAACCATGGACGGCGAACGGTTCCGGGAAATCCTCGCGCAGTACGCCACAATTCCGGACGAAAACATCCCCCGGGAAATCGTCATGGCGTAACGGTGTACAAGTAGTGACATGGTAGCAAGGAGGATTTTGGAGAGAAAGTTCGCGGCGGCGAACGGTGGGTGGGTGCGGGACGAGACGAGGGAAATCAGCCTCGCTGGTCCCAGTGTAAATTGTGCGCCGTCGATTTGAACGAACGCCTTTCCTTTTAATGGGGCGGTTGTTCGCGGCGCGCGAGAGATAGCGTAATTTTGCAATTCACGAATCTGGGTTACGAATATATATTTTACAAACCGAGACCGCGAAGGGTCCGCGCGAATAAATAATTACACCCCCGGGTAGTACGGCGTCTGCTGCGGCGCATATTGCGGCTGCTGCCCGTACTGCGGCTGCTGTCCGTATTGCGGCTGCTGCCCGTACTGCGGTGCGTGCATGCCTTGTTGCATGGGCTGCACGAACATCGTGGGCATCCCGGTTTCCGGCGGCGGCAAACGGGTTTTGACTTCGTAATGTTCCTGCGCCGCGGCGCACGGGTGGCACCAGCAGTGTAAACAGAAGTCCGCGAGCACTCTGTCGTCCACGCCGTGTCTCTGGCGCACTTGTTTTCGCAAGCCTTGGGTGTACGAAATCATCGACACGCCCCCGATCCAGCTGCATCCCAAGCCGTTTGACATGAGAAGCCCATTCAAGATGCACCCCAAGACAGTACCGCCAACGCACAAACACCCAGCGGTGGCACACTCCCTGGTGTCCCACCCGTTGCACGCATCAGCCCGATACCCTGTTCGCATCATCTTCGCGGTCGCGCCGTGCAGCGTCCACGGACACAACGTCGCGGCGCAGCACATGGAGCAGTCGCACTTACCGCCTGGGGCGTCGCACTGGCAAAGCCCGGACGACCAGTTCCCCGGTCCGTTTTGGCCTGGGACGGGCGGCCGCTGTTGCCCGCCCATGGCCATGGGCTGCGCGTGGCCGTACATGGGCTGGCCTTGCACCGGGTGTCCATAAACCACAGGCTGCATCCTCAGACCCAAGTGCGGTTGCGTGAGGCGAGGGAGGGGGGGAGTGGCGTCCCCGACGCTTGGTCATCGTCGGATTAGCATAGCAGACTGGGGATTGTTAGCGCGATATATTTTTAGTTCCGGAAAGCGGAAACCCCTACGCAACTTGCTTTTCCCTTTGGAGCCTGCACGCCACTCGCGCACCCCCGGGCGCGCGGCCGCGATGGTATTGGCGCGGGTGGGTCGCAGGACTGTCCAGGCCGCGGCGCGCGAGACGTGGCGTGCGCCGGTTTCCGCCTCGGAAACCGCCTCTCGGTTCCGAACCGGCTCTCTTGATCCTGGCAAACAGGGGCTGGGTTTCGAAACGTGCCGTCTTGTCGTGAGGGATGGGTCGTCCTTCTCGGCGTCCGCGGCGGCCTTGGCGGCGGCACGACGCACCCGCGTCCCTCCCTTGACGTCATCATCATTCGCGGCAGTTCAGGAGCTGACTCGCTCACCTGGCGCGCGCCAGTTCACGCGCTTGGTGGTGGGTGGTGCTGTGGTGGCAGCGGGCGGATGTGGTTTGGCGCGGTGCGACGCAAGCGGCGCGCCAGACGCGCCGGGCGCGCTGCGGAAGCTCTTCGGGTTCGAGACCCCGCGGGTTGACGAGGGGCCTGCTGTGGATGGCAGGAACGAGCTTGATACCATAAAAGAGCATGACACGGCACGAGACGATTGCACAGGTCCTAACAAAACTGACACGACTGTCGCCGACGACGCGTCGGCCACGGAATCGTCAAACGAAACCGCGCCCCCGTCTCACCTCATCGGCTGGCATCTTCTCCTTTCCCTCGCGAAGCAGCACTGGCCCGCGCTTCTGCTGACCGTGGTGGTGACCGTCGTCGCGTCCTTCCTGAAGCTCACCTCGGTGAGGCACATGTCAAAGTTGTACGACTTGATAGGCACCCAAGGCGGCGGCAGCGGCAGCGGCGGTATCCCGGCAAAGCCGCTCCTGGAGCTCGCCGGTTTGCGCGCAGCTGAAGCTTTCGCGAAGTACGTCCTGGTGAGGGTCAGCGGCAATACAAGGGTGGAGATGGAGACCTCGTTGCGACGTCGGCTGTTCGCCGCGTTCATCACGGAGGACATGGCCGTGCTTGAGCAGCGAAGCTCGGGTGAGACCCGGACACGTCTGGGACACGAAGCGACGCAAATTGCGGACGTCGTGGCGCGGAGTATCACGGGGGGCGTGAAAAGCGTCGCGGTGATTTGTCACGGCGTCGTTTCTCTTGTCCGTCTGTCCTGGGAAATCAGCGCCGTAGCGCTCGGGATGGTGCCTCCTGGGGTTTTGCTTTTTAGCGCGGTAGGCGCGGTTTCCGCCGCGGCGCACCGCAACGCTGCAGTCGCGAACGGGCGCGCGGCGAGCCTCGCGGCTGAACGCGTGGCGGGCGTGCGAACCGTGCGAGCGTTCGCCAAAGAAGTCGACGAAGACTCGCGATACGCCACCGCGCTTGAGCACGCCGCTGCGACACGCAAAATTGCCATTCACGCGCACGCGGTCCACCTCGCGCTCTTCGCCGCGGTTCCAGCCACCGCGGTCGCGGCGTGGCTGTGGTACGGCGGGCAGCTCGTGGAGTGCGGGCGGTTGACGGTGGGCGAACTCACCACCGTGGTTCCCCTGGCGATGGAAGTCGCCGGGGCGCTGGCGGGTTTGAGCGAACTCGGCACGGAGCTAAGGCGGGGCCTCGTTGCAGCGGACGCGGCGGCACACGTGTTGGGCGCGCCACAGAAAGTGGAAACAAACGTGCGACGAAACCTGAATTCGGTGGTGGAGAAAAGTTTGCGAAAACGGCGCGGACAAGGAAAAGGCGTCGACGAGAACACGACGAATACTTTCTCCAAGACCAAAACGAACACCTTCTCCGACAAAAACAAAAAGCCGCCTCCCTCCGGCGCCGTGTGCTTCCACGACGTGCACTTCGCGTACCCTTCCCGTCCCGAGGTTGACGTGCTACTGGGTTTCAGTCTTGAGTTGAAACCAGGGGAGGTGTTCGCGCTTGTTGGCCGGAGCGGCGGCGGAAAGAGCACGGTTGGGGCTTTGCTGGAGCGAATGTACGACCCGAAAAAGGGCACAGTGCGTATCGACGGCGAAGACGTGTCAGCCGTGGACCTTACCTGGCTCCGGGGCTCAATAGGCCACGTCAGCCAATCCCCCACGCTGTTCGACGGCACCATTCGGGAGAACATCGCATACGCGGTGGGTGGTGTTGACAACAAAACTGTTTCATTCGAAGAAGTTACGGCTGCGGCGAAAACGGCGAACGCGCATGAGTTCATCATGAATTTTCCAGACGGGTACGAAACGCGGGTTGGCGAGAACGGGACTTTTCTTTCCGGCGGACAAAAACAAAGGATCGCCATCGCGCGCGTCGTCATGGCCAACCCATCCGTGTTGCTATTAGATGAAGCCACGTCAGCGCTGGACGCTGAGTCCGAATCGGCGGTTTCGCTCGCATTGGAAAAAGTGCAAAGCGGGAGGACCACGATTTTAGTCGCGCACCGGTTATCAACAGTGAGGCGAGCGGACCGAGTCGGGGTGTTACACGAAGGGAAGCTCGTGGAGTGCGGGACGCACCAGGAGCTCATGGCCAAGAAAAACGGGCGGTACCGAGCCTTGGTGGAAACGCAGCTGGCGAGGGAATAGCGGACATATTTATTACCTTGTTTTGAAAAAAACGGTTTTGCAGAAAATACGCCGCGAAAATATCTTGCGTATCTCCTATTCCAGATTGCTCCACATGTCCACATGTCCACTGCCCCTCACGCGCCTCACATGGCCGCTCCCGACGGATGGTGGCAAAACGGCAGCACGTCGTCGATTGAGCGCGCTGAGAAAGATGCGCACGCGCGGGGGCTGGTCTGCCCAATCACCGCGGAACTGTATCGCGACCCCGTGCTTTGCGTTGGCGACGGGTACACGTTCGAACGCGCTGCTGTGGAGAAATGGTTCGCAGATGGCCACACGACCTCGCCCATGAGCGGCGTCGAGCTCGGCACCAACCGCCGGCTCATCCCGAACTTCAACGTGCGGCAGCGAGCGGACCAGCTCCGGGGGGGTGCTCCGGTTGGTCTGAACCGGCCGAACGACACATCGCGGGAGGAGGAGTTGAGTCCCGAAATCAAATCAGTCCCGTCGGCACCGCCGATGCCGTCGAAATCAACCGGCACGGTGGCGGGCCCGTCCCAACCCGGCACGCGACAGGGCGGAACCGGCGATTTCCACCACGACCCGGGAAAACTGACGATTCACGAGGCGCGGTACGGCTGGGCGCAGGATTTGTGGGGGTGCACGACGAGCCCGAACCCGAATCACGGCGCCGGCGCGAAGGACGTTACGGAAATCGTCCGCGGTTTCGCGCGGAACGACCGGCTCAACATCAATCCGCACTGTACCCCGCAGTACATGAACAAAACGTTCTGGCCGGTAAGGGCCTTTCCCAGTCAACACACACCGCCTCCCTGAATGCCCATACTCTTACCAGAAGAGACGTCTTACCTCTGCCCTGACTGTTTACTCGTACACATTGAGAGAGACTGACACTTTCGGCGTTAATCGTGTCAGGAAACGGCGAGCGGACCGGCGATTCCGCGGCGGCTGGGGGTGCGGTACTCGTTTGGGCCCAGCGGCCCTGTCAGGGAAGTCGCGACGCTCGCCAAGCCGCACGAAACAGTCGCCCTGACCGTGACCCTCGCGTCCAAACACCCACCGCCCGCCACGCAAACCATGCGCCGCGACGACCCCACCGCCGCCCTACCCCCCACCACCCTATCAACCGAGGACTTGAAAGGGTGCTGGCAGTGCGTGTGCTGGCCGATTTTCTCCGCGTGCGAGTACAAACGCCCTGATGGGAGGGACACGCTGTGGCACGAAGGGTGTCTGTTCCCACTGCTCGTGGGGTACAAAGAAGCGTGGGACCGCGTCGCGCCCGATTCGAACGCGTTTCGAAAACGAGGCAAGGACGACGTGATTAACTACAACCCGGCCTGCCCGGGCTGTTTCTGTTTTGGCATGGGATGCTCCTGGCGATGGTGCAAATGCTGAGTGTGTTGAATGTGTTGAATGTATTGAGTGGCTATTATTAGTATTGAGTATGTATTGTGTATTGTATTGAAAGAAATTGTACGACCTTTTACTGACGACTGCAGATCGTCCTTTCTCCACCTTTTCTCCCCATCCTTTCCCCACAATCCTCACACTTGGCGCGCACGGCGTCCGCAATGGCCTCCCCGGTCGCGACCCCGAGTCGCGGTGTCGCGTTCGGTGGGCTCGGGCGCGTTTTTTCGGAAGCTCGTGGAACGCGCAGCCGTCTCGGCGCGCGAAAGGCACGGACGCGGGGACGGTACCTGAAGCGGGAACGAGACGGAACCGTGCGGCCTTCGAACACCGTGTGTCGGGGCTCTCGATTTTCCGAACAGCTCGGCGACGCGGGCGCGCCCAAGCCGGGGAGCATCGTGCAGTCCCCGCCCCTGTACGTCAAGCGCACGGTACGGGAAGGGCAGACCGTGAGGCACCCGGGGACGATAATCGTAAGTGCGCTTATTACAAACTCGGTGGTCACCGGAACCGGAAGACCACCGCGCGCAAATCGACGTAACGACATCTCCCTCCCAAACGGTCGGGGACGAATCGGGCGCGCGAGCGTTTCTTTTTGGGAAAGGTTTTTTGTGGATTTTTTGGCGTCCACCTGACGACCGTCCAGCTGCAACTCCTCACCACACACACGCGCTGACGAGGTCCCTTCTCGTTTACTGACCAACCCATCTAGGTTCTCGGGGACGTGAAAAAAGGTTGCGAGGTCATCGCGGGCGGGGACGTTTTCGTGTGGGGCAGTTTGCGCGGGGACGTGGTGGCGGGGAGCAAGGGTGACCTCCGGGCGAAGGTTTTCTCATTGGACTTAAGGCCGTCGAGTTTGGTGATCGGGGGGGTGGTACGCGCGGTGCCAACAGGCACCGCCGGAGCCGCGGCCGCGGCGAGTCACGCCAGTGGGGTACCGCAGGTCGCGGAAGTTTCCGATGACGACGCAACCACAGCGGTTTCCTCGTCATTCGGAATACCGTCCTCCGCGAAAAGCGCCGCCGCCGTTTCCTTCGATGGCAAAAACAAAAACACGATGGAAAAACGAGGCAAAATGGCAGCATCGAAAGGCCGCCGCATTGTGGTGCTTCCCGCGAACGCGAACGCGGCGAGGTTGGCGGACGAGTCGCTTTCCCGGGAAAAAGCCATCGCGCAAAGCTTGCCGGCGCGACGAACCGCGTACTTCACGGGGTTTTATATCGCTGCGGTTGGCGTCGCGTTGGTCACGTTTCCCTCGAAAACGTTCGCACTTCTGTTCGCCCTCGCGAACATCACCAATGAGTGGATTCGAGTGTTAGGCGTGCTGTGTCTCACCTTCGGCACGTACTACGTGGGCAGCGCGTGGGGGGACGCACGCGGGATGGGCGCGCGCGGGTTCTACTTCGCGACGGTGGTTGGCAGGGTGTTAATTTTTTCCAGCTTTTTATTCATGGTGGGATGCGGGTACCACCCCGAGCCCGCGCTGCTCGTCCTAGGGTTCGTAAACCTCGTAGGCGCGCTCGCGATGGCGCACGCGCTGACCGGGGGGGGGAAGGGAAGGGGGGAAGCGGGGGGGGAGACGTGAAGGGGGCGAGGTGTGTGTGTTTAAGGCTTTTATTGTGTTTTTGCGAGAATGAAATCGCCCGCCCGATTCCCAGCAATCCAAAAATCGTAACACCCGCTCACCCAAAGTCTTCGCCTTTGCCCCTCGCCCCATTGCACCACGCGCGCCGTCACACCGCCGCGCGAGCATGGTGCACACGGAAGAACGCAACTCCCTTCTGATGGGGGGAAGTGCCACTAGCGAGGAGGAGACGCAGGTGCGTTGCGCGCGCGTTACCTCACGGTCCACCCCGGATCGTGCCGCCTGGACGAACACCCGCGGATTCTTCGTGTTGAGTGTCGCTCGAGATGGGATGCCGCCACACACCGCCATGGACGGTTGCACTCCAAGCAGACCCCTCGTTGGGTTCGCGTACGTTTCTTTTCTGTTTGCTGTTGCTGACCGCCCCCCTCCCCCCAAACCCGATCCCCATCCGAAACCTCAACAGGGTCTTCTCAACGACGCGCATGCGCATCACTCCGGGCGCAAGCCTTTTATGAGCGTGGGCGCGTACGTCGCCACCGTGGCGACCGTGGGTCTGGTCGCGTTCGGCGCGCTCGTTTCCGTTGACGGCGGTGCGTACTCCGAGCACCTCAACTTGCGTCTTTCCCGGGAAGGCGCGGCGCGAGTCACTTCACAAAGACCGCCGAGGGGCTTCGAAGGATGGAAAGGCGCGCCTTTGTGGGACGACGTTGGTGAGATCCCCGTGCTGTTCACGAAGGGCGCGGATGAGGCGGATTTCGTGGTGGTTGGGCACTCAACCGACCTCAGTAAAGACAAGTACTTCCTCGCGTCACTGCACAAGCACGGCATTCACGCCGCGCTTTCCGGGAACGGCACGCGGTGGCACTGGTTCGAGGACAAGCTGATGGGGGCGAAAGCGGCTTTGTTACAGATGAGCGGCGACCCCGTGGTGATGTTCGCGGACACCACGGATGTCATGTTTTCGTGCCCCGATACCGAGATCCTTGCCAGGTTCGCGAAGACCGGCGCTGACATTTTGATCGGCGGCGAGTCCCAGCTCTGGCCTGAAATCGACACGTACTTCGACATGACGGACGAGCGCGAGTTCTTGTTGAAGACGGCGACGAAGATGGGCGAGAAAAACATCGGGCTCGTCGACGAAGCCGCCGACGCGACGGACGGCGAGGACCGTTTTCCCAATAAATGGGCCAACGGCGGGACCTGGATGGGCAGGAGGAACGACCTGCTTGATTACTTCTCTGAAATCGAGGGGTACTTAACGACGAACGTGGAGAGCCAGGGCGTTGGGGACGGGTTCGCTCGGGCGTGCAAGCCGTACAAGATGACAAACACGGAGTACGAAAAGCGAACGATCGCCGCTGGGTTTTTCGACGACCAGACCTGTTTGAACCGATTTCTGATGGAAAGCGCGGGGCAAAGGAACTCGAGGGTGAAGGTTGACATGGACGGCAGCCTGATGCTGTCCCTGGGAGGCACGGACCCGAACACGTTCAAAACCGCGAAGGACGGGCGGGTGTTTTGGGAAAAAACGCAAAAAGCCCCCTGCGTGTGGCACTTCAACAACCCGGATTCAAAAAAACGCATGCCCGCGGTGGCGAAGAAGTTCCCGGGGTACTGGGTTTAATGTTGATAATTTAATGAGGGGTTGTGAGGAGTGAAGCGGCAGTAGTCAAGCCTTACTACTGCTGTTCCGCCGACTACTGTTCACGTTGTATACCGTATTACGTTGAAAAATGCGACATTGAAAAATGCAATTGTGTATTAAACTGTCTGTCTGTCTTTCACGACCGCGTTTTGTGTTTCCGTCTATTCTCTTTGTCTTTTCCTTTCCCGTCGATCCTGCTCTCTCACGCGGCGCCAGTCTCACTGCGGCGCTAAGTTCACCCGTAGCCACTTCACGACGTCCAGCCACCCGCTTTCCACCGCCTTTTCCAGCGTCCGCTCGTCCCACGGCGCGCCGTTCGCTCTGAGCCATTTCAACACCTCCAGGTTGCCGCCCTCCGCCGCCGCCGCGCACACGTGTTCGTCCCACGTCCCGCCGTTCTGACGCAGCCACTTCAGGACGTGCAAATGCCCGCCACATGCCGCCTTGTCGCACGTCGTCTTGCCCCACGGCGCGCCGTTCAAACGCAGCCACTGCAGCGCCGAAAGGTGGCCGCCGCCCGCCGCCGCCGCGCACGCGGTTGTGTCCCACGGCGCGTCATTCGCCCTCAACCACTTCAAAACCTCGACCTGCCCTCCCTCCGCGGCATGCTGGCAGATGCAGTCGCACCACTCGCACCCGTTGGCGTGCGCCCACTTCAGCACGTGCAGGTGCCCTTTTTCCGCGGCTTGCGCGCACGTCTCCGAGTCCCACGGCGCGCCGTTTGCGCGCGCCCATCGCACAATCTCCAGGTGCCCGCCCTCCGCCGCCCTCCAGCACGTCATCTCGTCCCACGACGCGCCGTTCGAGCGCAGCCACTTGAGCACATCCAGCTGCCCGCTCTCCGCCGCGTGTTCGCACATGCAGTCGCACCACTTGCAGCCGTTCAAACGTGCCCAGCGTAGTACCTCGAGATGCCCGCCCCGCGCCGCTTTCTCGCACGTCCACGTGTCCCACGGGCAGCCGTTTTGGTGCGCCCACCTCAACACCTCGAGGTGCCCACCACCCGCCGCGGCTGAACACGTCTCTTCGTTCCAAACGCACCCGTTCAAACGCAACCACTTCAGCACACCGAGGTGTCCGTTAAACGCCGCCGCCGCGCACGTCGCCGCGCTCCATGGGCAGCGGTTTTCGCTTTGACGCAACCACTGATTGTGAACGAAAAGTGTCAGTCTTGTCTGGGCAAACACTGTTGGGATTTGGGAAAGGCCCAACACGTACCTTCAGCACCTCGAGCTGTCCCCCTTTCGCAGCGGCGTCGCACAAGAGCTTGTGAAACGTCAAACGACCGCGCCTGTGTAAACTTCGCAGCGTGCTTAAGCACCCCAGTTCCGCCGCGGCTTCCGGGGGAAGCTCCGTCACGGAAGCAAACTCACCGATCGCGTCGCGAATCTGGTTGGTCATCCTCAAAAACCGCTTCAGCTCTGCGCTTGACAACCGGCTGGCGAAGGAGGGCGCGGTGGCTTGCGCGTCGACACGGTGGAGGGCAACACCACCGCGGGGGAGGGTAACGGAGTTGCGCGTGTGGTTGGAGGTCATTTTATGGAAGGTGTCGTGCGCGGATGGTTGTGAAGTGTCGCGTCGTTGCTTTTGGCTTTTATCCTTGGGCGTTACGAACGATGGGACGTGCCGAAAACGACCTCGAAGCGTCATACTGCATAAAAAATTATTTCCAGCTTGTCAATTTCGCGCCCACGCCTTTTCTTGGGCAAGTCGTTGCTCTTCACTCCTCGACGCGCGTCGAGGGCCATCCTCCTCGATGGCCTCCCCGGACGCGCGTCCCGCGCCTGATGCCGTGTCGGACCGCGCCGCGCTCCTGCGGTACGTCCTGGACCACGTGTTGCAGCGCTGCTCGCTTCCGGATGGGGTGTCTAATGTGAAAGACTTGAATCTGGCACAAATCGACGTCCCTTCCCTGCTCGCGAGTTTGCGCGAACCGCTTGGACGACCGGACCTGAGGGGCGCCACACTTGGCGAGTCGTGGGACACGACGCAGTCAGGAGCTGACACACAACCTGTCGTGAGTTTGGAGAACCCTCCAACCCGGACCAACCCGACACCTTTTTCGGTAAACACGCCGGACGAAGATGGTGTCCCCCCCGTGGTGAGTTTCGCGTCGCTTGGGCTGGACGTCCCGGTTTTGTCAATCAACGCGTCGTCCGCGTCCGCGCTTTCTCGGAACGGAAGCAATGGTTCCCACGCCCCGACCCCGAAACGCTCGTTGTCACTGGTGTCGCAGCTGCCGGTGAGAAACAGCAACGGGGCGGCGCCTGATGCAAACGCACACCACGACGCGACGTCGCCGGACGTGCACGCCGGCGGAATTGCCGCGCCCATCCCGGAACTGATCCTGCCGCCGCTTCGGGGAGGCGGGCCGTTTGGGAATGGCGGAGGGGTGGGTGGAGACAGTGTGCGTGCGCTGAACACGAAAGATACCTCCGCAGACTCCGCAATCGCCCTGTGCGCTTTCGAAGTGCTCGTCGCGTCTTTGGGCGACGCGGCGCACCCTTCGGTGGACGTCGCGAGGACGGCGCTGGAACTGGCGCCTGCCGTCGCTCAGGCGTCCGTGGCGTTGCTAGCGCCGCATTTAAAGGATGCGCACGCTGAGACGAAAGCAGGCACCACAGCACGCGTGCACCTGCGTTTACTCGCAGAAGCGTCCGGGTGCGGTTCTCAGAATGCGTCCGGTTCAACGACCGCGTTTGGGGGCGACTCTCCAACCGCGGAGCGCGCGCGAGTCGCGTTTGTCCGGCGACAGCTCGCGTGTCTCACCGAAACGCTCTGGGCGGCGCACGACTCTGGGTCAATTGCTGATACTTCTGTCGGGCAACACACTTCTGGTGCTGATACCTCCCACGACGGCTTTGACGATGAAGACGGCGCTTCCGTAGCGCCTTCCGTGGGCGCCGTGATTGAGGAAGTCAACCGCCTCGCGAACAACGCGCTTTCGGACAGCGCACTTTTCACCACCGAAACTTGCGCCGTGACAAAACGTGAGATTCAAAAATTAAACGAACACGCGCTTTCGCGAACCGTCGAGGCGGTTGTGGAGATGGTCGAAACTTCCCTGGACGCTGTGGATGCGACAAATTCCGCAACGCAAGGAAGCGCGTGGCAGTACCCGCCCGCGTTGGCGGGTACGTATGTCGACGGCTTTCCCAAATCCGACACACCGCCCGTTTTACCTCTAACGCGTCAGTGACTGTTGTCCATACATCGCGATATACAAGGACGTTAACCACTTTTCTGTAAAAAGCACAGGCCGGGCGTACGCGCAACTCACGAAGGGCGTTTTCGACCCCCTGGACGAAAGCGCGCTGGCGGACGATCTGGACGAAACGATCTGCGCGCTTTCCGGGTCAGGAGGCGCCGGCGAGGCGTTGGGTATCGGACGCACGGCTCGCGACGCGATTTTCGCGTGGACGCTCGCGAGACGGTACCGGGAGGTTTCGGTAGGGGACGGCGCGTTCACTGGGTCTTACTCGACGGACGATGCTGACAAGAAACAGTCATTAGCGAGTCGGGCGTACGCGCGCGCGCTCGAGGCGGAGACGCGAAACGAGGACGACGACGACGACGATGATGATGACGGTATGGTCGGTTCGAAACACACAAAAAGTTCCGCAAACTCCGCGTACGCCTTGCTCGCCACCGCAAAAAGCGTGTTATCCGCCCCGCACTTTGATCGAAAGCAAGTCGCGCCGTCGATAACATCCGGGAACGGAATGAATTCCCCGGATAAAACTCGTGTTGACGACGCATCGCTCACCCTCACGCACGCCGCGCTCGGTCCCCTGGTGTGGTGGACGGAGGTACGGCCTTGGTCCTTTCCCGAATCCCGCCTCCCTGTTTTCCCACACAAGACTGACACTTTCTTTTATTTATCGTAAGGGCGCGCTTTGCGACTTTTTCAAAGACGTGGACGTGTGCGCCGTTGAGCTTTTGCGAAGGCTACCGAAAGGGCCTTCCGTGAACGGCGTCGTGCCCAGAAAAGAAAAAAGCAACCCATCAATGACGCTGGCCGGGTTCGAAGCGGTGCTTTCGCTGGGCGTGGCGGCGGCCACCGCGCGCGCCAGGGTCGCCGCCGCGGTTTCCCCCGGCTTTGACGAAGCAATGATTGACGAATGCGGCGCCGACGCGGGCGCCTGCCTCGCCGCGCGGTGCTGCGCCGGCGCCGCGGAGGAGGCGTACTTTGCGTTGCGGGGCGATGCGGAGGAACACGACTTTGAAACGTGGAAGGCACGACATGGGGGAGTTCTGGTGGGTGGGGGGTCGTCGGTTGTGGACGGAGAGTTGTTTGTGGAAACGAGAAATGGGGAGTCACTACACAAAAGTAACGACCAACAAATGGACATCGCGCCTGGCCTCGCCGTGTTAGCCGACGGGTGCGCTTGTTTAGCGGACGCGTTTGAGGCGCACCTCGCCGCGTTTGTTGTCGCGGTGGCCGGCCCCGCCTCCGCGAACGCCGCCCCCGCCGCGCTCGCGTCCGCGTTCGGCGAAGACTTGTGCAAATGGCTCGCCACGGTTCCTCCGCTGGACGCTGGTACGTGTTGCATTTCCCAAATCCGACACACCTACGTTTGCCGATTGTCCCGAGCAGAGTAATTACGTAACACACGCGGTCCGAAAGACGTTAACCACTTTTCGTGTACCAATCGCAGGCGCGCGTCGGGCGCTCGCCGGCGCGAAGAATTTCCAAAACGCAGTCGCCGCCGCGATCGGCGACCGCGCCGGCGGCCAGGTCGGCAGGGCGGGCGACGGCGTGGACATCGTGCACAAGGTGGACAAGAGCTTCCGGGAATTCGGGCAAGGTACTTTTAGTGGAGGCGCTGACAAACGTTCCGTGACGACCGACAACCGTTGCGTGACGAAATTCGAGCCGTTTCGGTTGGAGTTGCGAATAGCGCCTATGGTGTTCAACTGGATCGCTGGAAGAATCGACGTCACACGGCGCACCATGCGGCGGTCGCTTTCGGCTGAGAGTTGGCGAGGCATGAGCGGTCTTTCCAACACAGCCGACTTTGGCGTTGCTTTTTCCGCGGTGGAGCTGGTGCGGAGCGCGTGGGATACCCTTGAGGCGTTTTGGCAGTTACAGGTCCCCGCCCCAGTGTCGTCCATGCGCGCGCTCACCGAAGGCCTGGACGGCGCGTTTCAGGAGTACGCCGAGTTCGTTACGTCCACGCTGGGCGAGGCGCAGGACTTCGCGCCCGAGTTGCCTGTCTTGACTCGGTACAAAAAAGACGTCATCGACGCGAAACGCAGGGCGTTCGAGGGTGAGCGAACGAGCTGCCGAGCCAAAAACGAGTGGTGGGGCGATTTCTCCGCGGACGCGCGCTGGGGCGACGGGCCGGAACGTTTGGCGATTGGAAAGTTCCCGGGTCTCGCGGATGACCAGAACGAAACGAATTCGCAAACGCAATCCAATTCGATACTCGGTGGTAAACATTGTACGTTACCCCAGCTCTGCGCGCGGGTCGCTTCGTTGCACTTTCTGCGACGGAACCTGGACGCGCTTGAAACGGAGGTCCCTAGCCGGTTCGCGAAGATGCAACGCGCGCAGGGGGTGGACGAGACGCACGCGAGCGAGGCTCACGAGGTTTACGAAAATTACGACCCCACGAACCCGTACGTAGCGAAAAACACCACAGTGTGGTTCGACGGGTTGCTGGACGGCGCGCGGCAGACCCTGACCAGCTGCCAAGCGAAAGTCGCCGACTACGTGGCGTGCAAAATCGTGTACTGGGACTTGCGGGATTTCTTCGTCGACGGCTTGTACCGCGGCGGCGTGAAAAAAGGCGAAAGGGCGTTTTCCGTGGTCCAGAGGCTGGAAGCGGCGCTGAGGGAAGTAGCGCGGCGTTTGCCCGGGGGGGACGGGGGTTTAGACACACTTGACTCTTCGAATCACGGACCAAACGCCGCGACGGAAGCGCGAGACGGAGTCGTCCACGCCCTGCTCCGCGCTACGGTGCAGGGGTACATGTGGGTGATGCTGGACGGGGGGGTGGGGCGGGTTTTCGACCACGACGACGCTGCGGCGTTGGAGGAGGACCTTTTGGATTTCAAAGAGCTATTCACAGCGGGGGGCGAGGGGGTTTCCGCGGACACCGTGCAGGTACGTTTTGCGCGTTTCCCAAATCCAGGCACACTGCTTGCCAATACAAGACTGACACTTTTCTTCTTTTTTTACAATCGCAGGCGGTGATGAAGCGCGCGGAACGACTGCTCATGGTCATGTCCCTGGACACGCAAACGCTTTGCGATGCGTACCTGGAGCAGGAAAAGAAGCAGACGTTCAACTTGCCAAACGGTGAGTTAAACTCGAGAGCAGTAGCGGCGTCGCCTGGAGGGGGAGGCGACGTCGGCGAGCTCGACGATGAGGGCGGGTTCGGCGCGTCGACGTTGCTCCGAGTGTTGTGCCACCGCTCGGACCGAGACGCGAGTAAGTTTTTAAAGGCGAACATGCACCTGCCCAAAGGCGACGAAGGGAGTGTCACCGCGTTTCTCACGGGCAAGGGAAATTCAGCAGCCGCGTACCTCGCCAAGAAGTACGAGAAGTACAAGAAGTGAGAGGATGTTTTATGAGAAGAAAGAAATCTTTTCATGCCATCATCATCCCAATAAAAGTTTCGTCTTTTCAAATCGCTTTGAAAAAGCCACGACTCTCAGTTCGCGCGCCACTTTGGACGCCGCCAACATGACCGACACTCCCCCACCCGCACCCCAACCCGCTTCGTGTTCATTCGTAACCTGGTACATCCCACCAGCGCACACCTCAACGGCGAACTCGCCCTGCTCGGCACATGGAACCCAGCCAAAGGTCGGTGGGGGGTTCTTGTGAACGACTACTTTCCTAAAAACGCCCCTCTTCCGTCTGACAACCCTTTCAGAGTTGCCGTCAAGGAGGCGAACATCCAGGACGCTAGCAACGAGGACATTCTTGCACATGTAAACGAAAGGCTCGTGGATGACACTCTGGTGGGAGTGCCACCTTTGGAACGCCCGACCGAGGGCTTTCACGCGCGCTTCGGTCGACTCGACTTTGTGTTGGACAGAGGAAGGTTTATTGGTGAGGAGGACCTTCCGAAAGCGCTCGTCACTATGCTCGCGGAAGCCAGCGTGCGCGTCATGAAACAAGAGCTCAATCGCGAGGAGCTTCCTGAGCACGGAGATATAGCCTCGCACTGGTTAATCAGTGCTTGGTTCGGTCGCAAGACAAAGACGGGCAAGATTGACCACCTTAACGCGCACAGAAAACACTCGATCGCGCTCTACAAAGCCGGTTGCTTCGGACCTCTCGTGCGACTCGCGCATCGCGCCGCTACGGAAGCTGACGAGACCAAGGTAGAGAACCACTTCAAGGGCAGTCTCAGTGCATTTGGGATTGGAACCGTACCAAACCCCAGCCACCCTACGATGATAACTACATCACAAGTATGCGAGAAGTTCGTCCACCTCGCGATGTATTACGCGACTCTCGCGATGTACAAGGCGAAAGAATGCGGCGCGGCCGTGTTGGCCGACCCCGAGCTTGACCCGACACATCCCACGTACCCACACGTCATCGATGCGCTCGTCGAATTTCAGCACCAACACCGACCTGTTCGGCGAAATCACAAGGGCAACGACGATGACGTGCCTCGCGCGGATGTATTTCTGGAAACGCAAACTGAACGGCGATGACGAGGCTGCCGCGTTTTTGCAAGATGTCGCGCCCGTGTCCGACCACTCGCCGAAGCTGTGGAAGGATCACTTTCAAGCCGCGTTCTCAAACATGCCACAGTTCAACATGTTAGGTGTGTACGAAGACGAGCGATCGAACGAAAATTTTGTGAACATGGACTTAGAGTGATACGAACGCCTGTCAAACTTAGCTCATTGTTGAAGAAAAAATAAACGAACACCTCACAAACACGCCAATCTTTACATTTCAAAAGCGTAGTTGGGGTTCACCGCGAGTACTCGTTGGTCCACGGCTCGTTTCCGTTCCTTCGCCGCTCGCTGCGCGGCGAGTTCCGGTGTGTCTTCCACTTCTTCAACATCAGGCAGCTCCGCTTGCGGTTCAGCTTCCTGAACCACAACCAACGTTCCTTCCCGTCGAATCAGGTGTCCGATTATGGTCCGCACCAGTTTCAGCTCTGCGAGGAGTTCCTTGGTATCCGCGATCCCCTGCGTGTTTGCGATCTCGCCGATGTACCAGTTGGTTAAATCCACCTGTTTGACCCCCGCGCCTTCGATGCCGTTGTCCGCCATCTCTTCACGACGAATATGCCCAACAAGCGCGTTCCGAACTTGCTGGAACTTGTCAAACCCAACCGTCGCGGTGGCTTTGCGAACGGGCGGCGCCGGCGACGGCGCTTCCAAATCGCTGTCGCCGTTGGGGTCGGGGGCGGCAGTACCGTCACCGTCTTGTGCTGCCTCATCACCCCCCGCCTGTCCATCGTCATCATCAGCGTGTTCTTCATCCGCCTGCATCCGTTCCGCCGGCGGCGCCCTTCCGTGCGCTTCGTACCACCCGTCAGGAAGCACCGGGCCGTAGTCGTCCACGTCGTCGTCCACGCCGTCGTCGGCGTCCAGAGTAACGTCGCGCGCCTCCACGGCGATGATTGATTCGCTTAACAGCCTCCGCGCTTCCCGCACGTGCTGCGGCAGCACGTCCTTTCTGCAGTGCATCCGTGCAAGGGCTTCGGAAAGCCGAACCAGCGCTTCTAGCTGTCGCACTGTTATTCTGTAAGCGGCCTGTGACCCGGGCTGCGAGTCGCCCTGCCGTAAAGAAACGTACGCCTCCACCACTTCCTTCTGCGCCTCGGGCGTGAGTTTCGGGCGGATGGTGCGCGCGTACCGGATATAACGCTGCAGCTGCTGTAGGCTATACGGGGGATTCACGGCCTGCTCACGCCGCTGGTGCAACGCCACGATGTGCCGCGCCAAGGTGTAGTCGTGGAACTCGTCGGGCTCGTCGATCATGACGTGCACCAAGTCGAACCGCGAAAGAATAGGCGCTGGGTGAGTGTAACCGAAAAGGGTCAGTCGAGTCTTGAGTATGGGTATACTGTAGTATTGTGTGTACTGTAGTCCACCAGGGGTAGCAAACAGGGCACTTGTGCCGTGTGTAGTGCACTTCCTTTTAATGACGACCGTGGACGTCACGAACGGGGTGGAGATTCAGTGTGCCGCCTGATTTGGGAAACGCGCAACACGTACCTGGAAGGCTCAGGTTGTGCTTCAGCTTTTTCGAGCGGTCGTACCGCCCTCCCAACGGGTTCGCCGCGGCTAATATGCTGGTACGCGCGTTCAACGTCGCGTTGATCCCAGCTTTCGCCATGGAAATAGTCTGCTGCTCCATGGCTTCGTGAATCGCGGTTTGGTCCTTCGAGTCCATCTTGTCGAACTCGTCGATGCAGCAGATGCCGTTATCCGCGAGCATCAGCGCTCCGGCTTCGATGCAGTACTCGCCGGTTTCGATGTCCTTCGCCACCGTTGCGGTCAAACCCGCGGCGGATGAGGACTTGCCTGAGGTGTACACCGCCCTTGGGAGAAACGTGGAGACGTACTTCAGGAACTGCGATTTCGCGCAAGAAGGGTCGCCCACGACCAGCACGTTGATGTCGCCTCTTAGGTTGATTCCCTCGCCGGTCACTTTGTGCACCCCCCCGAACAGCATCAAAGAAACCGCCCGTTTGATATCCTGGTGCCCGAACACCGTCGGCGCGATGGACGAGACGAACTTGTCGTACACGTTTGGGTCTCTGGCCATGGTTGAAATGTCGCGTCGCTCCTCCGTGGTGAACTGCTCCAGGACGTCCTCGTCGTTGTCGTCGCTCCTGATGTTCGCGCTCGAGCCTCCGTTCGTGGCAACGGTGGCGCCTGATGCGTCACCCGCACCCGCAGTTGCCGCGCTAGGGTCCGCGGTGTTCACCACGGAGTGCGCCACGAACACCATCCGGTAAAACAACTCCCGGACGCCGTAGCTTCGTAAACCGGAAATCCCCTCGCTCTGCCCGCGTTTCTGCGAACCCTGCTGGTTCGACCCGAGCTCGGTGCGGTCACCGGCCATGTTTGAGGGCGCGCCTTCCGGAACCACCATCAGGGTGCCAGTGAACACGGCTTTGTCACCAGCGCGCGCCTCCTCCACGGCTTCGTGTCTTAAAATAACCTCCATGCTCCGAGGCAGCGACCCCGCCGGGACTTCGTTTGCGTTTTCCTGCGAGTGGTACACGAAAAGGATCAGTCTTGTAAGGCCACGTGTACGCGTAATTACGGGCGGACAATCGGCAAACCGTGTGCCTGGCTGGATTTGGGAAACACGTTTGGGAAATACAAACACGTACCTGCACGCGCACGCGTTGCCAATCCACGAACTTGCACCCGTCTTGTGACAGCTCCCACTTCATCCGGTTCCCGCACTGCGCGTTGGTGCAAATAGCGGGAGTAGTGTACCGGCACTGCTGTTCCACATCAGGGACGTCCGTGCTGCACTCCACGCATTTAAACGCCCCTAAAAGCAGTTCCGGCCTTACCTCCGACGTTCGCGTCACCGTTCCGGAGAAACTTGTCAGCTGCCCGATGTTCTCCGCCTTCAGCTCGCGTAAACGGTGCACTCTTGGCAGGTTAACGAACGCGACCCAGAACTCTTTTTCCTTCCCCCCGTCCCACCGCACCATCAACGGTTTGTGCTCACGCACGAACTCCAACACCGCCCGCCGCAAAAAAGGCTGGTACTTGTAGAAGTTCGCCTCCACCGCTTCGTGCGCTAAAACCCCGTCGTACTCCATCAGGTGCTGGAAGTTGACGTAAATCGTAGTACCGCTGCGCTCGTACATCAACTCCAGCTGTTCCACGTATTCCTTGTACGACGCACCGCCTTCGCCTCGGCCGTTCTCGTTCTCGCCGGCGCGCTCATCCTCGGACGTGTACGAGTTGAGGAAGTTCAAGAACGTACGCGTCACGTCCTCGCCCCCTTCCACCGCGACGGACGCGGACGCCATGGTGGGATGTCAAGCCGTGTGACCCCGGATAACGTCCACGATCGCGGAGACCTGAAGCACGCGACCGGACGTTCGTCGCTCACGCCGATCTCACAGACCGCGCGCGCAAGTCTGATCGAGTTGGCACCCATCGAATTCAAAATACGACGCGAAAACGCAAGGTTGTGGGTTCTTTTTCGGTCGAGAAAGTGGGCCATTTCGATGCGCAGGTGAGCACCGCACTAAGCGCGGGGATGCCTGTCCCCGCGCGCGTGCCCGGGCACGGCGGTCGGTACCGCTTCAGGGAGTACGAGCCTGTTGACCGGAAGGTGCTTGGTATTTTGCGCGCCGTGGCGCACGACGAGCCCCCCACGGAGGCGTGGGGCAAGCCCCCACACCAATCAATCGTGCATCGCACGGTGGTGGTAACCGACGAACTCGAGCGCGGCCGGGTTATCGGTGCGGCGAGGGTGATTTCCCAGGATGACACTGATTTCCCGCGCGTGGCGCACCTTCAGTTCGTGTGTGTCGAGGAGGACAAAAGGGGTAACGGCCTTGGATCGGCGTTGGTACGGTGGACCGAGACGGTGAGTGACGAGCAATTTCGGGCGAGCCTTTTGGAGCTGGAGGTCGACAGGAAAAACACGCGCGCAATCGCGTTGTACGAGAAACTGGGATACCAACAGCAACAAGAAACGAGCGCCGCTTCGAAAGCGTGGTCAGAGAATCCAGTAATACGACGCATGCTAGGACCACCGCGAGTGCTGAGGTTCGTGAAGGCAATAGCACGACTCGCGCCGCTCGGCGAGGTGACGAATTAATATTACCAGGTACGTTTTTGGGTTGTTATTATTATCATCAACCCTTCGCCGAATGTACCGGCGTCGTCGTAAGTCTATTATAGTTACACTTAAGCGCTTAAACCGCACACGACCTGCTCCGTCCATCGCCCCGTTGTCCACATCACTCTCGAACTCTCGCCACGATCCGCCGCCGCTGCTCGCCGAGCACGCGCGCGACGTGCAGCCGCTCCAAGTTTTCCATCTCGGACTCGAAATCGGTTTCGGTGCGATCGAATTCGGTTTCGGGGTCGGTCTTAACTTTGTCCTGCCGTGCCGTCGCGTGTGCCATGACGTCGTCACGGGTGTCACCCCACCAGGGCTCGCGCAGGAACTCGTCCATGTCTGGTTCGGTGTCACCCGCGTTCACAACCGCCCGGCGGCTCGCCAATGCCAACTCATCCTTCTCCCGTTCTGCCGCGATTGAGGTGTTTAGATTCGAGCGACGCGAGGAAACCGAGGTTTCGTGCCCCGAGCTCGGTCGTTGGTCGTCGTTTTTCGCGAAGGATTTGCCCCCGAACAAGCACGCGAAACAACCCCCGCCGCTCCGGCCGGTGGAGTCAGCACCCATGCCGCGCGCCCGCGGGGTGCCTCGCACACTGCCGCGCGGTGCTGATGGAAGAGAATTGCTTTTTCGGCGCGAGAAGATTTCCGAGAAGGTGGGCACTTCCACCGTCAACCAGATCTGGGCACTCATTCATCGGGCGCTGGGAGTCAGGCGCCGGCATGACCGCTTCCGATTCCGACGAAATCATGTTCGTGGGCGAGACCCGGGGTGTCGGGGTGGTGGCGGGGGACGGGCCGCGAGGCGTGAAACGCGGTCGGTACGACGGAACCGCCGACGGCGAGGCGTTGGCGTACCGCGCACTTGAAGCGCGGGATGCCCACATTGGAACCGTGACCGAAACCGGAAACGCGCAGCAGTCCACACTCCTCGCGGACCCTCCGTTGTTCCGTTTGTTCCGCACGGAGTACATCCCTACCAAGCACAACGACGGGTGCGTCACGGTTTCCAATTTAGTCAGGGGGCCCGTTCGGTGGGCGGTGGTGAGCAACTTCAAGATAGATTTGGACTTCATTTCTCAGGTATGTGTTGGGCCTTTCCCAAATCAACGACTGTTGACTGTGTTCCCAACAAGACTGACACTTTCTTTTATTGGTATCAGGCCAGCCCGGAGTTGTTGACGATTCCGCGCATCGTGTTTCTTCACGGCCAAGACGACGTCCCGCAGTGGACACGTCAAAACGCACCGAACAAAATCACCGAAAAACAATGGAGCTTCCTGAAGCCGCAAGTCCCGCAGTGGGGCACGCACCACAGCAAGTTTTTTTTGTTAGTGTTTCCGGCGGGTTGCCGGGTGGTGGTGATGACCGCGAACCTTTGCCAGCTGGATTTGACCGTCATGAGCAACGCGGTTTGGTGGCAGGACTTCCCGAAGAAGACTCCGGCGCAGTTGGCGAGACACGCGAGCTCGGAGTTCGAGGAGGACTTGCTTCTTTACTTGAACAGGCTGGGGTGGCGCGGGGGGGATGAGCTTTTGGCAGACTCCACGGAAAAGGAACTGGTCGGCCCCGAGGCGTTTCGTCAATTCGACTTTTCAGGCGCAGGCGCGAAACTAATACGGTCGGTACCCGGCCGGCACAAAACAAACGAGCGAACGTGTTGGGGGCATCCCGCGCTTCACCGCGCTTTGGAAAAGCAACGCTTCCCAAAGGAGTTCAAAGGCTCGCCCGTGCTCGGCCAATTCTCGTCCATGGGGAGCTTCTCCGAGAAGTGGCTGGATGACGAGTTTTGCGTGAGTCTTTGCGGAGGCGTGGTGAAAGGGACTGAAAGTACTGAAGGTACTGGTACTGCAAGTACTGGTACTGCAAGTACTACTCCTTCCGCGGACAAACAAAACAACTTCCGCAGCGCGTCATCGGAACTCCTCGCGCAGAAAAGCACAGATGCTTCCAAACTGGGCAAAGGCGCTCTTCACCTGATTTGGCCCACCAAAAACGAGATAAGAGACTCCCTCGCCGGGTACGTCAGCGGCGGTTCCATTCCCGGCTCGGCGAAGAACGTGGGGAAGACGCACGTGTTGCCCAAGCTACACAAGTGGTCCACGTCGTCGGGGCACGAAACTTCAACACGCGACGACCACCCGTTCGGACGCCGCCGAGCCGTGCCGCACATCAAGACCTTCGCGCGGTACTTGGCGGGTGACGGCGATACGGGTGAGGATGAGGACGAGAGGACAGAGGATGAGAGGACAAAAGAAACAGAAAACGGAAAAGGAAAGGACACGGCGAAGGATCCAACTAAAGGGTCTTCCATTGGCGCTGGAACTAAGTTGGCTTGGGTTTTTCTGGGCAGCCACAACTTGTCGGGCGCGGCGTGGGGTAAGTTTGAGTTAAACAACACGCAGCTCAACCTGTTGTCGTACGAACTAGGGGTTTTGCTGACTCCTAACTTGGTGGGTAAACGAGTTAGCACTCCTTTTTGCGTGATCGCCGCGAGCGCGCTACTGGCGGGGCAGGCGGTGGATCTTCCCGGGATGACGTGCTTGGCGGGCGCGCGACCGTTTGACGGCGGCAGCGAGAAATCTAAAGAGGTTGAGTTTCGACACGCCTCCGCTGTCAATACCGTCGGATCGAGTGGCACCGCGTCAGGCAACACCGCTTTCGCGCCTCTTCCGTACCACGTCCCGCCGCCCCGGTACGAAACGGACGACAAGCCGTGGACGTTCGACGAAACGCACGCCGAGCCGGACTGGCGGGGGCAAACCTGGGACCCGCGTGGGTGACGCGTTGGGACGCCCGGGACGAGGGGACGCGTCGGGAGGGCATACCGGCAAGGGCGTACGCGTGACCCCCCCTCGCAGAAGTAACGCGGTGTTAACACGTCAGTAGTAACAATACTACACGTATGGACCACACCCTGCCTACACCGTCTCTACCACCGTGCCTTGCGGCATTTTCAAACCGTCCCACTTTGGTTGTTTCGCCGCAGTACCCGCGCTTGTTTTCTTTTTCTTCCCGCCTCGCTTCGGCGCCTCCGCCTCGGCGCGCGCCGCAAACAACAAACGCGCGTTTTCCCAAACCCCAAGCGCTCGTTTGACTTCTTGTTTCTTTAATTCGCACCCCCTTCGCTTTGACATGCACGCAAGCGCCCTCGCAGAGGAGCACCCGACCGTGCATATGGCGTACAAACAAGTCTCGTTCCATGGCGTTGCGTTTATTTCGAGTGGAAGATTGGACAACCCGGCCGCCGCGCAGGCCACCGCGGCGACGAGACCGTCAATTGCCCGCGCGCGACCCACGGCGTGGATTGCCACGCCTGCTTCCCGAAACGCCGGGCCGATCAAATCGATAACGCCGGCGAGCGCGCACGCGCGTGCCTTTAATTGCGCATCAGCATCGGCGGCAGAGGCGGTCTTCTTTGAGAGCTTTGACCATTTCTTACCGGTCGCGGCGGTACCCGGCGCGTCCGCGTCCGCCTCCCCCGCCAAACGCGCGCGCGCCGACGCAACCAATTCTTTCGCGCGCTCCGCCGCAATACACGCACGCTCCGCGTGTTCGCCGGCGTCCGCGTTCCGGTCCAGACCGCCCCACGCACCGACCAGCGCGGCCGCGGCGAAGGAGGCGCGCGTGGAAGGCGCTGACGCGAACTCCGCTGCGTTGTCTAAACAAGTCCCGTCCCCGTCGTTCCGCTCGCCGCCTTCGCACGCGAAGCGCCAGCGACTCGCGAGATGCGCGCCGAGTCGTTTCGCAGTCGAAGTCAGGTCGACATTTGCCGTGACGTTAGTCACCGTCGTTCGGCGCTTTTCAGGTCCAAACCCAGCGCGCGCGCCGTCCCACGAAACCACCGCGCGTAACGCACCGCACGCCCTAACCCCCAACTGCGACAAAACATCGTCCACGGTAAGTAAATTGCCGCACACGTTCCCGTCCGCACACGTCGCGAACGACACCGCGCACGTCCGCGCGACATCGACTTCGAACTTCGGTAAATTTAAATTCGTCTCGCCGCGATACGCAAAACACGAGTCGGAATCGCCGGTTGCGGCGAGAACTCCGTTCGATCTGCTTGCGACGATGGTGCTTTTGTTAGTGTCGCTGTCAACACAAACAGTGCCCTTGTCGCCACAGAACCCGAGCGCCTCGGGCCAGACCGTTAAACACGACGCGAACGCGGCGAGCGCGCTCACCGCCGCCGTCGCGCCCCGGGGACAAATCCCAAAACGTGCGTGACTCGCGCTTGCGCTTGCGTCGGCAACTCCCGCTTTACCGCCCGGGGCACACGAAGGCCCGGGAACGCCGAACGCGAGCGCTTCCAGTACCAATCGCCGCGTCGCCGCCATGGCGTCTGTGTTGTCAACCGCAGTGCCCACGCTGTGCGGCTGGCCAGAGCGACGAAGCGCGGTGGCGCACGCCGCCGCGCACGCCGCGAAACGCGCCGCGCTCGCCGGCGACACCGCGCTGCAACTTTCGTCGTTTAAAAACTGCAGCGCGCGCCGCGGGTCTTTGCCCGCGCACGCGGCGGCGACGGCGACTTCCAAACGACTCGCCACTTTTTCCAACAACGTTGTTTGCGAAGTGTTCCCTGACGCTTCATCGACGGCATCGGGTGCTTCCCCGTTCGCGTCAGCCCCGGGACGCGCGTCGTTCGCCGCGAGCACGAGATGGACCCACCACGGGAACGAATTGTTGTGCGTTTCGTTACCGGTCCACCACGGTTGCGCCAACGCGCGCCACGCGCGATCTCCATGCTGACTGTCGTCGTGTTCCACGCGCGGCGCACTTGCGTCGGGTACATCATCGTCGTTAGTAACCGCGAGGTCCAGGACGGACACACACAGCGCGCGCGCCAGCGTGTCAATCGAAACGGGCGCGTCTGCGTCCGCCCACGACTCGGCGACGGCGACGGCGGCGCCGGCGGCGGGCGATGTGAGAAAGTCAGCGATGGTCTCACTGACTTGTGCCGAGAAATTGTGTGCATTGTCTGCATCAACCTCGTTGGTTTCGCCACGCCCGCGCCCACGCCCGCGACCGCGCCCGCGCCCGCGACCACCCGAATCGCGTCCCCGCGTCGGTTTCGGTTTCGGTTTCGCGAGGGAAAGCTTCCCGCTTCCCTTTTCACCTCGCGACACTCTCTTCGCCACCGCCGCGAGCGTTTCGTCGTCCTCATCCGAACCGTCCGTACCGTGGCTCTCTTCGCTGCTCTCGTCCGCTTCCAAAACAGACCCAGAACCGCACATGTGGTTCCTGCCGCGCTTACGCCCGGGGAGCCGTGACTGTTTGCCCGTTTCGAACAAACCAAACCCGTCGCCGTCGCGTAAACCGCGCCGCAGCGGCGACAACAGGCGACGCATTTTGGTGGGAAACGGTGTGGGCTCGGTTTCGTCCTCTTCTCGTAACTCTTCTCGGCTTCGCAAAAGCGGTCTCGCGCGCGCAGTGTCGAACTCGCTCTGCATGCTCACCAAACGAGTCTTCAGAGTGGTGTTGCCACGCGCGGCTGGCCCTGGATGCGGGGCACCGCTCGCGTCACCTGCGCTTAGACGCGTTCGCGAGCCCCCCGCGTTTTTGCCAGACTCTAAACGAGCTTTATCCTTTTCAAGAACACCAACCCTCGTCTCGAGCTGCTTGACGCGTTGCTCCGCTCTGCGCAGCAGCTGTTTGGACTGCAAAAGTTCGTGTTGAAGGGCCTCTGTCTGTTTGTTCACGGCGGCGATGGCGTCCTTCGCCGTCGCCTCCGCGGCGCGTGCCGCCGTCAACGGCGCCGTCACCAAAGCCGCCTCCGCCACCGCCGTCTCCGCCTTCGCCTCAGCCGCGATGCGCCGAATGCGCTCCTCGCTCGCCTCCGCCCGTGAAGTAGCGGACGCGTGCCTCGCCTCGCTCTCCCACCGAGCGGACTGAGCGCGCGCGGCGGCGAGCTCGGCAAGAAGCGCCTCCACTCCGCGCGCGGCGGTTTCAACGTTTCCGCCGGCCGGCGCTGGTTTGTTTCGATCGGTGTCGCCGTACGGTTCAGAAGCAGCAGGTTTACACAGCGTACCAACGGCTTCCAGCACGGGTGCGCGCGTGCTGAGACTCGCCTGCATTTTTTTCGGTCGTAAGGGGTCACATGGGAAGTGGGATGACGTGGAGACATGCGACGGTCGGTCAGCGACCTGTGCGGATGAAAACAGATTGCGTCTCCGAACGCCCGCGATGTCGGCGTGTGTTTTGGAGGCAAGAAAAGGCTGGGGCGGTGGCGGGGGCGGGGGCGAGCTTCTGAAAACACCAACCTTGAGTGCGATGAGGCTCGTGCGAAGCTTCGCACGCGTCGCTTCGCTCTTGTCCAGGCGCTGCCGCAGCTCGCGGACCTCCGCGTCCGTGGTTGTCATCGCTCAGATTTGCGAATTTCGGGCGCAATCGGAACCGAGGTGGTCAGCGACGCATGTCCACCTCGGGCGCGCACGGATGGGTCCGCGGAGAGCGCACCGGGTGCGAGTGGGTGGCTGGCACGTGAATACCCACTTTTGGCCCACTGTTGCGCAGGTCGGGAATGGTGAGGTCACTCTCCGCGCTGTGAACAACTTTTCTGGCGCGAAACGGAAAGGGTGAAAAGGGGCTTGCTTTTGAGCGAAAGCGTCCCACAGCGATAAGCGCGACGGTACGGCCGCCTCTGCGCACTTCCTGCGACGCCCGGTGGTGATCGAGAAGGTCCACTCTTGTTCTTTTCCACACGGACGCGATGCTCGTGACGTGTCCGCCTCGCGTGTGGGCGCCGATCGCGGCCCGGTTTGTCACCCCCGCGCGCCCGAGGCACGGCCTGCGCGTCATCGCGATGGGCCGACGTAGCAAAATCAAGAAAGCTCGCCAGGCTCCGGACACCGAGGACGCCCCGGTGTCTGTGCCGACCTCTGCCGCGCCTGCCGCGCCTGCCCAGCCTGCCGCGCAGCCTGCGACACCCACCACTGCCAAGGAGGCGAGGCGCGTGTTCGGCAGTCAGGGCCAGGAAAGCGGCCCCACGCGTTTAAGCGCCAAGGAATGGAGCGAGATCGAGGAGGAGAACAAGCGGGCTAGGGAGATGCAGGGCGGACCTGCCTCAAGTGCGGGCCCGGCGGGCACCAGCGTGCTTGACAAAGCGCTGTCCGCGGACGCGATGTTGCTTTTCGCGGTGGACGGTGCGGTTCCGGAGGTGGTCAACGGGCGGGTCGCGATGTTCGGTTTCTTCACCGCGCTTGTGAAGGAGTTGATAACGGGCGAAACATTCACGTCGCAGCTCAACTACAACTTGACCCACGGCGTGTCCTTGACCATCATCGCCCTGGTTACGATGGGTACCCTGGCGCCTTGTGTCATGGCGAACCAACAGGAAACCCCGTTCAAGGGAGACGGCATCGCGAAATACAGACCGGAGTTGAAAGCCAAAGCGGGACGGCGGTATTTATGCGACCCTCGGTCGGTGGACTGCGCCGGGTTACCGGGCGTGGACACGCCCGTCGGCAGATTGGTGAGTATTTCCCATTTACCACATTCCACTGACTGATTGCCTATACACGACTGACATTTCTTTTTTTACAATCAGGGATTCGCGCCGTTAGCGGAAACCTGGAACGGACGAGCCGCGATGGTGGGGCTGATCGCCACGTTCGTGGTGGAGGGGTCGTCGCACCACGGGCTGTTCAGGTAGGACTTGGGTGGCGTTTTGTTTGTTGAGAAATTCTCCCGGCGTGACAGCGGCGCGGGGAGGGTACTCCCCGAAAAAGAGTAATACCTTAGTCTAGATTTCATTTCGATATACCTTACCTACCCAGCACCGCTCCTTCCCCTACTCCTTCCCCTTTCGAAACGCGTGCGCGATTTCCTTAAGCGTCTCCGAACTCACGGGGTACAAACCCTTCCCCGAAGAGGATTGCAACACCAAAACCGAGCTATCGCAGCTCGCGGGTTTCCATTGTTGGCGCTTGGTGTGTTGCGCGCCGGCCAGGTATCCGTGCTCGCGAGCGGGAATGACGCACGGTTTTTGGACGCGAAATTTACTGCAACGCAGCGCTTCCCAGGCCACGCGATTGGGCCAAAACGGCGTGATCACCACGAAGGATAGGGCCTGGTTATTGTTCTCAGCGTCAAGTAGCAACCGCTCCAGCCGCTCCGCGATTCGCAACACCAGACCTTCCTCGAAAGGCGGGTTTACTTGGAAACTCCCTCTGGCACGATTAACAAGAAAGTGTCAGTCGGTCGTGATGGGTATGAGGGATTGGTATTACGTAAACAGTCACGGTAATAGTCCGAGGGAATGCGCCCTTCTGGTCGTAATAGTCCCTTCGCAGGACGAGTATGCGCAATCGCGGACGGCGGAACGTGTTCAATGGGAATACTTACCTGGTTGGTGAAAACTCGAAAAAGCTCCCTAAACTGCCGAACACGAAATCGGTATCGGGAAACGCGCTGCAAAAAGTGGAGAACCGGCAATTCAGCGGGCTCGCGAACAGCTCCGCCTCTACTTTTAACTCGCCAAACTTCAAGACGTCGAAAACGTTACCGCAAAGAGCGCAGTGGTGCCCGCCGCATATGCGGTGCATTCCGCCCTGCGCCGCGGTGTAACGCGCGACGCAACAAAACGCGGCGAACAGAAAGGCGGGCTCCAACTTTTCGTACTCGAGCGACGCACGCGTGTTTTCTGGCGACTGCGCGTCCATACGCGCGAGAGCATTACCTCTGTCCATACAGGCACTGTTCGTTTCTTTATCCGAGTCGGAACCCAGACGATGCGCCTCGTACAACTTGTGCAGTTTCAACAAGTGCTCGTCCCTGATTTCAACCCCGGCTTTGCCGAGCGAAAGCTTGGTTTTGGCGACGGCGGCGGGTTTACTTCTCTTGTGGTTTTTACTTTCGGTTTCGGTTTTTTCGCTCGCCGCCACGGGAACGCGCTCCAGCACGATTTTTGGGAAAGGGGTTTCTTTTTCTTGTGCCTGTCTCGTTTTCGCGACCGCCACCGCGTTCCGCGCGCTCGCAACCGCGGCGACCACCGCGTTCGTGGTGTGTTGGATTGACTCTTTGGTCACTTCTGCGATCGATTTGCCATCTGCGTTACTAGTCATCGGAAAGCGCCTCCCGCAAAACTTTCGCGTCGCTTCGTCCGATGGCAAAAGCGGATCCACCTCACAATCGTGGCCAATCATCATTTCCTCGAACGCGTTCGCCCACCGGTTTTTGCCCACAATCGGGGACACTAACTTTTCGAATTGGAAGCACAGGTGGGACACTGCTACGAGCCGAGCCGCTTCGGTGAGCGCCGCCGATGGCGAAACCGAAAAATCGCCGGACGCACTCGGAAAACCCGCAACCGCCGAGTTTCGAACCAGCTCGGAATGGCGCTCCCTGCACATCGAGAAAGTGTCGTCCAGGATACGTGCGCTGTTCAGCACAGGCGGCGACGCCACAGCCACGGCCGTGGGGAGGTCGGGAACTCCAGAAGGTACCGACCGTAACTGCTCTGTTTCCGGACGCGATCGTTTCGTCGCCAGGGTGTCTTGTGCATTCGCGCGCCGACGTTTTTTTTTCGGGGCGTGTTTTTTTTCATCGCCACCGCGCGCATCATTGGACCCCCCGCTCGCCACCGGGGAGTCACGGGACATAGGTGGTTTGTTCTTCCCTCCCCCGCCCTTGATCACCGACTGCAACGCCGCCCAGTTCGTCTGCATCACGTACCTGCACGTCCTCCCGGGGCGGTTCCCACGACCCCGCGCACCAAACAGTAAGATAACTTTCGTTGGAGTTTCCGAAACCGCCTAGTTTTGATAAACCAATTGGACCGCGCCCGACTCCTCGCCATTTCGAGACACGCGCGCCGCCTTCGCCCCGCTCGGGACGCGTCGGACCCGATGTCTGTTCTGTGCGCCTCCGCATATTTGGCGACCGCGGCCGTCTCCGGTTGCCGCGCGTCACGCGGCAAGCGCCTCCCCGCGGCCGCCGCAGCGCGGTCCCGGCAAATCGCCATCCCCCAAAACGTGCCTTGTTACGATTGCGTTTCCACCCCTTCACGCGAACGAAGAGGCGTTACCTTGATCACACACGGCAAGAGAAAGAAAGGCTTCGCGGAGATGATGGGCGGGGGTGATGTGGATGTGATGGTTGCTGTTACGAAGAAAGGTGCGCCGGTTTCGGACGCGGAGACGTGTCCATGCGGCGGCGGCGACGAAAAAGCGCCGTACTCCAGGTGCTGCAAGCCGTATCACAAAGGCGAGAAGTACCCGGCCGATTGCGTTACCCTGATGCGGTCGCGGTTCACCGGGTACGCCAAGGGCGAGGGCGAGTACGTGGTGCGGACGACGCACCCGGAGAACCCGCTTTTCGCCGGTGGAGCGAAGGCGGTGTCGGGGGTGGTTGTTTCGTCGTTGGCGGATGACGTGCGGGCGACTTGCAAAAAGGTGAAGTTTTACGATTTGGAGATTATGAGCGATAAAAAAAAGAGCCAAGACGAACACCTCGTCGGGTTCAGGTACAAGTGCAGAGTGGTGGGACAAAAGGGGTTCACCGAGTCCGCGGAGGAGAAACACAGCGAGTTGAGTACGTTTCGGCGGGGGGACGGTGGGGAGTGGCTGTTTCTGGACGGCATCACGGGGGCGGTGGATAGCTGAAAGGAAGTTTCTAAAAAAGCAGGTTGTCTCAAAAAGCGAACAATCTGTAATCTGGCGCGAAAAATTCTGTCAGTCGTCCGCGTCATCTCGCCCCGCTCGTCCGCCAGTCGTCGTGCCACAGCGAAACGCGCGTAGCACGACTCGTGCGATTCTTTCACGTCCCCAGGCTCGGCGGTAACAACACATCCACGCCGCGTACGAACGTGCTCAGTCCTCCTGTGACCTGCTGTGCGTCCTGTGCCGTGATTCGGAATCTGGGATAGAAATATCTCTTTTCGGGACGGTTGCTTTGCGCGCGAACGTGATGTGCTCGCTCGCCGTGTGGGGCGCTTTGGTCGCCTCGCCTCGCCTCGCGCGCCGAGTTCGCGTCAACGCCACCTACGAGCCCTCACCTTTGGATGGCAAGAAGAGCCGGTGCCTTCCCCTGCCCATCGCGACGCCTCAGGGATACATGTGGAACTCGGTGCGCAAATTGCGCCCCGCGATGGAGGAGGAGGCTACTTGCGAACCCACTAAAGACGCGTGTTCCCTGGCGTACATAGCGATGAAGTACGACGAAAAGTGCGTCGGGTGCGAGGGGAGTGGTTTTGTGAAGACGCGCGCATTCAAGAGTTCGAGGAGAAACTCGAAAAGCACCACCGGGCGGTGCTTGCTTTGCGCCGGCGTTGGTTATGTTCGTGTGAACACCACTAGGATAGAGCCTGACTTTTCCAAGAACGATAGCATGCCCGCTGATTACGACCCGCGGAACGTCGGGTTCCCCAAAGGAGAGCAAGGCCCGTGGTGCGAGGTGAAGGAGAAGAGCTGGAAGAAAAACGCGGGGAAGAAAATCGGGGAGGCGAAAATCGGCGACACGCCCGCGACGAAAAAGGGCGACAACATCAACATCGGCACCGCCACGGGCTTGGGGCCGAGGTAGTTGGTGGACTCAGTACTTCGTGAAGAGACATGCGTGACAAGTAGTGTGGACCCAAAGTAGTCGGGACCCAAAGTAGCAGGGACCCAAGTGTACTGCAAACGTTTCTTTTTGTTACACAAGAATCGTCACTTCGTCATCGCGCCTGCATCCGCGTCGTCGTCCGCGTCCGTCTCGTCCTCGCGCACCGACTCGGCGGTAACCGTTTGGTTGAGCTGCGATTGCGAATTGGATTGCGCAGAATTCGCAAGCCGTGTGGGTCCCGGTCCCGAGTTGGTGGAGCCAGTGGTGGGCGGCGATGCCGTGCCCGCCCCCCCCTGTCCCGCCCAGCCCTCCTCGGTTCCGGCCGCCGCCGCCGAGTTCCGCCCGTTGGCGGACCCGACCCTCGAGCCGCTCATGGCTTCCACCTGCGCCGCCCGCATCGCGGATTTGTAGTCGCCTCGCCTGATTTTCAGCAACCGCACCGCGCCTTGGGGACACGCTTTGAAGTCGGGCAGGAACGGATCGGTGGTGAGGGCTTTCTGGCCGATGTAGCACCACGGCCCTAGCTCCGATTCAAACGCATCCGACCCCGCATACACCACGACCTTGCCTTGAAGAATCAGGGTGAAGTATTCCGTGCTCACGCCTTTTTTGTAAATCGCCTCGCCCAGCCCGGCGCCTTCTCGGCTGTCAGACGCGTCCTCGTTGAAGTCGATTTGCCCGGACGACCCTCGCGAGTTCCGGGGCAACGAACCCTGGCGGTTCGGCAACGACCCTTGGCGGTTCGGGGTGTTGGCGTGCTCGGCGTGGCCGTGCGAGTGCGAGTGCTGGTGCGAGAAGTTAATATGCCGCTGCGCTTTCGGGGTGAGGTCCAGACCGTTCCCATCAGCGTCCACGCTCGGCGTGCCGTGGTACTTGCTGTCCCCAAAGCTTTCGTCCTCTTCGCACTCCTCCACCGTGCTTGCGGCGATGAGTTTCTTTAGCACTCCACCGAACCTCGCGAGCTTTTTGAACTCCGTGACGTTCAGGGAGAGAAACGCGCAAATCGCGTTTGTCTCCGCTTCGCTGAGCTTGGTTTGGTCCCGAATTTTGTGCTCAAACAGGGTGAGGAAGTTGGTGGGGTCCGCGACCCTCGGGCCGCGGCCGCGCACCGCCGTGTCGTGCTTGTTCACGTCAACGTAGTTATCGGTTTCGTCCACAATTTCATCCTTGATCACCGCTTCCAGCACGTCTTCAAGGGTAATCACACCGGTAATAATCCTGCGCGTGCCGCTCCGGCTGTAGTCGTGAAACGTCGCCCCCGCGGAGTAGTCGCTGATGTGCCGCCCTTGCGTGCTCATGTCCTCGGTAATCTGCGCGTACGAAAGAACCCCGTCCGGGCCGTAATACCCGTTCCCGTTGTGCGTGCCGTTGGAGTTCCAAAACGAGTTGCCACTCGCGGGCAAACCGCCCTTACCGCTGATCGCATCGAGGGTGCGAACCGGCGTACCGAACGCGTCCACCTCGCCGTACGCGACTAACAAGTGCAGGTAGCTCGACTTGAATTCCCGGAACACCTTGTCCAGAGACGTTGTTTCCGCTACGCCCCGCACGAACCCGCCTTCCCGGTTGCCGTGGAACGAAATCACCGCCGCGACTTCCACTTCGTCGTCCGGGTCTATCAGTACCAAATCTTTCGTGAAAAGCATCCCTATTATGTTCTGGCGGTCGATTTCAAACACGGGAATGCGGGTGAACCCAGATTTGTAAATATCCATCAGCACGGTGAAGGTGAGGCGGGTGCCGCTTTCAATCATGAACACCTTGTCCAGAGTGGTCATCACGTCGTATACCTTCTTGTCCTTGTACTCCAGGGCCCCGGTGAGAAGGTTGCCGTCATCTTTGTTCAACCCCGACTCGGTTTGCGCATCAGGGTTCTCCACGTGGATGCGTATTAACTTGTTTAGTTCGTTCGCGCTGAACACCTGGCCGATGTCGCGGCCCAGCACGTAATCCAACAGCAGCGAAATCGGATACGCCACGATGTACATCAGCACGATGAACACCTTGACGATCCACGTGGTGTGCGCGCCGATGTACAAGCCGTGCCTTGAACACGCGGCTTGCGGGACGATTTCTCCGCAAATCACGATCAGTATTGTGGAGGCGGCTAAACCGACCAAGCCGTCCGTGAGATCCGCCATTAAAATAGCAATAAGCGCGTTCACGGTGGTGTTGCCTAACAGTAACGTACACAGTAACAAGTTCCCTTTCGCCCGTATGGGCATGATTTTCTTGGCGTACGCTTTCTCTTCATCATCCCCGCCCTCGGCGAGGATCTCCAGGCTGACCATGTCTAAGCTCATCAGCCCTAATGTTAGGCCCGAAAACAAACCCGAAAGCAACAAAAGAATCACCGCGAGGATTAAATTCATGGTGACGTTTCCGAAAACCGCGCTCGTGGTGTCCTCCACGGCCCAGCCGTTGCTACAGGTTTTTAAGGCGAGTGGTGGTCGGGGGTTGGTAGGTCGTCAGGAATGTGGCACGACAGGCGTGAAGCACGGGACACGGGAGGTTCGCGGGCACGAAACAACAACGCGCGTGTGTCCACGGCGCGTCTCGTCTGAAGAGACGAAAGAGGCGAATGAAAACGCGTCCGCGAGTCGCGTTTTTGACGCGTTTCATTCGCGACACGTGGGGAACCACCGGGGTGGATTGGTACGGGGTTCGGGCTGGAAAAACAAAGCACAACACGTACCTCGCGTAGCACGCATCCGCGCACGCAACGTCTACCGCGGTTGTGCTGTTGTAGCACGCGAGCAAGCAAGCCTCCATGGTGGCAACCAAGACACGTGTCAGTTCTTTTCGTGCCACCCCTTTTCAACGATTCGTCGTAAATCTCACGAAGCGACGACGAACGTGCGCTAGTGCGCGGCGTACATCGCGATTGTCGCGAGAACGGCGCGGTTTTTCGCGAGCTGGGTAACCTCCCGATACGTCGACTCACGTGTTTTGTGAAACGAACAGGTGACCACGTCGCTCGCGCTACGCAGATCTGATGGGCACGACGGACGTCATCTCTAAATGTCGGTTCCCAAGCAGAGTCGTGAAAAAAGGCGGGCGAGGAAAAGTGCTTTGATGAAAGTTTTCCAGAAACAACACAACCTTACGGACGCGGGTATTACGACGTCGCGCGTCCCTATCTCTTTCCCGTACTAGACTACTAGTAACACGGCGACGGATTGACCTGCCGACCTCAGTCCCACTATACGCGCGTCTTACCACCCGTCCCGGGCGTAATCAGTCGTCGCTTTATTACTGCGTATAAACCGCATCAACGTCGTCCAGCTCCAACAGTTTCTCCACCAGCGCGTCGTTGATCGCAGCGGCGTCTTCGTCGACTGAGATTGTAAAAAGAAAGTGTCAGTCTTTCGTAATGTTCGTAACTTGTATGAGCAAACAGTGCACTTGTGATGTATGTTGTGCATTTCCTTTTAATGAGTGGACGTCAAAGAGGGGCCGTGATCAGGGAGGCGGAACGTGGTGATTGGGAAATACGTACCTTCGACTTCCGCTAGAGGGGTCATTTTAAGCGCGGTGTCGTCGGCGTTGATTTCGAACCCGGCGTCCGCGAGGGCTTTCTGGCACTGCATGAAGCTCACCACTTCTGTTGTCACCACGAACCCTTCCCCGCCGTCGTCTCGCGGGACGATGTCATCGCCTCCGTTTTCCGCGGCGACTTCAAAAACCTCGTCCTCTTTTTCGGACGAACAGTTCAAAGAAATAAACCCCTTCCTTTCAAAGTTGAAAAGCACGCTTCCCGGTTCCGCGACCTTCCCGCCACTCTTGTTGATCGCCGCTTTCGTGTCCGCCGCCGCGCGGTTCACGTTGTCACTCAAAACCTCAATCACGATCCCGACGCCGCCCGCGCCGTACGCTGGGGGAGATGAAGAAAAGAAACGGTCAGTCTTCCCGTAACTTGTATGAGTAAACAGTCTACTTGTGATGTATGCAGTACAGTATCTCCTTTTAATGACTAGTGTACTCACAGAGGGGCGGCAGAAACGTGGAGGCGGGATTTGGGAAATAAAATACGTACCCTCGTACGTCAGCTCCATGTAATCCGCCTGGCTCGTGTCCGTCGCGCGCTTCAGGTTCCGTTCGATCAAATCCACGGGGACGGACAGCCTCCTGGCGTCCGCCAGCACTCGCGCCAGCTGCGTGTTCGCCACCGGATCCGCCCCGCCCCCCTCCTTCACCGCCGTCACGATGAGCTTGCCGAACTTGCCGTACAGCTTGGTGCGGATGGCTTCGCCTTTTTGCTGTTTGTTGTTTTTTGTTTTGGAACGATGGAGAACGGGTTAGATTAGATGCTACTCGTGGGAGGTGGGAGTTGGTCCCTCCAGTCGGCCTGAGAAGCTGAGATGACGAGCACCGCGAAGAGAGGTACCCTGGGGAGTCAAATACACTCGATTTCGCATCCTTCTCCATCTCCAAAACCCCGAACAACGCACCTTCCTCGCGGCTACTTTCGCGGCTTTGCGTCCCATGCACACGGGCGCGGTACAGATTTGACGGCGAAAACCTCGGTCCCAACCCCGCGCGCAAGGCCTGGCCTTGGAAACAGGCGCCACGGCGTACCCCGCTCTTGCCGTGAAGGACGCCGCGCGTGCGGCGACGGAACACGAAAACATTGCGGGCGTCAAGAGCAACCGGCAGCCCTGGAGCATGAAGGTGTGCCGAGGCAGGAGGAGAGGTGTCGAGGAAAGAAGAGGTGACATTTTTTGGCTAGGGTGTGGCTTTGGAACGAAAGCGAAGAAACCAATCGTCCGCCGAGCCCGGGGAGCATCTCTCGGCGCGCGCCATGGCGCTCGTGTCCTCCGGGCGCAGGCTCGCGGCGCTTTGCGTGCGGAACACGCGGTGGTGCGCGGTGTCGTGTGGTGGCTTACAAATGGAACGCAAAGGTGAGACGACGTGGAGTAGTTCGTCGTTTAGGGCGTTCGGGTCGCGATCGGGCGGCGGTCGCGGATGGGCGCGGCGTGATTTGATTGACGGATCGTCGTGCAAAGACCGGTGCGGTGTTGACCACGGGGCGTGGCATCGCGCGACGAGTCATGGAAAGCACGGATGCGGAGTAAACGCGCACCCCGGTAACAGGAGCTTCCACGGCAGTTCCTACCACCCAAAACAGTCACCCGACTACTACCAAACCCTGGGCATCCAGAAAACCGCGGATGCGAAAGAAATAAAAAAGGCGTATTACGACCTCGCCAAGAAGTACCACCCGGACGCGAACAAGGACGACACCGAGGGCGCGCTGACGAAGTTCCAGGACGTGCAGAAGGCGTACGAGGTGCTGAAGGACCCGTCCACGAAGCAGATGTACGACCAGGTGGGCCACAGTGGCTTCGAGAGCACGGGAAACGGGGGCGGCGGGGGCGGCGGGGGCAACCCGTTTGGCGGCGGCAACCCGTTCGGAGGCGGCCCTTTCGGGAGCGGAGGCGGAGGCACCGTGGATTTCGAGGACCTGTTCGGGGATTTCTTCGGGGGAGGCATGGGCGCGGGGGGTGGGGCGCGGGATGTTCAAACCACCGTCCGGGTGACGCTCTCTGAAGTGAAAAACGGCACCGCGAAGCGCGTCGTGATTCCCGAAACGCAAACCGTGGATCGGCGCACCGGCGTCCGGACCACGCACGCAAAACGGGACGTCGACGTGGACCTTCCCGCGGGGGTGGAGGACGGGCAGCGGCTGCGCGTTCCCGGGGAAGGCGTATCGTCAACCGGCAACGACGGCCGGCAACGGAAAGGGAGTTTATACATCAACGTCGAGCTCGCGGAGGATGTTCGGTTCGCGCGCGTCGGGAACGACTTGGTCACTCGCGTGGACTTGAGTTTCACCGAAGCCGCGCTCGGGGGTACCGCGAGCGCGCCGACGCTCGACGAATCAGGAGACGTCCAGGTAAAAGTAAGACCGGCGACGCAAACCGGGGACCAGCTGCGTTTGCGAGGCCGAGGCTTGCCCGAGCTCGGCACGCGACGCGTCGGCGATTTGTTCGTGAAATTCCGAGTCGTCACGCCGAAAAACATGAGCGACCGGCAGAAACAGTTGCTCGTTGAGTTCGCCAACGAGGAGGTTGTGAAGAGTTTGCCCAAAGCCGACGGGGCGAAATCAGAATACAGCAGCAAGGATACCGCGGAGAGCAAGGAAACCGAAGACACCGCATGAAAGTGACTAGAGACGATTCCTGATCGACTGTTTATTTTAATGTTGTGACGCGTTACAAATCATTGTAACACTTCGCACCCACTCCACACTCACAAACTTATGCCTTGATTGCGTATTTGCGCATGGGGAAGTAGGATTCCTTCTTCGCCTGCTTCGCGGTTTTGGCGCCGGCTTCCGAGGCGGTCAGCCTGCGGCGGATCGCCCTGGTCTTCTTCGGCCTCAGGTCAAGAGGAAGGTACTTCTTCCCCGCGTACGCCTCGCGAAGGTTCTTGAGCTGGTTTTGGCGGATCACGGTCAAGACCTGCGCGATGGACAGGCGCACAACCTTGATTTTGCTGAGTTTGTTCGGCGCCCCGCCGGTGACCTTCGCCACGCGCAACGCCGCGAGCTCGGTCTTCAGCTCCTTGAGCTGGTTCAAAAGGTCACCCTTGCTTCGCTTGCGCAGCTCATACGCCTTGAGACCGGCTGTGGATTTTAGAAAAAGAGGGGGCGGCGAAGGTCAGCGGGGAGGCGTGGGGTGGCGATGGCGCGTGTGTGTGTAGCTCGTGACCTGCGAGTCGCGTTGGCGCTTTCAAGGTGTTCGCGGCGTCATCCAAGCGGTGCGGTGCGTCGCCCCGGTCGGTACCGAACGGACGATCGGCGCCAGTCGACCCGCGTCTGGGTGCAGCGCGGGTGAAAAACCCTATTTCCCCGCGGGTCCCGAATGACGCGTGGAAACGGTTCGCGGCCGCGCGAGTGCGGACACCGGACACGCAACCGAGACGACACCTGCACGCCAGGCGTGTGTACTAAGCAAAACACGAAGAGTCACGGGTACCCCGTGTCTCGCCTAAGACGATATCGCGGTACACCGTCGCGAACGAGACCCGGATTGCACCCGCGAACCCTAAAAAACCCGAAACGCGCGTCTGACGCCGGCAACGCGTTCGCCGCGAACGTGTTTCGTCGCCGACGACGCGCACAAGGAAGGACGGGAATGCGGTCACACGTACCCATTGCAACGACTACGAGCGACTACGCCGCGTGTCGAGTTAAGAGGGCGATGGCGGGGGACGGAGCGGCGTGAAATACATATTTTGGCTGCGAAAAGAAAGCGGCAAAAAAAAAGTTTCCGCGAAAGGGAACATCTATGAAAACGAAGCGGTCGACAAAGAAACCGAAACGAAGGTTTCATCGCTGTTTTCCCTTTCAATCTTTTTTTCTGCTTAATTTTCGAGCCGGCGGTGTGTTTTTTCCATTCGGTCCACGCGCGCGCGTGGGGCAACGCAAGTGTCGGCGCGGGCACTGCAGTTGCGAGATGGGAGCTTCTAAAGGCAAGGCACCGGTTGCAACGAGTGACCCGGTTGAGTTGTTTCAAAAAGAACTCGCCGGTGGCGCCACCGCGTTTCTGTCAAAGTCCGATGCCCGAGCGGCGGCGGCGCGCGCTGCGGTGACTGCGCTTTTCGGGAAGCTCTCGTCGTGCGTCGCGGCGGAGGGGATCGATTTACCCCTCCCAACGCTCCACACCGAAGGGCTGGACGCGGAACAGGTGTGGATGCAGATCGAAATGCAGCTCGAGCCTTTGCTGCAGAAGGCGAAGAAAGAGCTTCGCAGGCTGAAACCGGTGTTGAGTTTGGGCGAGAGCTTACCCGCGGAACGGTTGTTGCTGCTTCCCGCGAACGGCGCCGCGGAGCCGTCGGACGGCGGGTCGGAGTCGGATGAGCACCCGGAGTGGGAACCGTTCCAAGAAGGCGTGGAGTACGACATGGATGACGAGGATGACGAGGAGGAGGATGAGGAGGATGAGGAGGATGAGGGTGGGGATGCGAATCCGGAAAAACCAAAACGCAAAGATCTCACCAAAAAACTGTTCAAGGATCCCGGGATGTTCAATCTCGCCGAGATGGAGGATTTCGCGGTGCAAGCGGAGGCGGAGGAAACGGAAAGGCTAGCGAAGCAGACGCGACGCGCGGAACGAGCCGCCGGTGGTGGTGCGTCCGGTGGTGACGGTTCGGATGACGAGGAATCCGAATCGGACGACGACGCGCTGGACGCCGAGGACGACGACGCCGACGATTCGGATCAGGCGGACGACGACTCCTCGTCCGACGACGACGACGACATGGCGAACCTCATCGGCGACGCCGCGCAGATGGCGGGCGTGGACGTGCCTTCCGGAAGCCGCGCGTCTCGAAAAAACGACAAGGCCGCCGCGAAGAAGAAGGGCAAGGATATCATGTTCACTGACTTTTTCGGCGACGCGCCTTCCGGGAAAGGTCCCCGGAAAAAAGCCAAAAACGAAGACGAGATGAGTGACGAGGAGGAGGATTTGTTCGGCGAGATGGAACGCGGGGAGATGGAGGGAGGAGCGGACGATGACGGCGAGCAAGGCTCCTCCGACTCCGACGAAGGCGTTGACGCTCTTGACCAGGAGGACGAAGACGCGCTGCGGGCAGAGTTGGAACGCGAGCTCGCGAACGAGCTCGCGGAGGGGAGCGACGAGGAGCCTGACGAGGACGAGGACGGCGGCGAGTTCAAACAGGACGACGACGACGACGACGACGCAGAGAAGGATGGCTCTGAGGAAGAAGATGACGAGGAAGAAGATGACGAGCGAGATGACGAACACGTCGCGGCTACCACTGTCGCCTCCCGAAGAGACGGTTACGCGCCATCCGCGTTTCAGCGCGCGCAGACGAAGCTGGCGAAGCAGATTTCCGGTTTAGAGAAACGCGCGCTTGAAACCAAAACCTGGCTGTTAAAAGGCGAAGCCAGTGCTAAGGAACGCCCGAAAAACTCCGTGCTCGAGGCGGACCTTGAGTTCGACCACAACGCCGCCGCGCCGCCTGTGGTTTCCGAAGAAATGACGCAAAAACTGGAGGACGTTATCAAATCGAGAATCGTGGAACAGCGGTTCGACGACGTGGAGCGCGTGGAGCCGAGCGGCGACGACCGCAAGCGACGGCAATTCACGGAGCTGGATGACCAGAAATCCAAAAAAGGCCTCGGTGATATATACGCGGATGACTACGTGGCGCAGAAACAAGCCGCGAAAACGCAAGGAGGGGCTTCGTTGGAGGAGGACAAAGAAACGCCGCTCGTGGTTGAAGCGCGGGCTTTGTTTGAAAAACTTACCCAAAAACTCGACGCCCTTTCCAACTTCCACTTCGCGCCGCGGCCGATGGTTCTGGAGATGACCATTAAGAGTGACGCGCCCGCGCTTGTGGTGGAGGAGGTTGGGCCGGTGATGGCCAGCGCTGGTGCGGGGAAAGCCCCGGAAGAAGTGTTTGTGGGCGGCGACGGTAAGGGCGGGACAAGAGGAAGCGCGGCGGGCGACGTGAAAGCCGACGGCGAGCTCACCAAAGACGACAAGAAATCGCAACGGGCAAAGCGCAAACGCAAGGCGAAGGCGGTTGGGAACGAACACGAACGGAAAAAAGTCAAAAGGGAGAAGGACAAGGAAGCCAAGGAGAAAGCGGCGGAGGACGCGGGGTTCACGCGGAAAGCGCCAAAGGTGGCGATGCTCGCGGCGGCGCCAGCGGGGTCGCGGTCCAAGAGCGAGTTTTCGAAATCGTCCAAGGTGTTTTCGATGTTACAGGAAGCCAAGGAAGCGGACGCCCTCGGTGTCTCCAAGCCGAAAAAAAACGACGGCATGAAAAACAAAGCGTCGCTCAAGTTGTGACCAGCAGGGCACGACAAAGAGTGGAGAGGAGACGACGGGTACGAGACGCGGCGAGACGCGCGTGCGAGCCCCGGCGTAGACCTAAACTTGTCCACTGATTGCAGCGTTTTGGAAAATTTCAAATACTATTTCCTCGGGCCTGCCTTTGCCCTCGCCACTTTTCGTCGCCCCGCGTGGACGCGAACCACGACGGACCGTCCACGAGCATGCCTCACATTACTCGAAGATCTTCCCTGGACGCGTTCTTCCTGGACGCCATGGACACGCAAAGGGCTCGTTCGTCGCTCTCGCTTTCCAGGAGTGAGCCCAACTTGTCGTTCTGTGACGGCGAAAGCGAAAGCGAGTCGGACGACGACGAGTGTGGGTCCGGGCCAAACGAGCTCGCCCCCGCCACGACCCCGAGCACGCGGTCGTCGCCCTTCAGGACGAGGACACGAAGCGCGGTGCCGCGCCGGGGCTCGCGACATTTTCCCGCCGCGCTTCGGTCGTGGCAACGCTCCGTCGCGGTCCCGGAGTCGACTTTCTCTTCGCTGGAAGCGAAGCGAAGGCAACGCGGCAGCGCGCACCGTTCTTCCCCCCCGTGGTTCGTCAGCGCCCCGGACTCAGCAGTCGCCCTGGTGTTCACCCTTCTTTGTTTCTTCCTGACCCTGACGCACGTCGCGCTTCTCACGCCCATCTTCGTCGCCTTCGACGCCCCCACGCGCCTTGGCGGCCACGGATCGGATCCGTGGCCCTGGGAAGCGGTGGTTGACTTCGCGGTTGGTGTTTTCTTCCTTGCCGCGCTTTTGAACAATTTTCGAACCGGGGTGCTGATAACTTCGTCCCAGCTGGGGCGGCGGGCCGTGGTGATGGCCCCAAACGACATCGCCTCGGTGTACGTCACTCACGGGACGTTTATAAGCGAAGCAGTGGCGGTGATTCCGTTGGTCGCGCAATGCGCGTGGTCGTTGTGGCTCGCGAGCGTCGCGCGCGACGCCGGGGTGGACAAAGGTAAGTAATTATATTTCCCAAATCCCGCCGACCATACAATACTGACACTTTTCCTTAAAACTCCAAAGCCTCCTCCGCGCACGTCGCCACCGCGGCGGTTCGTCTGTGTCGTCTTATGCTTTTAACCCGGTTACGCAAACTGTTCGGCACAACCGTGGGTGACGCGGAGTCCGTGCTCACCGGCGTGACAGACGCCGCGACCTCGCTGCTGCTCCCGGTGTGGCTCGCGCAAACCTCGGGTGAGTTTCTGTTGCTCATAAACACCTGCGCCAGTTTGTTCATCGCGACCGCGAGGCTCGAACCGATCCAACACTCGTGGCTCGCCGCGGACCGCTTCGGCGACGGCGACGGCGACCCCACGGGCGCGAACGACCCGACAGAAACAGCCGACTTCGCCGATCTCAGCAAGTGGGACGTGTACGTCGCCGCGGTGTACTGGGCCACCGCCACGGTGAGCACGGTCGGGTACGGCGACGTCGCCGCGGTCACGCTTCCGGAACGATTGGTGGCGACGGCGGTGATGATCGTGGGCAGCACGTGGTTCGCGTACCTTGTAGGCGCCATCGCGGCGCTCGTGAACTCGCACGGCGCCGCGGCGATTCGCAGAGCGGCGTACCGGGAGAAAATGATCGCCCTGCGGTGTTTCCTGGACCGGCACCCGTCCGTCCCGAAAACGCTCCGCACGCGCCTCGTGACGTTCTTCTCGGATACCTGGATCCGGAAAATGAAAACCAACAACGACCGCGCGCTGCTAAACGACCTCCCAGAAGCGCTACGCCGGGAAACCAGGTTCCGGGCGCTGGAGGGCGATCTTCGTCTCGCGTTCGGCGGCAAAGCGGCGACGGCGCAAAACAAAGAAAGCGAGGAAGACGCCGGCGAGGAAGACGGAAAACGAGGACAGGTTTCCGAAAAAGCCCTTCGCGCCGTCGCGGACGCGCTGGTGTGCCGCATCGTTTCACCCGGCACAAAGTTCCACATCGCATCTACCTTCGTCATGGTCAACGAAGGCGAGCTCGTGGTGACCCTGGGTGGAGGTTTCGACTTTGAATCCCCCGCAACGCCCGGGCTGGTCACGCGACGCGCGACGAATTCCCTTCTCGAGGCGAGCGTGAAAAGCGGTGACTCGCGCGACCGCTTCGTGGTGTGTCGCGGGACCGCGCGAGCGCACTCAATCGGCGTGGAGGCGTTTTGTTCCCCACTGGATCGCGTCGCAGCGAGACGCACGCAGAACGTCCTCTCCTGCGTCGCTTCATCCGAAACAGAAGTGTACGAGATGGACGCGGCGCGCGCGGCGCGGTTGGGGGGCGAGTTTCCCGATTTGCGCAAAGGCGCGGTGGTAGCGCTTGGATTGGTGGACCCTGAGACGAACCGAAACGACAGCCTGACGTGACAGGTGTCCGTGTTTGCGTAAATACTTGACGATAACCGACGTACTCTACCTATCGTCGTCCACCGCTGATATCGCCGTTTCGATCGTCGTCACGGGTCGCATCGTCCGATGCGAAGTGTGCACGGCTCGCACGGCGTGGTCGGTTTCCAAGTACCTCGCCTGTGCCCACAGCCGCTGTTCGCTGTTCAGAAAGGTGTTGACACTTAACAAACGACGCGGCGGACCCACAGGTTTTTCTTGGTCTCGTTTCTTTTTACCTTTTGCGGAGACGTGCCCATCCTTCGCGTTTTCTTTTTCTTTTTGTGGCTCATCGAACAAACAATACGCCTCGACGTAAACGCTTCTTTTTTCCTTGGAAGTCACCGCCTTGTACCGCGTTTTCAGCCCCAGCCTCCGTGAGCTTTCGTTCGCGGATGCCAGCTTTTCTGGGAGTTTCAAAGCCGCGGCCTGTGCGTAATCCGTGGCGAATGGAAGCTTGGCGCCGGCGTCGTCGTGTTTTGCTAAAGTTTGCGCGCGTATTTTCTGTGTCCTTTGTGAAGAAGCGAGACGATTCTTCGTGTCCCGTAAACCAGTCTCTAACCTCTCGCCGTAGGACACCTCTTGCTTGGTTAACCTGCGCGTGGCTGATTTCGTGGCCACCCCGGATGCGAGCGCGAGCGCGGTGCTGGACATCATACTTGTAGGGGGTTTCGCGGTGACCCGAACGTTTTGCGCGCGCGGTTTCGTCATGTCCCTCCCCGCATCAGGGCGCACGCAATCGACCGTTTGCCTCACCGCGATTGTGAAAGCCAGGTCGCGTCTCAGAAACGCGAGGCCCCGCGCCGCCCGAGACGCGGGGTGCGACGAGCCCGCGTTTCCACATCGCACGCTGACCGTGCGGTCACGGACCGGCGACGACGCCTCCGCTTCGGAGGACTCGGATGACGACTCCCCGGAGCTCATGTCGGACTGCCTCAACAGCGCGCCACTTTTTGGTTTTAGTGTTTTTTTTGATTCGACCGAGAATAATAAAACGCTTTTGGCGTGTGCCGGCCTCACGCCTGATGCCTTGCCATTCAGCATGCGCGCCTCTCCCTCGCGTCTCCGCGCTCCGGCACCCCTCACATCACATGCTTATTCGTCGAGAACCACCACCAAGCGCGTTGCCCACCCTGTCCGCGCTCGCGGCGCGTTCCGGTGCCCCGCGTCCGATGACGCCGAGGCGGGACCTTCTTCAAATCGGAAAGGCCCGGACACACGCGTTGCGATTGCTTGGTGGCATGCCGGCGAGTTCCAGGCCGCGGAGCTTGTGCTTGAGACGTATCTCTCGGCGTACCCGACTGATGTTACGGCTTGGATTTCGTACGCGCAGATGCAAAAGAAGGTTCGCGTAAGCATCGGCGAAACGCCAACCCCCCGGCTGCATCCCGGCGCGCAAAGCGCGTCTGACGTTTCGGTTTCGAAACAGTCCGTGTGGAGAGCGCGCGCCGTGTTGTATCGCGCGATAAAAGCCTGCGTGGACGATGACGATGACCCTCCGAACTCAAATTCTGAATCCAGAACTACACACACATCACGCGCGCAACTCATACAAGCCTTAGGGCTGCTGGAACTGACGCACGGGTACGAAGCGTACGGGTCGACGCTTCTTGAAATCGCGGTGCGCCGCGGACCGACGCTCACGCCCGTGCTTCGCTGGCGCCGGTGCCGGGACGCGCGCGCGCGGCACCTCGTCGCGGGCGCGGGACGGGTACGGAAAATGAGAGACGTCGTGAGGGAACGGTTTTGAAAGGGTGATACAGGTGTACATTGTACCGTGGAGGTGAAGTGTATTGTCTTCCCAAGTGTCTTCTAATAACATCGTAACAACGCGTCTTATCAAACTTCCTCGACTTCGAACTGCGGGTACGCATCGGGATCGAACTCGCACTCGTCGTCGTCGTCGTCAGGGGACTCGGCCACAGGCAGGCCTATCGCAGCCTTGATTTTAGCCAGCTCGTCGGTGTCGATTTCCGGTAAACCAGCCTTTGGCGGCGGCGCGGCGAGCGGAACCGCCGCGGTTGTGTCGGGTCGCGGTATGGGCAAACAGTCCGGCGAAACCGTCGCCGTCGTCGTCGGCGCGTCCGGGTACTGGTCGTCCGTGTCCGGGTACGCGCCGTCGTCCAGCTTTGATTGTAAAAGAAGTGTCAGTCTTTCGGGCCATGTGTATTACGTAATTACGGGCGGACAATCGGCAAAACAGGGAGGCCGGGATTTGGGTTCCTAGGCCCAGGGCCGTACCTTTCCGGCTTGGTCACGCGCGACCCGTTGTGCTTTGGGCATCCGCGACTCCACTCTTTTCACCGCATCCACCACCAAATCTTCGCGTTCCCGCTTCACTCGTTGCACCGCATCCGGGTTCGGGTCCTCGTTCGCCCATTTAACTGATAAAGCTTCCGAGGTATCTGACGCGAGCTTTTTCTTGCCAGCACTGCTTTTTTTCGTGGAATCCTTCCCAAGCAACGTCTGGCCCGCCATCGCTTCCTTCGCGAACTCCGCGGAAACTCGAAGACTGAAGTTGACGAAGCCTAAGCACTTCGTGGGCACCGCGTGCACGTCTGCGACATGCCCCCACTCCTGGAAGTTGCTACGTAATAAATCAACCACCGCGTCTTTCGACAAGTGCCCGGCGCTCGCGGCGCCGCCGTAATACACAAACAGCGTTTTCACGTTCTTCACGAAACTGCCCACGCCGCCGTTGTTCTCCCGGTCCGTGGCGTTCCGTTCCCGCCCGAACACGTCGTGCGTTTTTGACATGGCAGCCTCGTCAGCAGCGGTGGGCAGGGTGTGGAGATAAGAGCAGGCTCCGCCCGCCGCACACGCGCCGCGCGCGAAGTGTACGCATTTGTACGTCTCGCCACACACGTCGCCCCGAGTCCGCCCCGAATCCAACACCGCGTCGCATCGAGTCACCGCGGGTTGCTGCTTTGTGCGTCCTCCGCCTGGTTTCCCTCCTCCTCCAGATGACGATCCGTACCACACGTTGCCAGGCACACCTTGTGAGTTGTCCACGTTCGAAGCTCGCGTGGGTGGGCCAACAACCGCGCCCTGTTGTGTTCGTGCGGTGCGTCTCCGCGCCTCCGCGATCGCTTCTAACGTCCACATCCAAACCTCCGTGTCGTCCGTCTCCGCGGCGAGGCTCTCCGGGTGCGATCCGCCGCGGGCACCCGGCGGCGCCTCGCCGCGGCTCATACCGCCGAGCCGTGCCCGAGACCTCTCGGCGCGTGAGATAGTGGAGGGGGAGAGGAAAGGAGCGGCGCGATGGAACATCGTGACAAAAAGTTATATTACACAGAAGCTCCTCGCTACGTACTCCCCGCTATACTAGAACTTCGGCATCTTCCCCCGGTCCCAGAAGCTGGGTTTCCCCGCCTTGACCCACCGGTACTTCAAGTCCTCCAGCACCTCATCCGTGGTGTGCTCGTGCAAGCACTCGTTCATCGCGTTCGCCTGCGCACGACACGCCCACACAATCGACACCGTCCGGTCCTTCACGCAGTCGTAGTACTCCTTCTGCGTCGTCTTGCACCGCACCACCGCCCGTTCCTTCATCAACGTGATGAGCCCCTCCTCCTCCTTCTTCTTCACCTCCGCCGGTCCCCCGCCGCGGACGTGGCGCGCGTTCATCGCGGGGTTTCCAGCCGAGCCCTTGCGCCCGTCCAGATTGAGGTGTCTGCCCTGAGAGACGACCCGACGAAGCATCTGAGTGTCGAGAAAAATGGACGCGCAGTGCCTTTCAACTTGACACGCAATGCGCTTGATTGAAACCGACACACGGTAGATACGCGGTGAACTGATCGGTCCCGTGCCTGTTTTACCGGTCAACCCAGTCTTTCTCTCGCGCCGACACCGTGCCACGTCCCCGATATCTCACACGCCAAGTGGCAACGCAGTGGCACTCATTCTCCCACCGCATCCGCGTCGACTAGCACGCCTTTGTGTCCACCGGACCGAGCCTCGCGCCCACACCGACGGAGGCCTACTCTACCCTTTCCTCTTCGCGATGCGCACCTGCGTTGCCGCGCGCGTGGTTTCGGCGCCCGTGGCGCGCGGGCGGCGATCGCGGGCGAAGACCACCCAGCAGTTGCGGTCACGGACCACCACGTTTGCCTCGGACGCACCCCTTACGGTCAAGACGAGCGTGCAATCCAGGACGACGCGAACTGAGGGCCGCCCGGTGTATTCGCCCGACTCGTACCAGGACATCTGCTTCCACGCGTACCAGTCCGTGGCGGACGGGTTGGGGGACGGCCTGCGGCTGATGGAGGTGGAGTTCCCCGCGGTGCCCGGCGAAGACGCGTCGTACAAAGCCGCGAGCGACATGTACATCGACTTGAACATCCAATACGCGCTGACCGTGTTTAGTAAGATCCACAAGGAAACCGGGAAGACGTGCGAGCTGTTGGTACCGGACGGGCCGGAGTACCGCCGGGCGAAAAAAATATTCGCCAACTCCCTGGAACTGAGCGAAGGGTGCGTGTTGAACACCCTGGACGGACAGAAAACGGAAGCCGTGGGGTCGTTTTTGGGAAAAGTGTTCGGAGGCAAAGGCTTACGCACCAGAACGGACGACGTGGAAGGCGAGGGGTTCGGGAACGCGGATATTTTCTGTGTCGTGAACCTCTCATGCGTGGACCTACCCGTGGTGGAACGGTTCGTGAACGAACAACTGGGGGGCCGGCCGCTCGTGTTTCTGAACAACGAAGTGCGTGTTTATCGATTTCCCAAATCCAGAAATCCAGGACACTGCTTGATGCCACGTATGGAGTGCAGTTACGCAAGTCTTACCACTACAATAAGTGCACCAGAGGACAAGACTGTTTGCCCACTGATCCCCCAAAACAAGACTTCAGCCTGACCTTTTTCTTTCCCAAAACCAGTTGGACACGCTGCGCGCGGATTTGGGGTTATTTTCCTTCCCCGAAAAAGACGTGCACTACCGGTTCCTTTCCCAAATCAAACCCGTGTATTACTTGCGGACCCGGGCGTACTCGCGAACGATAAACGTGTCGCCGTTCGTGATCAACTACAGCGGCGCGGTTTTCCGGGAGTACCCGGCGCCGTGGCAGGTCATGGTGAAGCAAAACACGGGCGAGCTGGTGTGCGTCGCGGAGGACGACGATCGGTTTACCCTCGGCGAAGGTACGGAATTTTCCCATTTAACACATTCCGCCTCCCTGATTACTGCTCTGTATCGAGTACAGTCGAAGAGTACGGACCCCACTCCGTCGTGCCCCTTTCCAATCCCTCATACACATCACGAGAGACTGACACTTTCTTGTTAATCGTATCAGCGAAGGAAGAGATGCTCATCGCGCTCGGGTTGGCGGACGAAGACGGAAGCACCATGCAGTTCCTGCGGTCGGGGTACAAAACAAACACGTGGTGGGAAGAAGAGAGCGAGCAGGAGCAGTTCGATAGCTGGAGGACGTGAAGGTGTTGCGCCTGAAATAAAAACAATTCGAAACACTTTTGACTCGTATCGCGAGTGCCTACGCACTTCAATGTCACGTCCTGCGTAACCGGCTCCTTACGCACACCGCGGTGCGCGGCGTAAGATTTGCGCCATGCGCGCGATGGCCATCGCGGCGTGCCGCACCCTCGGCCCGACCGGGCCCGGTGGGGTGTGTCGCGCCGCAGCCTCGGCGAGTCGAGGCGGGCGCGGTGCGGCGCGAGTCGGTGGTGGGCGAGGGAATGGCGGTGGCGGTGGCGTCGGTGGGGTCCAACGGCGCGGCGCACCCCCGAGGGAAACCGTCACGGGTGATAACCGCGGCGCAGGACAATCATCCCCTGCATGGGGCGGGGGGGACCAAAGAGCGGAGGGCTCAAACGCGCGGCGGGGGGTCGGAAGGGCGTCACCCCGACGCGACGGGGATGGCGAGTAAGTATTTCCCACTCACCACATTCCGCCGACTGGTTGCCCATACGAGACTGACATTTATTTTTTTACAATCAGGAATTTCGGCAGCGCATCTTCACCCGGCGACGCGTTTTCACAAAACTCGTTGGAAAACGCAAACGCAAACGACGCGCCTCAGCGCGTGGCGAAGCTCATGGCTTGGCGCGGCTTGTGCAGTCGCAGAGAAGCAGAGACGCTCATTTCCCGAGGCGTGGTGACCGTGGACGGCGAGGTGGCGAAACAGGGAGACAAAGCTTTGTGCGACGCGCGCATAACCGTGGATGAACGCTTTGGCCAAAGCTGGCTCCGGTCAAAAATAACCCTGGTGCTTAACAAACCGGTCGGCGTGGTGAGTAACCTGCCCTCTAGCACGGAAAGTGAGGCGGCTGAGTTGCTCGTGCCGAGCAACGCGGCTGACGAAGAATCAGTACGTGTGTTCGACGAGGCTCGGGAATGGAAAGCGCCTCTCCCCGGTTGGGAGGCGGGGGAAAACAACGACGCACCGGGAGACGCGCGAACGAGTAAAACCCGGCGGTCAAACACGAGCACACACAAAATTACGCTAAACGTGTGCGGCCGCCTGGACAAGGACAGCCGGGGTTTGCTAGTGTTGACGCAGGACGGCGTGCTCGCGAAGAGTTTGATCGGGGGTAACGGGGTTCCAAAGACGTACGAAGTCACCGTGGACCGCCCCGTGAGCGACGACGCGCTCGCCAAGCTCAACGGCGACGTGTTTCTCGACGGATCAAAACTGCGGCCGATGCGCGTGCGCAAAACCGCGCGCGCAAACGACGGCGAACACGTTTTGCAGTTCACGTTGCGGGAAGGCAAGAACCGACAAATAAGACGCGTCCTGTTCGCGGTGGGGTTGCGCGTGACGGATCTTGTACGCACCAAAATCGGGGGAATCGCGCTGGGGGACCTGCCGGAGGGACGGTGGCGCGCGATGAGCGATTTCGAGTGCGCCTCGTTGCGATCGGCGCGTCGCGACTGATCGCTCCGTTTGGCGCTTACTTGGCGCGTCGCGACTGAGGAGTGATGTGACTGATTTCGGCGAACGGCGGCGGCGGTGGCGGCGGTGGCGGCGGGAGCGGTCCCTGATTGTCCGGCAGGCCGGTTAAGTAATACCAAGCAGCAGTGTTGTCTTTTAAACTCTCCGGCGACGGTATTCACAAAAAAGGAACTCGCGGCGTGTTCGGCGTTTTCGGTTCCCCGGAGTCTTGGCGCCAACCGCGCGCCAATCGCATCGCCTTACGCGTTTTGGTTGTGGTTCGCCTTGGACCCCCCCCCCTTCTTCTTACTCTTCGCGGCCCGGGCCTTCGCCTCAGCGACCGCGGCTGCCGCACCGCCCCCCCCGGTTTTCTTCTTGCCACCCATTTTCGCCGCTAAAATCTTCTTCGCCTCCGCCGGGTCGATCATGTCAACCGGCCCGGCGTGCTCCGCAGCCGCGGCTTCAGCGATTTTTTCAATCTTCGCCGCGCCGGCGCCGGCGCCACTCGCCTGCGCCGCGTCTCGCTCCGCTTTCTTGCGTCGCTTCGCCGCGGCTTTGCTCTCGCCCCCAATGTTGCCCGCGGTCGCCGGCGCCGCGGTCTCGTCCCCAACCTCCACCCCGAGCTCCAAAAGCGCGGCGTCTAGTTCCTCGAGCTCTTTTGCTTTCTGCTCCTTCTTGGAGAGCGTCTTTTCCGGCTCGGGCGCTTTCACTATCGGGGCTAACACCTCCCGGGGCGCAACCTCCTCCTCCTCCTCCTCCTCGTCGTCGTCATCCTTCACCATGTCATCCTCCTCTTCCTCGTCACTGCTGGATTCGTCAGAAGACACGTCATCCAAACCTCCAGCAGTGTCTTCAAGCCCCTTGAAGTCCTCCGGCAACGGCGCCAACCCGCCGCCCCCGAACCCGCCGTCCTCGTCGTCCGTATCGCAATCCGCCCACGACGAAACGGCGCCCGCCGTGTTCGCCGCGTGTTCCCAAAGCTTCTCGTCAAGCAAGTCACCCAGCGCGGCTTGTTGCTTCGCCTTGAGTTTTCTTTCCTTCTTCTCCTCCTGAGTTTGTTTTAGTGGGGGGGGGGCATGGGGTCAGAATCGATTGCGGAATCGATCGGAGTCGGAGGTCTCCTTCGGTATATTTTTACAAGCATCCAAGCATCCTTTTCGTGTTTGCCAAACCGCGGGTGCCACGAAGTACGGGACCTTGTTTTGGACCTTCGCGGTGACGATTTCCCCAAGTAGCACTCCACCATGGTTCCCGGAATCAGCCGTGCTCGCAAAACCTCTCGTACCTTTTCCTTCTTCTTGCTCTTCGTGTCCAGCGCCGCGAACACGTTCGCCGAGTGCACCGCGCTCATCGTGACCTCGACTTTTTTGGTAACCCTGGTTGGACCGAAGATCGGAAGCGCCGAAGAGCGAGGGTTCGCGGGCGCTTCCCGGGTGCGCCGGAACTGGCTTGTGCGCCTGGAAACGCGCGGTTTGACGGTTGGGACAACTGCGACGAGGGTGGCGCGCTCGGGAGGGTAGAGGCCGGGCCGTGCGGGGTGCTATGTCCAATCGATCGTGCCTGACGCGACATCACCTTTGGCGGCGGGGATTTTGAAGTCTCAAGATTTCGAGTCTTCGGTCTGGCACTGGCCTACTGGCACACAGTCCGGCTTTTTGGTTCACAGGGGCATCCACCCTCTTGGGTTATTTCTTGAGTCCCGCCATGTCTGTCTCGAGAAACGGTGAAACGCTCGAGTCACGCTCTAAAATCGTGTCTGGGGAGTCTCTTTTGTTGTTTTACACGTCGCTCTCTCGTCGGGAAAGGGAGAACCTTTTTTCTCCCCTCGTCTCCTTTTTCTAAGCCAGGCTCGCTTTGTTTCCCCGGACCCGACAGTACCACACACGTCAAAGTTGCGTCGTCGAGAATCGCGTTTCGAGACGGACGAAGTCACGGACCCAGCACACGTTCACGATTATTGGATTCGATCATCATTCAATCATTGGCCTTTCCCGTATTTCCCCCCTTTTGGCGGTTCCAGCGCCGGCTTCCCTCCCGACTCTCCTCCGAACTCCACCACACCCGGTGCCTTCCTTTTCCCCTCGCCAGGGGCGTCACTCACGTCGGGCAACGCGACGAACGGCGCGGTGACGGTGTCGAGGTACGCCAGGGAAACCGGGGACGCGTCTTCCGGATGCACGCCATCGGAGTTCACGTTCGGTCCTTTCTCAGGTGCAGCCGCGTCCTCCCAATCGTCCGTGCTGTTCGCCACGCCAGGTCGTCGTCGTTTGCCTTCGCCCGGGGCATCGGAAACCGCGGAAACAGACTCGTTGGGAGACGCGCGACGCACGGCGACGTTGCCGCGCGCGGTGCGCACGGAGCAGACGCTCTTCGTGTGCCTCCCACGAAGCGCGAACACGTGGCTCGGGGTTCCGGTTGGCGTTAAAAGACCGAAAATCGGCATCAGGCTTTGCACCGAAAACGCAGCACGCGCGCCGGACCGTGCGTGTGTACCGACGCGCCGCCAGTAAGTGGATAGGATTCCGCGGAACGCAAACACGCGAGTACGTGAAACCCGCGGGACGGAAAAAGTCGTGAGGCTCGCGCGACGTGGTGTGCGCCACACGAGGAAGTCGAGTGGGTTCACACATTTTTGACCACGTGGCGTTCGTGCGTCATACTGGTCCAGATTTGATTTCCTGCTGCAGTCCCGCAGCCCCGCACACACGTGTTTCCTTGCCCACCCTCGCACCTCCCGGTCCATTCGTGTGCCACTGTGTCGGCGCGTCCGGCCGATGGCCTCGGTGCTTTGCCGCCTCACCGCCGCCGCGTTGCTTTCTCTACCCCTTGGTTCACCCCCCCGCTTCGCCCCCCGCGCCCCGTTCCCACGACACACCAAACGGAGGTTCACGAACGCCTCGGGGTCCGATTTGGTGTGGGATTCAGGAAGCGCGAGTTGGCGCCCTGGTCCTGCTCCTGCCGAGATGTCGAACGACTTCGGGACGTTCAACAAAGCCGCTTCTTCCGCTGCGGCGGAGCGGAACAAGGTACCCATCGCGGACGTGTTCGTGCCTCTTTTGAGGAACGCGAAACCCGGGACGGTAGTCGAGCTGGCGTGCGGCACGGGGCAACACACCGCACATCTGGCGAAGGAACTCCCGGCGTTCACGTTCCAGCCCACTGATTTGGACGACACGTCTTTCGCGTCAGTGACGCACCACTGCGCCGGTAACACAAACGTGATGACACCAATCACGGTAGACGCGACGGATGCGAGCTGGAGCGACAAAATAATGACCGAAGAAAGCAAACTCGCCTGCGCGGCGGCGGTTGTGGGTGCATTAACTCAAGACGTCGCCGCCGTGCTCATCGTCAACATGACGCACATCTCGCCTTGGCGCGCGACGCTCGGCGCGCTGAGCGGTTCCTCGAAACTTCTTCGCGAAAACGGAGTGCTGTTCATCTACGGCCCGTTTAAACGGGACGGCACGCACAACTCAGATGGCAACGCGACCTTCGAAAAGTCCCTGCAAGAAAGGAACCCGGAGTGGGGGTACCGGGATATCGAAACCGTGATTCGCGAAGCCGCGGCTGTTGGATTTGGAACCCCGACGATCACGGAGATGCCGGCGAATAACTACGTCTTGACGATGAGGAAAGTGGGAAAAGCGTGACTGGAGCCCGTATTTCAAGGAAAGGACTGAGTTGTTATTCATAAATCCTACTACACCAGTTTTCAGTGACATGGCACTCTCACCACTCAACACAACTGTTGTGCAAGCCTCCGCGGGTTACCCGTGCATCCGTCGTCGCCGGCGGCGTCGCGAGACGATTGCGACGGCGAAACAAACAAGCGCGAAGACGACGGCGTACCGTCCGCTTGGAAAACCAACCGCGCTTTTTTGTGGTTTGAAGGTACTAATCTTCTCGAAACTCGTGTGACTTGTACGCGCGTTGTTCCGTGACAATGCGTTGTGGAGGGGCACAGACTCCTTGACGAACACGGGCGTGGCCCCAAGAACCCGCTTTTTGGACGGGTCCGACGCCGGTGCGACTGCCGCGTTTCGAACGCCCGCTTCGCCATCGGCGCGCGTTTCCTCAACGACGACCTGAGACGCGCGTTTACTCTCGGGTAGCCTTGGCGTTTCTTTTTCATTTTTGGAGGGAGCTTTCTTTTTTCCACCGCTTTTGGAACCACCAACACTTTTGTCAATCACCGCTTGTTTTACTTTGCTCATCGTCTCGGTCATCGCCCGCGCCTGCGTTTCCGCGAGTCGCACCTCCCTGTCGACGCTGGACAGACTCACTTCAGTCGGGTCAAACTCCAAACACGTTTCGCCCGACCAAACCTGCGAAGCGTCGAGGTTCGCGAAGTACGACCCTTTGTACGATAAAAGCCGAAAGTGTTAGTCTTGTATATCGCGATGTATTTTCAAACAGTCAGGGCAGAGGTAAGACGTCTCTTCTGGTACGAGTATATCGCGATGTATGGACAAACAGTCAGGGCAGAGGGAATAGTCCCTTCTGGTACGAGTACGGGCAATCAGTCGGCGGAATGTGGCAAAGGGAATACTCACCTAAATACGCTTCGAAAACGCGCCCCGCCGTGCCGCGCGTTTTCGCGCGCGTCAAAACGCTCGTCGCGATTTTTGTCTGCGTAAGCCCCAAGTCGTCGGGCGGGTAGTTGAACAGACGCACGGTGGCGCCGCACATGGCGAATATGCTCTGTGCGGCGTCCAGGGTTGCCTTTTGTAACCAGGCATCTTTTGTTTCGGAAAAATCGGTTTCGTTTTGTTTACGACGTCCGCTCCGCGCGTACTTTTTCAAATCGAGCTCGCCGCCGTAGTAGGGCGGGCAACCCTGCTGTCTTAATTTCATGGTCACCAGCTCGCAGCAGTGCGCGTGCTGATGAGGTGTATTGTCGTCCGTTTTCCAATTCCCACGACTCACTGGACACAGCGCCCGTAACAAACCGGCTTTGTTCCCGGCGCCATACGCCGCGTTTTCGTTGAAGGAAAAGTTTCGCGCCTTCGCGTTTTTTGAATGCACCGCGAGCTGCGGTTGCATAAGAATAGTGTCAGTCTCGTGTTGGGCGTGTATTGGGCGATGTATGGACAAAAGTCACCGGCCATCGGTCTGAACAGTCACCAGCGTTAGAGATAAAAGGCCGTGCCTGGATTTGGGAAACGCGCGGTTCGTACCTGCGGTTCGCTTATTGAAAACTTACCCTCGTCTCTTAGGTGAAGGTTTGCGATTTTTTCAAACGTGGTGTGGCCGTTGTAAACCGCGCCGCTCTGTTCAGCGCGCAACCGGAGCATGGGAATTAACATCGCGACCTTGTTTTTCTCGTCCGCTGCTTTAAGCGCGTTTCCCGTGACTTCGTAAAAGTCCGCGGGTAAAAACTGGTTCCCGTCCTGAGAGAAAAAAAAAAGTGTCAGTCTCGTATTGGCAATCAGTCGGCGGAATGTGGTAAATAGAAATACTTACCAGGGGCACGGCCCAGTCGTACCCGCTGTCAAACGCGTGTTTCACGGCGGCGTTGCGCACCGAGTTCTGCGCCTGCGCGAACAAAACAAGCTCGTTTTGTTCTTTGGTATCAGTATTGGTATCAGGGCTTCCTTTACTGTCCGTCTGGTCTTTTCTGTCCGTTTTTTGTTTCGTAAAACACGACGCCGCGGCGAGGGGCGGATAGACGTGCAGAATTTTTGATTCCTCAACGCCGGCGTTTTTCAGCCCGTCGATTAGAAGACTGCGCTCCGTGGCGTTGACAATTCGGTTGACGATCCAAAACACCGGTACGTCACTTGGTGGCTTTACTTCGTGTATCGCGGAGAATACCGAATTCAAACGAATCTGCCCCACACCCTGTAACGGCCACATGTCGTTGCCGAGCACGCGGTACACTGCAAAGGAAGGATTTGGAGTTATGTTATTCGGAATGTCCCCTTCGATGACGTTCCCGACAACCACGTCCCCGCCGTCCCCGCTGTCCCCGCGTTGACTCGCCTTGACCGACACCAGGTCGTCAACAGCCCCAATACGCGTATCAGTGTCAGCCACGCCAGCCACGGTGGGGGTCATGGCGATCAGGGCTAGCAGCGCCAGCGCCTTGACCGCGTGCAACACGCGGTGTCGATGTCGGTGCCGATTTGATAGCAAGGCCGCGGGGCGTGCCGACCAACGTGCGCGGTCGCGTTGGGCGGACATCCCTCTTCACGACCAGGGACACCGGCCGCCCGGGGTCCCGCCCACTGACGTGCCGCGTCCCGGTGTCCGCGGGACCTGCGCCGACGCCAATGAGCACCGTACGTTTGAGGGGAGACTTTGTTGAGGGCGACGCCTCGGGAGTGCCGATTGTTTGCGGAAACTCTTCACGGCTGGAACTTCGGCCGAGCCAGCGAAGTGAGCCAGAAACGGATTCGATAGGGCGGGCGTTGAAACCAGACCACCTGTGAGTAACCAAGGGCATCCGATCAAAGCTGCGGTGAAAGACATGATCGACCGGTGCGCGATACCGCTGATGACTGGATTGGTTTATTAGCCACAACCTCTACGATGTCGCCACACCTCGGAGCGCGACCTATCCTTGGCCCTTCCTCCCATTTCCCACGCACGTTTCCGCGCATGGCGACGGCGTCGATGACACTGATGCGCGTCGCCGGCGGACCTGGCGCGCTGGCATCGAGTTTGGCCCGCGGGTGTTCCGCCTCGAGGGTCCAGTCGCCATCGCGTTGGGGCGGTTTCGGTGCGGCGTCCCGTGATGGGAAGGCACAATCGATCTCCCAACGGCACGTCGGTTGCGCCAGGCACGGGCACACACAAAAGCGCTTCGCCGTGGTTTCGGGGGACGAAACCGCCGATGCGGCGACATCGAGTTCTTCTGTAAGTGACACCACGACGACGACGACGGGCACGACGACGAAATCCACCGCGCAGGCCACCAAACCCAAAGCCATCGATGCCAAACCGTCATCCGTCCCGCTAGGCATCTTCTCATCCGGCGCGGTGCTCGTGCCGCACCCCGATAAAGCGGAGAAAGGCGGCGAAGACGCGTGCTTCGTGCTTCGAAACGAAGGCGCGTTCGGGGTGATGGACGGCGTCGGTGGGTGGGCGGACGAGGGCGTTGATCCGGCGGCGTACTCCAACCAGTTCGCTGAGAAAAGCGCCGCGGCCGTGCTGATGGGCGCGCTCACTCCGAAGCGCGTGATCCAAGAAGCGCACGACCGGACAAAAATTATAGGCAGCGCCACCGCGTGCGTCGCGATGCTCACCACGACAACAGGGACGATGTCCATAGGGAACCTGGGTGACGCGGGGGCGATGGTGGTGCGGAACGGCCTGGTGGAGTTCAACACCCCGTCGCAGCAACACGAATTCAACTGCCCGTTCCAGCTCGGGTGTACCGAGTTTTACCCGGAATCAGACGGCCCAGAGGACGTGCAGGTGTTCCACGTCCAGTGCGAACCCGGGGACATCTTAGTCATGGGAAGCGACGGGCTGTGGGACAACGTGCCGCACATGGAGGTGGCGCAAATCTGCGCGGAGGCGGTGGCGGAGGGGAAGGACGCGCAAAGTTTGGCGGAGCAAATCGCGACGCGCGCGTTTGAGCACAGCGTTGACGAGGAGTACGACAGCCCGTTCACGATCGAAGCGCGTAACGCCGGGCACGACGTGGAGTGGTGGGAAAAAGCGAAAGGCAAGGTTTTAGTGGGTGGTAAGTCTGACGACATCGCGGTGGTGGTGGCGTTTCTGGACGAGGTTGGGAACTGTCCGCCCCCCGAGTCGGAGGACGACGACCTAGACGGCGAGTTTGTGGAAAACGAAAACGGCAAAGAGACGTAGGCCGCGGGTGATCAATATCTAACACAACTGTTTTGGCTAATCTAGTTAATTTATAACTGCTACTGCTACTGACGCCTGCGTACACGTTACACCGATTCCGTCCTCGGCGTGCGTCGCGGCGCCCGCTCTGCTTCGCTCGCGTCGCCCGCCTCGTGATCCTCCTCCAAAGGTTCTTCCTCCACCCGCTCCAGCGGCCCGTATCTGTTCGTGGTCTCACCGAACCGATTGAAAGGGTTCGAAAGGCTGAATCCAAAGGCTGAGACGAAAGACACAGCGTCGGTGGAGGCGGTTCCCGATTGCTTGCCATTTCTTTCCGTAAACTTTTCATAACCTTCAGCATCCTCATCCGTCTCGTCCTCCACGACAAACGCCTTCAGGTCGGGAACGCCGTGTCCTTTCAGCGGCCCTGGGCCGATGAAAAGCTCCACAAGCGTCTGCAAGGTAAACCCGAATTCTTGTAAATACGGCCAGGTCGCCGCGAGTAACGCAGTTGGGAACTCGAGTAGTTCCCAAACCACGTCGCGAAGTACGCCCGCTAAGTCCGCTTTCAATAGCCGCCGCGACAGTTTCTTCGCTCCCGCCACCGCCGCGACGAAAACAAATAAAGGGTAACTCACAATCTCCTCCGTCACCACGGACACGAAACCGTGTACCACGCCGCCCGGCACCAACGTCTGGCCTAGACTCTCCGCCAGGGTCGCCGGGAACGCCGCGGCTTCCCGCGTGGCGCGCCGGACCCGGCGGCGCACCCAGCCCGGTTTCATGTCTCGCCGCGCTTTGTCTGCTCTTTTCACGAACGCCTTGGCCAACGCGAACAGCTCCACCCGGTTGGCGCGCACAAGCACGAAGAGCACGCAACACACGGGAACCACCAACACCACGAACGTGGCGGTTTTGATGAACCTGGAGAAGTACGGCCAGACGTTCATGGCGAAGGACAGTGACCAGGCGCACCACTCCGGAATGCCACGCACGCCGTTGGAAAAAGGGCCTTCCACGACGAACCCGCGGTACACCACGTACGGCACCCAGCTGGCGTAAACAAGCAACGGCAGGTACCCGGCGTTGGTGTTCAGGAACCTACCCACCGCGACGACCCACCCGCGCACCGCGCGTCGCGCGCCGCGTCGCGCCTGTCCGGACTCGCGCCACCGCAGTTCACGCACCAGCGGGTCGTCCCTTTTACCACCACGCGACGCATCGTTACCCGTTCGTGCGGGTCTTCGCGACGCGACCGCCCCGCGCGACGCCAGGGCGACATCGGAGTCGTACCGCCCGTCCCCCGAACCGCGACCCGGGACGGGCGACGACGACATAGCACGTCGACTGCGGTGTGGCGACTGGGACGAAGAGGGAACATCGGATAAATAAATGGAATTGGCACACGTTGTTTGAAGTGTCGACTGAAAACTGTCGACTGAAAACTGGCACGAAGTACTCTTGGCACCTAAAGTCTCCTTGTTAGAACTAAACCCTGATCGAGGTGTTAGGCACAACCGCCCCTCTCGGACGTATCACACCTCGCAACTCACTACCCCCGAAGCTCAAGCAGTTCCACTTCTAACTTAAAAGTCGCGCCCGGCGGAATCTCGCCTTCCCCGACGTCGGCGTACCCGACGTCGGCGGGCACCACGATGTTTCGTCTTCCTCCGACCCGCATGCCTCGCAAGGCTTCCGGGACGTACACCACTGGTGGCGGCTTCGGGGCGTTTTCGCCCTGGATTGTAAAAGGAAAGTGTCAGTCTTGTAAGGCCATGTGTATGAGTAATTACGGGCGGACAATCGGCAGTGGTAATAAATAGTCCCTTCTGGTACGAGTATAGGCAAACAGTCGTCCGGGATTTGGGAAAGCCAAAAAGTTGTACGTACCGTGAACAAACCGCCGCCGCCTTCCTGGTCGTTGACGCGTTTTTTAGGCACCACGTTCGTGGCTTCTCTCGTGAGGGTTACTTTTTCGGGGGACCCGTCACCCATCTTTTTCCGAATCGTAAGCGTAACGTCGGTGCCCGCGTCGCCTTTGTTGCGCGCGAAAAGTGTCAGTCTTGTATGGGCAAACAGGGAGGCGGGATTTGGGTGTGCCGAAGCACTCGGACACTGGTCCGAGACAATATACACCAAGAGTACAAAGTACTCTTGACAAAAGGGCCAATCACTCACCTTGCAGTAACGCGCCGATTTCGGAAATAGGCACGTTGAGCAAATCGCCGACGCCGTCGATCGTGACGATGGTGTCCTGCGCTTTGATCCCCGCTTTCGCGGCCGGGCCGTCGAACACCACGGTTACGACGTATAGCTCCTCCAGCTCGGGGTCTATCCGCACCTCCGCGCCTATTCCCACCACGGTTTTGCGCACCAGGGGCTTGGCGTATTCGCTCGGGAGCTTTCCGAACTTGAACTCCAGGGGCTCGGCGACGGTCCGGTTACCCCCCAAGGTTCGCGCTTCTCGGGATGAAACCGCGGTTAAGCCCCGGTAACGGCACGTGTAGTGCACCACCGCGGTCTTGCCGGGCTCCAACAAATCGCCGCCGCCTTTGGCGATGTCGTAGAACTTCACGCCGGCGTGCGCCTCGCCCCGGAACTCGAAACCGGCGCTTTCACGGTAATCATCCTCGCTCACGTCCTTCTTCTTGAGTTCCTTGGTGAACCCTATCGCGCGCGCGGGTTGTGTGCTGCTTGGCGCTAGACTCGAAGCGACGACAGCGAAACCAACCAGCGCGCCTCGGCGGTTCGTGGGCGCCGAGGGTGGGACCGGGACCGAAAGGGTGTTTTCGTCGTGGTCGTGCGTACCGACAACGCGGTCGCGATCGGCGTTGCCACTGGCGCGGACGGACGCACAGACGCGACGCCCGTGGCAACCTCGGGTTTTCCCAACGCGCCCTGTAGGTTGCGCGACAACAACGCAGGTCGTCTGCGACGCGAACATCGTGCGCGGTGTGAACGCGTGTGGCGTCGAGTCAGGGTGGTGCGAGCAACATGGGTCGCGACAGGCTCTTATCCAGGTGCCACGTGTGGGTGCGATTGACGTTTTTCACAGTTTTGAAAGGTGAGCCACCTGTCATCACCGCGTGTCCGTGTCGACGGACGCGATCAAAGGCGAACAAACCTGTCAACGAGGGTCAACCAACAGGCGTTTTATTTCTTTTCGCACACCGATTTTGGGCACAAGCAAAGCAACGACCTCGGAATGAGCGACACATCGTGCGCGCCGATGGGCGCGTCCGAGGGCGGTGGCGGGGTCTCGCTGCCCGCGATACACCGCGAGACAGATGACGCACCACCGAGTACCAAAAATCGTCGCAGTGCGAGCGCGCGGGTGGCCGCGTGCGGGGCCAAAATCGACTGAACGCTCGCGAACGAAGCCTCCCATCGACAAATGCAGGTCGCGCATGCCTAATTGTTGTCCTCGCGGCACAGGGTGGACGCCAAGTACATACACGAAGTGGAGCGAAGAAGTGCTGTTGAGGCGGAGCTAGCGGATGCGGTTGATGCGTGTGATGACGCAACAAGGGAACGAGAAAAACAGAACACCCGGGCGCGAGACGCGGAAACTTCTCTTCTTCGCGAGAAACGTTTGTTTGCAAACGCGCGCGACGCGTTTGCGGCGGCCAACGAAAAAAGGGACGCGCTTGAAACGAAACGCCTCGCCGAACTGACGTCACAAAAATCCCAAGTTGCACACCTGACAAACGATATGAAACACCAGGCAAAGATTCAAAGCTCGACAGAGTGCGCTTTGAAGGAACAGAGACGGGAAACGAGCGCGTCGCGCGACGAGGTTTGTTTCCAAAACGTTTGCGTAGAAAAAGCCCGGGTCGCGGCGCAGGCGCTCGCCGTGGTTGTCGGCGTGACTTGTTCTAATTTTGAGACGGAAAAAACCTCTATGCGAACACAAATGAAACGGGAGCAAGACTTGAAGCAGGACGACGTTGTGAATTTAACGCAACAGCTGGCGAACGCGCAACGCGAGACACTCGGCGCGCGAACCGAGCTCGTTTTCGTGACCCAAAACCTCGAGCAGGCGAAACGCGGCGCCGCGGTATCGCGCGCCGCGTCGGCGTCGGCGGAAGCGCGCGCGGTTTCGTTTGAAACCGAACTCCGACTCGTCACGAGACGCGCGGCATCCCTGGCTTGCGAAAAACAAGCGCTATCCGTTGTGTTACGGGATTAGGAGAAAGCATCCGTCACGGAAACGGCGTTTTCAAACGCCGCGACGTCCACCCGCGACCTCGAACGCGAACACGAAATCAACAAAAACACGTCGTCCTCGTCGTACCGCCAAGTCGGACAGCTCGCCGCGTCCGCCGGGCGCACGCGTTTATCGAGAATTGAGACTTTGAAAGCGAATTGCAGAGCCACGTTCACGGAAGCGAGTGAGCAAAAGGCAAACGCCGCCGCGCTCGCCGTGGCGCTCGAGCGCGCGCGGGTCGCGCACGATGCCGCAGAGGCGTTGCGCTTGACAGGATTGGAGAGTGACTCTAAGCTCGGTAAGGCGGTACACGACGCACAGCACGCGTTTGCGGTGGCGTCTTTGGCGACAAGTGCGGTGTCAATTGCGGAGTCGAAACGCGAGCGCGCTGTGG